>Ga0210408_10002524_pt1 | contig 17755 bp, 14 predicted proteins | sample IncBWH4MmetaG_FD_155471 | JGI IMG/M metagenome (GOLD analysis project Ga0210408, IMG submission 155471) | Forest soil microbial communities from Barre Woods Harvard Forest LTER site, Petersham, Massachusetts, United States - Inc-BW-H-4-M | ecosystem: Environmental > Terrestrial > Soil >...
CGAGCGCGACGGAAGCAAAGAATTTCTCGCAACTGGCGGGGTCCATGCGCCTTGAGACCACGCCGAGAAATGCCCCGTTCCGCCCGACCAGCCGGTGGGCGATCACGGTGGTCCAGCCGCCGGTGATGTAACTGCGCACCGGCTCGGCCATCACCGTGTCCGACTCCGGCTTCGATTTGAAAGTCTTGAAAAATTCCCGGTCGGCAATGTTGATCGACGGCACCGGCCAGGCGCCCGACGAGTTGATCATCCGTCCTTCCGAATCGAAGACCTTGACCTCGCCGATATAGGAGAGGACGCTGATCCTGGCCTTCAGCATCTCATGGGCCTCGGAAGTCGACATCCGTTCCCGGAACATCTCGGGCGAAGCGATCCCCGAAATCTTCATCTGGGAGATCAGGTCGTTGGCAATGATCTCGGAGTCTTCGAGTTGCTGGTCGAAGTGACGGGCAAGCAGCAAGACGGTATTTTCCAGCTCGCGTTCGCCGTTGGTCAGCGCGCGCTCGCGGAATTCGCCGACCATCGCGATGGTCCCGATGATGATCGCCGCAACCAGGAAGCCGCCACAGACCGTCAGCCAAAGCACCGGGCCCCGTCGCACCGACGCGGCAACGCGATGCGGCCCGTTCACGGTGGTTCGGGACATTCTGCCCCAAATGGCGGAAATCAATTCGTGCATTCCCCGGCTCCGGAGGGACATGCATACAATGCACAGATGGCATAGCCGTTAGGAAAACCGGTTACTTAAACCTTAACGACTGGTTTACTGGCGCGCGGAGAGGCATCTTGCTGCCTTCGACGCCGGTTCGTCTGCCCGCGTCATACCCCTGTGACGCGTCCCTCAGCGGCGATAGCCGCGCCCGCGCGAATGGGAGGCGCGGCTCTCCTCGCGCGGTCGGCTTGCCAAGGAAACGCGCGCTTCGCTGGCATAGGAGGTAGCCGGCCTCAGCTCTTCCAGGAAGATCGGCCGGGCGAAGTAGAAGCCTTGCGCATAGCGGATCTTGGTCGCGGCTTGTAGATAGGCGAGTTCTTCAAAGGACTCGAGGCCTTCGGCGACGACGGTCATGCCGAGCGCCTCGCTCAGGGATTCGATCGCCCGCAAGATGCCCTGGCTGCGCGGACGTTTGTGAATGTCGGTGATGAAGGAGCGGTCGATCTTGATCTCGTCGGCGGTGATGTCGGCGAGCGCCGACAGCGACGAGTAGCCGATGCCGAAATCATCGATCGAGATGCCGACCCCGAGCCTGCGGAAGATCGGCAGGATTTCGGTCTGGAAATAGGTTTTGGCGACGAAGGCATCTTCCGTCACCTCGATCATGAAGCGCCGGGGAAAGCCGGTCGCCTCCAGCGCCTGGGCGAATGAACGCATGAAATCAACATTGCCGGCCTGCTTGGCCGCGACGTTGATGCTGATCGAGGTGTCTTGGCCGAAGGTTTCGTTGATCAGGTCGATCGACTTGACGATCTCCGCCAGCACCAGAAAGGTGAGTTCGTCGATCAGCCCCAGCTCGACCGCAAGGTTGATGAAGGTGCTAGGGGCCTGAATGACGCCGTCGTCGTCGCGCAGGCGCACCAGCGCTTCGATGCCCTTGATGGCTTGCGTGCGGATGTCGACCTTGGCCTGAAAGGCGCAGCAGAAGCGCTTTTCCAGGATCGCCAGCCGCAACGACTGTTCGACCTTCATCCGCGCCTGCGCTTCGCGTTCCATGCTGGCGTTGAAAAAGGCCACCGCGCCCTTGCCGACGCTCTTGACGCGATACATCGCAATGTCGGCGTTCTGGCACAGCACGTCGTAGCTGGTGCCGTGATCGGGAAAAAGGCTGACGCCGATCGAGGTGGAGGCGAAGATCTCCGATCCGTCGATGAAGAACGGCGCGGTCAGCCGTTCCAGCGTCGAGTCGATGAATTCCGCCACCTCGTGCTCGCCCTGGATCGGCGAGAGCAGCAGCAGGAATTCGTCGCCGGAAATCCGCGCCAGCATGTCGGTGTCGCGCAAGCCCCGTCCGAGCCGCTTGGCGACCTCCACCAGCAGCGCATCGCCGATGCCATGGCCGTAATAATCGTTGATGTGCTTGAAATTATCGATGTCGAGAAAGGCGAGCGCGAATTTCTCTTTTGTGCCGTCGCCCTTGAGCAGGCCATTGGCGCGATGTTCGATCACGCGCCGGGTCGGCAAGTCGGTCAATTCGTCATAGTACGCCGAACGGAACAACTGGTCCTCGAAGGCTTTTTGCTCGCTGATATCGGCGGAAGCCGAAAGCAGGAGGTTGCGTTCGGCGATGCGCACCGGCCGGTGCGACGTCAGCAGCACTTGCCTGGCGTGGCCGTCGGCGATGCATTCCTCGGCGATCGCGGCGCGGCCGGAGCGAAGCAATTCGAGGCCGGTTTCGCGGCGCTGGTTCAATGCTGCCGAAAGCGGTGCCGCCGGCGCGCCGCCGACAATCCCAAGCTGCGCCGCGGCCGCGTCGTTGACCAGCAGGAAATCGCCGTCCTCATCCTGAATTGTGACAGCGGCGGGCAGCTTCCTGAGCACATCTCTCAGGAGATTCAATTCGGTTTCCACCGCGCGCTCACGCTCGCCGTGTGGCGCTGTCACCTTAAGATTAAATGTCGGGCGGCTTTGCATGGAAGCCGAATGTGACGAGTTCCCTCTTAGGTTTGGTTAAGCAGAGCTGAGAAACAGCGGCTCGTCGAAACATAAAGCCGGCGGATGCCAAGGCCGCCGCTGGTCGTCATTAACAGAACGTCAACAGCGCGCGGCGGCGAAAGCCTAAGCCGCGATGTCGGTGCGGGGCACGCGGCATTGCATGGTGCAATGAACGCCGGTCTTCAAAAAGGCGATCTCGGTCTTGCCGTCGAACGGAAGCAGCGCGGATTTCAACAATTTGGTCCCGAAACCGGCTGCGCCGACATTCTCGACCGTGGGACCTTCGGTCTCATCCCAGGTCACGTTGAGGCGATCGTCAGACACCGACCACGACACCTGCAACAGCCCGCGCGCGGAAGAAAACGCGCCGTACTTGCCGGCATTGGTGGCGAGTTCATGGAAGATCAGCGCCAGGCTCACCGCGAGCTTGGCGGGAAGAAACAGCGGATTGCCGTTCAGCGTCAAGCGGACATGGCCGTAGGGGCCGAGCTCGGACAGCAAGAGATCCCTGATATCGCAGCCGGCGCCGTCAACCTTCGCGATCAAATCGTCGGTTGCCGATAGCGCCCGTATCCGATGATCGATGCTGGCCCAGATTTGCGGTTGATCCAGCAAAACCTGGTGCAGCACCGCATGGATGGTCGAGGATTTATTCTTCAGCCGGTGCTGCAGCTCGTCGACCAGGAGCTTGCGATACTCCTGCTCCTGAAATAGGCGTTTCGAAATCTGGCGCTGCTGCGCGACCATGGATCGGTAATGCGCCACGCCCCAGACGGTGAGGCCGCACACCACCCAATAGATCAGCAGCAGCGCCAGCCTCGCAGGATCGGCTCTGGTGTCGCCGAAATTGACGGTGACCCCAAGCGCGCCGCCGGCGATCGCCGTCACAATTCCCATCCGGGCCCCGCCGAACGCGGTCGCGAAAAAGACGGCGGGCAGATAGGGCGTGAAGAACACGTCGGGCCGGATCAGCGCCAGGCCCCAGCGGGCCGCGGTTGCGAGCGCAAGGCAGCAGATCGCAAATCCGGCGCTGAGAAGCGGAGACGGTTGGGAGATCCCCTGCCAGCCGCGCCTGAACTCGTCGATCAATTTCTTCATGGGCTTTGTCACTTCACGTGATCAGCGAATCCAAAATAAGGCCGCACCCGCGGAAAATACGCATTCCGCCCTCCCAAGCATAGCTTGCGTTGCCTCGCCCCTTCCGGGAATATTGGTTCAAACGGGTCTCGGCAAAATCGAAGGGGATGAGGACATGGGACGGCTCAACGGCAAGGTCGCGGTGATCACCGGCGCTACCAGCGGCATTGGGTTGCGCACCGCCGAAATATTCGTGGCCGAAGGCGCAAAAATCGTCATTGCCGGCCGCCGCGTGGCGGAGGGCGAGGCGTTGGCCAAACAGCTCGGCGCCAATTGTATCTTCCTCAAGACCGATGTCACGGTCGAGGAAGAGATGCGCGGGCTGATTGCGCTTGCAGTCGACAAATTCGGTCGCCTCGATTGCCTGTTCAACAATGCCGGCGGCCCGGCGCAGACCGGCGGCATCGAGGGGCTCGAGGTCGCGCGATTCGATGCGGCGATGGCGACGCTGGTGCGCAGCGTCATGCTCGGCATGAAGCATGCCGCGCCTCATATGAAGAAACAGGGCTCCGGCAGCATCATCAACAATGGCAGCATCGCCGGCAGGCTTGCCGGCTTCTCGTCCTCGGTGGTCTACGGCGCCGCCAAGGCCGCGGTGATCCATCTCACCAAATGCGTTGCGATGGAGCTCGGTGAATCCGGCGTCCGCGTCAATTCGATCTCCCCCGGCGCGATCGCCACCGGCATTTTCGGCAAGGCGCTCGGCCTCTCGGTCGAGGCAGCGGAGAAGACCCCTGACGTGATGCGCGAGGTCTACAAGACCGCGCAGCCGATCCCGCGCGCCGGGTTGCCTGAGGATATCGCGCAGGCCGCGGTATTTCTCGCCAGCGACGAGTCGAGCTTCATCAACGGCCACGATCTGGTGGTCGATGGCGCCATCACCGGCGGCCGCAACTGGACGCAGCAGCAGCAGGGCTATGTCGCGCTGCGCAAGGCGTTCGACCAGAACACCTAGAAGTTCGCAAGAGGCACCCGTATCAAACAAGAACAAGGGAGGCGGCGATGTTCGCGGCATCTGGAGTTTGGCCAACGCGTGCGGACGCCCGGCCAGTTCATCTTGCGATCATCGCCGGTCTGGCCTGCGCCCTGGCGATCGGGAAAGCATTGCCGCTGGCGATGGACGCGATCTCGAACGTTGTCACGCCGCTATGCGCATCCGCCGATCCGGCCGGCTCGGCGCTCGACACGGTCGAGCCGATCGCCTCCTACGCGCTTCCGAACGTGCCCGGCAAGCGCATCACGATCGTGCGGGTGTTCTATGGCCCGGGTGGTTTCACCCGTGCGCACCGGCATGCGGGCTCGGTCACCGCCTACATCACCAAGGGCGAAATCCGTTCGCAATTGGCCGGCGGCCCGGTCGAGACCTTCAAGGTCGGGCAATCGTTCTTCGAGCCGCCGGGCGCGACACATCTGGTCTCGGCCAATGCCAGCAACACCGAGCCCGCGGAATTGATCGCGGTGTTCGTCGCCGATGAAGGCGCGCAGCTGACGACATTTATCGAATAGGCGTTCTTAGGATCAGACCGGCTTCAGCGTCACCCGCAAGCCGTCGCGCGGCTTCGGGATCGGCCACATCTGCCATTGCGGCGTGTAACCTTGTTCCAGCGAGACCGAGAGATTTTGCAGGAAATGCCGGGCGAAGCATTTCGCCTGCATATAGGCGAAATGCAGTCCGAGGCACATATGGGCGCCGCCGCCGAACGGCACATAGGCGAAGCGATGGCGGTTGCGCTGCGCCTCGTCGGTGAAGCGCATCGGATCGAATTCTTCCGGATCGGGCCAGATCTCCGGCATGTGATGCGTGAACAGCGGGTTGATGCCGATCAGCGTGCCTGCGGGGATCGCATAGCCCTTGAAGCTGAAATTACGGACGGCGCGGCGCGGGATCGAGGGCACCGGCGGCTTCATCCGCATCGTTTCCTTGAAAGCCATTTCGGCGAGCGGCATGGCTTCGAGATTGTCGAGCGTGGTCGCCTCATCCGGCGCGATGCCAAGGCCTGCGACTTCGTTGCGCAGTTTTTCCTGCCATTGCGGATGGGCCGCGAGCGCGGCCACGAACGACGTCAGCGACGAGGTCAGGGTGTCGTGCGCCGCCATCATCAAAAAACTCATGTGATCGACGATATCCTGGGTCGACAGCAGCGCGCCGTCTTCATGGGTGGCGCGGCAAAGCTGCGAGAACAGGTCTTCACCGCCCTTCTCGCGGCGGATCGGAATCTGCTCGGAGAAATAGGCGACGATGCGCTTGCGGCCGCTGACGCCGCGGGCCATCTGGGTACCCGGCAACGGCTTGCGGATCACGGCGACGGCGGCCGCGATCATGTCGACAAAGGCGCGGGTGATCTCGTCGACCTCAGGGCCGATATCGGCGCCGAGGAACGAGGTCGCGGCGAGGTCGAGCGTGAGCTGCTTCATCTCGGGATAGAACAGCACCGGGCCGGGCTTTGCCTTCCACCGCGCCACGCGCGCCGCGATCCCCGCATCGAGCTGCGCCAGGTAGGATTTCATCGGCCCGGACTTGAAAGCGACCGAGAGCGCGCGCCGGTGCAGGCGGTGCTCGTCGAAATCCAGCAGCATCAGCCCGCGCGGAAACAGCCGCCCAAGCACGATGGCCCAGCCGTGGGTCGATGAGAACAGCTTGGCCTGGTCGAACAGCACGAGCTCGTTGGCCTCGGGTCCGAGGAACACAAGGCTGGTCTCGCCGAACAGATGGCTGCGGTAGACCAGCCCGTATTTGGCCGCGTGCTTTTCGATGTGGCCCTTGGGATCGGCCAGCACTTCGAGCGTCTTGCCGATGATCGGCCAGCCCTCGTCGCCGGGAATATGGGTCAGCGAATTGCGCTTCGGCGGCGTGAAGCTGATCGCGGGAGAAGCCACATGATGCATCGTCATGGCAATTACTCCGGTTGATCCCGTCTGCCCGCATATAATGCCTCAAACCCGCGGCTTTATTGCGGCTTTTTCCTCCGGGCGCAACGTCATCAAGCTAGTGCAAAATAGCCCGTTACGGCTGCGGCGCAAAGGCGCCTGCGTGCGGCGAAATCACCCGCCGCTGACGCCCGCGCCACTTACGCGTTGCTTTTGCGCTTGGCGGCTTCCTTCTGCAAATCCGGCGCGTTGACGGCGGGGATCGCGACCCGACCGGGGCCGGTAAGCGGCAAGGCGGCGGCGGCTTTTTCGTTTTCCATGATCTTGGCCATCACCGCTTGGCCGGCGCGCTCGAACACCGCGCGGTTCTCGATCAGGAATTTATTCGATTCGCGGAGCTTGGTGATGAACCCGTTGATTTCCGGAATCACGTAGCGCGCCACCAGGTCCCAGCTGCGGCGGCTCGCCTCCAAATTGGCCCAGTCATGGGCAAAGCCGACGATGGTGCCGACGCCGCCGGAGACTTCCAGCAGGTTCTTGATGGTTTTGACGAGATCGTCGGGCGTGCCGATGGTGGAGGCCGCGGCCGGTCCGCCGGCGGTTTTCTCGATCGCGTCCTCCGGCGATTTGAACGGCTCGAGCCCCGGCCGCTGTAGCGTGGCAACGTTGTATTCATTGTGCCAGCGCATCAGCCCGGCGCCGGCCTCGCGATGGGCCTGTTCGCGGGTCTCGGCGATGTGCCAGCTTAGCAGCACGCGCCAGTTCGCGCGGCTGACGGTGGTACCGGCCTTCTTGGCGGCGTCCTCGGCAAAGCCCCATTGCGTCGGCAGCGCCATCAGGCCCTGGGTCGACATCGAGCCCAGCGAAATGATCCCGATGCCGTATTTGCCGGCGAGCGTCATGCCCGACGGCGAAATCTGCGACGCCACCACGAACGGCATGTCCTCCTGAAGCGGCAGGATTTGCAGCGCGGCGTCGTTCATGACGAACCAGTCGCTTTTGGCGGTGACCCGCTCGCCCCGAAACAGTCGGCGGATGATCGCGATCGCCTCGTCCTGGCGGTCGCGCTGCGTCATCGGATCGATGCCGAGCGTGTGCGCGTCGGAGGCAAGCGCGCCGGGGCCGGAGCCGAAGATGGCGCGGCCGCCGGTCATGTGGTCGAGCTGCACCATGCGCTGCGCGACATTGAAAGGGTGGTGATAGGGCAGCGAGATCACGCCGGTGCCGAGCTTGATGCGCTTGGTGCGTTCGCCGGCGGCCGCCAGGAACATCTCGGGCGAGGCGATGGTTTCCCAGCCCGACGAATGGTGCTCGCCGCACCAGAATTCGTCATAGCCGAGCGCGTCGAGCTGGTCGACGAAATCGAGGTCGCGGCGGAATTGCAGCATCGGATGCTCGCCGATCGGGTGATGCGGGGCGAGGAAGGCTCCGAACTTTAGGCGCGCCATTGTATTTCTCCCGAACGGAATTTGTTCTTGATTGCTCTCATACGCAGGCTACGTGCTGGCAAGCGCTTGCGCAATCGGGCAAACCGCGTCGCGGCTCAAGGGAATTGGTGCCATGCGCGCAGCCGATGGATCGCTTGAGGCGTCAGGCTATAGGCGGCGACGGTGGAGTCGGCGAACTTGCTGGCTGCTTGGGGCATGAGCAGCAGCCGCGTCACGACAACGGCCAAAGGAACGATGCACCAGGGATCGGTCCACAGCGGCACCAGCTCTTCGCGGGTGCCGCGATAGCGGCCTGAATTGCTCGCAAGCAAGCCGATTTCGGCGAGAATGTCACGTCGTCGCTGGCGGCGCCGCGCGGCATCCAGGAGCCCCATCAACCCTAGCCGGGTCAGAACGCCGGCGCGGCCGTCTGCCTGTACCGGCGGCGTCTCGCCGAGCGACACCTTCAGCAGTGCGCCGGGCAGGTCGACGCCGGCGAGCCACGCGTTCATCGGCTCGACTAGGCGCGGATTGGCGTCGATGAAATAGGGCGTCCCCGTCGCATCGTGGCGGATATAGTCGAACGAGAGCGCGCCGTGCCAGTTGAGCGCCCGGCCGATTTTTTCGATCGTTTCGCGCACCTTGGGCCTGACGACGCTGAGCTTGAGCACGTCGCCTCCGCCGGGACCTTCCACCACTTGGCGATAGATATGGCAGGCAACAAGATCTCCGCGGTCGAACACCGCTTGCGTACGTTCCAGCGCGCCCGAAACCGCGGCCTGGACCAGCAGTCCCTCGGCAAAATCATTGCTCCGTTCGAATCGTTGCAGCAGCGCGTCACGCTGGCGCTCGTCACTTACTCGCCAGACGCCGGTGCTCGCCGTGCCGAATGCCGCCTTGACGAAGAACGGATAGGGCCTGGTCTTGGCGAATTCGCCGGCCGAGCGGACGACTTCAGTCGCAGGCTGCGACACGTCGAGCCGCGCCAAGAGCTCGGCGAGACTGGCCTTGCTTTGCACCTGCTCGAACGCCTCGAAATCGGCGAGCGCTACACCGAGACCTTCCGGAATTTGCTTTCGCGCGGCGGCGAACAAATAGGCCTGCTCATGCACGGGAAGCAGCGCGTCGATCGAGCGTGATTTGACGACATCGATCACGGCGGCTAGGTAACCGTCCGGATCGGCGCCGGATGCCGGTGCCCGATGCACGCGGCTGACGAAGCGCGAGAAGCGCCCAAGGCACATCGGATCGCTCGACACCAGTTCGACCCGGTACCCGGCGAGCCCCAACGCCGTGATGGCCTCGCGCGAGGCCAGGCTGGAGCCTTCGCTGAGCAGAATCCTGGGTGTTGGCGCACTCATTCGCCCTCACCTTAGGACGCGCGGAACCGGAAAACAAAGGACTCGGCCAATCCGCCCTCCGATCCTGGCCAAAGCGGGTTCTGTTTGGCGCCGGTTCAGTCTAAAAGGCGGTCACTCCCGACCGGATTTGACGTCATTTGAGGCCATAATGAATGTGATGCCGCCGGCCGTTCCGCAGCCTTCCAATCCGCGGAAACGGCAATTGATCGAAGAACTCGAAGCGAGCCTCGATGAGCAGGAACGCTGGCGCGTATTCAATGCCGCCTACCACGAAGACGACTTCAAGTTCATGCGGTTTCTGATTCCGCCGGGCAAGCGGGTGCTGGAATTGGGCTGCGGCACCGGCGATTTGCTGGCCGCGCTCGCGCCTTCCTACGGTGTCGGCGTCGATTTCAGCGCCAAGACCTTAAGTCGGGCGAAGGAGCATCATCCCGGCCTTAATTTCGTGCTCGGCGACGTCGAGGATCCGGTGACGCTTGCAGCGATCGAAGGACCCTTCGACTACATCGTGATCGCCGACGCCATCGGCATGTTCGAGGACATCGACGGCACGCTCGGCTTGGTGCATCAGCTGTGCGCGCCATCGACGCGCATCGTCATCGCCTATTATTCGCAGCTGTGGGAGCCGATCCTGAAGCTCGCCGAGGCGGTCGGTCTGCGGCGCAAGCAGCCGAAGATCAATTTCATCGCCACCACCGATTTTCTCAATTTGATGGACCTTGCGGATTTCGAGGTGATCAGCGCCGAGCAGCGGCAATTGCTGCCGCAGCGCTGGCTGGGCCTGGGCCCCTTCATCAACCGCTTCATCGCACCGTTGCCTGGCGTGAGAAAGCTGTGCCTGCGCACCTATCTGGTCGGCCGTCCGGTCCGGCAATTTCTGGACCGCAAATTCTCGGTCAGCATCGTCATCCCCTGCCGCAACGAGCGCGGCAATATCGAGAGCGCGATCCTGCGGATGCCGAAATTCGCAAGCCGCCAGGAGATATTGTTCGTCGAGGGCAATTCCTCTGACGGCACCTTCCAAGAATGCGAGCGGGTCCGCGACGCCTACAAGGACAATTGGGACATCAAGGTCCTGAAGCAGGACGGCAAGGGCAAGGGCGATGCCGTCCGCAAGGGCTTTGCGGCGGCGACCGGCGATGTCCTGATGATTCTCGATGCCGACCTGACCATGCCGCCGGAGGCTCTGCCGAAATATCACGCGGTGATCGAGAGCGGCAAGGCCGAGTTCGTCAACGGCACGCGCCTGATCTATCCGATGGAGAATGAGGCGATGCGGCCGCTCAATTTCATCGCCAATCGCTGCTTTGCCTTTCTGTTCAGCTATCTCGTCAATACCAGGCTGACCGATACGCTGTGCGGCACGAAAGTCCTGCTGCGCAAGGACTATGAAGTGCTGGCACGGGAGCGCGGCTATTTCGGCAATTTCGATCCGTTCGGCGATTTCGACCTGATCTTCGGGGCCGCCAAGCAGAATCTCAAGATCATCGAGACGCCGATCCACTACAAGGCGCGGACGTTCGGCGAGACCCAGATTTCGCGGTTTCGCGACGGCTGGCTGCTGCTGAAGATGGTGTGGTTCGCCTATCGGAAGCTGAAGGCGATTTAGCTTCGCTTCACCTCTCCCCGCCTGCCGGGAGAGGTCGGATCGCCCTTGCGATCCGGGTGAGAGGGTACAGGTCTATCAATTTGATATCAGCTTTCGCGGAGAGTCCCCTCACCCCAACCCTCTCCCCGCGAAGAGCGGGGCGAGGGAGAACTGTCACCGCGCAAAATCTACCGCGTCATCCGGTTCCACGCATCCAGCCCGGCGATCTTGTAGGCTTCCGCGAGCGTCGGATAGTTGAAGGTGTTTTGGATGAAATAGTCGATGCCGCCCTTGAGGTTGAGCACGGCTTGTCCAATGTGGATGAGTTCGGTCGCTCCCTCGCCGAGAATGTGCACCCCTAGCAGCCGGCGGGTCTTGGTCGAGAAGATCATCTTCATCATGCCGCTGTTCAGCCCCATGATGTGGCCGCGCGAGGTTTCGCGGAAACGCGCCACGCCGACTTCATAGGGAATGCCGCGGGTGCGGACTTCCTCTTCGGTGAGACCAGTGGTGGAGATTTCCGGCACCGAATAGATGCCGTAGGGAAAGAATTCCGGCGGCGCTAAGGGCTCCATGCCGAGCGCATGGCAGGCGGCGACCCGCCCTTGCTCCATCGAGGTCGAGGCGAGGCTCGGAAATCCGATCACGTCGCCGGCGGCGTAGATATGCGGCACGCATGTTTGCAGCGTCACCGGATCGACCGCGATGCGGCCGCGATGGTCGACCTCTATCCCGGCCGCTTCGAGGTTGAGGCGGTCGGTGGCGCCGACCCGGCCGGCGGCGAACAGCAGCATCTCGGTGACGACGATACGGCCGTCGGCAAGCTTGATCTGGATCGCGCCGCCTGCCGCGCGCTCGATCAAATTGACTTTGGAGCCGAGGCGAAGTGCGACGTTGCGGTCGCGCAATTCATGCATGAATTCGTCGATCAATTCCTTGTCGATGAAATCGAGAAAGGTCGGCCGCGGTTCGATCAGCGTCACCGCAACATCGAGCGCGGAGAAGATGGTGGCGTATTCGACGCCGATTACACCTGCGCCGATCACAGCGAGGCTGCGCGGCAGCTTCGGCAGGTCGATGATCTCGTCAGAGTCGAACACGGTCTTGCCGTCGAACGGGACATAGTCGGGCCGGAACGGCCGGGTGCCGCAGGCAATCAGGATGTGGGCGGCGGTTACGATCCTGGTGTCGCCACTCGCAGCCGTCACCTCGATCTGGTTCGGCCCGACAAAACGCGCTTCGCCCGCGGCGGTGCGCACCAGATTGCGGCTGAACTGGTGTTCGAGCACTTCGACCTCGTGGTCGAGGGTCTTTTGCAGCCGTACGATCAGGTCGTGGGCGGCGATATCCTGTTTCACCCGATAGGACCGGCCGTAAAATCCGCGCTCGCGCCAGCCGGAGAGATTGAGCACGGTTTCGCGCAGGGTCTTCGACGGGATGGTGCCGGTATGTACGGAGACGCCGCCGACCCGCCGGCCTTTCTCGACCACGAGCACGGACTTACCGAGTTTGGCGAATTGCACCGCGGCCCGGCGGCCGGAAGGGCCGGAGCCGATCACCAACATGTCATAGTCGTACATCGAAGGCAGTCCTGAACCCCGAAACGGCTGAAATCGTTGCAGGAAGCCTCAATCGCCATGCAGCAATCGGGCCAATCCCGGCGAAGCCTTACCTCCGAGGTAATCGCCGGGATGACCAAAACCCTTAGCTTGTCCGTGCAACAGAATTCGGACAGGACGGCTCAGCATGCATCAGATGGTCTCGGTGCCGGTGGACACCTCGCACCGCTGGTGGGTGCTTGCGATCGTGGTCGCGGCGCAATTCATGTTCGGAGTCGATGCCTTCATCGTCAACGTGGCGATCCCGACGATTGCGGCCGAGCTGCATGCGAGCCCGGCGCAAGTCGAATCGGTGATCGCGATCTACCTGATCGCGTATGCGACGCTGGTCGTCACCGGCGGCCGGCTCGGCGACATCTACGGCACCAAGATTATTTTCATTGCCGGCGTGCTCGGCTTCACCGCGACCTCGCTGTGGTGCGGATTGGCGCAATCCGGCCCTGAGCTGATCGCGGCGCGGCTGGCGCAAGGCGCGACCGCGGCGCTGATGGTGCCGCAGGTGCTCGCCACATTGCATCTGCTGTTCACCGATGAATCTCGCGGGCGTGCCTTCGGCATTTACGGCGTGGTGCTGGGCCTTGCGGGGGCTGCCGGCTTTGCGCTGGGCGGCGTGTTGGTGACGCTCGATCTCGGAGGCCTCGGCTGGCGCGTGGTGTTTTTTGTTAACGTGCCGTTCGGTCTCTTTATCATTGCCGCGGCGTTGCGGATCATGCCGTCGGTGCCGCGCCGGCCCGGCACGCGGCTCGATATTCCCGGCGCGATCGTATTGTTCGCCGGCCTGCTGTGCCTGATCGGGCCGCTATTGTTCGGCCACGACGTGCACTGGGCGCCATGGGTGTGGCTGGTGATGGCCGCCGGCGTCGCGATCGTCGCGGCATTCCCCGGGCTTGAGCGCGCCGTGGCGCGCCGCGGCGGCATGCCGCTGATCGATCTTGCGCTACTGGCGGATGCGGCCTTCATGCGTGGACTTTGCGCGGCATTTTTCTTCTTCTGCGCCAATTTGTCGTTCTATCTGGTCATGACCATGTTCATGCAGACGGCGTTGCGGATTCCGCCGATCTATGCGGGCCTGGTGTTCGTGCCGCTGGCGCTGACCTTTGTCGTCGCTTCGCGGCACAGTGCTGCGCGGGCAAGACATCGCGGCACGCTGGTGCTGATCGAGGGCTGCGCGATCCAGATCGCGGGTCTCGCGGCGCTGGTGCTGACGATAGCGTTTCTGAAAGTCCCGTCCGCGTGGCTGCTGGCGCTGGTGCTGACCATCTTCGGATACGGCCAGGGGCTGGTGATGGCGCCGTTGTCGGGGGCGGTACTTTCGACGGTCAAGCCTTCAAGCGCAGGCTCTGGCTCCGGGATGTACGGCACCACGGCGCAGATCGCCAACGCCACCGGGGTTGCTGCGATCGGCGCGGTCTTCTTCACGATCGCGGCAACGCGCTCGGCGCAAGAAGCAATGTTTGCATCGTCGGCGCTGTTTGCGTTGTCGATTGTTGCGGCCGTCGTATTTCTGTCGTGGATGCGCCGCGCCGCTGCCTGATACCGTTAACGACTTTAATTCTGTTGATCGACTGCACACGGCCTTTTTATTTTGCAGTGCAGCAACTATCTTGTTCTTGGTGGAGTTAGAAGAATCACTTCGCCGAGGAGCCAGCGTTGTCCCTTGCCAAGAATGTCGAGTTTCTCAGGCGCCTGCCAAAGCTGAACAGCTTTGCCGGGCCTGGGAGAGGTGCGCGACACAACGTTCGCAGCCCCCTCGTCGAAACTACTGCATTCGGGACCAATCCCGGTGCGCTTAGGATGTTCTCTTACGTCCCCAACAGCGTGCCGCACCGGCCCGCTTTGGTCGTCGTGCTGCACGGCTGCGGCCAGACTGCCGCCGGTTACGACCTCGGCGCCGGCTGGTCGACGCTCGCCAAGCGCTACGGTTTTGCCTTGCTGATGCCTGAGCAGCAGCCGACCAACAATCCCGGCACCTGTTTCAACTGGTTCAATCCGGAAGACGCCTCGCGCGACCAGGGCGAGGCCTGTTCGATCCGGAACATGATCGCGCGGATGGTCGCCATCCATGGCATCAACCGCCGCCGCATCTACATCACCGGACTTTCCGCCGGTGGCGCGATGACCTCGGTGATGCTCGCCACCTATCCGGAAGTGTTTTCCGCAGGCGCCGTGATCGCAGGCCTGCCGTTCGGTGTCGCCGGCAATATGCGCGAAGCGTTGCGCGGCATGATGCAGTCGGCCCCGCGTCCGGCGGATGAATTGGGCAGCGCGGTGCGCAATGCCTCAAGGCATAAAGGCCCGTGGCCGAAAGTTTCAGTATGGCATGGCAGCGCCGACCGCATGGTCAACCCCGGCAACGCCAACGAGATCGTCAAGCAATGGCTCGACGTGCATCATTTGCCGCTGGCGCCGATGTCGGAAGGCACCGTCGACGGCTATCCGCGGCAGATCTGGTGGGATAGCGACGGTGAGACCGTCGTCGAATCCTACACCATCACCAACATGGCGCACGGCACGCCGCTGGGGACCGCCGACAACGGCCAGCGCATTGGCGCCGAAGGCGCGTTCCTGATCGAGGCCGGGATTTCCTCCTCCTATCACATTGCCAATTTCTTCGGCCTGACCCAGCGAGTGCCGCAGCCGAAGGCCGCTTCCGCGAGCGCCAAACTTATTCCGGCGGTTTCGCCGGTTTCGCCGGCGGCAGCACCCGTGCCCGATCTCGGCACGGTGCCGGATCTTGCCAAGGTGCTATGGCCACTGACCACGCTCGAACCCCGCCCCAAACCGCAGCCGCAGCCAAAGAAGACCGCGCGCCCAAAGGAGCGCGGTGGCATCGATGTCGGCGCGGTCATCACGCGCGCGCTGACTGCCGCCGGCCTGATGAAATAGGCGCTTAAGGCCTCCTTATCTAGAGCGGGAGGCATTTTGATTGAATCAGTCTATCCGCAGTCTCCGCTCACCTCTCCCACAGGGAGAGGTCGGAGCGCATCGCGAGATGCGATCCGGGTGAGGGGATTCGCTCCTGAACCCCTCACCCGGCGCTTTCGCGCGGACCTCTCCCGATGGGAGAGGTGGCACACCTCCGTTGCCTTGCATCTCAAACTAAACCCATCATCCTTCTAGGAAGCGGTCGCGTCGATCAGTTCGATCGGCGTCACCGTGACCTCGCCGCCGGCGACCTCGCGCGTCCTCTCGGTATAATGCTTGAAGAAATCCCGCTGCTGCAGCGTCTTCACCGCCGCTTCGTCGGCGGCCGCGGCGAGATGGAAGTAACTCGCATCGTCGCGGTTCTTCATGCAGCGGTAGCTGATCTTTCCCGCAAGCTCCGGATCGGCGTTAAGCGCCGAAATGAAGCGGCCGATCTCGCGGTGCCAATCCTCCGTGGTGCCGTTCCTGAATTGATATGTGATCATGAAGTGTTTCATCGGCGTCTCCTCAAGGCCATCGGATTTTCGGCATCGGGATTCAGTTGGGCGTTTCACCGCGGAACACCGCGGCATGATGTCCGGCAAATTCGTCGAACGAGGTCGGCCGCCGTCCGAGCAGCAGCTCGCTGTCGGGCCAGACCTTGGCCTCCCCGCCTTTGCGCCGCTCCGCAAACAGTTCGAACAAGGCATCGGCCAGGAATGGCGGCATGCCTGCGGCGAGCTGGGCTTGCCTCGCGTCCTCGGGCGGGACGTTGACATAGCGGATGGGTTTTCCGGTGGCCGCGGAAAGTTTCGCGGCAACCTCGGTCATGGTCAGCGCTTCCGGGCCGGTGAGCCGATAGATCTTGCCCTCGTGCCCGGCGCCGGTCAGCACCAAAGCCGCGATCTCGGCGATATCACCGACGTCGATCGAGGCGATCCTGGCGTTCTCCATCGGCAGCATCAGCGCGCCCTTGTTCACGATGGCAGGCACTTGCCTGAAATAGACCGACATGAACTCGCCGGGACGCAGATGGGTAAAAGCCATTCCGGAGGATTCAAGCCTCTTTTCGATTTCACCGTGCATGCGGGCAAACCGGAACGGCGAATCGAGCCCCGGCACGATGCCGGACAGCTTGACCACATGCCGCACGCTGGCGCTGCGGGCGCTATCGATGAAGTTCGACTGCACCTCGAGCATGTCGGGGGTCGCCGACGAAATCAAAATGGCGCGGTCGACACCGCGCAGCGCCTTCGCCAGCGTATCCGGGCGCGCCATGTCACCGTGCACGACCTCGACCTGCGGCAGCGCCGCGATCGTGCCGGCCTTGGCCGGATCGCGCACCAGCGCGCGGGCGGCGATGCCTCGTGCCGAGAGCAGGCGCAGGATTTCCCTGCCGTGCTGTCCAGTAGCGCCGGTAATCAGAATCATGTCCGCCTCCTGTTATTAGCCGATCGCGGCTTGCCGGCCTTCATCTGGCGTCGGCAGAGGCGGTAATGCAAGTATGGACAAAAATGATAGTATGTACTTTTTCAGATATGCTCGTATCCTGCGGGTTTGGCGACGCGAAGGGCGCGGCAACATCAGAGCAATGACATGGCGAAAGCGAAATCAGCACCGGTGCATGCGTGTCCGGTCGCGGCGTTCCAGAAGCTGATCAGCGGCAAATACAAATTGCGGATCGTCTGGGACCTGAAGGACGGGCCGCGCCGCTATGGCGAGATCAGAACCGGGCTGTTGCGCGGCTCGGATGACAGCGCGGAAATCGCGCCGCGCGTGCTGAGCCGGGAATTGAAGGCGCTGACCGCCAGCGGCCTGATCGAGCGGCGCGACTACGGCGTCGTGCCGCCCAAGGTCGAATATCGCCTGACGCGCAAGGGCAAGAGCTTTGTCCCCGTCATCGCGGCGATCCGCGACTGGGGTTCGCGGCACCTCGCGCCGGAGGGCGCATCCGAACTGGAAGCGGCGGAATAGAGCATGATCCGCAAAAGCATGCCGTCGGCGGGATGACGAGTCGAAGAAAAGTCATCCCGCTCCAGGCGAGATCGTTACATCTCGCCGGTGATAAACGGGTTGGTCATCCGCTCCTGGCCGATGCTGGAGCCGGCGCCATGGCCGCAGATGAAGCCGACATCGTCGCCGAGCGGCAGCAGCTTGTCCTTGATCGACTTGATCAGCGTGGCGTGGCTGCCGCCGGGCAGATC
>Ga0210408_10002525_pt1 | contig 17753 bp, 13 predicted proteins | sample IncBWH4MmetaG_FD_155471 | JGI IMG/M metagenome (GOLD analysis project Ga0210408, IMG submission 155471) | Forest soil microbial communities from Barre Woods Harvard Forest LTER site, Petersham, Massachusetts, United States - Inc-BW-H-4-M | ecosystem: Environmental > Terrestrial > Soil >...
GTGCCCGGCAGGTCATCACTCAGCAGGCTGAAGACGCGCACGTCGAGGCGGTTGTCCTGGCGTGCGACCGGCTGCGCCCCGAGCACGACGCCTGTGGCGTTGCGCTGCGGGATGGCAATACGTGCGCCGTCGATCGTCAGCGCCACGACGCCAATCTCCGCCGGGAGCGGCAGCAACTCCGGGCGGCGCGCCCATGTGAAATTGCCGGCGACCGTATGGGTCCCGGCCGGCACGCGCAGCGCCGGAAGGCGGTTGTGCGCGACTACCGCGGCCGGCTTGCCGTCGAGCGTCACCTCCAGAGGCCATTGCTCCACACCCCCCGGCAGCGGCAACCAGGCTTCCGCCTCGATCAGCCAGCGCTGGGTGAAGCGGCCGCCGCGGCCATCGACCTGGAGCTCAAGGGTCGCCGGCCACGCACAGATGCGCGCGTCGTCGACGACGCGCCCCGGCGCGAGCCACGGACAGCGGTGATTCTCGTGCCCGTGCAGCGCCCAGGTCTCCCAACCGTGCAGCGCGGGCGGCACCGCCTCCTGTGCGCCCGCGGGAGCGGCAAGAATGAGCACGAGAAGCGCGAGCCTGCGGCCCAGCGAGGCGCATCCGCGGCGCAAAGCGATTTCGGGACATGCACGCATGTCGAGTGACCCCCGGAACGACGCACGCAGCTGTGGCGCGCATAGCTTAGGCTGGGTGCCGACGAAATACTCTCCCCATCTTTAAGCGTCCGACGCAGCACCGAGGGGTTACGCCGGGCTCGATCGATGCGCGCGGTCGCGGGTTCGAGGTCAGAAAGGAGCGACGCCGGCGGGTCCCGTGAGAGTGAGGGCCACCTGGTAGTTGGATTCACACAGGTCGTCCGGTTCTCCGGCAGCGCGGAACTGCGCACCCAGCCCGGCATAACTGGTATGACTGCGCCACACCCCCCAACTGACCGGGATCATCCAGACTTCCTTGGAGTGCTGCCGCGTCACCGCCAGCGACGCTCGGGTCCAATCGCCGACCGAATACCCTGGAGTGAACACCCGGTCCCCGGCGTGGCCGTACAGGTCACCATCGCCCGCATCGGTGCGACCGAACCAAACCGTCATGCCGCTCACGTCATATCCGGCCGGAGGGTTGAAGTAGAGCTGATCGCTCCCTGGAGCCCGGCAGGTAAGGTCGTCGCCGTTCCACAAGTTGTCCTCATAGCGCACGATCTGTCCGTCGCCACCGATGGTGGGCTTCCAATTGGACGTGGAGTGCACCTCAATGATGCGATCGAGATTCGTCGTGACCGTCATTTCCTCGCGCGCGGCGCGGAATTTACCCTTGTCGATCAGGTACACCGTGCCCGCGTGCGTCATGACCTGCAGGCGCACATCTTGATCGGGCATGCCCCGGATTCCTTCCGGCAGCTGCGCATAAATCTCATCGTCGTTCCAGTCGGTCACCAGCAGACGCACCTCAGAAGGCGCCCGCGCACGCACATTGGGGTCCCCGAGCATCGTGACGCGCCCCAGCCTCTCGCCGAACCCTTTCCCCGCGATCGTGAGGTAGCCACCCGGAGTCATCGGAAAGTAGCTGCTCTCGCCGTTGACGAACCAGACTCCCAGTGGCCGGCGCTCGTAGCCGGCCTGCGCATCCGCCGTCAAGTACCGCGAGGGCGGCCCCTGTGCCACGCTTGCGGCGTCCAGTGCTCTTCCAGGGGCCCCCACGGCCCGATTCAAGTCGGGTGAGGTGGGCGCTGGCGCGTTCGCCAGGCTTGCGGTGGCCGGTACTCTTCCAGATAACGCGACGGCTCCAATACTCGGCGCCGACGTCGCCGGGTTGCCACCTAGGTTGCTGGTCGCGAAGTTCACTGCGTTGGAGATGTTGCTTCGATTTAGGCCGATTGAGCCGGAGGGCCCGGATGAGCCAGCCGTCAGGGGCTGAGAGCTCAGCGTTCGCGAGCGGGCAGCCGTGGGATCCGAAGCAGCATTGCTGTTCAGCGCACTCGGGGCAGGCTGTGTGCTCGGCGGCGTGTAGGTGTTGGTCGCCCCTGCCGGGTTGTTCACCCCCGACCACAGAGCCGCGGGCGATGATGACCACGCGCCTCGTGCACCGCCGGTCGCGGGGCCAGATGCGCCGGCCCCAGGCTGACCGCCCTGATGCGTCCTGGCGCGAAGTGCGGCCGCATTCTGTCCGGCGCGTGCGTCGAGCGCGACACTCAGAATCCTCAGATGGTCGGGCACGAGCTTGATGTGCTTGGAGCGGGCGACGACCTCGAAAGTTACGTGTTTGCCCGCCGCTATGCCGGCCGGGGCGCGTGTCCGAAGTCCTGCGGCACTGCCATCACTCGCCCCCTGTGCCACGGACCGGCCGCCTACGATGATAATCCCGCGCTGGTTCGCGGTGTTGGAGCTGTCGCTTCGGTTCGGGTCCGGGGGTCCTGGGGGCAATGGTTGCGGGTTCAGTGCCTGCCAGCTGGTCTGTTGCGCTGTCAAATGCTGTGGGTTCGGAGCCAGCCATGAAGTTGCGGTCGCTCCCTTGGGCATGGCGGGCGTGGCTGCCGCACCGACAATCGGCGGCGTCGGCGCAGCGCCCCCCCGCGGGCCCGCGCGAATCGCAGACATGCCCTCAGGGGCGACAACGGACGAGACTGCCGATCCACCTGGGCCGGGGTCTGCCGGCGTCGCCAGATTAAAGACGGGGCGCGGTGTCACCACCACAGCGCCCGGCGATGTACTGAGTTGATTGTGCGCACGCTGCGCGGCCAGCGCTCCCGGAGTCGGCGTGCATATCAAGCCGAACTGATACAAGCTCACGCCTTCGCTAACGAGACCAAACGCGCCCGTAGCCACTGACCCGTCCGCGCACTGCTCGGCGGGCCATGGCGTCGCAGCGACCCCCCCATTGAGCGGAGTCTGGAGAGTGATCCGTTCATGCGTCCTGAGCTTCATACACCCAATCGCAAGCTGTATGACCTCGTTAATCCCGTAGGTCTGTGTGCTGCCCGAAAAGTTGACTAAGTAGTAATCGCGTGGACAAACGAAGTCTTTCCGCAAGCCCCCGTCCCCGACCGCGACCAACATCGGTAGGAGATGCACCTGTGCGGCTCCCTTCCAGGAGCCGTCGTCCGCCATTGCCACGCAATAGGGCGAAATGCCCGACAGGAGATCCGACACGCGGAGCCTGGGATCCTCGACATACGCCGCCATGCCGACGAGATAGCTGGCTCCAGGGCAGGTCACGGAGGCAGGCGACCCATCGGGCCGATTGAGGTGCTCACCATTGCCGAACCCGAGTGGTGGCGTCCGGGTAGTCGTGGTCGCCATCGCCAAACCTGCGCCGAGCAGTAGCATCACCACGGTTGCGCTAGATAACCTCATCGTCGTCCTCCTCACGCGCTCTCGCTTCTCTCCACGCCCATTAGGTCGAGCTGCCTGGCCCCACGACACTCGCGACGGCTCAGGGCGGCACGCCCGCCGGACAACTGGCCCAGGTGCTGAGCCGGAACGCAACGCGGCAGACGGTGCTTGACTCGCTTCCGAACACGTAGTCGAAGGTGTGAGTGGTGCAATTGGGGCCGTAAGTCACGGTGATGTCGGCCTGATTGGACGGACCGGCCTCAAACCCAGTCACCGAGAGCACGCCGCCGGCCGTACTGGCGATCTCCAGGTCATCGAGTGCGCACTGCGGATTGACTCGCAGGCTGAAATTGCCGGCTATGGTTCCGCCGATTCCCGTGGCGTGAAATCCGCTGAAAATATTCCCCTCGTCCTGGCTCGCGGTGGTCTGGTCGACATTGCCGTCGGGACTCCACATGCCCGGGCGCACTTCGACACGCTCGCGCTGCGCGATGAACCGTATGGGGTATGCGCTCGATCGGGCCTGGTCGGCGCGCGTCACTACCAGTGCCACGCCTTGGTCGGGCACGCCGCGCAGACTCGGCATCACGGCAACGATGCGATCTTCGGTCCACGCCTGAAACGCAGGCTGCAGCCGTCCGCCCTGGAAAGGTCCGATCAACTCGACGTTGCCGGGCCGGTCGCCCAGGCAGTAGCCCTCGATGACGAAACTCCGCCCGGCCTCGGCTGCGCCGCGAGTGCGCGCGACCTCCGGTGTGAGCTCTGGGCAAGGCTTGGGTCGCATGGCTCCCGCCGGGGAGATCCCGGTCGGCGCGCGTACGAGGTCCGACACCCGGCCGCCACCCAGCGCGGCGGCCCCAAATTGCGGCAGCGAGGCAGTGCCGAATTCGGAGGTAGAGCCGGGTGGCTTGCGCCGCGGATATCGATAGAGTGATGGCGCTCCGCGCGCGGCTCGCGATAGCACCGCGCTGATCTGCTTCTGAACCTCACCGGCGCGCATCGGCCTGCCGTGCACGTTGATCGTCGCGTCCTTATTGAGCTCAAACAAGTCTCGAGGAATCGCATCCCCCGTTGAGCGCGGAAGGAGCGGTGAAGTGCTCGCGGGAGCCCCCGCGCTGCGGTTGTCAGCCGAGGGAAGGGCGCTTGCGGGGACGAAACCCGGGTCCCGCGGCACCGATACGCCCAGCGCTCCGTCGGGCGGGCCGACGCTCGGCAGCGTGCCAGCAGCGGAGGCCGGTGAGCTAATGCGCCCTCCGTCCGCCACCCGAGACAGCTCGGCTGGCGCTTGTGCGTAAGCCCCGCTGCACAGGGCCACGGTCGCTAGCAGCAAGATGAGTCGCGGGCTCTCAGTGGATTCAGTCATGGGCTACTCCCTGTAACTGAGACGCCAACCACCAGCCCTTCCGGACATTCCACCGCGGTCCCGTGCGGCGCATTTCTCTCATGCCGAGCCCTCTATTCGGGCGTGTCCGGACGGCTCCAAACAATCCGTCTTTAGGAGTGAGCGCCGACCGGGTCCGGGCCGTCCGAGCCGGGCGGAGCGAGCGGCAAGTCGACATTTCCGGAGTACATGACCATGGGTACGCACCTGCGCCTCTTCTCGACCCTGTCCTACCTGGCTGTGCTCGGCACATGCGCCGCAGCGCTGGCCGGGGCAACCGCTGCGGCAGCTGCAGCGACGCCGACCGACGCGGCCACCGCCGCCGCGACAACTCCCGACGCAAAGCAACCCGTAACCGTCGCGATCTACGAGTTTCGTTCGAGCGTCCAGGAAATACCGGCACGCGGTGCCACCGACATGTTCATTACCTCTCTGGTGCACAACGGGCGTTTCAATGTCGTCGAGCGCTCGCAGCTCAACCAGAGTCTTCTCCCTGAGAAGCAACTCAATTCCCAGGGTCTCAGCACGGGCACCACCGCCAGTCAGCAGCTGCACGGCGTGCAGTACCTGTTCGAGGGCACCATCTCCGAGGTCACCGCCAGCGAGGACCAGCGCGCCGGTTCCGTGGGTATAGCCGGGGTATCGCTCGGAGGCGGCACCAACAAGGATGAAATCGCCGTTGACGTCCGCGTGGTGGAAGCGGCAACCGGACGAATCGTCGACGCCGTGACAGTCCGCAAGGCTCTCAAGTCCAAAAACGCCAGCGTCTCGGCTGTTGGTCTGCTGAACAGAGTGATGAGCACCAGCGGCTTCGGCTCGCCCTATTCCTCTGATGCGCCCAATGTGAGCCTCTCGCGGCAGCGCAAAGACAGCCTCGACGAAGCGCTGCGGGCCATCATCAACGATGCGGTAAGCCAGCTGGCCACCAAGCTCTAGAGATTTGAGTGGTACAGCCGGGAGTACTCATCAGCGGATCGGGAGGCCTTGACATGAACTCGCAGCCTCAACCAATTGGCCCGCGTGCGGGCATGCCAGCAAACCTCATTTGCGGCTTCGCTTTGCCCATGTTGGCGAGCGCTGCCCGGACCGCCGCTCTGATATTCGCCACCGCCGCTCTCACGTGCCTCTGCGTGGGCTTCGAGCGTGCAAGCGCTCAGGGCTTGCCTGCGAGCGCGGTCCCGGCTGCCACATCCACGGGAGGCCGTGTGTCCGATGCACAGCCACAATCCTCAACCGCGCTGCCCCCAAACACCTCGCCGACTAACATCCCCAATGTAGGTCAGCAGCAGGGCATCATCATTGTTGGAGGCAAAGCCCAGGAACCCTCCGGGAGCGCTCGTGCGCAATCATCCGCAACAGCTCCTCCGGCGCAGCTGCCGTCCACACAGACTCCGTCGCAGACATCTGTACCGGCGAACAAACAGCAGCCGCTTCAGTGGCAGCTCGGACAGCGGCCGGCGCAACAGCAGAGCTCACTTCCGCGCGCGCTGTCGACTCAGGCTACGCAAACACTCCCAAGCCCGCAGTCCACGCTGCCCGGAGCCTCGACGCCTGCGGGGAACGCGCGTTTCTCGGGCCAACAAGGCACTAGCCTTGCCGGGCGAGCCGCCACTCCGGCGCGCCGCTCCGGACCTGGCCTCGCCGCGGGACGAGCCCCAAGAGGACCCCGACCGGCGCCTGCCGCCAAGCAGGTGAAGCTTGTGCCACAGCGCATGCAGATCATTGACGGCGAGCGGCGGATGCTCGAGGCCCAGAACAGCCTGGCCCGAGCGACGCGCATCTACACGTCAGGCGTAGTGCCTCTCGCACCTTCTCGCACGCTGCTCGACAACAGAGCGCAGCCCAAACCCATGCCGGCATCTCTCAGACGCGCGATCCTCAGCCGCCTCGCAACCCTGTCCCCCTCCGCGCCGAGCCTCACCCGAGCCTCAGCCTCGAGCGCTCAGTTCGCGAGCGCCCCCCCGGGCTTGGCGCGCGCCGCGGCGCCCGCGGGCCGCCTGGAAGGAACCTCCCCCGCGCCGAGCGTTCCGCTCTTCAAGACGAAGGCTGGTCTGTTGAAGCGGCCATCCGGAATCTGGTTCATCAATAATAAGGAGAGCGGCTTTCTCGTGACGCCGAATGGTTATGTGACGATTCAAGGCAAGGGCTTCGGCGCAACTCCCGGACAGGTCAAGCTGCTCGTCACAGCCCTGTACGGCCCAGACTCGCCCGCGTTCCAAGTGATCGACTGGCACGATGATGAGATCTTCGCCTCACTCCCACGGGTGATCGACATTGCCGACCAAACCGCCACGGTGCAGGTCGTCACCAACTCGGGAGCCTCGTACCAGCTCGGCGGCGGCGCATTCCACGCGGCCCGCGACGAATACTATTGGGACGACGGTTTGGACCAGTTCATCCAGATACGCAGCAACGCCAATTGGGCGATCAGTCGGTGGGCAGCTGATGGCGGCGTAGTTCGCTACGACACTGGGGACTCCATCGATTGCAAGGCCCCCGGTACGGACTACCTCTACGTCACAATCACCAAGCAATTCCAACAGGCAGGCTATGTATTGAGCGGTATTTCGGCTACTTTCGGGCGAACTGACTCGGGCGACGGCGATATAGGGGGGGATGCGGGTGATCGTGTCTTCACGCCCGGCTACTCGCTCGGAGAGTGGACCAGAGGCTCGCTCGTCGGACCCGTCCAGGTCGCGCAGGCCATCGCCCGTGGAGAATCGACCCAGACGGACATGATGCCGGTGAGCTGGGGCGTCTGGCGCACGCATTCAGCCAAAAAGCCGCCTTTCGAAGTACTGTCCGACCTCACCGACAGCGGCGAAGACCTCCTGCTCAACATCGTCCTCTCAGGCAACTTCAGCAGTACTCCGGGCATAAATCGCCAGATCGGTCCAGATCAGTGCGTATCAGACTACAAGGTGACGCTGTCGGTGATCGGCCCCGCAGTTGAGGTGTGGGGCTACGAGGGCGGCACCCCACAGTGAAGCGACTCCCACACGGTAAACCCAGCTGCTTGGACAGCCGCGCGTCCGATCGATGTCCGGAACTCGAAGACGTTTACGTCTCACTCCATAGAGCCAACGGCACCCGCCCTTTTGGAGAGTGTGGAGTGAGCGACGAGACATCCGGGGGAACGCGGTGCGGTACGTGGTTTCAGGCCGCCCTCTGTTGTGGCGGCCTCGCGCTGAGCGGTCTTGCAGCCGCCACCAGCCCGCCCGCACCCACGGACGTCAAGGCCAAGGCTGATGGCCACGTCGAAATCGACATCTCGTTTCGCAGCGACGCTTCCCTGCAGCGGGTTCTCACGTTCGAGTCCGAGATGACCGTCAACGGGCACCCCGCTCCCGGCTACGACGCCAGCATCAAGGGGAACGTCTCCCAGATCGGGGACGGTTCCCCGTACTTCTCCGGTGTGTATCGCGGATTGGCTCCGAACATCGACTATTGCTTCAGATACCGCGCGCGCGATGTCCGCTCGGGCGAGACGAGCCCTCCTTCCACCTGGGCCTGTGCCCACACGGAAGCCGATCCGCCGCCGGCGCCGACCAGCATTAGTGCGAGCTACGCCGTGCCCGCCGCCACCGAGGTTCGCCCCGAGATCACTTGGACGCTCGACTCCAGGTCGTATGACCGCGGGTCGGTGCGCTGCACGATCGAGCGCCAGAGCCCGCCCGGTCCCGGCTGGCCATGGATCCTTCAAGCCGATTTCGTGGCGGGACCCGAGCCCGGATTCGCTGTCACCGATTTGACGCCGTTCCAGTTCGCGAGGACCGTATCTGCCATCGACCCCAAACGGCGTTACGTCTACCGGGTGTGTGTTGAGAACCATGGCGGCAGGGCCTGTACTCAACCCGTAGACCTCATAACCCGATCAGCTCCGCTGGGAGCGGGCGCCACCGAGTTGCCGCCCGCGGCAGCACCGGGGAATTTCGTTTCGGCGAACGCCGCTCCGTATGCCGAGCAACAGCGTCAGCGGCAGGCGACGTCCAGGCCGTCGACACAGACGCGTCGACCCATCAACTGGGGAGCCGCGACCGCCCTGCAACCATCAGGTTTCCCGAGCAGCAACTCACCAGCGGTACCGATGGCCCCAAGTGCGATCGGGCCCGGCGCGCGCGCAACGGCAACTCCGAGCCCGCACCTACCGGTCACGCAGAGCACTCAGGTAGCACCGCCTCACCGACCGACCGGAGCGACTCCGGGAGCGCTCAATCCACAACCGCTGCCTCCCGGCCCCCCAGACCCGACGGGTGCACAGGCGCAATCTCCTGCACAGAACCCGGGCGCGGCGCCCGCACGCACACCCAATGCAGCTCACCGGAGCGGCACCCTCGTTGGAGACGGCGGCAATCCCGTGAGCTCTCCGGCACCATCAGCGGTAAGCGCACCGCCAGCTCCAAGCAGGTGAGGCCTGCGCCTGGTGGGCGATCCCGGCCCTCACCCTCCGATCGCGGCGGCGAGCAGCAGTCGTGCCTTCCGCCAGTCCCGCCGAACCGTACGCTCCGTGACGCCCAACGCCGTAGCGATCTCCTGCTCGGTGAGGCCGCCGTAGTAGCGCATCTCGACGACCGTGACGAGGCGTGGCTCGACCGCGGACAGCTCCTGCAGCGCCTCGTGAACCTGCATGATCTCCTCCTCACCGCTCGGCGCCGAGTCGATGATCGCCGGATTTAGCGTCACGCGCTCTGCTTGACCACCCCGCCGCTCGGCGGAGCGCGCCCGGACAAAGTCCACGATGATGGAGCGCATGGCCCGACTCGCGTAGGCAAGGTACTGGCCTCGGCTCTCGGGCACGAGCTCCTTGGCCTGCGTCAGGCGAAGGTACGTTTCGTTGATCAAGGCGCTCGTGTCGAGGAAGGTCTGCCGTCCGGACCCAGCGAGACGCGCATGAGCGATGCGCTTGAGGTCGTTGTAGAGCTGCGTGAATACCGCCTGCTGCGCGACCGCATCCCCCTGCTGCGCTTTGTGGATCAGGATGGTCAGCTCTGCCATGCTCCCCCCGGAGGTGCCGCAGGCATCTTGCATCCCGCCCTGCCTGCTCGCAATTGCCTCGTGCAGTCCGGGGTAGCGGGAAGTCGCTCAAGGAACGGGCCTCGAAGTGAGGACGCTCAGGGGCGCAGGCTGGCGACCTCTGCGCGCCGCTTGCGATCGCTGCTGCTCAGCATGTCGCGGCTTTCCATTCCTCGCCAGGTCTCTTCGGCATGCTGATACATCGCTTTGGCCAACGCGGGTGGCGGAGCGCTGCCTGACGAGGTTACGGCGGTCAACGCCCGGTAGACGTCGCCGAGATCCGCGTAGGTCGTGGCGAAGAAACTGAGAATGGCTGCATTTTGCGGATCCACGGCGGTCGTTTGCATCAAGGTGCGCGCGAGATCAGCTTCTTCCGAGGCTTGCGACGGTTGGCTACTGATGAGCGCCTTGCTGAGCTTGGCGTGCGCTTCGATGAGTGAGCTGCGTTTCCAAAGGTTGGCGGGGTCAGCCTTGACATCCGCTGCCCGCAGCTCCAGAGATCTGCGATAGGCGCCGGTGGCCGGTCGGTCGCTCCCCAGCCGCAGCAGCATGTCCCCGACCCGCAACTCTGCGTACGCGAGGTCCCCCCGGTATTCCTGGTTCGCCGGGTCCACGGCGAGCAGCTTCTGGCTGATGGCCGAGTCCCGTCGATAAGCGTCCAGTGCGGATCGAAACTTGGCCTCCTGGGCGAGCACCTCGCCAACGTTGTACCAGCTGACGCCCACCATGCGCTGGTAGTCGGCGTTCAGTGGCGCGGCGGCACTCAACCGCTCGCGCAGCTGGAGCGCTTGCTGGTGCAGGGTCAGTGCCGCCCGCAGGTCGCCGTCGAAATCCGCGGCACTACCGGCCTGCTCATACATGGTCGAGAGGTTGCGCTGCAGTAACGGCGCATCGGGGGTGGCGACCAGCAACGCCTGCAGGAGACCGATAGAGACGCCGAAGTGCGCGCGCGCCCCTTTCGAGTCCCCTTGCTCGAGAAGCAGCCGACCCATGTAGTCCTCCGTTCTCGCGGTCTCCAGGGATCGATCGCTCCCCCCGTTGGGGCCCGTTGTCGCGAGCATCTTCAAGGCGGTCTCGACTTCGGCGCGAGCGCGGCGCACATCGCCAGTCTCCCACACCAAAATTCCTACCCTGCGATGCGCCACCGCAAGAGCGCGCCGCGCCTCCGGGTCGTGGGGCCGGGCTGCCGCAATCCGCTCCCGCAGGGCGAGTGCTTTCTGCTGACTGGAGAGTGCCCCGGGGGTATCGCCGAGATTGGCGAACATGGTGCCGCCTTGAATGTCTCCCAAGCGTTCGTACGCGTTTGCGAGCTCCTGCTCGAGTGCCAGGTCGCCCCCCGTCTCTTGGGAAAGCCGGTCGAGATATCCGAGAGCATCGCGCACGAGACGCGCACGCACCGGGGTCGCGCCGGGAAGATCCTTGATGGCGTCGTGGTAGTCGAACAGCAGCGAATGGGTGAGCGTGCGCACGTCCTCGAAACGACGCTCGGCGCTGCGCTCGGCGGCGCGCGCCTGGCGCTCCCCACGCAGCGCCCGGCCCGCCTCCCACAACGTACCCGAAACTCCCGCGCACAGACTGATAGCCACGAGCGCAATGCTGAGCGTCGCCAGGCGGTTTCGCTGCACAAACTTCGCCAACCTGTACCCGAACGCCGCCGGCCGCGCGCGGACCGGCTCCAACCTGAGGTGACGTCCGAGATCCTCGGCAAACTCCAGCGCCGTGAAGAACCGCGCTTTGGGGTCCTTCTGCATGGCCTTGAGCACAATCGTGTCCAGGTCACCCCGAAGCTGGCGTCGCTCCTCGGACAGGGATGCCACATGGCTGGGCGCGGGCGGCTCGACGGCAAGGATCGCCTGCATGGCGGCGAACAGGTCGCCGCGCGGGTAGGTGTATGGACGATGACCCGTCAACACTTCGTACGCGAGGACTCCCAACGCGTACACGTCGGAGGCAGTGCTGACCGGGTCGCCGCGCAGCTGCTCCGGTGAGGCGTAATCGGGTGTCAGAGCCGGTCCGAGCTGGCGAGTCAGCGACTCAGCTGGCTCACCGCTGCCGCCGGTGCTGAGCAACGTCGCGATTCCAAAATCGAGCAGGTGAACCTGACCCTCGGCATCGACGAGTACGTTCGAGGGTTTGAGGTCCCGGTGCACCACGAGATGAGCGTGTGCATAGGCGACCGCGCGCGCCACCTGAACGAGGAGCTCGACCCGACGCCGGATACCCAGCGAGCGCGTCCGGCAAAATATGTCGATTGTCTGCCCCTCGACAAACTCGAGTGCCAGATAAGAGCGCCCCTCGCGCGTGACTCCCGCGTCGTACAGGCGTGCGATGTTAGGGTGCTCTAGCTTCGCGAGGATGTTCCGTTCGCGAGCCATCCGCTCGGCCAGGCCCGCAGCGACCGACGTGAGGTGCGGCAGCTTGAGTGCAACCGTGCGCTGCAGACTGTCGACCCGCGTTGCGAGCCAGACCGAGCCCATGCCGCCGCTTCCGAGCGGGCGCTCGAGCCGATAGGGTCCGATCAACTCTCCCGGCCGGAGCTCGGAGGCAGCCGGCACCGGCTCATCGATTTTCGGCAGAGTCGACAGAAACGCGTCAGAGTCGCCGAGATCGGCCTTGTGGAGCAGCCGTTGCAGCACCTGACGGAATCCCGCCTGCTCGGGCGGCAACCCGGACAGCCAAGCGTCCCGGGAGCTCGTCGGTATGGATAGCCCGGTGTCGAGCAGCTGATTGAGGGTGGCCAGCTCTTTCGCCTGCACGCCCGTTCCTTCGCGCAACTCGATTCAGTCGGATCGCGAACCGATGCTACCCCAGTTCGCGCGGGCCGGTGCCGCTTCGCTGGTCCCAGCGGGTCCGTTCCCGAGAGTGCTGCAACAACTCCAGGACGCGCTGGCGCGCTTCATCCGGCGACAGCCTCGAAAGGCGGCTGGCGTTGTCGAACGCGGCGAACAGCGATCCGGGCCTTTGCAGCGAGCTGAGCAGTCTTCGTACCGCGCGGAGCGCAGGAAGGATCACGAGGGCCAGCAGGGCCCCCGCTCCGTATGTGATCCCCACAAGGTATTCGAAGGCCCTCATCGGGTACTTGCGAGTGCCGACCGCGGCCCTGGCGACACGTGGATTCGTCGCTGAGTACGTGACCGCGACGCGCGTGCCCTCGCGTAGCCCCGGCATACTGCCCTGATCGACCATGTCCAGCGCGTGGACAGCTTCCCTCGCGCCCTCGGGCTTGAACTCGAGATCCAACATTTGGAAGGCGAATCCGACTGCATCCCCGCCCTCCCCACGACGGAGTGCGTCGATCTGGCTCCAGATCTCGCGGGTCGTCTGCACCTGGCGAACGATGGCGCTCGCCTGCCGTACGGGACCCGGTGGGAATTGCGCCGGTCGGGGGATGCGCCAATACACCAGCGCGGCGGTTGCGCAGCACACCAGCAGCAGTAGTTTGCCATGGCCCATGGAGGGACTCCGGCGGGATGCTCTCCAAAGCGCCGGTATGAGCAGAAACCCGGTCAACACCAGCAGGAAGGACGGAAAAGCCAGACCGGCGAGGAGCGCCGCGAGAATGCCGAGGCCGACACTCATCCTTCGATAGGCGAGCCATCCGACCAAAGCGGCGCCCACAACCCCGCCTGCCAACAACAGGTTCCGATGGTCGATCGGGCCGTATCTGAGTCGCGTGAGGGTGCCGGATTCAGCGAGGTATGAGCCAACACCTTGCATGCTCCGCAAGGGCCGCCAGGGACTGTAGCGTACCCGTACCGCCGAGCCGACTTGCAAGCGGTCGTAAAGGGTCGCGGCGACAGGGTGCCCGCCCGATTCCGTCGCGGGCGAATCGGCCGGGCGAAACCGGTACGTGACTTCATAGAGGTGTTGCCACGCATCACCGCCCGGCAGCACGATCCTTTCCTGTTTCGAGGCGATCTCGCCCGTTACTTCGCGCCCTGCCAGATGAACATATAGCGTTCCTGCGCTCCACGGCACGAGCGCGAGCAGTACGATCAGCAGCGCTGCGAGAATGGGTCGCCTCATGGGGTTCTAGTCGCGACCCGCTGTCATCTGGAACTCTCTCTTCTTATACCCGGGTGGTATGGCGAATTGAGAGGCAGGTACCGGACTCACATCGACAGCCGTCACCAGTTCGCCGTCGTCCGTCCTTCCGGGCATCGTCGTTCGTGAGCGGCCCGTGGCGACTTGCTTGAGCACGCAGCCTGCGATCGAGTTGAGCTGGGAACGCTGTTCACTGCCCAGCAGACGATCCATCGCTCCGATTCCCAGCACGTCGTAGTACCCGGAGGGGACCTGCAACTGGGGCGCGGCGAAAACCTCCATCTGCATCAATCCGGTCTTCACGAGATAGCGTTCCGTGGCATAGCCGGCCACCATTTCGCCCGGTCCGAGCTTCGTGACCGTCGGCGGCGCATCAAGCCCCATTTGGTGCATCATTGCCCTCTGTTGCGGGCTGACCGCCGCCATCCGCCCTGCCATGAGTCGCCGCACATCGGCGAGTTTCACTTCCGAGTAGCTTCGGCTGCTGTGGTCGAGGTGGATGACTGTGTCCTGACCCAGCAGAAAGATCATGTCCTGGTTCTTGGCGGGTACCACATACCGGACCGCATGAGGACTGACGTAACGCGTCGCCGCTCCGTTCACGCTGTTCAAGTGGATCGTATAGCTCTCGATGGCGAATGCCGCAGTCGAACAGAAGAGCAGAGCGATCAGCGCCAGGGAGCGCAGAGCACGCGGGAATTTCATACGTCGGATCTCCTTCGGCCTCGGAAATGCATTACGGCCTCTGGCCGCAGCTATCGGCTCTCGTAGGAGAGAACGACTTCCCGTTCCCAAACCGGACACAGGGCAGCCGTAACAGGGCCGGGAAAACCCGATCAACCGAGCTGCGTCAGGTTGAACACGAACGCAACGAAGACCACATTGAACAGCAGGAAATCGATGAAGCGCAGCCGACGAGGGCGCAATCATCATGTTTCGCGCTCAGTAGCCGAGCTCACTCTCCCAGCTGAGCTCGAGTTTGTCAGGGTAGCCGAACCAGTAACGGCCCCACCTCGCCCAAACCACCCGCTGTCCGCCACCGGGCTGACACACCAGAATGCGATACACGAAGTAATAGCTCGAGGTCTTCCAAAACGGAAATGGGCCCTTCCGAAAGCGCCTGTATTTCATCTGCACAATCTCATAGCCGGCCTGCTGCAAGGCGGCCCGAATGTCCTCACGCGCACGCCGCCACCGACGCACCCCCCAAGCGACGCCCCAAAGGTAGATCCCAAATACGGTCAGACCCAGCGCAACGACCAGATTCCAACGGGCGATTGCAATGAAGAGGACTGCAGCGACCATCCGCCAAGCGTTCGAGTGATTCGCAGCCGGTTTTGTCGTCACGACACGCCCGAACACGACTCACCCCTTTGTGAGGCCCTGGCGATACTTTTAGGAACGAAGCGGGCGCAAGGAACCGGACAAGGGCGAAGCGTAGCGCTGGAACGCTGCCTTTGACCGGCAGGGCACCGCCGAAAACCCCGGACGCTGGAGTCTCCCAGGAGTCCCCGTCGTCTACACAGCCGGGAGCCGTTCCCTTGCCTCGCTCGAGGTGCTCGTGCACGCGGAGGATACCCGGCTGCTTGCGGGCGTGAAGTGGATGATGATCCCGGTGGCTATCGACGAGCGGCTCATCGAGATCGCGCAGCATCTCCCCGACGATTGGCGTCAGCTGCCCGCTCCCGCTTCGACGCGTGAGTTCGGTAATCGGTGGGTCATGCAAGCACGCTCGCCCGGGTTGCAGGTACCCAGCATCGTGGTCGATGGGCAGTTCAACTACGTTCTGAATCCGCGGCACGCGGATTTCAGACAGTTGAAGATCGGCGCGCCTGTATCGTTTTCCTTCGACCCGCGGCTGTAACGGCCTCCGCGGCAGCCGCAGGAGGCGCCCTATGGCGACCGCCGGCGCACTCCATGCCTCAGCCTGATCGGAGAGTGTCCGAGTTTGACCCGAAACGGCCGTTGGGGATTGTCCGCTTGCGGGCGATCCAGTCTTGGTAAAGTCGCGAGAATCTTCGACTTGGGCCGCCTGTCAGGCTTGGCACGGGTGTGATGAATGGACAGATCAATGAGGGCAGTACGAGTGGCACTTTGCGCGGGTGCGGCGTCAGCGTTTGGGGCGGGCGGCTATGCTGTGTTTGCCGATCAGCGACAACCAGCGCCGCTGCGCGTGTCCGAGCTACCGGGCACGTATGAGTTGGTCGATCGCGTTTTGGTTGGTGGCAAGGTATTGCGTCGACCGGATATCGCAGCGCTTTATACTTTCGGTAAGGGACGCGCGAACTTCAACCTGTTTGTCCGTAATGCCGACGGGACGCTCGCCTCCGAGTCATCGATCATTCGGTACACCATGAGCGAAGAGGAATATTGCGAGTGGGTCGAATATACGACTCGTAATAACCTGGACGCGCCGGGCGTGACAAACAAGGCGCCACCGGTATCTTCGCACTGCACCCCGATCAAGAAGGCAGCCGACAGGATACTTTTTGCTCCCCCGGGCGAGTCAGTAACTACGACGTACGATCGAAACGGCTTTACTGCGGTCATCAAGGATCAATTCACCGATCACTGGCGAAAGATCGACTGAAGTTCGTCCACTCCGGGCACACCAAAGCATGGTGGGCGGCGACTATTGACCCCAAGCGGCCGATCACCAATCGCTGCTATCGGGTGTTTTAACCCGCGGACTTCTGGAGACAGTCGGCTCGGAAGTGCGATTTTAAATGCAACCGCGCGTGTCTATGAGCGCGAATGCGGGGACAATGCAGCAAAGACACCACGCAACGGGGAGCGCGCCGTGGAAGCACGCAGCACATTGCAGTCGACGGTCGCCAGCAACTCTGACCTGCGCTCCAGCGAGCGCCATTTCTATTTATGGATGGCCGGCGTCTTCGTGCTGGTGGCATTCGGCGGCTTCACGCCTACCTATTGGGCCCCCGTCGCCAGCGGTACTTTCCATGGGCCGCCGATCCTTCACATTCATGGCGCGCTGCTCTTCAGCTGGACACTGTTCTATTTCATGCAAACCGCATGGATCGCATCGGGGCACACGCCCACCCATCGCGCGTGGGGCCTGGCGGGAATAGCCCTGTTCAGCGTCATGATGTGTTCGATCCTCGTCGCGCAGATAACCGTCATGCGCCTGAACGACGCGCGCGGGTTTGGAGACGCGGGACGCCGATTCGCTGCCGTGGCTCTTTGCGGTTTACCCGTGTTGATAGGATTCTTTTCCCTGGCGATCGCCAACGTGCGACGAGCGGAAACGCACAAGCGGCTGATGTACCTCATCATGGTGGGGTTTATGCATCCAGCCATCGCGCGCGTAGCGCTGACCCTCTTCGCCCCGCCGGGGGCGCAAGGACCGCCGCCGGTGTTCGTTGCGGTGCCACCGGGCTTGATCGCCGATCTGCTGATCGTCGTAGCCATGATCTACGACTGGCGAACACGGGGACGGCCGCATCACGTATACGTCTATGGCGGTCTGACTCTCCTGGCCGACCAGTTGCTGACGGTACCCGTTTCAGCGACTCAAACCTGGATGAGCATCGCCAGATTCCTCGAGGGACTCGCGGGCTGAGGCGATAGCTGCCAACTGCTCACTTCGGCGCGTATTGCATCTCGCCATTGCCGAACGACCAATCCTCACGGCTTGTGCCTACCAGACTGATCCACACGTCCTCCTTGCGCACACCTCCCTTCTCATGAATTTCGTCAGCGACCTGATGGAAGAATCTCTTTTTCACTTCCGTCGATCTTCCGCTGACCCATGTGACCTGGATGATGATGAGATCGCGGGTGTACTTCAGACCTAGATATCCCTCTTCCGGATAAATGATTTCGTCCGGCACGTGACGGTTGAAGATCTGAAACTTGTCATGCAGCGGAACATCTGCGACTTGCACCATGGCGTTGTAAATTGCCTCACTGACGATGCGGATGAGTTCTGGCGACGCATCCTTGTTGATGTCAATTCTGGCGAGTGGCATGGC
>Ga0210408_10002526_pt1 | contig 17751 bp, 12 predicted proteins | sample IncBWH4MmetaG_FD_155471 | JGI IMG/M metagenome (GOLD analysis project Ga0210408, IMG submission 155471) | Forest soil microbial communities from Barre Woods Harvard Forest LTER site, Petersham, Massachusetts, United States - Inc-BW-H-4-M | ecosystem: Environmental > Terrestrial > Soil >...
TTATGCCTGATGACGAGTCCCGGTTTTGCCCTCAAGGTGCCGGTACCGTTGTCGAACACCCCGTCATAGTGCGCGTTTGACACTTTCCCATAGGCCGGGAGCTCGCCGTTGTCGTTGCAGTAGTCATTTTCATACCAGGCCGAGTACCGAAAACACTGCCCGGTCCAGTAGACCTTGCTCCATTCAATCTTAACGTCGGTCGCCGCGCTCGCCTGCTGGATCGAGACCCCGTTACCCAAGTCTTCCGGGCAACTCTGGGTCACCCCATGGACCGTCACGTGCTTTATGACGATACCGGTCGAGATTTCTCTTTTGTGTTCCTGCACCTGGAGACCGCCGGAGCCTTCCGCTCCTTCTTCTTTTTCGCAAGCCCTTTTCTGGCTGTATGTGACAACTTCGACGTTTTCCACCGTAACGTTATTGGCGGCGATTTCGAGATTGCCTTCGATCTTCTCATCCTTGATCGTTTCGCCTTCTTTAGTCACCAATAGACTACCCGCGTGCTTGGTCAGCGTCACGCCCTTTTCAACACCCGTATCTTCCGGGCCGGGATAACCACAGGCTTCTTCATGACCGAAACAGCCGGTCGGCGACGTGCCAACTTTTTCTCCAACCACGGCCGAATGTTCGCTCGTCGCGGTCCCCACACCACCGCTGTTGGTTGCTGTAACCGTGACGCGCATGGTATGGCCGACATCACCAGAGCCCAGCGTATAGGTCGAGCCCGTCGCGCCGCTGACGTTCGCACAGCCTTCGCCCAGGGCGTTGCAGTCCTGCCACTGATAGGCAAAGCTCGTGGGGCTGTTCGCCCAGGAGCCGTTGCTCACCGACAGCGCCTGGCCTTCGGTGGCCGTCCCGCCGATTGCCGGCGCGGCGGTATTCACGGGCGCGGGAGGAGGACTCACGGCGGCGCCCGACGCATAGAAGGACGCCGGCGAGTTGGACCAGGAAGACCCGCTGGACCACGACGCCGGCAGTTCTTTGAGCGTGTTGGAGGCGCTGCTCTGGGTGGGGCCGCCTCCGCTCGCGACGTCGCGCATGGCGAGCGTACCGTTCGGAGCCAGGGCGGCCAGCCAGTAGATCGAGCCGGAGCTCACCGTCACCGCCGGGACGCCGACGGCGTTCCACGCCCCAGCGAGCGGCGAGCCGATCGTGGCGCTGGTGAGCAGCATTCCGGGGTGGCCCGAGACATTGGTGTAGAGCCCGACGGTGATCGTCGGCGCGCTGCCCCCCGAGTTGACGTACAGCGCGAGGCTGCGCACTGTCCCGCCGGCGGTGGCGGTGTACTGGAAAGCTTCGGCGGTGCCCGCGGAGTCCGTGTCACCGCTCGCCTGCACGGTCGAGCTCCCGACGAGCAGCCCTTCCGATTCGACCGCCGCCACGACTGCGGTGGCGAGCGAGCTCGCCGGCGTCGAACCGCCTGCGTTGCTCGCGGTCACGACCACGCGCATGGTGTGTCCCACATCGCTCGCTGCGAGCTTGTAGCTCGAGGCCGTCGCCCCGCTCACGCTCACACAGCTCGCGCCTGAAGAGTCGCAGTCCTCCCACTGGTAGGCATAAACGGTCGGGGTTCCCGTCCACGTGCCGGTGCCGGCGCTGAGCGTCTGCCCGACCTGAGTGGTGCCGCTGACTGTCGGCAGAGCGGTGTTGCTCGGCGCTGCAGTCGGCGGCAGCGGCGCTTCTGCGACCACGACGTTGTGCTCAACCGTGGCCGCCTGACCCACCGCATCGACGAGCACGAGGCGCACGTACTTCGTGCCGGCGCTCGCAAACGTGTACTGCAAGGTCTGCCCACTGCCAAGCGGCCACAGCGCTGGAATCGGCCGCGTGGCGGAGCCGTCGTCGGACCATTCATATGTGCACGGAGCGTCTGGACAGGTTGAGCTCGCGCCGTTGAACGCGACCGCCTGGCCGATGACCGGCGAGGTCGGAGAGTAGGTGAAGCTCGCAGTGGGTGGCGGAGGCGGTAGAGGCGGCGCAACCGCGGCGACGATCGCCGTCACAGCGGAGCTCGCCGGCGTCGAACCGCCCGCGTTGCTCGCGGTCACGACCACGCGCATGGTGTGTCCCACATCGCTCGCTGCGAGCTTGTAGCTCGAGGCCGTCGCCCCGCTCACGCTCACACAGCTCGCGCCCGAAGAGTTGCAGTCCTGCCACTGGTAGGCGTAGGAGGTCGGGCTTTCCGTCCACACGCCCGTGGAGGCACTCAGCAGCTGCCCTTCGGTGGCTGTTCCGCTGATCGACGGTGGCGAGCTGTTGGTGGGAGCGGCCGGCGGCGGAGGGGGCGGAGGCGATCCGACCGGCAGCACTTCCACGGGCGGGCTTTCCGGCAAGGTCGCGGTCGCCCCGCTCACGTAGCCAGAGACGGGACAGGTCGAGTAGAGCTTGCCGGTCTTCCAGGAGGACGCGAGCGCGGCGAGATTGGTCTGCGCGCTGGTCTCGGCTTTGCAGGGACCCTGCGCGCGGTCGCGATAGTGCAGCGTTCCGCCCGTGCCGAGCACGGCCAGCCAGTAGGTGGTTTCCGAGGCGAGCAAAACGGGAGCGAGCGCCACCGTGTTCCACGCTCCGGCCACGGGCGCAAACAGCGCGCTGGTGGTGAGCAGCGAGCTGGGATGGCCATTGAGGTTGGTGTAAAGACCGACGAACAGGACATTGGCGGCGTCGTGATAGTCGACATAGACGTGCGCGGTCCCGGCTGTGCCCGATGTGCTCGCCTGGAGGGGGAAGGCTTCGGCCTGTCCGGCGATCAGGCTGTCCCTGTTGGACTCGATCGCTTCGTCGCCGAGCAGCGTGGTGGCGGCCGTCGTGCTCGCCTTGTAGGCAGCCGCGGTTCGATGGTGAGCCCGGGTTCGATGGTGAGCCCGGCGTCCGGCCCTATGCCGGTGGCTCGCGCGGTGGGTTGCATGCCCCCTTGCATGATGCGGGCTGCGAGCGCCGAACGCCGATGCGGCAGCAATCAGCAGCAGCAGGACGGCTGCTGTGAACAGGACGGGCGTGAAGCGCTTGAGCTCGAGCCTCGAGGGTCGTCCGGTGAGATAGATAAGCATGATCCCGCTCTCGGCGTCTAAGCACGTCCTTCGGAGCGCCGATGGAAGCTCGTGGACGCTTAGGCAGCGATGTCGTGCTGCGCGTACGACACCGACGTCGGCCGATCCGGACAAGCCATGTCTGCCGTTCGTACATTTCCAACAATCACTTCGGTACACCCACGCTGTGTTGCGGTAAACCGCTCGTGCGACCGCGAACCGGCCTCCAGTGGTCTATTTTCCCGGTGTGGAAGCCTCTGCTAAAGCGCTCCGGATAGTGGTGGCCGATGACCATCACTTCTTCCGCCAGGGGCTGCGCGGGATGCTCGCGGCGGATGGCATGGTCGTCGTGGGCGAGGCGGCGGATGGTGCTCGGGCCGTCGCGCTCACGCGCGAGCTGGCGCCGGACGTCGTCGTGATCGACCTGAAAATGCCGCACGCTTCGGGGGTCGATGCGATTCGCCAGATCGCCGCTGCCAGCCCCGGCACCCAACTCGTCGCCCTCACCGTCTCGGCCGACGAGTCAGACGCGATCGCGGCGCTCGCCGCCGGCGCTTGTGGATATCTGCTGAAGGACACGCACCCCGACGAGCTCGTCGGCTCGATCCGGCTGGCCGCGGACGGCCACGCCGTGCTCTCACGCGAGGTCGTGCGGGCGCTCGTGGAGCACGTGCGCGCGGACAATCACGCGATCGCGCAGGCCACGGGCGAGGAGTACGCGCTGACCGAGCGCGAGCTCGAGGTCATGCGCATGATCGTCGACGGCGCCGACAACGCGGCGATCGGCCGCGCGCTGTCGATCAGCAAGCACACGGTCAAGCAGCACGTGACCAACATCTACGAGAAGCTCGGGGTGCAGAGCCGCGTCCAGGCCGCCGTGTACGCGGTGCGCAACGGGCTGGTGTGAGCCCGATCGGGAGCGAGCCGCTCGACGCGGTCGTGATCACCACCGGACCGTACGCCTACCGCCGGCCGGATGGGATCGCGGTCGTGCCGGCGGCACTGCTCGGTCCCTGACCTGGACGCCTACGCCGCGGTGGGCGCGATCGCCGCACGGGGCTCGATCGCGCGGATCGCCGCGTCGCGGTCGGCGACGCCGAGCTTGGCGACCCCGGCGGAGATGTGGCGGCGCACGGTGACCGGCGAGAGCGAGAGGACGTCGCCGATCTCGGCGGTCCTCAGCCCCGAGCGGAGCATCCTCAGGATCTCCGACTCCCGCGCCGTCAGCTCCACCTCGCCGACGCGCACCGGGTCTGCGACCGCGGCCGTGTAGTCGCGAAACCGGTGCAGCACGACGCCGACGAGCGCACGGGGCAACGCCGCCTCGCCCTTCAGCACGCCGCACAGCGCGGCCGGCAGCCGATCCGGGCTCGTGTCCTTGGGCAGGTAGCCGACGGCGCCGGCACGCAGCGCCGCCAGCACGTCGTCCGTGCTGTTGGAGACCGTCAGCATGACCACCGACGTCGTGGGCGAGAACTCGGCCACCTTGCGCGCCGCCTCGATGCCGCAGCCGGGCATGTTGATGTCCAGCAGGCAGACGTCGGGGCGCTCGCGCCGCGCGGCGCCCACGGCCCCGTCGGCGTCGGCGACCTCCGCGACGACGTCGAAGCCCCCGCGCATGAGCGCCATGCGCACGCCCAGACGCGTTGCGGGATGATCGTCGGCTATGACGACGGTCGGAGCGTCGTCGCGTTTGAGCGGATCGCGTTCAGACGCGCATTCAGGCGTTCCGTTCACGGCAGCACTGCCTCCACCGTCGTGCCCCGCTCGGGTGCGCTGGTCACGCGCAGCGAGCCGCCGAGCGCCTGGGCATGCCGGCTCATGCTCTGCAGGCCGAACCCGCCGTCACCGCCGGCGAGCGCGTCGAAGCCATGGCCGTCGTCGCGGATCCGCAACCGCCACTCGTCGGCGCGCTCCAGCGTGACCTCGATCGCGGTTGCAGAGGCGTGCTTGACCGCGTTGGTGACGGCCTCGCGTGCGATGTGGATCAGCGCGTCGCGCGTCGGCTGGTCGGGTTGCGCGCCGGCAGCGACCCCACTGGCGTCGAAGCTCAACGGCGTGTTCCTCGCGGCCGTGCGCACGCCGGCCGCGACGGCCTGCACGACCGGTGTGCGGTTCTGGGCGACCAGGCCGCCCACCACGTGGCGGGCGCCCGCGAGGGCGCGTTCCCCGGCCGCCACGACCGCGCTCGCCTGTGAGGCGCGGACGGGCTCGTCGGCGAGAACTCGCGCTGTGGCGAGCGCGAACGCGAGATCCTGCATGACGAGATCGTGCACGTCGGCGGCGATCCGGCGGCGCTCGTGCGCCAGCGCGTCTTCCACCGCTCGGCTCCGACGATCCACCAGACGCACCCGGAAGCTGTCGAACGGGGAGAACGCACGACCCCGACGGCCCCGCACGGGCGAGCGGATCGCGCCTGGCTCACAGTCAGCGGCGAGCTGTGCCGCCGATCCCCCCGCGGCGCTCGCCGACAATAGTCCGATCGAAGCGCCGGAGACATGAGCCTCCCCCTGATTCCCGACTCTGCTGATTCCCCGCACGTACCCTTACCTTCCGTGGTGGCCTTCCATGATAACCCGAGCCGGCGCGCCTCGCGACGCAGCGGCCGTCTGCATACAAGCCGTCTTAGCTACTACCGCCGCCGGCTCCATCGAACATGGCTCGAACCGGCGCCCGTCGTCCTCGAGTGCATGACGCCGAATGATAGACGGACAAACGCCCATTTTGCAAAGAAATGTTGCTTGTGGCCCGCCGCGTGCGAATAGCTCGAACCTAGCCGCCGGATCCGGGACCGGCGCCCCATGCGCGAGACCGGCTCACTGGCGGGACGGGGCTGGGGATCGGGGCAGTTCGGGGCAGCACATGTGCTGCCCCGCCGAACGGCGCATGCGCCGTTCGGACGAGGCGCCGCATGCGGCGCCTCGCGGGAGCGCGCATGCGCGCTCCCGCCGGTGGGCGCATGCGCCCACCGGAATCAATTGGTACACCGGTGGTACACTCATCCGATGGCGACATCCCACCCTCGTATCCAGGTCACCGAGGATCCCGAGCTCGCACGCGCACTGCGCGCAGCCGCACCGCACCTGCCGCCCGGGCTCCCACGCTCTCGGCAGGTGCGCGAACTGGCGATCGCCGGAGCGCGTCACCTCGCCGATGAGCCACCCACCGAAGTGCGCAGGGTGCTGCTGGAGGACCTCGCCGGGTATTTCGAGGACCCCGATACAGCCCCGTGGGACTGGGATGTGCTGCGCGGCGGCAAGCTCGATGCCTGGCCCCTCCGCTAGCGAGGAGGCTGCCTGGGGCGAGCTCGCGCTCGTCCTCGACACCTCCGCATGGTCACGCGCCCATCACCCGGCCGTCGCCAAGGCCTGGGTGCAGGCGCTGCGCGCCGATCGTCTGCGCGTATCGCCCACGGCACGACTCGAGATCCTGCTGAGCGCACGCAGCGGCGAGGACTTCGACGGTCTGGCGGAAAAGCTGTCCGCGCTGCGAGCGGCGCCGCTCACAGCCGCGAGCGCGCGCGCGGCCGAGGACGCGATGCGCACCCTCGCCCACCGCTCCGCCGGCGCCCAGCGCATTCCGATCGTCGACTACCTCATCGCCGCCGCCGCCCAGCAGACAGGCGCGGCGGTGCTGCACTACGACCGCGACTACGACACGCTCGCAGAGATCATGACGTTCGACTCCATCTGGCTCGCGCCGCCCGGCTCGCTGCCATAGCCCGACGTCTCAGGTCGTGCGGATGATCAGCACCGAGCAGGGAGCGTGGTGAGAGACCTTGTTCGGCACCGAGCCCAGCAGGAAGCGCTTGGCGCCGGTCATGCCCTTGTTGCCCACGACGATCAGATCGGCCTCCCGCTCCTCGGCGACGTCGAGGATCGCATCGGCCGGGTCTCCCTGGCGCGGGTAGATGTTGACGCTCACCCCCGCCCCGCGCGCGACCTCGGCGGCCGCCTCCAGGGTGCTGTCGACGTCCTCGCGCGGGCTGATCGCCCACTGCAGATCCTCCGGCGCCTCCCGGCGTTCCTCGCGCAGGCGCTGCGCGGGCACGGGCTCATACGCGCTGACGAGCTCGATCGCCGCTCCCACCGCGCGAGCCAGATCGACCGCCTGGCGCACCGCCTGAGTGGCGGTGTCCGAGCCGTCCGTTCCCACTACGATCGATTTGAACATGGTCCTCCTGTTGCGGTAGCCGACGCCGGGCCGGGAGGCCGGCGGGGGGATCATATCCGGGTGAGACTCCGTAGGGTGGGGCGTAGACTCCCCACCGCGCGGCGGCAGGACGAGCGTCAAACGGGGATGGACCGCACCGCCATGCGCATGCCGGTGTTCCAACGCATAGATCGGCAACGCCCCCCCCGATCCGATCAGGACCAGACTATGTTCCCTCTCCCCCACATGCGCACTCCTGCTTGCCCCGACGGGCGCGGGCGCACGCGAGTCCTTCGTGCCGCAGCGCTGGCGCTCGCGCTCGCGGCTCTGATCATGCCCGTCACCGCTACGCGCGCGGGCGCGTTCGGCGTTTCGCTGCAGACGGGTATCGCCACATCACCGCCGTTCGGATCCAACGGAGAAGTCGAGTTGGCGCGCACACAGGCCATCGGGGCGCAGTTCTTGAAGCTCGCCGTCGACTGGAGCGAGGTCGCTCCGATGAGCCCCCCGCCGGGATTCGAGCCGGCCAATCCCAACGACCCCACATACCGATGGGCGCCATTGGACGCGACGATCTCCGCCATAGTCGCGCACGGACTGACGCCGGTGATCGACATCGCCGAACCGCCCGCATGGGCGCAATCTCCGCCGGGATCTGGGCAGACCAGGCCCGATCCGAACCAGCTTGCCCTGTTTGCACACGCCGTGGCATCTCGCTACGACGGAACCCAGCCGGGACTGCCGCGAGTCGCATACTGGGAGGTCTGGAACGAGCCGAACGCGAGCTTTTTCCTTCAATCCCAAACACGAGGAGGCAACGTCGTCTCGGTGGATACCTATCGGACGATGATCAACGACTTCGCCTCAGCCGTTCATGGGGTGCATTCGGACAACGTCGTCATCGGCGGCGCGCTGTTTCCCAACGCAGTGCGCCGGCCGGGCGTCACCGCGATCGCTCCGCTCGACTTTACGCGCCGCCTCTTCTGCCTGTCCACCGGAACCAAGCCTCGTCGCGTGTGCCAGACAGCCGTGAACGTCGACGTATGGAGCGTTCATCCATATACGTCGGGTGGCCCGTCTACACGACCAGCGAATCCAGACAACGTGTGGATCGCCAATCTCACATCGCTCACAACCCTGGTCCACGCCGCCCAGCGTGTGGGAACGTTGGTCTCGATGTCTCCCGCCCAGGTGTGGGTGACCGAGTTCGGCTGGAACAGCAACCCCCCCGACCATACGGGAGTGTCAGTCGGGCTGGAGCGGCGATGGGTGGCCGAAACCCTCTACCGCGCGTGGGAGGCGGGGATCGAGGTATTCACCTGGTTCAAGCTGAACGATGAGCCAGCGAATGCCTCGCCGTTTCAAACCGGACTGTATTTTGCCTGCACGGACGGTACGTCTTCCTGCGATACGCCCAAGCCGGCGGCCGCGGCGTTTCGCTTTCCCTTCGTCGCGTACACCTCCGGTAAGCGGCGGGTGCTCGTCTGGGGCCGCACGCCCGCCGGAACACGGGGGCGAGTCAGAATCGAGTGGCTGCAAGGTCACCGGTGGCATACATTCGCCACGTTCAAGACCGACGGGGACGGCATCTTCACCGGCTATCTGTGGCTCCCACTCCAAGCGAACTCCACGAGCGCGCAGCTGCGAGCCACCCAGGCCGGCGCAGGCGCCGCGCCCGCGTTCTCGCTGCGCCGACCGCCGGACATCCTGGTCACTCCCTTCGCCCCCTGATCCCGGCGACGGGGTGTCATTCTGTCATCCCGGCACTCGGTCATTCGCCGCTTGCGTCTGCCCACTCGGGCAGGATGTCATGCGTGACGCGGCAAGCCACGCTCCTCACGCGTCTGCGCTCAGAGGGATTGCCCCTCATACCGGCTGGCATCACAGTGACCGTCACAGTTGCCTGGGCTGCCACGGGAGGCGGTTATGAATCACAGCCGGCGCTCGGCGCGGGGTACGATCCGGGTCCTTGGTATCTGGGCGCGCTTGCGCTGATCGGGCTGCTGGGCGCGACAGCGCTCGGCCTCGGCAAGGTGCTACGCCTCTCCCGCCTGACGGTGGCAGCGTGCGTCGCGCTCGGAGCCTACGTTCTCTGGTCGTTCCTGTCGATCCTGTGGGCGCACGACCAGGGCGCGGCCTTCCTGGGCAGTGACCGAGCTCTTGTGTATTTCGTGGCGTTTGCGACCTTCGCGATCCTCCCCTGGAACAGCTGGTCGACCCGCGTCGCGCTGGGGATGCTTGTCGCGGGTCTCGGTCTCCTGGCGACCGCGACGGCGATCAGGCTGGCGCTCCTCCCGAACCCTGCAAGCCTCTATTTGAACGCGCGTCTGTCCTATCCGCTGGGCTACTACAACGCCGACGCAGCGATGTTCACGATGACCGCCGTGACGGCTATCTCACTCTGCTCGCGACGCGACGTCCCGGCGGTGCTCCGAGTCGCCGGAACGGTCATGGCAGCCGTGTGCCTGCAACTGGCGGTCCTGGGACAGAGTCGCGGGTGGCTGTTCACCGTGCCGATCGTGCTCGCGCTCGCGCTGGTGCTGGTGCCAGGTCGCCTGCGCCTGCTCGCGTTTACGCTGGGCCCCGCCCTCGCCACGGCCGCGGCGGCGCCCGCGCTGCTGCGGGTGTATCGCGACGCGACCGTGGGAGGTGTGGCGCTGGCCGAACCCCGTTTGGGTGAGATCCTTCATCGCCAGGGCGGCCATGCCGGACGCACGATGCTGGTCGCCGACGCGGCATTGGCCATACTCACGACGCTCGTGGTGAGGCTCGACCGGCGCATCGAGCTCACGGCGGCGGCGCAACAGCGGGTCAATCGACTCGGCGCCGCGATCGCCGCGATCGCCTTGCTGGGCTGCATCGCCGGCGGGCTGGTGGCGACTCACGGTGATCCGATCGGGCGCGCCGAACGCGCCTGGAGCTCGTTCGCCAACTTCAACAACACGGCGAACGGCTCGTCGCGCTTCACGACCCTGGGCAGTCAGCGCGTGGACTTCTGGCGCGTCGCCTGGGAGGAATTCGCGCGACATCCGCTCACGGGCATCGGCCAGGACAACTTCGCCGACGGCTATCTGCAAGATCGACGTACCGATCAGGAGCCGCGCTGGACGCACTCGCTCGAGCTGCGCCTGCTGACGCACACGGGACTCGTCGGCGCGCTGCTGTTCGGACTGTTTCTGCTCGCCGCCTCGCTCGGCACCCTACGCAACCGGCGTGCGGGCACGCGCGAGCGCGTCACCGTCGGCGTCGCGCTGCTGCCGCTGGTCGTGTGGCTCGTCCACGGCTCGATCGACTGGCTGTGGGAGTTCCCCGCGCTGAGCGTCTGCGCCCTGGCGTTTGCGGGCGCCGGGATGGCGCTCGGCCGGTCCCCCCACTTCGCGCCATGGGCGCTGTGTGCTCCCACTTCGCCCGCCGACCCCCGTGCCCGCCGAGCGACTGCCGCCGCGGGATGGGTCTGCGCGGCGCTCATCTGGGCAGGCGCGCTCGCGGCGGTGGCCGTGCCGTACGTGGCGGCACGCAAGGTCGGTAAGGCGATCGCGGTCTGGCCGCGGCGGCCGGCGCTCGCCTACGCGGAACTGCGGTCCGCATCGGACCTGATGCCATTCGATGCTCAGATCTACTTGGTCGGGGGGGCGATAGGCCTCAACCGCGAAGAGCCCGCGACAGCCGGCCGCTGGTTCGCGGAAGCGCAACGCCACAACGATCAGGCGTGGCTCGCGCCATTCGCGCTCGGGCTGATCGAAGGCGAACAGGTGCGCGAAGGTGAACAGGAGCGACGAGCACGGGCGCGGACGCTGCTCATCCAGGCGCACGCGCTCAACCCGCGCGAGCCGGTCATCGCGCGGGCGCTCGCGCAACTGCGAGCCGGGCGGCCGCTCACCTTTGTCGAGGCTCAGCGTATCCTCGCCAAACGCGCCGAACAGCGGTTCGGCCGCTGAGCGCAAGCGCGTCGCGCGAGCATCCTCGCCGCTATCGTTAAGGGATGGGCATCGCATGGTGCAAGGAGGCACTCGCGGCAGCGGCGATCATCTGTGCCTTGACAGCGCCAGCCGCGACGGCCGAAATCTCATCGGTGGACGCCTACGGGGGCCAGGCCGCTGTCCTTGGCAAGCCAAATCACCCTCAGCGCCATCGCGCCGGCGCGCAGAGCAATGGCGCGGGCAGTTCGGGGCAAACGAACGAAACCGGCTCGTCCTCCGGTGCGGGAGGACACTCGTCCGGCTCCGGCGGGCCGACGGGATCGGGCTCAGGATCGGCCGGCGGCTCCGGATCGACCCACAGCTCGACTGGAGCCAGCCATGCAGCCGCGCCGCGGAGGGGCGCCGCGGGCGGGGCGGCCGGTGGGGCAGCCGGCGCCGGCAACGCCACCACGCCTGCCACTGCCGGAGCATCCACCACCGAACAGCCGTCATCGCCAGTCGCCGATGAAGCGGCGAGCGTGCTGCCCCTCAGCGCGCTCGACGTGCTGCTGATCCTCGCGGGGACCCTCTGCCTGCTCGCCACGGCGCTGCTCATCCGACGACTCGCCCACTCCTCCAAGTAGCCAACAGGGCCGCTCGTATGCACCGCCGCCTCACCATCGTCCTAGCACTCGCACTGTGCGGGGGCGCAGGCTCGGCGAGCGCGAGCGCAGCAAGTTTCAACGCACCTTGCCCTGAAGGCGTAATCGCGCCCTGCTTTGAGTCGACCACGCTCGCGTCTGGGCTCGACTTCCCGACCACGGTTACGTGGGCGCCCGATGGACGCATGTTCATCGCGGAGAAGTTCGGCTACGTGCGGGTGGTGAAGCCGGACGGCACGCTGCTCGCTGGTCCTCTGATCGACATCCACGATCACGTCGTCAACACGGGCGACCGCGGCCTGCTCGGGCTGGCGGCGTCCGCGCCGGTCGACGAACAGGGCGACATCCGCCTGTACATGCTCTACACGCATGGCGAACCGAGCACCACCACCACCCAGATCGCGGACTCCACGCTCGCGTGGGTGCTGGTGAAACCGGACGACTCGATCGAAGGCGGCACAACCAAATCGGGGGTCACGACGGACCCCACCGAGCACACCGTCATCGGCTCCGTCAAGATCACCGGTCCGTCGGAATTGTCGAGCTGCACGGCCGGCAGCCCCAATTGCGGCTGCCTTTCCGAGAACACCGACTGCATCCCCAGCGAGGGCTACACGCACTCGATCGGGACGGTGCAGGTCGACCCCAAAGACGGCTCGCTGTGGATCGGCAGCGGCGACGGTTACAACGATGGTGCCTACACGGAAGCCAGTAGCGCCGTGTATCACCTGCGCTCGCAGGACTCGGAAAGCCTCGCGGGCAAGATCATCCATGTGAAATCGGATGGCAGCGGCTTTCCCAGCTCACCCTTCTGCGCGAGCTCGACCGATACGACCGACAACTGCAGCAAGGTCTACGCAAAGGGCTTTCGCAACCCATTTCGGTTCACCTTGCGCCAGGTCGGCGGCGTCACCCAGCCGGTCGTCGGCGACGTCGGCGAGGGCAACTGGGAGGAGCTCAACGACGTGCACCGCGGCTTCAACGGCGGTTGGCCGTGCTATGAGGGCAACGTCGCCGCCGGCGAACCGTACGAAGCGTCGACGCAATGCAAAACGCTCGGCGCTGGTTACGACCATCCATTTTATCTCTTCAATCACTACAAAGGCATCGAACAGACGGGCGGGGCGATCGTCGCCGGCCCGGTCTACAGCGGAGTCAGCTACCCGTCCACCTATCAGGGTGAGGTGTTCAACACCGACTATGTGCACGGTTGGATCAACTTCCGCTCGCTGGAAGACAGCGTGGACTCACTCGAAGCGACCCACACGTTCCTCACCGGTGACCCCGAAGGCCACGGCACGCCATATGTCTCCCTGCAGCAGGCTCCTGACGGCGACCTCGTCGCCGTGGCAATTTACAGCGACCCCTCCAATCCCGCTCCCGCCAGCGGCGATGTGCAGGAGATCCGCTACGCCCCCGCCGACAAGCCCCCGATCGCGCGAGCCACCGCCAGCGCCTCCTGCATCGACACGAACAAAGCCGCACCCACCGTCAACTTCACCGGAGATGGCTCGGGCGATCCCGATGGCGACCTCGTCCTGTCATACCGATGGGACTTCGGCGACGGCGGCTCCTCCACTGAAGCAGACCCTCAGCACACCTACTCGGAAACCGGCACATTCGAGGTCCATCTCACCGTCACCGACAGCAAAGGCAACAGCGACAACGCCTACCTGACGCTGCACATCGGCCCAGGGGACGAACCGCCCAACGCGAGCATCAGCGCCCCTCTGCCAGGAGACCTGTATCTAGCGGGCAGGCCGATTCACCTGTCTGGCGGCACAACCACCGCCCCTCCCGTGAGGATGTCATGGGAGCCCGTGCTCGACCACAACGGCACCCACGACCACGTCCTCGGCGACATCCCGACGGAAACCGGAGACGCGGAATTCACCGCCGACGGATTTCACGGCGCCGACTCGCATTACATCCTGCGTTTCACCGTCGACAAGAACGGTTGCACGACGACGGTCTCTCAGACTATGTACCCGCAGACCGGGCGCTATTACATGGACGCACTCGGCCAGTCCGCAGAACCACTGCCAGGACTGCCGTTGACCTTCATCCACACCAGCACTCCTCAAGTGGTCACCGCCGGGAAGCCGACAGAACGCGACTACTTCCAGGTCGCCAAGAACGCCCTCGCCAGCGTGCGCGCGCCGAGCACCTGGATCGACGGCGGCTACACCTACACGTTCGTGAGCTGGTCCGACGGCCTTGCCCGCGAACACGAAGTGCATCCCTATGAATATCCCGCACACGTGGCCGAAGACCCGCAGGGACTCACGGCGACCTATTCCCGCTCGAACTCCCCCCCAACCGCCACGATCGACTCACCCGCAAACGCCGGCACCGTCGTCTCCGGCCAGCAGCTCACCGTGCACGGATCGGCCACCGATCCCGAGGACGGAGCCGAGCCCGGCGAACGACTGACGTGGACCATCGTGCGTCATGCAAACAGCGCGGAAAGCCTGGTCACGGTGCCCAACGGCACCACGGCCACGTTCACCCCTGACGCCGCCGGCGACCCCAACGCCACGTACTCGATCAGCCTGACGGCGATCGACTCCCACGGCGCGAGATCAGCGCCCGCGAGCATCACGCTGCACGTCGCCAAACCCGAAAGCGCTCCAAACGGCTCGATGACGGGCGTCCCCAACCCGATCGAATCGCTCACCACAGTCGCGCCTCGTGTGAGCCTCGACCGGCTCAAGCCCAAGCCGAGCTCGCTCAGCGGAACTGTGAGCGATCCGATTGCGCTCGCGAGCCTGCAGGTGGCGATCCGTCCGCAGAGCGTCAAAGGACGGGGTTGCGTGTGGTGGTCTGTGAAGCGCAAGCGGCTCACTCGCGTCGCGAGCCCCTGCATGCGACCGTCGTGGCTGACAGCGCGCCTGCGCGCCGCGCATGGGAGCGTGCGCTGGATTCTCCCGTTGGGGGCGCGACTCCCACGCGGCCACTACGTGCTGCTGGTGCGTGCGACAGACCGTGCCGGGCACGTCTCCATGCACTTTGAAGGCAACGCGTCGGGCAAGATCACGGTGCGCTGAGAGCCTCGCCTTGGTTAGAACCCTCGCACTGGATGTCACTTTCGCCAGAGCGGCGTCACTCTATCGAGCGCCAATGAAGTCCGCGACGGCAGCCGCTTCGCGCTCCAGGGTACGTTCGCGCACCCGCGCGTAACCAGAATCGATCAGCGAGGCACGCACGGAGACGTCGCTGACCACCCTGTACAGAGCCTCGGCAGCCGCGGTGGCGTCGCCTGAAGGGATCAGCAACGCCGCCCCAGCGGCGGCCTCGGGCACGCCCCCCACCGCGGTCGCGATGACCGGCAGCGCCGCCGCCCAGGACTCGAACAGAACCTGCGGAACGCCCTCCGTCCACGACACGTGCAGGAAGGCGTGAGCGTTACGGTAAATCTCGCGCAGCTCGGCAAACGGGATATAGCCGAGCAGTTCGGCGTGCTCGGCCATGTCGAGCTCGCGCAGCCGCTCCTGTAGCGCCTGCTCCAGCGAGCCCTCGCCGCAAACGATCAACCGCCATCGGGGCTCTCGTTTGCGCAGCTCGGCGAGAACGTCGGCGAGCAGCAATGGGTTCTTCTCGGCGTCGAGCCGCCCGACCGCCAGCACGCACAGCTCGCCGTCATAGGAGCGGGCGCGTACGGAGGCCGGCTCCACGATGTCCCGCTCGCGCACAAGCGACACCGAGATGGGCAGCAGCGATCGCGCGTGCCGGTAGGAATCCGCCAGACTCGGGCCGACGACGACCACTGCAGCGAAGCGGGCGAGCAGTCGCCAGCCGGCCTCCTCGATATGGGCGGCCACCAGCAACGCGCGGCGCCCGGGGTGTCGCGTACGGGTGTACCGCACCAGCTCTTGGCGCACGCCGAGGACGATGCGACGACCGCGCAGCACGGCGAGCAGGGCATATGCGAACGAGTGCAGATAGGGCCCCAACAGCCAGACCACATCGACCTCGCCGAGCTCGTGCCATACCCGCCGCAGCGAACGCAAGAGCGCGATCAGAACGCGCAACGGCTTGGTCAGGCTCTCATAAAAGGGCAGCCCCACAAAGCGCACGTCGGGCGGCAATGGGTAACGCGAACGTCCCTCCTGCGGATCGAACCGGCCGAGCACGACGAGTTCCTCGAAGTGTGAGCCGACCTCGCACATGAACGCGACGAATGCGCGCTGTCCGTAGACCGAGCCATCGGCCTGCGAATACGCATAGTCGGTGTACACGCACAGACGCACCCTTAGCTCGCGTCCAGTGACGGCGCGTACACCGGATCGGCTCGCGCGGGCGCCAGGACCCGCTGGAAACGCCCCATGCCAGTGATTGCAGCGAGCGCCGCCCAGGGCACGCCGAATCGCGCCATGCCGCGCAGAAAGCCGACGCCCATCCCGACGTGCATGGCCGCCAGCACCGGGGGAACCGTGGCCGCCACGCTCATCGGGCGCTTGCGGGCCGCCGCGACGCCGGCGCCGAGGATCGTCGTCAAGTAGATGGCCACCCCTGCACGCGCCGGCCTCCTGACGGGCCCGGGGGCCAGGAGCGCGCACCCGGCGCAACAGACCAGCAGCGGCATCAGCAGAGCCGAGCGACGCAGGCTCGCGGGATGGCGCCGTGCGGTGGCGACCCGATAGAAGCCGTAGCCCTCGTACTGGCGGATGAGACCACGCAGCGAGTTTCGCGGCACGTAGCGAGCGGCCATGTCAGCCAGGCAGATCAGGCGCGAACCGTCCTCCAGGAAGCGCGCCGCCATCTCGGAGTCCTGATTGCGCCACCAGCGCTCATCCCATCCTCCCATCCGCAGCACCGTCTCGCGCCGCCACACCCCGGTGAATACGCCCGTGTCCAGCTCCCACTCCGGACAAGCATCCTCACGCGCGCCCCCAGTTGCCCACCTGCCCGAGCCCCCGCGGCCCAGCCAGCTCTCGAGCGCGAGGGCAAAGGCGCGCTGTATGCGGCCATCGCCCGCGATCACCTGCGGACCGCTCACCCAATCGGTATCGCCGACGCGCAGCCGCTCGATCCCCGACCGCAGATAATTGGTCGGATAGAACGCGTGTGCGTCCATCCGGGCCACATACTCGCCGCGGGCGTGACGCAGCGCTACGTTCAGCCCGCTGGGCGTCCGACCGGCAGGATTCTGGAGAACCCCGATGCGAGGATCGTTCCTCGCCATCTCCTCCAGCAGCTCGCGCGTGCCGTCGTCAGACCCGCCGTCGGCGAGCAGCAGCTCGATCTGACCGTCCACCTGTTGGGCGAGCATCGCGGCCACCGCCTCACGGATGTTGGAGGACTCGTTCAGCACCGGCACGAGGACGCTGACGAGGACTTGTGCAGCGGCGCTTTCGGCACTTGCCGCCACTTGAGCTGGCATAGTAAGCGCCCATGGTAACGAGCGAGCCCGACGCGGCGCCCTGGCTGGGCCCGCGACTGGAGGAGGAGGGCCTGCAGCGTTATGTACGTACGATTCGCGAGCGCTGGCGTGTCGTGGTGGCATGCGTGGCCCTCGCGCTGATCGGCGCCGCCGCCCATGTGACGCTGGCCCCCAAGGTCTACAAGGCGACCAGCCAGCTGCTCGTCACTCCCGTCGAACCGTCGGACCCCGCGACGCTCGGGCTGGGGCTGATCTCGACCTCCAACGATCCCGGACGGGACGTCGCCACGGCGGCCAGCCTCGTGACCACCGTCGAAATTGCGAGCAGCGTGATCGCCGCCACCCGGCTCTCCGAAACGCCACGCAAGCTGCTGACCAAGGTGAGCGCGGTGCCACTCGCCAACACCAGCCTCGTCAGCATCACCGCGAGCGCCTCCACGCCCAAGCGCGCGCAAACGATCGCCAACGGCTTCGCACAGCAAACGGTCGCGGTACGCACCCAGCGGGTGCACGGCATCGAGGACCAGGCGATCGCCCTGCTGAAGGTCGAGGTGGCCCATCTGCCCAAGGAACAGCTCAACGCCAGCGGCAACAACTCCGTGGCGGCGCGACTGGCCGGCCTGGAAGCA
>Ga0210408_10002528_pt1 | contig 17746 bp, 14 predicted proteins | sample IncBWH4MmetaG_FD_155471 | JGI IMG/M metagenome (GOLD analysis project Ga0210408, IMG submission 155471) | Forest soil microbial communities from Barre Woods Harvard Forest LTER site, Petersham, Massachusetts, United States - Inc-BW-H-4-M | ecosystem: Environmental > Terrestrial > Soil >...
GTCACCCATGCGTCCCGCCACCGCCGTGTCACCCATGTGTGCCGTGTCACCCGTGTGTGCCGCCACCGCCGTGTCACCCATGTGTGCCGTGTCACCCATGCGTCCCGCCACCGCCGTGTCACCCATGTGTGCCGTGTCACCCGTGCGTCCCGCCACCGTGTCCGCCATGCATCCCATTACCCTGTCCACCACCGTGCGGACCTTGTATACAGTAGGGTGTGCCGGCGCCTCTGTGGCCCCATGCAAACGGGCAGACCGCCGGTAGCTCGAAAGGAACCGAGAGGGATACTCGTTGAAGCTCGACCCTGAGTGGTGGGGGAGGAATTCAGACCTTCCCCACCACAGGGAGTTTTGATATCTTGCGTCTATCTGAGCGACATTCAATCGAACGAGCGGACCGCATCTGGATTGGCCCCTTTGATGGGTGTAATTGGACTCGGCCGTACTGGTACGGCCACTCTTCTGTCCTTGCTCAGAAAAGGGTATTCAGATTTCGTGATTGCAGACGAAGCCCTGATTGCCCCGTCCGACACAAAGCGCAGCGATCTGTTCCGGAACGAGGATATGGGGAGAGTTCGGTCTGCTGTCGTTGAGCAACGCCTGAAGGTCCTTTACCCACACGCCCGACTTTTTGTAGGTGCAGGACCCGAGCATCAGCTTGGGTGGCACTTGGAATGGCTAAGCCGCTGCCGATTGTGCATTCTCGCGGCTGACACGGTCATACTACGTCAACTTTGGAGCATAAACACAGCATGTCTCGACCGGCGAGTGCCATTGCTCCCGGGTTTAGTTATGGGGGCTGTCGGGCAAATAGGCCCGCTCATTAAACCGGATGGGCCTTGCCTCGCGTGCCTCGATTTGCGAGTGCAGACAGCGACCCGACGATCAGCTTTTCCACCACCCGTTACACCCAGTGAGACGATCGCCGAGCGAGTTGGGGTAGGGCTAGCTGAAGAAGCTGGGCGGATACTTGCATCCTCTTTGTGCCCGAGTAGTGTAGAGGGGTCGCTTGGGTCCGTGCGTGTTAAGTATCTATGGGGGACCAGTGATTCGAGTACCCACCCGCTCCTCAGGGTTCCAGGTTGCGCAGGATGCGGCAGTCGGCCTCCACACATGCGCTTTCGGTCTCCACAGAAGTTTCATTTGCAGCATCAGATCGAGTCTGATCCGTACCGAATCCTGCAACTGGTGCCGGAACTCGTCGACTCCGTGACTGGCCCGATTAAGTCATTGACGCGATACACGCCTGAACCAGCCGATCCGCCTCTTCAGCACTGGGTAGCAGGATTGGCTGACCCTGCATGGGCTTCGTTTGGCCATGAAGTGCTCTTTTGCGGCGGCAACGCGCTCACAACCGAGGCAGCACAGGCTGCCGCTGTTGGCGAGGCTGTGGAGCGGTCGTCGGCCTGTCAAGTTGCGTTCGAGGATATTTATGTAGCTCGATACGATGATATCGCCTTCGAAGCGCTCGATCCTACTGGTTGGGACCTGTTTCACCCGTCCACCCGAGGGAAAGCAGGTTTCCCATATGTAGCGATATCATGCCAGGCTGAAACGAGTTGGGTTTGGGGGTATTCGCTCACCCAGGAACGTCCCGTGCGAGTGCCAGCGTCGCGTGTCTTCTCCCCGTTTCGTGCAATAGCGCCAGGAGACTCTTTTGATGGTCCAATCATTAGCGGTTATTGCACCAGTTTAACCCTCTGCGAGGCGATTTACGGGGCGCTAATGGAGGTCATTGAGCGGGACGCGTTCATGATTGCCTGGGCAAACCAACTTCGAGTTCCACGGCTGGAGCTAGATAGGTCCACACGCTGCGAGGTTGATAAATATTTAGCTGCTTTTGCCGAACGCGGAATCCAAGTGCGCTGTGTGTTAATCGACCTTGACCTCGGCGCCCACACAGTTGTCGCCATTGCGCGCAGTGATCGCGCCGGAGATCCCGCATCTATCATCTCCGCAGCCGCGGATCTCGACGCGGCAGCTGCTTGCCGCAGAGCACTGAAGGAATTAAGCGCCAACAGACTCAATGTCCGCCACGAAATGGCTCAAGCTGGTGGATCTTTGCCTCAGCTTGACGTAGATACCGTCATTGACGAGCGGGCACATGGTCTGCTTTACGCGCGGCGCGAAATGGTGCCGTATCTCGATTTCTGGTGGAACCCTGATAACTCCATGCCGCTGCCAGCAGTGCCACCGGAGCCCGATATTCCGACTCGTCTTAGACGGTGCATCGACGTCATCCGCCGTGAAGGGCTCGAAGTAGTGGCCGTTGACCTTACGCCTCCAGCTATTGCTTCGCTCGGACTTTGCACGGTAAAAGTACTTATCCCGGGCACTTATCCGATGGTTTTCGACGGCCGATTTCAGCATTTTGGCGGCTCTCGGATTAGTAATGCTCCGGTGGCTGCCGGACTGCGTAAAACCCCAACAAGATTTGAGGAATTTTTCACAGTGCCTCATCCGTTTCCGTGAACCCGTACAGTAACCAAACAGCTATGTTCTACCAAATGAATCCGCTCGCCTGGGCCTTCCACCGTGCGACTGCTCATGCGCTTTCGGCTCAATCGCCGGCGAAAGTGACTCCATCGGCCAACAGTCCGAATGCAGAGTATGTCCGAGCAGGGCAGATGAAGGAATACCTCGGGGTGGAGAAGCAAGCGCTTCCGGTTCCCGAGCACTTGAGGGGCGCTCTCGGTAAAGCTATCGCCGAACGCCGGTCATGTCGTCGATTTGCGAATACTGCACTTCCGTTCGTTTCGATGTCCACGTTGCTTCACGGGGCCTATGGTCTTGGTGCCAAATACCTCCACGGCACCCTGGAGATGTTCGACCGTCCTGTGCCATCGGGCGGCGGTTGCTATCCGCTAGAACTCTATGTTCTGGCCCAGAATATAGAACGCGTTGCCACTGGAGTCCATCATTATTCAATCCGACATCGCGCTCTCGAGCTGATTGGACCGTTGCCACAACCAGAGGCGATAGTGTCGCTTTTCCTCGGACAGTCCTGGCTTGCTAAGGCTCACGCCATAGTGGTGATAACTGCGGTTGCGCCACGTCTGCTGGAGCGGTACGGCGATCGAGGATATCGCTACTTGCTCATCGAAGCGGGGCATGTCGGACAGAACCTTGCGCTGCTCGCGACGGCGATGGGGTTGGGCAGCCTGAGCTTGGGTGGCTTTTACGACGACGAGGTAGCTTGCTTGCTCGGCCTCGACCCGGCATTCGAGATCCCACTTTACGGAGTCGCTCTTGGCGTGCCCGACACCCCGGACAGCGCTGAGGCTCGCGGGCTTACGTGACGCGAGTGCGATTCGTTCGGCGTTTTCTTTTCGCGAGGAAAACCGCCTCGATGATTGACGCGTCTTCACGGTTTGAGGTCATCCGGACCGGCAGGCCGCAGAGGCTGTGCTCGGGACCTTTCTCCGCATGAAAATTGCAGGAAGTTGTCAATGCCGCGAGGCGCGCATCGCCGTTACTTCGCGAGCGGCATCTCCTGCAAAACCGTTTGGATCGTCGTGGCATCGGCCACAGAACCGCCTTTATGAAGGATCACTCGGCGGTGACGGCGGCGGACGGTAGGAGTGTCATCCCTACCTCGCGCCGTGTCATTTCCAGCCGAGGCGGCGTTTTATCGCTCGGCTGGCGGGACGATCGGACAGGGGTGGAACGTAGAGTGTGGAGATAAACTGCTTATTATTTCTTCGCCGGGTGTCAGGTTTTCGGGCAGAGAATGACTGAGATGTCGAACGGAGACTGTTGGAAAGTTCATCATTTGGCGCATAGGGCACGCTGGCTACCGACTCACGATGGAGGGTCCGTTCGTGCTGACACGACGAACCCTCTACGGCTAATACGGATAGAAGAGGCAAAACCTTTCAAACAAAATGAATAATCTTCCTTCCGGGTGGTAAATGTCGCTTTTGGACAAGAATGTCGCTTTTAGACAATTGCTCCGGACTTGCAAAGGTAACGAGCAACGTGGTTCAAGTTGGGGGTGACACAAAAAATGCTGAAACGAAGAGACGCCCCGGACCGTTTCTGGACCGGGGCGCGCTGACTTTCGGAGCACTTCCTGGCAAGGGCCAGTTCTGCGCGCCATCGAGGGCAGCAAAAGAGCCAGGAGGCTTTCCGAGGTTAAGCAATGGCCTATTTGAGGGACACCGCCACTGCAGGGAGCCTGCCATTGGAGCTGGCCCCGCGGCGCGGTTCCAGGACAGTTTTCCGCGTCTGCGACAGCGTTAGTTGATAAATGGCCCAGCCCTTGGCCCTGTCCAGAGCGAACCCTTCTCATGTTCCGACGCTTTATCAGCAGGGCTCGTCTTCCGCGTTGCCCTTGTATTTGAGCTGGGAGAGCACGCATTCCTGCTGTGCAACATCCTTTCTCGGCCCCAAATACACGGGCTGGTACAGGGCATTGCTTTCCCGGAAGGCGTAGAGATAGCGAACCTCAACAACCTGGCCTGCTTCCGGGACCTGAAAGTTCACCGGAATTGTGACGTTGCCGACCGGCTGCCATCCATGGCCGTCGAGCAGATTCAGTTCCACGCTCCGCTTGTCGTTGACCTTAGCAACAACTGCAGAGCACGTTGCGTAGAATTTATACTTGAGTTGAGTGCCGCCATTGTTGGGCCGACCAGGTGTATAGGGCGCGTCCAATCGCTTGAATACAACGCCTTCCCTTTTCTCGTCTTGCAGATGCCGGAACAACCGCTCTTTGTTGTCAGGATCGGTTGCCGTCTCAAGCAAGCGAATGGACTTCAGATCCGGCCGGTTCAAAAGCCGGCCCAGTGCCGACAGACGGCGGTAGTATGGGTATGGCTCGTGATTTTCACCATCCCATGCCAAGAGATCGAAGGCATACAGCAGGTCACCCACGCACTCACCGTCGATGATGAAGTCGCTCGTGATGCTCCTCACCGATTGGAATACCGGCTCTGGCAAGCCGATCACCAGGCCCCTGCGATTGATGCCGTGAATCTCTGCTCCGTTTTTCCGGACCAGTACTCGGCGCCCATCGAACTTCTCCTGCATCGCCCAAGCCGGATCCCTAATCAGTAGCTGGACTTCGTGCTCCTCAATCGGGTTGAGGAGTTGGGGTAACAGACCCGTAACGCGCTTTTCGTTTTCGGTATGCCGATATGGTGTGCCGTCCGGGCCCTCGGAGTAACCCTTGGCTTTCTTCTCCCGGATCACGTCTTCATAGATCCTCTTGGCCAAATCATAGTCGACCGGTTGAGGAGTCTTGGTTCCGGTCTGCAAGGTCGAACCTCTCCGACCGAAAGCGAAGTTGACGACAAACGATTCGCCTTGGGGTTCAAGCGATGCCTGATACACCTTGTCAGTTGAACCCTGGCGGTAATACAGGCTGGTTCGTTCGGTCTGTTCCGTGTTCGTGCTTGTGTTCATTGTTTTATCTCTGTTTCGTTGTTGATGTGGAAAGGCCGGACGCACGCAAATGCACCCGGCCGTCTCGCGGCCGATGTGCAACTTGTTGGGCCGTGAATTCCGAAACCTGCGTCGAGGGAGTGACAGGTAATTAATCGCCAGCCCTTGAGACTAGTCTTTTGGCTTTCTGGGTTGGTTTCCAATCCACTCGAAAGCCCGTGCGGCGATCAGACTCACAACCAGGAGGTTGTTGCGGCCGAAACTGGTGGAGTTCTTCCAGGCGTCTCCGTCTTTGTAGGCCCGCTGGAAGGTGACGTTGAACATGGAACCCTTTTCGGTCTCCTGGCGCCAGATGCTTGCGCTCACGGCGCCATGGCGGATTTTGTGGACGGGTTGACTGCTGGATGTACTCGTTGGATTTTGATTTTTCATATGTTTGTTTGATTTATTGGTTTAATGGTGAGGAGGAAAGTGTTGGTGGCGCCTGCTGGAACCGGCGTAGGCCAGCGACGATCCGCAAGTTGTCAAAGTGCTTTCATTCGCAAATCGCGACGATGCCCTATTGCGAGGAAAGGTCTGGCCGAAGGACTACGCTCCTAAAAGATTGCGGAAGCCACGGTCTGAATCTCTTCGGGAAGACACATGGGTCTGACTAAGAAAAGTCGACCTGCACGGGACATTGGGGTGTGCAACTCTGCGTCCAAGTTACGCGAGACCAATCCAGAAAAAAAGAGGCCAAGGTTTGTGTCCTGAGGCAACTTTACGTGCGTCTTTTTTGTCCTGGTTTCCGGCCAGCCGTTTCGGAACTGGTATCCACCGAGGTCATCCACCGGTTCAGTTTGTCTTCGACAATATGCCGCGGAGTGGCGAATCGCTCGCGGGACCTGGCGATGAGCCTGGTCTTCTGGCCGACTCGGTTTTCCGTGGGCGGCAGCATCTTCGCCCGAAACGGTGTTCTGTTGGTGCCATCCTCAAGAAGCTTGACCATGGCTTCATATCGGTCGAGATCGGCAAGTGCTGCAGCCGGGAACGCCTTGCCCAGTTCCTTTTCCACGACCTCGGCATCAGCATATCCTAGGCGAAAGGCGATGAGTGTCCCCACATTACCAAAGACAGCTTGCCGGACCGGCAGCGAAAGCTGGTCGATGTACTGGTGAGAGAGGGTGAGGCAGAGGCGGTACTTGCGGGCCTCCGCAAGCAGGGAGGCAAAAACGTCCGTGGAAAAATTCTGGAACTCGTCGATGAAGAGATGAAAATCGGGGCGTTCCTCTTCGGGACGATCTGCCCTCGCCATGGCAGCCAATTGAAACTGCGCGACAAGCAATGAACCAAGGAGGTTCGCTTTGTCATGGCCAAGGCGGCCTTTTGAAAGGTTGGCAATGAAGAGCCGCTCATGGTCCATGACGAAGGGAATGCTCACCTTGGTTTTGACCTGGCCGAGGATGTTGCGAACAACGGGATTCAAGAGGAATTGGCCAAGCTTGTTTTGGATCGGAGCAATGGCCTCGCGCTGAAATCGTGGATCGTAGCTTTCGTATTCCTCCTGCCAAAACGCGCGGATAAACGGATCCTCGACCTGGCTAATAATTCCGGCACGATATTTTGCATCCACAAGCAGGCGGTTAATGCCCAAAAGCGTTGCATTTTGACTATCGAGGAGAGCGGAAACGGCATTGTAGAGGATATATTCCAGGCGCGGCCCCCAGGAATCGCGCCAAATGCCTTTGAACGCGGCGACGATTCCCGAGGCCACAAGGTGCCGGTCATCCGGTGCTACGTTCCCGATGAGGTTCATGGCGACAGGGAATTCAAGGTCGCCCGGATTGAAATAGCAGAGGTGGTCGGCGCGCCTGGGCGGAACGTGGCACAACAGGTCCTCAGCCAGATCGCCATGCGGATCAATGAGGCCGACTCCGTGTCCGTATGCAACATGCTGGAGAATGAGGTTCCGCAGAAGCGTCGTCTTGCCCGAACCAGTTTTGCCGATCACATACAGGTGCTGCCGGAGATCGGCAGTGGATATGCCGAAAACGGAAGGGTCACCCCACTCGTGGCGCTCGCCAATAGTGATATTGTGGTTGTAATTCATGGTTCCAAAACCAGTCGCCACTCCCACCGAGAAGAGTGTCCCGGTTGTGTTTAGACGATTCTTCGCAGCCTTTTGGCGAACAGTAGCGGCCTCAAGCGTCGGCACAGGTGTTTGGGACCGGCCGGCGAGGTAATGGCGACTGGTTTTGAAATCCGAATAAGTCCGCACGGCGAGAAAGCCCGTGTTTCAAGGCGGGGGAATCATATCATGGGGTAGTCGGGAATGGTCGCCGTTCCGGTAAGCTCTTCACGAAAACAGGGCTGTCGTCGCCGCCGTTTTCCAAGCCATGGCAATACCCGTGGCGCCTTGACCAGAAGATCGTATGGCCGGGCTTAATCGAGCAACGTGGTGACCTCGCCCTTGCCCGTCTGCCATTGCGCCGACAGAATCCCTTCGGGCCTGGCGAGGATCGTCGTTGCGCCAAAGAGAAAGAGCCCGTGGCCGCGCTCTAACTGGGAGCATGCCTCGACGAGCGATTTCACGCGCTCTTCGCTCGGCGTTACGACGAGCACGCGGAAGCGGCTGAAACCGAAGCGCGTCTTGTGAACCCCCTGTTCCCAGGTCGCTTGGTACGCGAGAAACTTCCGATACATCGAGGTTTGCAAGAGGTTTTTGCGGATGACGGGCATGGTGCCGCGGTCGGCTTCGAGGAAGAAACAGGTGCGGCGACCCTCACGCTCGATTGCAAATACTGCATCGGGGATGACACCAAGGGTCACACCACGACCGATGTCTGCTCTCCAGCGGAATGAAGGTTGCGAACCGGAGAGAGAGAGTGCCTCATCAGGAATGAGAGTGGCCCCCCTTTTCGGGCAGCCAAACTCGATTGCGATCATCATTTGAGAAACGAGAAGAACATGTTCAAGCTGGACTCGACCGACGGACCGATTCATCTCACTCATTCGAGACTGACGAACGGGAAAGCCATTAGTCTTGAGAAGGGCCGCCCCCTTGTCTGAGAGTCCATACACAATCTCGTGCGAACCGCCCTTGTGGTAGTAATCGAGCTGGCAGCGGGGGCGCTCCAGATACCCGTGATGGTAGAGCAGTTTAAGCCTGCGTAGAAGTTGTTGGACGCTGCCGCCCAAAAGCGCGGCGATCTGTGAGGAGCGTAGAAAGCGATAGCGCGCGACGCAACGGATGATATGGTTATCACGGTGAGTGATCTCCATTGGGGAGATGGCAAGCGCACGGGTGAAGCGGGGCAGACGGGGTGACATGGGGGAAGGGTACAGGAAGGGACGGGCTGTGCGGAGGCGGTACCCTTTGCACCTTGGGGCAAACTCCGGGCAAAGTCGTAATTCAGCAGGGGACACCGGTCGTTACGGCAATGGCCCGGAAGTGGTCCATGAAGCCGGGAACCTGCGGGGATGGTCGTTTTCGATCCCGTGAGGGAAAACGTCGTCGCCAGTCGTAAACCCGTCGTCCGCTCCGCGCTTTTGCGCGAAGGGGTCGCGATAGCGGAACTCGTCGTGGGTGCGATAGCACCTCATCCTAAACCAGTCCCCCCAACGTGTCGGCGCGCTTAAAGGACGATAGGACTGGGCGCCCGACATAAAAGGGTTGGTAAAGGACAACGGCTAGATGTCCTTTATCCCGATAGCCCGCAGGGAACCCTTTTATGTCGGGCGGTAGCCGACGACACGTTGGGGGAGGTCGTAGTGCGGCGGTTAAGCCGTGGAAGTCGGGTCGTGAGGGGCATTAGCCTCTACACACCATGTATGTGGACCGTATCTGCGGCTACACTCGTCACGAACTGTTTCTGGATGATGCGGTTCGACGTTGTTGCAGATGCTGCTTTTAGGAGAGAAGCTTTCGGCAACACATTTAAAACCCCAAGGCCGCTGGCACCGCCACGAGTGCCCATAGACCAGCGGATGGTGAGAGGGGACAACGTAGTGAACGGCCTCTTGATATCTGCCAGCGCGAATCAAACATTAGCTAATATTACTGTTTTGGCTACTGTTAATTGCAGCCACTCAGAACAACACGCCCAAGCCGAGGGTAAAAATATCTATATTCTCCTTTGTGAAATTTAGGCCGCCTTTTTGATATTGCGCTGTGAGCGAGACTTTTCGATTGAGTTGCTCGTCCTTGAACAAATCCAAGACGCCACTGATAGTAAAATACGAATTGTGAGCACTTGATCCTGAGGTGGCCGAGAGGTATGAATAGAGCGCGGTTATCGAAAAATCTTTTCCCAAAACCAGGTGTGGTGCGTTGAGTTGCAATTGCGCTGAGGGGCCGATCCGAAAGAACGCACCGTGCGCAGGGTCCCAAGACTTGCCGGTGTCCTGAACATCCCCTCCCTCCATGTGCAACCATGCCCGCAGTTGCAGATCCAAGCACGACTTATCGGTTTCGTCGTCAAGGAGTGGCTCCTTTTTTGCGAGCACTTTTTTGTATCCAAGGGGGAAAATGGGACTCTGCCAGCGCGGTTCTAAATCCACCTCATAACCCGGGAGTTCGCCACGCCAACCGGTGTCGGTGACGTAAACCGGGGAAGCACGAACCTGGAGACCCACCGGTCGAGACGTGGCAAACACCCAATCGCCGTATAAACCTAATCGAAAAAGCAAGGAGTCAGTCTCTTTCTTTGGATCTCCATTAGTATCCAAACGATTGACGGTCACGCTCGGTGCGACAGCAATGCGCGCGGGCGTAATTCCTCCTGTGAGAGGGAAGTTGTGCTGCCAGGGCAAAATGAGCGCACCGTTTACGCTCCAAGTGTCGGTTTCAGCCTTTCCGTCATGAGCATAGGAAAGGGTTGCACCGACGAGATCCTTTAAAACCTTGGTTTGGTTATCCTTTTGGGACGGATCTTCATCATACATCACGTCGCGCCAACTTTGCCTGATGCGTGGAGCCTTAAAATCCTCGAGGAAGGTTCTTGGCCTCATCTCGGCTGCCATCAATTGTTGTTCCACCGCATCGTCTGGGGGGCGCTCACCATCAATCTTTCTTGGTTCTTTACCGTTTTCTTCAATGTCGCGCAGTTCATCGGCACGGTACCACGGCCTTGTGCCATATTTTACGAGCAAGTTGTTCCACAGGTTTGTTGCCTTAGGATGCAGCTTTTCATACGCCGCAAACTGATCTCGTGCTTGTTCCGTGGTGAATGCATCGACAGGAATGCCCTCCCGCCTTTCGGCTCTCCGCTGGTCGTAATTGAAAGGTATTTTGACTGTTGGGTCAGTCGCCGCAGTCACTTGGTCGGCGGTGTAGGATTCCTGGTCCCCGAATAACTCAATAACCTTGCTAAAAACATCTCCCTTTTTAGGGTAGAGCTTTTTCTGCAGATCTGAATACTGCTTGAGCTCCTGTTTTGTTAGAACGACTGGCTTACCGGCGGGAGTTTGAGCCATCAGCCAAATCCTGGGAACGAAAACGAGGATGCAGGTAATAAGGAAGCACGCCTTCATGGGTCTCCTCAACAATCCTCAGTGTTTACGCCGAAAATCAGTTTTTGCGGTCAGTACTGCTACCGTCCAGCTTCCTTTAATATCTCCGGCTCTCCACGCGTCGTTGCCTGTCAATGGAATCCGGTAATTCAGACAGGCACCCACGTCATCCCCGTTGACGGGAATGCTGTCTAACGTGCTCTCATCACCAAACTCAGCCCCCGGGGCGGCAGCTTGGATGCATTGATACACGTATTCACGCGTGCTTGTTCCAGCCGCAGCCACAAGAGGAAGCCTGGCGCTGATTTCAATGTGATGCGCGACTTGAGGCGGAGCAACGCTTGCTCCCTTCGCCTTTTTCTTTATGTGCGATTTAGGCATACGAAATGGGAACTTCCGAAAGTCTCGCAGCCTTTTTATTCTTGATCAATTCAAAAAGATCCAAAAAGTGATTTGAAGTCCAGCTTTACGGATATCGACGGGCTGCCCTGACATTCCCCAATGTCTCCAGACCCGGAAGCAGCCATGGCCATGCGGCTGCGCGACGTTCAAACTGAGATGAGCTTATGACGCAAAGCATTTTCAGCAAACGGCTTACGCTATTTGTCCAAAGTAGCGGACAAAGTTATGCCACCGACGGCGAAAACTAGGTTGGATGCTATGAAACCTCAGATTTGCTGGGTGATTTCATCGTTTAACCTGGGCCATATTTTGATTGCCTTGTTTTCGTTCTTTGAATCTGCATCTTTTGGGATTGACGCCCAGTCCCGAAACTGGCTTGTTTTGCTGAACCCGAGTGACTCGAAATGCCCCCCGTCCGACCCTCGGTTCAGGCCGGCGCGGCAGCAAGGTCAACGGGCGAAATCATGCGCGTAAAGACTGCAACGGAAAAAAGAGCATGCCAAGCATAATAGAATCAGGCCACTTCGTTCCTCTCGCGAATTTGAATTCGATCGACTCGAACCAACGGCTCAGCGACGTCTATCGTCAGCTTAGTCAAGCCCCACTCACGGGTTCTTTCATTCTTCGGGAGCCCGGGCGGAGTGAGATATATGTCAAGGCTCCTGCACTCGCCCACGCAATTTCGACAGTTGTCGGCGAAGATTTTTCAAAATGGGAAATGTTTTGCTCAATGCCACTGGGTGAGGTAATCGCACGAGTTCCAACTACAGGGGTCTTTGTTGATATTGACAATCGTCAGGTGGAAGCAAACTCAGAAGAGGAGAATCTGCGGCGTGTTCCTGATCGTGTCTTTACGGTCGCGCAACGCGGCCGAATTGTCGGCTGGTATTTGAATCACGAGTCAGCGTTGAATGTATCTACCAAAAGAACCGTATTCATTTGCGCACGGGGCCACCGTAATAAGGATCCCGATACCGGGACTTGCTATACCTGTCCAGCTCCAATAGTGAAAACGGAACAAGAATAGCAAAATTGGCACTAGCCCTTTAGGAGATGTTCGGCACCCTCATAACGCGAATTTCTGGATTCTTTGACAAAGCATTCCTTTTCGCAGCGGTTCTCCCAACACTCATTTTTTCCATCCTTATTTTTGCACCTCTCGCCGGAATTATCGGGTTCGACTCTGTCGCGCTCTGGGTAGATTCTTTGACAGGCGCAAAGAAGGCTGCGCTCACGGTCGTTGGATTGACCAACCTGATTGTTTTTGCCTATTTGCTGAATGCTCTCCAGACCAGTTTTGTGCGGTGGTGGTCTGGAGACATCAAATTTTTCTTCCCAATCGCTTGGCTTATTTCACTAGGCATCGCACTCCAAACCTATAGATTTCGCAAGCTGCGTGAGAAAACCTTTGCCACCTCATCTTGGGAGACGATGTGGAAAACCTTTATGGCCACTGTCGATAAAAGCTGGAGTGTCACACATCCGCCCGCAAACCCCGCCCAAATCCGAAAGCTGTGCATTCACATTGCCAAATTGCACGAGTTCATGGAACGCGATAAAGCCCAGGAACAGTTAGATGTAATTGCTGCTGCATATCAAAAGATCTCCGCGGAAAGTCTTGGTGACCGTGTATATCGACCTCTTAAGCTCAGGATGCAAGAGTTTTACGAGAACGACGAAGCCCGCCTCCGTGGGATCCTGGTAACCTTGGACAAAGAATTCGGGGATCTGCAGACCATCTATGCGTCGCGCTTGGGAAATATCGTTGAAAGCTATTCCCAATATGCCTCGAAGCGATACGACATAGAAATGGGAGTATTTTGGCCACATTTGCGCAACGTGATGCCAAAACCATTTCTCGATTCGATGGGCGACCAGAAGATCTTGCTCGATTTTGCGCTAACCATGGCGACGCTGTGTATAGCCTATTCGCTTTCGTGTGTGCTATTTGGCCCATGGATCTGGTATCGGCCTCTGCTATGGGGGACGCTGGCGCTCATTGGTTGCGTATTGGCGAGGCTCTTTTATCGTCTTGGGATTACTGCAGCCGCCAATTACGGGGATTTCTGGCGAGCTGCATTCGATCTTTACCGGCTAGACCTGATGAAAGCGCTTCAAAGGCCACGTCCCGCCTCGTTAGTTACTGAGCGAAAGCAGTGGATGGAACTCAGCAAATTGGCTATTTATGCCGACCCCGCAGATTTTGACTTGAGGCAAGAATCTAGTCCGTTGTCGGAGAACGCAAGGCCGGACGCTTCCGCGACCAATTTCGAAACAAGCCCGGAAGGAAAAAAGGAGGGCGCAAATCCAAGGCCTGCAGACGATGCCGGTCCTTCGCCATCTGCTTCAGAAAAAGAAGCGACAGACTATTGACAATATGCTGAAGATTGGAACAAGCATTGTCGCTTTTCTCTTATTCTTGTGTCTGCTCTACGCGGATTGGGTGGCTGCGCGCGCTGCCCCGCATGGCTTTCCATCTTTGGCTCAACTAAGGGACTGGAGGGCACTTGTTGAACCTTTGACAAATTCCTCTCGTCTTCGAATGGTAGCCGTTACACACAATGAACTGATCGCTGGCGAGCCAATTGAGTCAACCCAGTTTGATTGGTATCCTGCTTGGGTACCCGAGTGTGGCGACTTTATCACTCAACCGCGGCTACTTGCCGGAATGTTTGCCTTCACCGATCTCCCAACGGGCAAAACTCTTCACTTGAAAGATATCTCTCGAGACGTTCCAGGCTTTGAGATACCAGGTAGGCTCAACGTCCCAATTGCAATTGAGGCTCAGATTGCCTCAAAGCTAAAACCCGGGATGCGGCTGGCCTTAGTCAATTCTAACTCGTTTCTGCTGCTCGAATCTGCGCTGACCAATGGACCTTCTTTCTGCGTTTTAAGCGTCCACCACGAGGGAACGGAACCCACTTCCGGCGTAGTCGTCAGTGTACCCGCCGACCACATTGGCGTTTTGACCAATTTGGTGAACTCTCAATGGCGACCTATCATAATGCCTAGCCACCGGTAGGGCTTAGAAGAACAGTGTCGGAAGTTAATCGCAATCCTCTTCTCCTCTTCTCAAGCAGTAGTATCGAGCCGCGATACGAGCCTATCGCACTCGCGTTATATCCATGCAAAGCGTGTGCCAACGCCGGTCGCTTTCGTAAGCGACAGAACTGCGCCCCGTTTGTATGCCTATAAACGGGGAAGATAATGAGTACGAAAAACTTTAAATGTTTTCCGTGACGCGGATTCCAATTTGTTCCAAGAGCGGAAAAGTGTGGCATTGCTGCCACACCCCAGGCATCCGAAATTGCAGGAAACCCCAGTAAAACCGATGTGGTGTTGGGTGTGATCTTTTTGCCACACCTAAAAAGCAACGAAGTGTAGAATCCCTCGAGGCAGGACGGGACAAGTAAGGCGCGGGAAGGGTGTGGCATTTTTGCCACACCCCGTGAAATCAAGAATCTTGCTGGCCACGCGGCACGGTGTCCCGTGCACAGTCGGGAGCGAGATTCATGTGGTGGGTGAGGTTGTTTCGCTCACGCGACAGACGGGTTGTGGAGACGTGTTCACAGACGGATGGGTTAAGGTGGCTTCATGTTTTGCTTAAAGGGAATTGTTGTCGTGAGGCAATGTGCTATTATCTCATCCATCATGGAATAGGCAAATACTGAGGCCAACACCCACAATACCATTCTTCGGGGAAGAAGGGTCTGCGCATGAGACGTATATATACTTGTTTATAAGGCTGAAAAGAGACGAAGATAATTGTGGCGTGTTTTCACCTTCTGCTTATCATAGCACGCATGTCCACTAAGACTTTCCCCAACGGGGTGGTCATCACCACCTATCCGGTTCCGCCAGCTTCTTTCGACTTTGGAAAGGTTGCAGAGGAAGACCGGGCACTTTATGGCTTACCCCGCTTCACCGCTGGCTCCGGCGTTCTGGAGCAACTCTGGCAGGCCAAAGTGCGGAACCTAGGATTCGTCGAACCGGAGTTCAAGCCGCGGGACCGAAGGCGCAGCAAACTGCCGGGCCTCAAGCTTGGCCACGGCACGGAAACCTCTAATATCTGGTCGGGCTGTGTCGCCTTTCCAGCTTCCGGCGACAAGATATGGGACGTCAACGGAATCTGGAACATTCCCAAAGCCACGCTGCCACCGGGCGCGCAGAACGGCATCTGGTATACCGCGTCGAGCTGGATCGGCATCGATGGCGACGACGGTTCCGGCGACGTACTGCAAGCTGGCTGCGATGCTGACGTCATGATCTCGGGTGGGAACACGCAATACCAGTTCAATCCCTGGTGGGAGTGGTACCCGGCGGATTCGTTCTGGATTACGAACATGCTCACATCGGCCGGCGACGAGTACTTCTGCTGGATTCAGTGCCTATCGTTGCTCTTTGGAGCGGCCACTCCCAACTCAGCCCTTATTATCCTAGCCAATAACACCAAGGGAATCGCCATGCCATTTGGTGCAACTGCACCGGCCAACGTATCTCTAAAGGGGAACTGCGCGGAGTGGATCGTCGAAGCGCTGGGGACTGGCCCGAACAACACGCCTGAGCTCGCCCAGTACACCCCTGTCTATTTCAATCAGTGTGCGGCTGTCACAGTAAATGACAAAGTCGTCCTGCCCAACAACGGGAACACCATCAACATGGTGAGCTCGACCAACAATGTGATTTCCCAAGGATCCTTCCTGGGGTCGGTCACGGTATCTCACACGTGATTCGGATTTGCGCGCCCAGCGCAAGTTCGCCCTACATGCAGGATGCAGGTCGCTTACGGTGCGGATGATGTGAATCAATTAATTTGGAAGCTTTGCACTTGCTTTCAATATTTATTAGATATATTCGTTGAACCAAATAGAACCTCTTAGATTTAGGTGCGATATGCGTCAGCAAAAGAGTTCGACCCCATTTTACATTACTGGTGGTATCTTGCTTTTATACTTCATGGTGGTCTGCCTGCTTGACTTTCACGAAATACAGCCGTTCCAGGACAAGCTTTTTGCACTCCTCGGCGCTGTCTTGGCGGGAATCGTTGGTTGGGCCGTGCCAGGCAAGTCCGTGCTAAATGCGAGGATCGGAAATAAGAAATGGTGGAATATAACTCTGGACGCGACGGGGAGCGTCGCCTGCTTTTTTGGTTTCCTTTTCTGGTGGACAAGCGACTTTTCACCTGTGAAACAGGACCGCGGTCTGACGATTCAGCAGTTTTTCTTTCAATCCAGGGATACTCAAAACTCAACGGTCGGGAACAGTTCGGGTCCCCCGAGCCTTCAGTCACAAACTTCTTCACCAGCAAGTTCAGAACCGCAGAATGCTCAACACTCCTTGCCCGGCGGTGGGGGATCTGCCCAACCACTGCACTCAGGAATACAGCCTCCGTCGAGGAATAGCGAAGCTTCCCGGGATTCAAGCCCTATTAAGTCGCCAGGGCCTGCTGGGAAGGTGAACGTCCCTCCCGTCTCGACGAACCGTGCGAGCGTCGTTACTCCAGGAGCGACGAATCCGGTGATTTCCGTTTCGCCTGCGTCTCTGTCGTTCGGCTCCTGGGGAACGAATGTAATCCTAACGAATGTGTTTCTGGTCCAAAATATCGGTTCTGACAAACTTGTCAGAAATGCGTCGGTAACAGCTCCTTTCCAGATTGTGGGGGGCGGTAGCTACTCCTTGGGACCTAACCAGGCTCAGTCGGTGACGATGAGATTTAATCCGACAAGTGGAGGGAGCGAGGCGAGCGTCGGTACCGCCATTTTCACCGGAGGTGGCGGAGCGACAGCGACCGTTATTGGTGGAATGACTTCCAATAGACCGCGGCAGGAGATGCCGGAAGGAACGGCTAGTTCAAGTTCCAGCGCTGTTGGCATCAGTCTTTCGGCGACCGATGGCGTTATCTCGGGTCCATTCGCGATTACGAACGGATATATTACTGAAATTACTGATGTTTCCAGCCAGGGGCAGGCGGGGGTCAAAAATGGCGGCCAAGCGCTGTTTCGATTTAACGTAACGAGTTCCGGTAAATATCTTGTCGAAATGCTCGTCAACGCGCCTGATCGTGCTTCAAACAGTTTTTGGGTGAATATTGACGCGCTGCCGCAAGACCCGAGCATGATATTCGACATTTCAAAGCTGACGTCAGGATTTGAGGAGCGGTTTGTAAAATGGCGGGGCGCTGGCAGCGAGGATGCGGCTCAATTTGTCCCCGTTATATTTAACCTTACTGCAGGACCGCATGAATTGATTGTAGTGGGACGAAAGGCGGGTGCGCAATTGAAACGCGTATCGATAAAACAAGTACCCGAGGCGCCTACCTTGACAGGAGTTAGTGTGGCCCAATAAATAACGTTCTGCGAGGATGCGGCTGCACGCGCTTTACGCGCACCCCTAACCCGGATATTTCATAAGGGGTCGGGCGAGTGGCCGCGTTAGCCGACTTCGCCAAAAAAAATCGTCCAAGCGGCAG
>Ga0210408_10002530_pt1 | contig 17736 bp, 16 predicted proteins | sample IncBWH4MmetaG_FD_155471 | JGI IMG/M metagenome (GOLD analysis project Ga0210408, IMG submission 155471) | Forest soil microbial communities from Barre Woods Harvard Forest LTER site, Petersham, Massachusetts, United States - Inc-BW-H-4-M | ecosystem: Environmental > Terrestrial > Soil >...
CGCTGCTGACGAAATCGGCACCACCCGCGGTTTCCTCCCTCGAGGATTGGACGACGCCTGCCCTCCGCGTCGACCCGGGCGCGCGCGCCCACACTTGCACGGGCAGGCATCGACCAATCCTTAACGATAGCGCCATCGAACGACCGCTCTCGGCGACTTAGCTGTACGGCTGCTTGTGGCCGACTGCGGCGCCGAGGCACGTCCGCATTTCGGCATCGGGTTCGTCGGATCGCCAAGCCAGGACTCCATCACTCCAAGGGGATGCGGTACCTCACCCCCGGTTTACTGCCGTACTGGGGCGGCTTTATGAACTTCTCGTGAAGCACGCCTCCGGCGGCCTCAATGACTCGCTGCGAGGCGATGTTGTCGGGATCTGTCGTGATCTCAACAAACGGCAAGCCTATGGCTCTCGCTTGGGGCAGTAAGAGGCGCAATGCTGCCGTGGCGTAACCTTTTCCTTGCTTCCACGGAACGACTGCATAGCCGATGTGCCCGAGGCAATGCGGAGGCAATTCCGTCGTCCCGGGCTGCCACCGAAGGCCAATGCTTCCGCAGAAATCTCCGTCCCACATCCAGCGGCGGAATCCGGGAATCCTCGCGGCCATCGAACCGTCCGGCAGTTTGATGGCGTCGCCAATCGCCTGAAGATCTTCGAGGCTTTCGGATGATGAACCGGAAGATCTCTCAATCGCGTCTGAACCTTAACGCAGCGGGAAGGTCCCAGGCCAGTCTACCCGGGCGAGCGCTGCCGCCCGCGGCACCTGTTAACGCCGAAAGAAAAGAACTGAAACATGACCAAACTTGTCGCTCGCCTCGTACGTTCCACACCATCGTCTGTTGCTACCTGGTACGCACTCCCGTTGCGCCTGATCGTGGGGTTGGGGTTCATGCAACATGGATATGCAAAACTCGTTCGTGGCCCCGAGTCATTCGCGAGCATCTTGCATGCCCTTGGGACGCCCGCGCCTGGACTGTTGGCGTGGGCGACCATCCTTGTCGAGCTGCTCGGTGGGCTGGCCATCCTCCTCGGCGTGCTGGTCCGGCTCGTCAGCGTGCCGATGACCATTGTGCTGCTGGTCGCCATCTTCACGGTTCATCTGCCCAACGGGTTCAGCTCGATCAAGCTCACCTCGGTCGATGCGACGGGGGCGCACTTCGGCCAGCCGGGTTATGAGACAGATCTTCTCTACTTAGCGGGGCTTCTGGCCCTGGTGCTCGGTGGTGCCGGTCCCCTCGCAGCGGACCGACTGTTCCTCAGGCCAAGCGATGCTTCGGGAGTTAACTTGCCGCGCTCGGCGTCGACAAACCTCGCGAAATAAAGTACGCCAGGGCACAGCCGAACAGCACGCCCACCAGCAACAAATACTTCCGCCGCGGTCGCCAGGCTTCACGCAGTGTCGAGTGCTGCACTCCAAGATCGACCACGTAGGCCGCGCAATAGGCCACGTTGGCCAACACCCCCAGAATGAAAAGCGACACGAAGCCGTCGAACGTGATCGCGGCGGCGGAAGCCGGCCATTCCGATACGAACCGTCCGACGACCACCAGGAACAGCGCCGCGTTATAGACAATTCTGCGCGGTTCCCAGTACCGCAGCGCATCCGTCAGCAGATCCTGGAATCCGGGCTGCGTCGCTTCCATGATTCAGTCCCTGGTCGCGACCTTCCACCCGAAGGTCTCGCCCGCCCCGAGCGGGACCACCCGGTCGCCGCCGAACGGCAGATCGGAGGGAGGCTGCCACGGGCTGCGCTGCAACGTGATGGTGTCGCGGTTGCGCGGCAGCCGATAGAAATCGGCGCCGTGAAAGCTGGCGAAGGCCTCGAGGCGGTCCAGTGCCCCGGCCTGTTCGAAGCAGTCGGCGTACATCGGCAGCGCCAGAGGGGCCGTGAAGCAACCGGCGCATCCGCACGCCGATTCCTTGTCGTGCACCGGGTGCGGCGCGCTGTCGGTTCCCAGGAAGAACTTCGGGCTGCCGCCGGTCGCGGCCTGCAGCAGGGCCTGGCGGTGCATCTCGCGCTTCAGCACCGGCAGGCAGTACAGGTGCGGGCGGATCCCGTTGCGGCCGTCAGGGCCGACGAACAGCGCGTTGCGGTCGTAGCGCAGATGGTGGGCGGTGATCGTCGCTGCGATCCGCTCGCCGCCCTCCTGCACGCACTGCACCGCCTCGCGCGTCGTGATGTGCTCGAACACGATGCGAAGCGACGGAAAGCGCCGGCGCAGCGGCAGCAGCACCGAGTCGATGAATACGCGCTCGCGGTCGAACACATCGACCGCCGGGTCGGTCGACTCGCCGTGCACCAGCAGCGGAACGTCCAGCTCCTGCATGGCCTCCAGCGCCGACGCACATCGGGCCGTGTCGGTCACGCCGCTGTCCGAATGGGTGGTCGCGCCCGACGGATACAGCTTGACCGCGCGTACCAGCCCCGAACCGTGGGCCCGCCGGATCTCGTCGGGCGCCGTCGCGTCGGTCAGGTACAGCGTCATCAGCGGCTCGAAGCGGTGCCCGGGCGGCAGCGCCGCCAGGATCCGCTCGCGGTACGCGAGCGCGTGCTCGGTGCGCGTCACCGGCGGGCGCAGATTGGGCATCACGATGGCGCGCGCGAACACGGCCGAGGTGTGCGCCAGCGCATCCTTCAGTGCCGGGCCGTCTCGCAGGTGCAGGTGCCAGTCGTCCGGGCGCGTGATGGCCAGCGTCTGCATCGGCGCCGTCACGCCTTGGGCGTGCGCCGGATCCGGGTCGGCCGCGTCAGGACCTCCGGCTGCAGGATCTCGCGCAGCTGGGCGGCCGAGATCAGGCCCCGCTCGAGCACGAGCTCGGCCACCGGGCGTCCGAACTTGATCGCATCCTTGGCCACCTCGGATGCGGCCTCGTAGCCGATGTACGGATTGAGCGCGGTGGCCAGGCCGGCCGACAGGTTGACCCGCTTCTGCAGCAGCTCGACGTCGGCGCGGATCCCGTCCACGCAGTTGTGGGCGAGCGTTCCGCACGCGGCCTGCAGGTGCGTGATGGACTTGAACAACGAGTAGGCCATGATGGGCTCGAACGCGTTCAGCTGCAGCTGCCCGGCTTCGGAGGCCATCGTGACGGTCACGTCGTTGCCGATCACCTCGAAGGCGACCTGGTTCACCACCTCCGGAATGATCGGGTTGACCTTGCCGGGCATGATCGAGGAGCCGGCGGCGCGGGCCGGCAGCAGGATCTCGCCCAACCCGGCCTGCGGCCCCGAGGACAGCAGCCGCAGGTCGTTGCAGGTCTTGGACACCTTGCAGGCGATGCGCTTGAGAACGCCCGAAAGCTGCACGAAGGCGCCCGTGTCCTGGGTGGCCTCGATCATGTTGGCGGCCGGCGTGACGGGCACCCCGGAGAACTGTGCCACGTAGCGGCACGCGAGCGGCGCATAGTCCGGATCGGTGTTGATCCCGGTACCGATCGCGGTGGCGCCCAGGTTGATCTCCGTGATCAGCGCCATCGCCTCGCGCAGTCGCGCCTCGTCCTCTCCGAGCATGATCGCGTAGGTCGTGAATTCCTGCCCCAGCGTCATCGGCACCGCGTCCTGCAGCTGGGTGCGGCCGATTTTCAGGATCTCGCGGAACTCGAACGCTTTCTTCTCGAACGAGGCGCGCAGATCTGCCATCGCCGCCAGCAGACGCCCGATCGCGAAGCACAGGCCCACCTTGACCGCGGTCGGATACGTGTCATTGGTGCTCTGCGAAGCGTTGACATCGTCGATCGGATGCAGCAGCTTGTACTCGCCGCGCGCATGGCCCATCAGCTCCAGGCCGCGGTTGGCGATCACCTCGTTGAAATTCATATTGGTCGAGGTGCCGGCCCCGCCCTGGATCACATCGACCACGAACTGGTCGTGCCATTGACCCGACTCGATTTCTTCGCAGGCGCGCACGATGGCGTCGGCTTTGGCCGGGTCGATCAGGTCCAGGTCCCGGTTCGCGCTGGCGGCGGCCCGCTTGACGATCGCGAACGCACGGATCAGATCGGTCACGACGCCGATCGGCACCGACGAGATCGGGAAATTCTCCAGCGCCCGCATCGTGTGGATGCCGTAGTACGCCTGCGCCGGTACCGGCATCTCCCCGAGGGAGTCCCGTTCCAGGCGGACCTCGCCCGCACCCTGGCCGACCTTGGTTCGCGTCATCGTTCTCTCCTTCACCCTATCAGACCGCGGTTGCCGGGTCGCGTTCGTCCTCGCGCTGTTGCAACGACCACAGCCGCGCGTACAGGCCCTGGCGCGCCAGCAGCTGGTCGTGGGTGCCGCGCTCGACGATGCGGCCGCGGTCCATCACCGCGATCTGGGCCGCCTCGACGATGGTGGACAGCCGGTGTGCGATCACGAGCGTGGTCCGATTGGCCGCGACCTCGGCCAGCTCGGACTGGATCACGCGTTCCGTGCGCGAATCCAGCGCCGAGGTGGCCTCGTCCAGCACCAGGATGGGCGGATTCTTCAGCAGCGTGCGCGCGATCGCGACCCGCTGCTTCTCCCCACCCGACAGCTTCAGGCCCCGCTCGCCGACCATGGTCTGATAGCCGTCGGGCAGCGACTCGATGAATTCGTGGATATGCGCCATGCGCGCGGCGGCGACGATTTCGGCGCGGCTGGCGCCGGGCCGGCCGTACCCGATGTTGTATTCGATCGTGTCGTTGAACAGCACCGTGTCCTGCGGAACGATCCCGATCGCCGCCCGCAGCGATTTCTGCGTGACCGCGCCCACATCCTGTCCGTCGATCAGCACCCGCCCGGACTGCACCTCGTAGAAGCGGAACAGCAGCCGGCCCAGCGTCGACTTGCCCGATCCGGTGGCGCCGACCACCGCGCAGGTGGTGCCGGGCGCAATCGTCAAGTCCACATCGAACAGCACCTGGCGGCGCGCATCGTAGCCGAAGTTCACGTGCTCGAATCGCACGCCGGGACTGGCTCCGTCCGGGGGCAGCGCGAGCGGCGCCGCATCCGGCCGGTCGGCCACTTCGCGCTGTTCCTGCAGCAGCCGGAACATGCGCTCGACGTCCGCCAGCGCCTGCCGCAACTCGCGGTAGATCACGCCCAGGAAGTTCAGCGGCACATACATCTGCAGCATGAACGCGTTGACCAGCACCAGGTCACCGATCGACATGCGCCCGGCCGCGACCCCGGCCGCCGCGCGCCACAGCATCAGCGTGAGGCCGGCCGCGATGATCACCTGCTGGCCGCTGTTCAGGACGTTGAGCGACTGCTGAGCCAGGATCCCTACGCGCTCCTGCTGCGCCAGCGTCGCATCGTAGCGTTGCGCCTCGTAGTCCTCGTTGTTGAAGTATTTGACCGTCTCGAAATTCAGCAGCGAATCGACCGCGCGCGACGAGGCCTTGGCATCGAGCTCGTTGACCTGGCGCCGGAATTTCGTGCGCCAGTTGGTGACCGTCAGCGTGTATGTGATGTACAGCGCGAGGCTGACCCCGACGATGAGCGCGAACGATGGTTCGTAGTGCGTCAGCAGGTAGCCGAACACCAGGCCGATCTCGACCAGGGTCGGAGCAATCGAGTACAGCGTGAAGCTGACCAGCGACGAAATGCCCCGGATGCCGTGGTCGATCTCGCGCGTCACCGCGCCGGTGCGCCGCTCCAGGTGATAGCGCAGCGACAGCGAATGCAGGTGCCGGAACGCTTTCAGGGCCAGCGTGCGCACGGCCGACTGTGTGACCCGCGCGAAGAAGAACTCACGCAGCTCGGTGAAGACCGACGTGGCCAGCCGCAGCGCCCCATAGCCCACGATCAGCGCGATCGGGATCGCCACCGGCGCCGCCTCGCGCGGCACCGACAGGCGGTCGACGATGTACTTGAGCAGCACCGGCACGCCCACCACGGCCATCTTGGCCCCGATCAGGCACAGCACCGCGAACACCGCGCGGGCCCGGTAGGCCCACAGGTAGGGCAGCAGCATGCGCACCGTGTGCCACTGGCTGCGTCCGGCCTCGGGCGGCACGTGCGGTGTGCGGCCGGGCGGCGGCCTCACGCCCCTCACCTGCTGGTCCTCATGGTCGCCTGCTTTCCATTACAGTGCGGCATTATCGCGCGGGTTGCTTTCGAGCGCGCGAGCCTGCGCCGATCGACGATGACCGACCGCGTTTCCCTGCCGGACGAGGACCCGATCCTTCGCGTGGTTCCGATGCCCGCCGATGCGAACATGCACGGCGACGTATTTGGCGGCTGGATCATGGCGCAGGTCGACGTCGCCGGCGGCATCCTGGCCGCCCGGCGCGCCAACGGGCGGGTGGCCACGGTGGCGGTCACCAGCTTCGTGTTCAAGCAGCCCGTGTTCGTCGGCGATCTGCTGTCGTTCTACGGAACCATCGTGCGCACCGGGCGCACCTCGATCACGGTCGATGTCAGCGTCTATACCGAACGCAGCCGGCTGAAGGTCGAAACCACCAAGGTCACCGAGGCCACGCTGGTGTACGTTGCCACCGACGAGCAGCGCCAGCCCCGCGTGCTGCCCCCGTTGGAAGACTGAGCAGCGCTCTCGCCCTTTTTCCGGCCTTCGGCCGGAAAAGGATTCAATCGCCGAACGGATATGGGCCGTCGTATCGACCCGTGTACGCGGTGTGGGTCACCAGCGCCTGCCCGGTCCATAAGTGCAGCTGAAAGGCCGACGGTTCCATCACGAAGCGGGCCGGGCTGCCCGGCTTCAGATCGAGCAGCACCTGGTGCGCCGTACTCGGGCACACGCTCGCCAGCGCTCCGCCAAAGATGGCCTGTATCGGCCGGTGCAGGTGACCGCAGATGATGCGCTGCACCTGAGGAAAGCGGCGCACGATCCGTTCCAGTTCAGACGGCTCGGCGAGCCCCATCCGATCCATGTGCCCGATCCCGGTGAAAAACGGCGGGTGGTGCAGCGCGATCACCGTCGGCTCGTCGGACTCGTCCAGGCGTTCGCGCAGCCAGTGCAGCCGCTGTGCGCACAGCATGCCCTGCGGCTGGCCGGCGATCACGCTGTCGAGCGCCAGGAGTCTGACCGGGTACTCGTCGATCGCGTACTGCAGGAACTCGCCGGCGCGCGGCAGGTAGCGGTGGTCCGGGAAGGCGGCGCGCAGCGCGCCGCGCTCGTCGTGATTGCCCGGCATCAGGTAGACCGGCAGCGGTAGCCTGGCCAGAATCTCGCGCAGCTGACCGTACGAAGTCGGGTCCGGCTCGTCGACCAGGTCGCCGGTGGCAATCACCAGATCCGGCGACGGGTCCAGGCTCGCGATGCGCTGCACACAACGCTCCAGGCACGCGGCGGTATCAACGACGCCGTAAGCCAGCGCGCGCCCGGCCGTCACGTGCAAATCGCTGATCTGGCACAGCAGCATGCTGGTTCAGTCCTGATGCCGGCGCCGCGCTCTTGCCGGCCGGCGCGCTGCGGTCCATAGTAGCGCTGCCGATGGTGCGTGTCGGCGCGCCATCCAGAAGAACAAAAGGAGGAGGCTCACATGTTCACGCAAATTCTCGACCCCACCGGGAATCTGTTCGTCACCTGGCTGGTCGCCCTGATTCCCGTCGCGGCGCTGCTGTTCATGCTGGCGGGGCTTCGCTGGTCGGCCTGGGTGGCGACCCTGGTCGGGTCCCTGATCACGCTGGCGCTGGGCCTGTGGATCTGGAAGATGCCGCTCGATCAGGGCATTCGCGCTTACGCCTACGGCTCGGCCACCGGCGTGTGGAACGTCGACTGGATCACGTTCTGGGGCGTGATGCTGTTCAACACGCTGGTCGTCACTGGCACCTTCGACAAGCTCAGGCGGTGGCTGATCGCGCAGGGCACCCAGGACATCCGGGTTCAGACGATCCTGTTCGCCTGGGCGTTCGGCGCGCTGCTGGAAGGCCTGGTGGGGTTCGGCTATCCATGGGCGTTCGTCGCGCCCATCCTGATCGCGCTGGGCATTCCGGATCTGGACGCCATCCGCGTGGCAGCCATCGCCAACAACGCGCCCGTGTCGTACGGCGCGCTGGGGGCTCCCATCATCGCGCTCGCCGCGGTCACGGGATACAACCTGCTCGACCTGTCGGCGTCCATCAGCAAGATCGTCGCCATCCTAGCGCTGCTGCCGCCCTGGATCCTGCTGTACCTAGTCTCGGGCAGCAAGGGGATGTGGGGCGCCTGGCCGCTGGCGATCGTCGGGTCGCTGGGCTACATCGCGGGGCAGTTGCCGGTGGGTGTGTTTCTCGGTCCCTACCTGCCGGACGTGGCCGGTTCGATCGTCTGTTTCATCTGCGTGCTGATGCTGTTGAAGGTGTGGCGGCCCGCACAGGTCCTCGCCTATGGCGGCAAGCCGGTCGCCGCCGCCTCGGCAGGCGCGACCGAACATGGGCTCTCGGGCGGCGACATGGTGCAGGCCTGGCTGCCGATCGGGGTCCTGGTTGCCGTTGTCGTGGCGTGGACGGGCCCATGGTCGAAGCTGCCGAGCGTCGTGCTGCTGCAAATGCAGGTGACGGCTGCCTCCTCGATCTCCGAGGGCGCGAAGATCGCTGCGGTCTTCAAATGGACCCCGTTCGTCGGCGGCTCGGCCATCCTGGCCTCGTGGGCCATCGTCGCACTGCTGCTGCGGATCAGCCGCCAGCAACTCGTCGACATCTTCAAGAAGACCTGGTCGCAGATGTGGGGCGCACTGCTGGTCGGCGTTTTCATCTTCGGCCTGGCGTACGTCTACAACTTTTCGGGGATGGCGGCGTCCCTGGCGAAGGCGTTCTCCACGCTGGGCACGGCCTTCATCGTGGTGGCGCCGATCCTGGGCTTCATCGGCGTGGCGCTGTCGGGCAGCAACACCTCGACCAACGCGATGTTCGGCAAGTTCCAGGCGCTGGTCGGACAGATCCTCGGCTTTCCGCCGCTGCTGCTGCCGACGGTGAACTCGGTCGGTGCCGAGATCGGCAAGCCGATCGCGCCGCAGACCGCGAGCGTGGGCGTGTCCACCACCCGCTTCGTGCGCAACGAAGGCCAGGTGATCCGCCACAATTTCGGCTGGTGCCTGGCGGTTCTGGTCTACCTGATCATCATCAGCGTGGCCTGCTACGAGTTCTTCCCGGGCATCATGATGCCGTCGGTGGCGAAGTAGAGGCGCCGACCCTTTTCCGGCCTTCGACTAACGTCCCCAGCACTGCTCCAGCCACGCGGCGGCGACCAGCAGCCGCGCGTCCTGACCGGGGCGCGCGATCACGCTGACGCCGATCGGCAAGCCCTGCGCGCCGCGGCCGAACGGCAGGCCGATCATCGGACAGCCAAGCAGCTGCCAGGGACGATTGAACAGCGGATCGCCGGTGCTGGCCAGAGTGGGTGGCGCCTCGCCGACCGCGCTCGGCGCGATGATCACGTCGGCGCCTGCGAACAGCGAGTCCAGCGAAGCCGCGCAGGATCGAGCCGTCAGCAGAGCCTGGGCATACTGATCCGGCGTGATGCGCAGTCCCTGCTCGATCGCCTCGATCAACTGCACCGACAGCTGGGGCCTGCGATACGCGTACTCGGGCCCAAGCGCGCGAGCCGTCTCGGCCAACTGGATCGCGAGCTGCGCCTCGAACAGGCGGTCAAACGGCGCGGGCCAGACGAGCGGGTGGTCGTGCGCACCGGCTTCGCAGGCGCGCTCGGCCGCCCGCTCGACGGCGCGTCGCATCGCAGGCTCGAGCCGCTCGCCGCGCGAGGTCAGGGTCCAGCCGATATCCGGCGCGGCTCCCGCCCGCCCCTGCGCCGGCAAGGCCGCCCACTCGGGCTGCTGCGCCAGTACCGATGCGAGCAGCGCGGCATCGTCGACCGACGAGGCGAAAAGACCCACTTCATCGAGCGTGTCCGAATTCACTTTGACGCCCGAACGCGCCACCCGCCGCGCCGACGGCTTGTAGCCGACCACGCCGCAGAACGACGCCGGCCGGATCACCGAGCCGGCCGTCTGCGTACCCAGCGCCAGGGGCGCCATGCCGGCCGCCACCGCGGCGGCCGATCCGCTGGACGAGCCGCCGGGCGTGTGCCCGGGCGCATGCGGATTGCGGGTCGGTCCCGGCGTGAAGGTTGCGAGCTCCGCGGTGACGGTCTTGCCCAGCACCAGGGCGCCGGCCCGGCGCAGCAGGACCACGCACGCCGCGTCCAGCGCCGGCCGGTGCCCGAGGTAAATCGGTGACCCGTAGCAGGTTAGGTACTGCGCCGTATCGATGACGTCCTTGACCGCGACCGGTAGGCCGGCCAGCGGCCCCTTGACCGGCGAACGGTCCACGGCCCGCGCCGACTCGATCGCCACGCCCGGATCGAACGCGGCAAAAGCCTGAACGGCGCCGTCGCCCGTTGCGACCGCGTCCACGTAGTTGCGCACTGTCTGCTCGGCGGAGGCCAGCCCGCGGCCGACCTGCCGCGCCAGTTCCACCGCGCTGCTAGCCGGTGCCAAAGGCCTGCTCCAGCTCGATCACGGTGCCGGTGAGCTGCCCGTCGTAACCCGGCAGCGCATCGATCACCGCGCGCAGCTCTTCGCCGCGCAGCAGCGCCACCACGTTGCGCAACAGAGACTTATTGACGGCCGCTGCCTCGCACGCGAAAAAGTACCGCTCGCGCAGCAGCGCGATGAAATCCAGGCCGAAACGGCGCGCCGCGGCCTCCAGGCCGAAGCCGACGTCGGCCATTCCGCTGGCGATGTAGGCGGCCACGGCCGCATGCGTGAATTCGGTGTTTTCATAGCCGACGATCCGGGCCGGGTCGATGCCATGGCGCGCCAGCAGCAAATCGACCAGCACCCGCGTGCCCGAGCCGACCTGCCGATTGACAAAGCGCAGGTCCGGGCGCGCCAGGTCCTCGAGCGAGCTGACCTGCTTGGGGTTGCCGCTGGCCACGAACAGCCCCTGTGTGCGATGCGCCAGGTGGATCAGCACGTGCCGGCGCGGGTCGAGCCAGGCCAGGTACGGGGCCACCGACGCTTTCTGAAGCGGGCCTTCCGCCACGTGAAAGCCGGCCAGGTCGCATTCGCCGCGCGCCAGCGCGGCCACCGCTTCGGTGCTGGTGCGGTATTTCAGCTCGACCGGCACGTTCTGGCGCCCCAGCGCCTCCACCAGCGCAGCCACCGCAAAGCCGTGCGAGGCGTTGACCCGCAGGCTGGCGCGCGCCGGCGCCAGCAGCGACTCGAGCTCCCCCTCCAGCTCGGACGACAGGCTTTCGAGCGTCGGCGACAGGCGCGCCGCAACCCGCCGGTCGGCCCACAGCAGCTTTTCGGCCAGCGCGGAAAGGCGAGTACCCTGACCCCGGGTCTTGATCACCAGCGGGGCGCCGAATTCGGTCTCGAAGCGCCGCAGCATTCCCCACGCCCTGCGGTACGACATCGCCGTAGTGCGCGCCGCGTTGGCGATGCTGCCCGAATTCTGGATGGCGGTCAGCAGCGGCAGCAGCTCCGGCAGCGGATGGGGGTGACCGCCGGCCGGCGCAACGACCCATTCGGGATGAATCGAAATACGCCACATATATGAAGCGTCTTGCTTATTGATAGTGCGGCGACAGCCGGTGTAGTGTTCGGGGTTATCCGCAGTGCCGAATCCCGTCGGCTCGACCGCATCTAATAGGCATGACTTTGCATATTCTGCACCAATTTCCGGGCACCGGGTCCAACCCCGCGGAGGCCGGATGAGCACGGCAGCCCTCGACGTGGAAGGCGCGGTCGAGCGGGCGTTGGAACGACATCGAACACGCCCCGGAGCGCTGCTGCCGCTGCTGCACGACGTGCAGCACGAACTGGGGTTCATCCCGCCCGAATCGGTCGACGCCATCGCGCGCGGGCTGAACCTGTCGCGCGCCGAAGTGCACGGCGTCATCACCTACTACACCCACTTCCGTCAGCACGCCCCGGCCGCGCATGCGGTGCAGTTGTGCCAGGCCGAAGCCTGCCAGAGCATGGGGGCCGAGGCGCTGGCGGCGCATGCGCAGTCGCGCCTGGGGTGCGCGATGAATTCGGCCACCGACGATGGCCGCTTCTCGCTGGAGCCGGTCTACTGCCTGGGGCTGTGCGCCTCGTCGCCCTCGATGATGATCGGCGAACGCGTGTACGCGCGGGTCACCCCGCAGCGCTTCGATCAGCTGATCGGCGCGCTCGAACCGGGCAAGGCCCGATGAGCGCGGTCGCAACCGTCTACGTTCCGCGCGATTCGTCCGCCCGCGCCGTCGGCGCCGACGAAGTGGCCGACGCGATTGCGGCAGAGGCGAAGCGCCGCGGCCTGCCGCTGCGGATCGTGCGCAACGGGTCGCGCGGGCTCGCCTGGCTGGAGCCGCTGGTGGAGTGCGCGGCCGCATCGGGCCGGATCGGCTTCGGCCCGGTTCAGCCCCAGGACGTGGCGGCGCTGTTCGACGCCGGCTTTCCGGACCCCGCCGCCCTTCACCCGCTCTCGATCGGCCCGGTCGAGCAACTGCCGTACCTGAAATCGCAGCAGCGCCTGACGTTCGCGCGCATTGGCCTGACCGACCCGGTGTCGGTCGAGGATTACGTGGGGCACGAAGGCTTTGCCGGCCTGCGACGCGCGCTGCAGATGCAGCCGGAAGCCATCGTCAACGAGGTCACCGCATCGGGACTGCGCGGGCGGGGCGGCGCGGCCTTTCCGACCGGAATCAAGTGGCAGACCGCGATGCGCGCAGCGGCCACCCCGAAGTACGTGGTGTGCAACGCCGACGAGGGCGACTCGGGCAGCTTCGCCGACCGTCTGGTGATGGAGAGCGATCCGCTGGTGCTGATCGAGGGCATGACCATCGCGGGCCTGGCGGTCGGCGCCGAGATGGGCTACATCTACGTGCGCAGCGAGTATCCCGATTCGGTACACACGCTCGAGGAGGCGATGCAGGCGGCGCGCGCGGCCGGGTATCTGGGCGACAACATCCTGGCCAGCGGACGCCGCTTCGATCTGGAAGTGCGGGTGGGGGCGGGATCCTACGTGTGCGGCGAGGAAACCGCGATGCTCGAGAGCCTGGAAGGCCGGCGCGGCATCGTGCGCGCCAAGCCGCCGCTGCCGGCCATCAACGGGCTGTTCGGGCAGCCGACCGCCATCAACAACGTCGTCACCCTGGCCTCGGTCCCGATCATCCTGGCGCGCGGGGCCTCGTTCTACAAGGATTTCGGCGTGGGCCGCTCGCGCGGAACGCTGACCGTGCAGCTGGCCGGCAACGTGCGCCATGGGGGACTGATCGAGGTGGCCTTCGGCGTCACGCTGCGCCAGGTGCTCGACAACTGGGGCGGCGGCACCGCGTCCGGGCGTGCGGTGCGCGCGATCCAGGTCGGCGGTCCCCTGGGCACGTACGTGCCGCCGTCGCACTGGGACATCCCGCTCGACTACGAGGCCTACGCCAAGTTCGGCGGCGTGGTGGGCCACGGCAGCGTCGTGGTCCACGACGACACCGTGAACCTGGCGAAAATGGCGCGCTTCGCAATGCACTTCTGCGCGCTCGAGTCGTGCGGCAAGTGCACGCCGTGCCGGATCGGCGCGGTGCGCGGGGAAGAGGTCATCGACAAGATCATCGCCGGTCAGGACACCGAGCGCCAGATCACGCTGCTGCGCGATCTGTGCGACACGATGGTGAGCGGCTCGCTGTGCGCGATGGGCGGCATGACGCCGTTTCCGGTGCTGTCCGCGCTGAACCATTATCCCGAGGATTTTCAGAAGGGGTCTGATCATGCAAGTCGTCGAAACCCGCAGAAGCCAGCCGCAGTCGCCTGAGGCCTCGTACGATCCCGCGCGGATGGTTCCGCTCGGGTACGACGACACCGATTACGGCACGCCCAAGCGCGAAGGCGCCGCGGTCACGCTGACGATCGACGGCCGCGAGGTGACGGTGGCGGCCGGCACTTCGGTGATGCGCGCCGCCACCGAGGCGGGCGTCATCGTGCCGAAGCTGTGCGCCACCGACTCGCTGGAAGCCTGGGGCTCGTGCCGGTTGTGCCTGGTCGAGATCGAGGGCCGCAAAGGCTATCCGGCCTCGTGCACGACCCCGGTCGAGGCCGGCATGAAGGTCGTCACCCAATCGCCCAAGCTGGCCCAGCTGCGGCGCGGCGTGATGGAGCTGTACATCTCGGATCACCCGCTCGACTGCCTGACCTGTCCGGCCAACGGCGACTGCGAGCTGCAGGACATGGCCGGCGCGGTCGGACTGCGCGAGGTGCGGTACGGCTACCAGGGGCAGAACCACCTGAAGGATGCCGCCGACGAATCCAATCCGTACTTCATGTACGACCCGTCCAAGTGCATCGTGTGCAACCGCTGCGTGCGCGCGTGCGAAGACATCCAGGGCACGTTCGCCTTGACCATTTCGGGGCGCGGGTTCGGATCGCGTGTCTCGGCCGGGCAGGACCAGCCTTTCATGCAGTCCGAGTGCGTCTCGTGCGGCGCCTGCGTTCAGGCCTGCCCGACCTCGACGCTGCAGGAAAAGTCGATCATCCAGTTCGGCCAGCCCGACCACAAGGTGGTCACCACGTGCGCCTACTGCGGCGTGGGCTGCGCGTTCGAGGCCCAGATGAAGGGCTCACAGGTGGTGCGCATGGAGCCGTACAAGGACGGGCACGCCAACGAGGGGCACGCCTGCATCAAGGGCCGTTTCGCCTGGGGCTACGCGACCCACCCCGACCGCGTGCTCAAGCCGATGATCCGCGACCAGATCTCGGACCCATGGCGCGAGGTGAGCTGGGAGGAGGCGTTCAGTTACGGGGCGCGCCGCATGCGCGAGCTGCAGGCCAAGTACGGCCGCGATTCGATCGGCGGCATCACCTCCTCGCGCTGCACCAACGAGGAGACCTACCTGGTCCAGAAGCTGGTGCGCGCCGCGTTCGGCAACAACAACACCGACACGTGCGCCCGGGTGTGCCATTCGCCCACCGGCTACGGACTGAAGCAGACGATGGGCGAATCGGCCGGCACGCAGACGTTCAAGTCGGTCGAGAAGTCCGACGTGATCGTGGTGATCGGCGCCAATCCGACCGAGGGCCACCCGGTGTTCGCCTCGCGCATGAAGCGGCGCCTGCGGCAGGGCGCGAAGCTGATCGTGCTCGATCCGCGCCGGATCGACCTGGTCGACGGCGTGCACGTGAAGACCGACTATCACCTGCAGCTGCGGCCCGGCACCAACGTGGCCGTGCTCACTGCGATGGCGCACGTGATCGTGACCGAGGCCCTGGTGAACGAGGCCTTCGTGGCCGAGCGGTGCGAGGACAAATCGTTCCAGCAATGGCGCGAGTTCGTCGCGCGCGAGGAAAACTCGCCCGAGGCGCTGGAAGCGGCCAGCGGCGTGCCGGCCGCCAAGGTGCGGGGAGCGGCGCGCCTGTACGCGACCGGCGGCAACGGGGCCATCTACTACGGGCTGGGCGTGACCGAGCATGCGCAGGGCTCCACCGCCGTGATGGCGATTGCCAACCTGGCGATGGCCACCGGCAACATCGGGCGCGAGGGGGTGGGCGTGAATCCGCTGCGCGGCCAGAACAACGTGCAGGGATCGTGCGACATGGGCTCGTTCCCGCACGAGCTGCCAGGCTACCGGCACGTGTCCGACACCACGGCTCGAACCCTGTTCGAGCAGGCCTGGAACGTGCAGATCTCGCCGGAGCCGGGGTTGCGCATCCCGAACATGTTCGACGCGGCCCTGTCGGGCACCTTCAAGGGCTTGTACTGCCAGGGCGAGGACATCGTGCAGTCGGATCCGGACACGCAGCACGTGGCCGGCGCCCTGTCGGCGATGGAATGCATCATCGTGCAGGACATCTTCCTGAACGAAACGGCCAAGTACGCGCACGTGTTCCTGCCAGGCTCTTCCTTCCTGGAGAAGGACGGCACCTTCACCAACGCCGAGCGGCGCATCTCGCGCGTGCGCAAGGTGATGGATCCCATGGCGGGACTGGCCGACTGGGAGGTCACGCAGCGCCTGTCCAACGAGCTGGGCTACCCGATGAACTACGCGCACCCGGCGCAGATCATGGACGAGATCGCGCAGCTCACGCCGACCTTCCACGGCGTCAGCTTTGCCAAGATCGACGAGCTCGGCAGCATCCAGTGGCCGTGCAACGAGGAGCACCCGGACGGCACGCCGATCATGCACGTGGGCGAGTTCGTGCGCGGCAAGGGCCGCTTCCTGCTGACCAAGTACGTTCCCAGCGACGAGAAGGTCACTCGCAAGTACCCGCTGCTGCTGACGACCGGCCGCATCCTGTCGCAGTACAACGTGGGCGCGCAGACGCGCCGCACGGAGAACGTGCGCTTCTACGACGAGGACCGGCTGGAGATCCACCCGCACGACGCCGAGGAGCGCGGCATACGCGACGGCGATTGGGTCGGGATCGAAAGCCGGGCCGGGCAGACCGTGCTGCGGGCCACAGTGACCGAGCGGGTCGCCCCGGGCGTCGTCTACACGACGTTCCATTTCCCGGAATCGGGCGCCAACGTGATCACCACCGACAGCTCCGACTGGGCCACCAACTGCCCCGAGTACAAGGTCACCGCGGTCCAGGTGACGCCGGTCGAGCAACCCTCGCAATGGCAGCGCGCCTACCAGAGCTTCAATCAGACGCAGGAGCGCCTGTACGAGGAGCGCGCTACGACCGCTGCGGCCAAGTAGTTCTCGCGGGCAGGCAACGGTGACCGCTGTGAATGCCGAGCAGGGTGCGCGAGCGGCGGGCGCCTGCCCGCTGCCGGACTCGACCGAGAGCGCACCGCCCGCGGCCGAGGCGGCCACCGAGATCCATTTCCGCGACGGGCAGATCGAGGTGCGCCGGGCGTTGCTGGCCGAGGAAGTGCCGGTCGCGTTCGAGTACAACGGCGTATCGCACGCGGTGATGCTCGCCACTCCCGGCGACCTGGACGATTTCGCGGTCGGCTTCTCGGTCAGCGAGGGCATCGTCGGCGGCCCCGATGAGATCTACGGGGTGGAAGCGCAGGCGTCGGGGCGCGGCATCACGGTGGCGATCGACATCACCTCGGAAGCGTTCGCCCGCCTGAAGAGCCGGCGCCGCACGCTGGTCGGCCGCACCGGCTGCGGCATCTGCGGGGCCGAGAGCCTGGAGCAGGTGCTGCGGCCGCTGCCGGAGCTGGATCAAAAGGGCCCGCGCCTGCTGCCCGATGCGATCTGCCGGGCGCTGTCGTCGCTGGTCGCGGCCCAGCAATTGCAAAAAGCCACCGGCGCGGTGCACGGGGCCGCATGGAGCAGCGTGGCAGGCGCGGCCCAGGTCGTACGCGAGGACGTCGGGCGGCACAACGCGCTCGATAAGCTGATCGGGGCGGTATTGCGCACGCGCGCCAACGTCCAGCCCGGGTTTGTGGTCGTCACCAGCCGGGCCAGCGTCGAGATGGTCCAGAAGGCGGCCTGCATCGCCACCACGCTGGTCGCGGTTTCGGCGCCGACCCGCCTGGCGGCCCGCATCGCGCACGAATGCGGCCTGACGCTGGTGGGCTTTGCCCGCGGCAACGAGTTTTCCGTTTATTCGCACGCCTGGCGCATCGCGCCGGCGGCGGCCGGTTAGTCCGAAAATCCCATGGACGTCGAAAACCTGATCCACATGGCCAACCGCATCGGGGACTTCTTCGAGGCCTACCCCGACCGCGACGAGGCCTGCCGGAACATCGCCACCCACCTGCACCGGTTCTGGGAGCCGCGCATGCGGCGCGACCTGTACGCCCAGTTCGATCGCGACGGCGCCCCGCAGTTAAAGCCGATCGTCGCCGAGGCGATCAAGCTGCACCGGGCCGAACTGAACCCTCCCTGAGCGGCGCGACCCTCACCCCCTTG
>Ga0210408_10002531_pt1 | contig 17734 bp, 13 predicted proteins | sample IncBWH4MmetaG_FD_155471 | JGI IMG/M metagenome (GOLD analysis project Ga0210408, IMG submission 155471) | Forest soil microbial communities from Barre Woods Harvard Forest LTER site, Petersham, Massachusetts, United States - Inc-BW-H-4-M | ecosystem: Environmental > Terrestrial > Soil >...
CGAGTTGGCAAGCGCCTGTTTGGATACCCAGTAAAGGCGATCATCGTCCCATAAAGAGGCAAGAGATCTCGCATTTGCCTGATTACCGAATCGAAGTGCGCAATTTGCTTGAGCGACGGCCGCAGATTCAGAATTCACAGTTAAAACAAATATGCACAACAAGACGCGCGTAATTCGAAAGAACGACGCGGGGCTATCAAATTGCGGTAGTGGTAGCTGCGGCGAATACTTGGGGGGTTGCTCGACTCGCTGAGAACCGTCCGCGTCTTGAGGGAGGTTCCGACTTCGAGAGCCGCATTCCTTCGCTTTCATCTTAGGCATCCATTGCCGATCAGTTCTCAACAATAATCGTGTACGGTGTTCGCCGCAATCGATTTTTGTGGCCGCCAATGGCGCAAGGTCTTGATTCCAATGTTCCAATGGTGCCAAAGCGATTGATTCTTGGGTGGAAATCGCTCCCAAAAATCAGCGATCAGCGCTCCGCTGCGGCTGCGCACCGCGAATGGGAACTAGATTCAAGTGCCGCAATTGGTACCAAAACAGACCACCTTTCCCGGGCGCCCTTTTTCGCCCTCGGGCCCAGTTGCACCCTGTTGGCCTGCAATACCCGGTGCACCTGTTGTTCCCCCGCCGCCGCACATCGCCCCGTGCCCGAATCCTCCGCCGTTCCCTCGCCCTCCTCCCGGGCCACCGGTGCCACCGACTCCTCCTCGAGCCTGACTAAAATCAAACTGTACCTTACCCTCCTTTATGCTCTTTCCAAGTGAATCAGCGTAAGTGATAACGCCGCCAGGCCCTCCCGGTCCACCCTGGCCGCCTAGTCCGCCGTTCCCTCCCGTCCCACCCATGCCGCCATCACCAGGTCTATGTTTTCCCTGGCCCACAATGTTTCCGCATGCGCGTCCGGCGCCCCCACCGCCGCGCCCGCCATCACCGCCCCTGCCTCCGGCCCCACCCCTTCCGCCAGCCTGTCCGATATCGACAAATATTAAGGTGCCCGTGCCAATTACGTTTTTGATTCCTAGCAGAATATCGCCCGCAGTTTGGCCAGCGGCCCCTATTGAGCCTGCAGATCCATTTGTCCCCGTGCCGCCCGGGCATCCATTGCGGCCGCATAGTCCGCTGTCACCTCCTCGATTTCCTGGAGTTCCAACGGCGGGGCTATCGGCGGGGACATCGCCATCTGAGAATGCCTTTATTCTGACGGTGCCCAGCACTTCCACAAGATCCGCATAGATTACGAGGCCGTGCCCATTCAGTATCAACTCTTTCGCGACACTTTCGTCGAAGACAAGCTTCTGACTCGGCGACGTCTGGATGACCACCTTGTCAGAAACGTCTTTAAAAAACGAATCTGCGCGAACGATTTCTTGCGCCTGTGCAGAGTCTGATGCGCCCCACAGCATCAGAAGCACGCCTACTATGTTTGCTCCACTTCCTTTCATTTGTGCTCCCACTGACTCATTGCCTAGGGCGTCCTTTGCTCCACTTTCGAGCGAGTTTTTGGTTCGCCCTCTCAGGCAAAGCCCAATTGGTGATCCGACCTTTCTAGGACGATTCGCAACCGCGGAAACACTGCACGTCAATCTACTGCCGAATTGTTCCTTTAAAGCGCTTTACATCATCACACTGACATATCGCATCGGCATGCCGCTTGCAAAAAGTCGCCAGTTCTCCATCACGTAGCGGCTCCCCTGGCTTCCGGAATCCGCCTACGACATAAGTGTGCTCTGCAAAATCGCCGACATTAATTTCGCACCAAGATGGATTCTTTTTAGTCTGACATGTGCAGTCAATCCTAATGGTTGCTTCATCACCAATGCCGTTAGCAGACAGAAGTAAAAGAGCAATAGTTAACTGGAACAAGCGACGAAATAGCTTAGGGCTATTATTCATTGAAGCCACTTTCCTTAGCCGACAAAGCGCGCGGCAACCGACGCGATGACGATCAATTGAGTTGATATATCCTTGCGCGGGCTAGCGGCTCCACGCGAAAGCAGCGCGGGAGAACGAGGTGGCGTTTTGCTCGCGCGACTTTTTGCACGCGCTCACCAATTCGTACCTGGCATTGCGCTCTAAAAACCTTTTGGAACGCGCGGCGGACCTAGAGTGAGCATCTTTTGACATCCTGTCGACTTCTTGTGCAGAACCTTATACTGCTAAACTGTCAATTGAAGCAACTTCTGCCACAGGGTAATACCCCCCGGCGAGCGTAACTCTACCATCAGCCGGGCGGCGAGTCACAGCAAGTCCTTTGCGGGACACGGAAACCCCCTTAGTCGCGCAGTTACCCCAGCGACGTTAACGATTCCGAAATCGTCCACTGAACCCCAGACACTCGAGTAATTTTTCAGCCTTATTTATAGCGCTCTATTTCCCATCGTCGTTGACATCTACACCGCAATCTACACTTAGAGCGGTCCAGGGACGTGCCCTAGAAATTGTTTTTTTACCAACGGGTCCAGGTTGATAACCTCGCGTTCCGCCAGAGCCTGCAGCGTTTCCTTCGCGGCAGCGGTGGACACATCGAGTCCAATCGCCTTCGCCTGTTCCGGCCCTAGCGCAGGATCAATCCTGACGATATGTCTTGCGGGTAATAGACGCGTGGCCACTTCCCTCGCCAGAGCCATCTGTGCCGACATAGATATCTCAAGTAGGTTTTTTTTTCGAGCCCACTTGAAGAATCCCCATCCTTTCACCGAATTTGTTAGCAGGCCGGCTGGGGTGTAGGTTGTTCCGATCGACAGCACATAGATATCGTTGCTTTGCCAACCCCACCGATCAACGGCTTCAAGTATTGCTAAATGGTCAGGAATGTTGGCCACGAGCCCGCCATCTGCGAAAAGACCGTTGCCGATCTTATGAGGCGGGAAAAAGATCGGTGCTGCTGATGTCGCTAAGGCAACATCCAACAATGAAATTCCGGAGTCTGACTCATTTCTGTTCGGGTATGTCCTAAAGATCCTTGGGGTGGCGCTGGCGAGATCTACCGCCGTGACGATTGCGGGACACTTGAGGCTGCCGAATCGAGCGGTGCCGAGCAGATTTTGTAGCTGCATCCGTAAAGGCGCGGCTTCATGCTTCGGGCCCCACAGGGCTCGCAGGAGACCGCCCCGCTTCTTGGGAAATACTTTGGTCCCCACATCTTTCATGACGCTGAGGACTTGCGCTGCGGATTTACCTTGCGCCAGCGCGAGCGCCATCATGCCGCCTACGGATGTTCCCGCAAATGCGTCAAAATGACTACCTATCGTTGAACTAGACTTGATCTCTCCCTCGAGAGCAGCCAGGAATTTCGCGGCAAACAGGCCCGCGTAACCGCCTCCCGAGATACATAATATCTGTCGTCGCGGCATGGCTATCTGTGGCGAGACCCTTACTTCCAGGGATCATCGATGTTTAAACTAGTAAAGCTCTGTTGAACGACTTTGATAGCATCGGACATCCGAGTCACATAGATGTAACCGGTATGAATGGCGGTCGCAATCTCAATCATTTGCTCCGAAGACATGACCTTGAGCGCCGGATCATCAGAACTGGCGAGCGTAGCCCAGTGCTCGAGAACAGTTTCATCGATTTCAAGCAGCGATTCCTTGAATTGAGAAATCAACCTGGAGTTAAGCTCCTGAAGTCGTGGTTCGCCCTTGAACGCTCGCAGGCGTTTGAGCGAGGCGCGCAGCATGGCGACGCTAATGCGAGATGCATAGTGATAGTCCTGGGAGGACCGACTTTTTGCCCACGCTTGAAACTTAGCGTGATCTGCTACTTTTGATGTATCAGTCTCGTCCTTGGGAGGTCCAACAAGATACGCATACAGCGCTTCATCTCCCAGGACGTAACTCGCCATCCTATCTCAACCCAAGTCGAGAAAACGTCCGACTGGTTTACCAGAGATTCGTTCAAACGGCTCCATCGGCTCCAAATCTTCAAAAAAATGCTTATACATCTGCTGCGCATTCTTTCGACCAGCTAAACTCTCTAACTGTGCTTCATCCACCAGCACGAAGCGTCGGTCGCCGCGCTCGATCACCTGTGGGTCGCGCTCCGCGCGATCCAGAACGTCCTTAAACTTCGTGCGCGCTTCGCTTGAACCCCAGGTTCTAATTGGGTTCTGGATCAGCCGGCGAATAAAATCGTCGACGCCAGTATCGTAGTCAATCGAGTAAAGGCGCCTTGGACTGAGGCGCTTTTGGCAATACAGGTTGATCGCGCCATCAAGCACCTTTACACCCTGGTCTGATCCTTGCGGTAGTTCACTCACGCTCAATCCAATGCTCGCGAGATCCATATGCTCAAGTGTCTTGAGGACCAATTCCAACTCTTGAAGTACCATCGACGAATCAGCACGACTTACCTCCAATATGACCATCCGATCGGGTAAGTGACCGAAAGCTACATTGAGTGAGGTGTGATCAACTAAGACATTGGAAATGGAGACGCGCTTACCTGCTCCATGAGAATGAATTGCCGAATGTTGAGCATTCTCGGCTCGAATTACGTCGCCGATCCGTCGGTAAACTCGATGACGGACGGATTCCGAGAAGCTACTAAGGGCGCTTGGCGTCGGGTCAAGAAAAAAGAGGTTATTCATGATTGTACGAATTATGGACGAAATTGTACGTTTCAAGTGAGATGGACATCATGTCCTCGTGGGATGTGCGTTGCAATAGCGGAATTTCGATGGTGCGTCGCGTCTTGGAGCAAGTGGTCGCAATGGGCCCGTAAGTCTTACAAGTAGCTTAAGCCTCGATGCCGCGCCTGCGTTTGAATCAGGCCGCCTAACCGTTAAATGCCAAAATCGTTGCTTCTTTCAGTGATACTGTATATAATTACAGTACAGGATGGTTTCGGTTGCTTTGCAGGTTGAGTCAGATAATGCCTAGAAAAAGAGGTCTGTGCGCGCCGAACATGAACCTGGCAGTGACCGTATGAACCGGCTGCGCGAGTCACTTAGTCTTTCGTGTGCGCGGAGATAGCGAAGGCTTTCCGTGCGAAATCTCATGAGTCGAAATCTTAATTTCGCGCGTTCCCTCAAAGCGAGCCGCCTGTCTCATCCAATCCGGCCACTCGGAAAGATTTTGGCGCGCAATGCTAATTTGGTTCGCAAGCCACGGCGCGCGTTTTGCGGAAGACGACTGGGACATCCTGCTGCCTCTTTCCTTTATCTTTTCTGCAATTTAATTCGCACTTTTCGCAAAAGTTCCGGAAGTAGTTCACCTGCGACGCGTTGTTCAATCAATATATACGAAAGTACGAGACGTCGCAGCTTCGGATTTGCCGTGGTCGGCGACCATTCGATCGCTTTCCCCGATGGCAACTTTCTATCGCCGTGCATCTTAAACATATCCGTGTACATAGAGGGAGCAATTCCGACAAATGGTTGAAAGATAACTTTGCCATTTACGCTGTCGGTAGGATCGACGGCGATCGAATCCTCGTAAAGTCGTTCCGCCACACTTTTTGGGTACGGCTCGATATACGTTACCCTGTCGATTCCCGCAGCAACAATGTGCCGTGCACACAAGTGACACGGAAACGTCGTCGAATAAAGGCGGGTTCCATGGAGCGAGGTTCCTCGACGAGCGGCATCTGAAATCGCCGCCATCTCAGCGTGCACAGAGCGTCCAAACTCTATTATGCTTGCCGCTATCGTCTCCTTGAACGGCTTATTCTTAAGCAGCCTTCGGGCGATCGCCTCGGGGCGAACTCGCGCAGCTTTCGACGATAATAAGTTACTTTCCCCGAGCCTCATAATGAATTGAGTTACTAGATCCTGACGAAACAGGATACTTGTATCCTGTCCAATGCGAAAATCTCTACTATCATTCTGGTCGTCAGACCAATAAAGACCGCCGCCAAATCGCGGAACATCATTGCATCCAACCGCAACGATATCTCCATCGGAGCTCGTAATTGAGGCACCTACTTGTCGACCAAGATCCGCGGAGCGTAGTGCGGCACCATGAGCATGGAACATTGCGTATTCGTCACGCGTCGGGGTGTGAAACGGCTGGCCAAACAAAAGTTCAACGAACCGTCCAATGCTTGCACCAAGCTCTGGCTTCGATCGAGCGTCTACGAAGACATCCGCCATCGGAAACGCATCCCTTACATTTTGGCCTAACGTACGATCCTCTCTTTCGTCGATCTGAATTAGCTCGGCCGCTTGATGTCTGAAACTCCCGAAATCTGAACTATGAACAGATGATGCAATTCTTACTGAGAGATTGTTTAGACGCGAGGCTCTCGGCTCGTAAGCGGAGATCAACGAAAATGCCCTTCCATAAATTCCCCTGAGGGTCGCCACTTCATCTGGGTGTTTCAGCGAGCGCAGAATGTACGCTGTACGACTACCAGCGGGAGGGTTGTTAACGTTGCCAAGGTTCTTCTGTCTGATTTCACGGATCTTCGCCACAGACAGTAGAGCCAGAATATCGCCTCGCCCAGCCATCGAGCGCAATTCACTGCCCGCCGCCATGTGTTCCCGGGTTTTCTCAAAATGAGATTTGAAACTCTTATGGGCGAGAGCGCGATATTTTGGCAGCTGATGAAGAAGAGCGCTGACTCGCACTACGTGGGGCCGATAGTTAACGAGACTCAACGCTTCGGACAATACACTGGCGACTTGATCTAAGTCCGTTCCTATCGCGCCAACCAACCCAAATACCAACTCCGGACCTTCAATTGGCTCCAAAGGTGCGGGAAAAGAGCTGCTTGCAATCCTTGCCATGGAATCCTCTTACCGTACAAAATGCCAGCTACCCTTATCAACGCACCGCAGGCCCCTTTCTGTGAGCCCGTCGAAACTCCCAACTTCAGATAATGCTCGCAAAGATTACGATTTCACCATGTGTGTCCTACCGCACACCCGAAGTCAAGGGCGATCAATGCAAGCCAAGATACACGGCGTCGGGCAGACTCTCGATGCACAGCTATTGCGCTATGGCCCGGATTACTGGGTGCGAGCAGTTTCCACCAGGGGGTGGCCGCGGGGTTATGCTTCTGTAGGAGCGAAATCGGGAATAACATTGATGTGCATTTTCCCTGTGTTTTCGCGCCTTCCTGCCTTTCTGTCTCAACGTTATCCCGAACGTTACCTCGCGATTGCTTCGCGTCTTTACCAATTCTCTACAAATCCAGCGAGGCCGCTGCGCAATGCACTAAGTGGGAACGCCGAACTTGTTTCCCGTGCTTCTCAATGAACGAAAATGGGGACCGCAGCTCACGCCTTCGCAAGCAGTGGACGAAAAACCTTATCGAATGTTTCTAGCTTTTCGCGCAGCCAGGCGAATTGTTCGGGCCACGTTTCTTCCTTGTACCCGTCTGCCGACTTGAAAAGCACTATCCTCGAAGCCTTCTTGTCCGGCATCTCGCGCCACTCCAACGGCTCACCGACGGCCTTTTCGATTGAGTCCTTCTGTTCATGCAGCGCATGAAAGACGTCCTTGGCGTCTTCGGCATTCATTATGAGCTCTACAGCAATGTTGCTGTCCCGAGTGATCAGGAGAGCAGCCGTATGAGCGCCACTGGTGCCAACGCCGAAGCTATACCAATGGTCTCGTGAGGGCTTCTGCGGTCGCAATGAGCTGTGATGTTCGCGAAGGTATTCGCGAAATGCCGTCCAGTATCGGATTCGAAGCTTCTGGGATCGGTTTCCTTCTTCTGCGTTAATCGCGTCCTTGGCGTCTCCAACAGTGGCCTCCCACTCGTTGGGTTTGGACACGAGTTTGAATCGCGGTGCCGCTGCAGAGTCTCCGATCTTCCAGAGTTCAACCTCAATACCAAAAAATTGGACAGAGCGGTTGGCGATTCGGTTGAGCCAGTCGATTGCCGCACGATGCTCTTCGCTGAACTCTGCAGAGATCCAAACAACCGTCTTGGCGTGCAATCCGGATGCGTAAGTTAGAAGCTGCCCGAGATGCTTGTGATCGGTCTTCTCAATCTGATTTTCTATCACTACCCAACTGTCTTCTTCAGCCGTGTTTTTGCATAGAAGGTCCGCTCGGAATGGCCCGACATCCTTCTCTTGAGCTTCCAGTTGAAGGTCGATGCCCAACGCCTCGCCAAGAAGCTCAAGATTTTCTGCTTGGGCTAGCCACGGAGTGAAGTGCTTATCTTCGCTGGCCCAGACCTCCCGCAAATCTACTGGGTTTATCCTTCCGAGCTTCTGCATCAGTCTCTCCCCGTTCGCCCTGGCTGCCGCAGGCACGCGACTCGACGCGTGACAACCGAATATTGACCCACATTACGCGACCTTTACTCCTCTTGCAGCACGTGCAATGGTTCATGCGCAACTGCACCGTGAGCGAGTTCACATGCGGGAGACGCCATTTACAAAAGTCAGATGGTGAAAATCCCGGCAGGGAGGGAATTTAATGGATTGCGCAGGGCTATGTCGCACCCTTCCCGGGAGTGACGGTGAGCCTTTCGGCTCGGCCGTCGCTTGACGCTGCAGGTCTTTGATTTTAGGTTGAAAATTGACAGAATTGCTGTACCTTGACCGTATGAAAAAGGCAACGGAAGCTCGGACACCGGACCGACCCGCCCGCAGGGGCTGCTGCCTGCTGTCGCGCGTAGATCCGGCCTGCTCGGCCGGCACTGACGCGCACGTTACCTATGAGCTTTAGAGCGTGACTGATCTTCGACTCGCTGAATGCGGCACAGATTCGTTGCCGAGCATTGGTGTCGACCGTCTTCGGCGCCGTTCAAAGAGTGAGGATTGCTCGCACGCCCCAGGCACGCAACTGCCGGCATGAAAAAAAACAAGAAATGGCCGACAGCGGTCGATCTCTTTTCCGGATGCGGCGCGGTTACCGAAGCGCTCAAGCGCAGACATTTCCGCGTCGTAGCCGCTGTGGACAATGATCCGGTCGCCTGCAAGACATATCGGAAAAATCACCCCTCGGTGCACTTGTACGAGAAGAACATTCGCGGTGTCTCACCAGCGGCCATTCGCAGAACACAGCTGAACGGAAAGAGTCTTGACCTTCTCGTGGTGTGTGCCCCATGCCAACCGTTCAGCAGTCAGGGAGAGAAAGACAGCGCCGATAAGCGCGCACGGCTTATCTTCAGCGCTGCGCGATTCGCCGCAGTCCTTAAGCCCAAGGTCATTCTGTTTGAAAACGTACCTGGACTTGCGACGCCGCGCTTCACGAAGATCCTGGCGGCGCTTCGTCGCGAACTGCGCAAGATTCACTACAAGGTTGGCGACCCGAAGATGGTGGATGCTGCTGACTACGGAGTACCGCAACGAAGACAGCGATGCATCCTACTGGCGAAACGGTCAGGCACTCCCTCTCTTTTGCCAAAGCCGACGACACCGGATGGCAAGCGCGAATCTGTTCGGCGCGCCATTAAAGGTCTACCTCGGCTAAGCGCCGGGCAAACAAGTCGAACCGATACATTGCATTTCTCGAGGCGCCATCATCCAGTGACTCTGGAAAGGTTGTCGCACATTCCGCAGGACGGAGGTAGCAGACTGTCTCTACCGAGGAAACTTGTTCTGAAGTGCCACAAGGAGTACTCGGGACACCCCGACGTTTACGGCCGCATGGCGTGGGATGACGTAGCGCCGACACTGACGACGGGTTGCACGGACGTGACCAAGGGGCGATTTGCTCATCCCCGGGCAAACCGCGCGATTACCTTGCGCGAAGCGGCGCGGCTTCAGACGTTCAGAGATCACTATCAATTCGAAGGGAATCCTGGGGAAATCGCACGGCAGATCGGAAACGCAGTACCCGTCAGGCTCATTGACGCAATGGTTCCGGTTCTGCGTTCGCAGATTAGAAGACGCGGATGAAGAAATACACGGACGATCAAGAGAAGGCGATTGCACACCGGGCCGGTAATCTCCTCATACTTGCATGCGCAGGGAGCGGCAAGACTGAAGTGATATCCAGAAGAGTCGCCCTGCTGGTTAAGGAGAAGGTTCCGAAGAATTCGATTATCGCGTTCACCTTCACCGAACGGGCGGCAGGGGAACTAAAGCTGCGTATAAGAGAGCACCTTGAAGAGGTTTCGCCGGATGATCCCGCCCTTGGCGACATGTACGTAGGCACTATTCACAGCTTCTGCCTGCAACTACTCAAGGAAATCGATCCCAATTACAGAAAGTTCGAAGTCATGGATGAGGCGCGGCAGGCTGCGCTCATCATGACCAACTTCCACCACTTCCCAGATAGTACGACCCCGGGACTCGGCCTCAACCATCTCCGGTCAAGCACAAGAAGTGGCGGTTATTGGGACACGATCTCGGTATTCTTAAACACACTGAATATCGCGCATCAAAAGCAGATCACGCTTAAGAAGATTCGCGATGAACACCTGCGGACCGCCATTAAACGGTACCAGGAGATCGCCCACGGGTATCCCAACTTCTTTTTCGACTTCAACAGAATCATTGATGAACTAATCACGAAACTCAAAACCGACAGTGCGGCCCTCCGCTCTGTCCGATCCAAATTCAAATATCTCGTGGTCGATGAGTATCAGGATGTGGATGACAGACAGGAAGAACTCATTCGACTCATCTCAAACGACGGAAAGGATGTATGGGTCACGGCTGTCGGAGACGACGATCAGGCGTGCTACGGGTGGCGCGGGGCTCGCATCAAGAACATTCTGACTTTCGCGGCCAGGTATCCGGCAGTGCGTACCGAGAAACTCACATTCAATTTCAGAAGCACGCATGCAATCGTAGAAATTGCGAACGCCGCAATACGCCAATTACCCGCAGATGCTCGCTCAGACAAGGAGATGGTAGCTCGACACTGGGACGAGAAAAAGGGTCGGTGGCCGGAAACAATGGCCGAGAAGCAGGACGTTCAACGACGCGTGTTCAGTGACGAAGAGGCGGAGGCCGACTGGATCGTCGGACGTGTAAAGCAGCTGCGTGGAAGTCTGGTAAATGAAAAGGACGGCACGGAGAGGGGTATCGATTATGCAGACATGGCAATCCTCCTTCGCAGCGTCAGAACAGCCGGGCACGTGTTTGCAACGGCGTTACGAAACGCGGGAATACCCGTCATCATCAAGGGCACAGGCGGGCTTTTCGATCACGATGAGATTCAGCTGATTCAGGCTGCTTTCTGTCTGCTTGCGCGATCGGATTTGTACACCCGCATTGAAGGGGCGAACGAAAGGCTTCAGGAACCGCAGATTCGCGAGTTCATTCGCCGCAAAGTCCACGTCCTGAGGCAGGCGAACGCGATGCCCACCGCGAAGCCAGAGCCATTTCTGAGGTGGATCGCCAAGAAACGAGACGAACTGGACGAGCGTAGTCTGGAGAAGAAAGAGCGGCGCCATCGAGTGTCGCGACGGATATATCCGCAGGATATATTTCAGGAGATGCTGAAGGAACTCGGCTCAGCCGACGAGCCCGAGCCCTGGCCGCAGGACATCTTGTTCAACCTAGGCCGCTTGAGCGACCTGGTAACGCAGTTCGAGGCTGTGCACCAATGGGTCACGCCCAAGGGCCTCAATCCGTTGTGTATGTTTCTTGGCGGGTGGGCCGCTGGTACCGTTGACGAAGGCAGGCTCGATGAAGCGGGAACACCCAACGCGGTTCAGATTCTGACCGTCCACGGGGCCAAGGGCCTGGAGTGGCCCGTTGTCTTTCTCCCGCGTATTTCCAGCGCCAACTTTCCGAGCAGCAAGCGGAATCAAGGCCCGGAAACCTTCCTCGATCTCAAACTGTTTGACCCTCTGGAGTATGCGGGCGGTGATGACGGTGAGCGGCGACTGTGGTATGTGGCTCTGACACGTTGCCGAAAATATCTCAACATCTCAAGTCCCGAGAGGAAGGGCAAACGGCCCACGCTGTATTTCGAAGAGATCGAGCATAGCTACGTCCAGAAGACCGGAGACATAGCCGACCGACCGAAGGGGACTCCGAAGGCGTCGCTGAACGCGGAGTTGCTGCCGACTACGTACACCGACCTGAATTACTTTTGGCGTTGCCCCTTCGAATATCAACTCCGCGCCCTTATGGGCTTCAATCCTGGGGTCACGGAGTCCTACGGGTACGGTCAACAGATTCACAACATACTGACAGAGGTGCACAAGCGAGCGCTCGAGGGTGAGCAATTGTCCGCAGCGGATGTTGCTGCGCTGGCAGCGACCCGGTTCCACCTGCGCTATACCAAGGATAAGCCCTTTGAGATTCTAAGGACCGCAGCGCAGGACTCACTGCGGCGTTTCGTCGAAAAGTATCCTGATCACGGAAAGTACGTCCTTGAGGCGGAGAAGCCTTTTGAGTTCGTCGACGCAGCCAGCGGGGCGCTGATAAACGGAACAATCGATCTGCTTCAAAGGGTGGACAAATCCCCTTCCGGTGACACGGTGCTGGTTCCCGTCGGAGTCGTGGACTTTAAGACGCACGGCTGGAAGAAGGTATCCGACTTCTTCCGAGTCCGCGACCAGGCAATCGCCCAGCTGCAACTCTACGCAATCGCGGTACGCGAGGCCCTGCACATGGACGCTCATTCGGCTCATGTGCACTTTCTTGCTCCGAAGCCTCCTCCCGACGATTTGAAAAAAGAGGGGGTCTCGGATGAAGTGCGCGTAGACGTATCACCGAAGAAGATCGGAGAGATGAAGTCGCGCGTTCAGCGCACGGTCGGCGACATCAAGCGGTCTATTGAAAAGAGACACTTTGCCCTCGACGGCTGCAAAACCGGGCATTGCGAAAGATGTGACTTCAGGCAGTTCTGCCCGGGGTACAAGAAATGGGACACTTCGGACAAAGTTACGCCCCGCCCGCCCGATCCCGAGGCAGCGCGAGAACTCGAAATACAGCTGGTAGAGGAAGAGGTCAATGCCCGGCAGGAATCTAAGCAATGACGAGCAGCATCTGTTGGATTTCTGGGAGTCCCCTCCCGGCAACTCCAGGTGTCCTCTGCTGCGCGCAATCGAGATAGGAGGCGATACCGGTCTCCGCTCGCTGAAAGGAATAAGAATCCCTTTCAACTATCCCGTGACCGCGATCTGCGGCAAAAACGGAACAGGTAAATCGACAGTGCTCGCGCTCGCCGCTTTGGCGTTTCATACGCCGGCGGCGTGGTACGTGCATTGGACAAATGCCCGACACAGGGCGTCAAGGGCCAATGAGGATCGGTCCTACTACATCTTTCCCGATTTTTTCGTACAGGGACGCGGCGAGGCTGCTCCAAACGGTGTAGAGATAACTTGGCGGTACCTCTCTCAAGGTGCAGAAGCAGCCACGACCTTCCGCAAGCGTGACCGCAACTGGGGGCGTTATTCTGCCCGCCCTGTTCGCGAAGTCGCCTATTCTCCCCTCTCCCGCGTACTTCCCGCGCACGAGATGAACGCTGTGCGAGGCGCGTTCAGCAACCCAGGTCCTGGGGTGACACGACAGCAGTTTGACGAGCAGTACCGCGGTTATCTGGCGTATGTCCTGGGGACGAACTATCAGGCCGTGACTATCGAAAAGACTAACCGCCTGAATTTCTCAAGCTGCAGCACAGACATCACCTACTCGGCGTTCAACATGGGCGGCGGCGAGGGCTGCGTGATCGAGTTGCTTTTTCTTCTCATGAAACTTCCACCGTTTGGTCTGCTTGTAGTGGAGGAGATCGAGTCCTGCCTGCATCCTGAGGCACAGGTCCGTCTCGCTGAAATTATGATCAAGGTTGCCAGACAAAAGAAGATTCAAGTCATCTGCTCGACGCACTCGCAGGTGTTCCTCGATGCACTACCCCGGCAGGCGCGGCTTCTTCTGTTACGGGAGAATAACGGTATCGTCCTCGTGGAGAATCCAAGTACCCGCTTTGCGGTCTATCAGATGACCGGAGAGATACAGCCCGAGCTCACAATTTATTGCGAAGATGAGGTCGCTACGGTGCTGATCAACGAATCTCTGACCTACAGTGACAGAAGGCGCCTGAGAATCGTGGACGTGGGCAGCGATGCCACCGTGATCAAGCAGGCGATCTGCCATCTGCGCGGCGGTTTTCCGGGCCGGTGCCTCTGCGTACTGGATGGGGACTGCACACAGCAACAGGTGCGGGGCTGGATAGAGTCTGAACGAGGCGCGGATACAGAGCTAACCCCGGCGTTCGAGATACTTCCGGGTAACAATCTTTCGCCGGAGCGATGGGTCTTGTCTCAACTCGCTTACGAAGATTACAGGAACCAGTTTGCAGACCAGCTAGGTTGTGTGCGCGATCAGGCGTCAGAACACCTAACAGAGATGCAGGTCGAAATCGACCATCATGACGTTGCATACACACTCGGACGCCGAACCGGACTGGATGAATCTGACTGCGTTCGTCGGTTAATGCGCTCCGTAGCCAGGAATCATCCTGCGCTTGCGCCACTGAAGGCTCGAATAGCCGCGTTGCTAGGTGAATAAGCAATGACTGATGTTTTGACACCCCAGCAGCGAAGACTGAACATGTCCCGCATTCGCGGACGAAACACAAAACCGGAGCAAGTTGTCAGAAAGCTTCTCTCGGCGAATGCGTATCGTTACCGATTGCACCGTCGCGATCTTCCAGGCTGCCCAGACCTCGTATTCGTTGCCCGGCGAAAGGTTATCTTTGTGCACGGTTGTTTTTGGCACCGACATTCCTGCGCAGCGGGAAAATCAACGTCGGGAACAAATGTCGAGTTCTGGCGGAAGAAGATGAGGGACAACGTGCGGCGAGACGCCAAGAATGAATATGCACTCCAAGAACAGGGATGGCACGTGTTCGTTGTATGGGAGTGTGAAATGCGAGATTGCCGACAGCTTGAACGAAAGCTTGTCAGGTTTCTTGAGGGCATAGGCCTCCCGCCGTAGGCTTCGCTTTCCACAGCATTATAACTGTCTTGATATTCAGATGGAAAAAAACAGCTTGTACGCAAACTCACAGGAGGCTTCCAAGAACCTTCATCGCCGCCGTTTTCGGATCGCCATAGAATATGGGGTCAACATGCTCCATGATGTCGGCGCTCACATCGAGGAAATTTCGTTTGTTCTCGATCGGGATAAGCGCGCGTCGCGCACCATTGTCTTTTGCGATCTGCAAAGGCTCCGTAAGGGAGCGCAGAGGCTTGATGTTTCCTTGCACGCTCATATCACCGAGGATAAGCAACGCCGGGCTTACGGGCACCTTTCGTAGCGCGGAATAGCTGGCGACAAAGAGGGCAACGCCCAACTCAGCTTCGACACGATTGCCGAGCAGATCGATGACTTCAACGTGGAGGTCGGACGCATCAAGGTCACGCGCAACCCCCAGTTCGTTCTTCTTTGATTGGAGGAAGCTAAAAGCGCGGGACACGGACTCTTTCATGGTACCGGCAATGCCACCAGCTAGCTTGAGCTTGCCCGTACCATCAGATATCGAGACTTCGACACGGTAGAGTCCGACTGTCCCGTCCGAAGTGACACCAGCGCTGTAAGCAGTGCCCGGCGGCAGAGGGTCAAGCGATATAAGATCGCGACCGCCCTGCTCCGGCACGCCGACGAACTTCTCTTCTCCAGTTTCCTGCAGCGTGTAGCTGAAAGAAGTGTGGTAGTACTCGAAGGAACCCATTTTTTTGAGCTGTTCCTTGACTCGCCGCCGACCTTCGAGAGCGAATTCGAGCAATTCACCAAGCTCGTCCTTCGTAATCTGGCCGTGCGGAAACAAGATCTTCATAAGACCCGACACCGTTTTGCGCACTGCCTTGCGATCGCGCGCATTCAGGTGGGCTCCCAGTGAGAAATGCCGGTCGATGATCTCGGTAAAGTTGTGCTTCCGCATCTCACGCAGGGCTTCCGCGAGGTAATCGACAACGAATCCGTAGTGATCCGTAAAAAACTCGTTCCGCATCTTCGGTATCTCCCAGCCTGGGAGATAAAAGTGAATGCGGTCGATGAAGGCCATGTCATCGCGGATGATTTCCGGCATCGGCGCAAACAGATGGCCGGTCTGCACCATGACGTCGATCGGCTGATTTGTGTTTCCGAACATCGCTATGCTCGCGTCGCCCGAAACTGCTTCCTGGCCACGCTGAAAAGTGCCCGATTCACAGTAGGTCTTCATCGTCGTGATGACCTCCTTCGGCATCTTCTGCAGGTCCGCCACCTCGTCGAACCCTACGACGTCCCAGATTTGCACCATGCCCTTTTGGCGCCCGCTCATGTGGCCAAACAGATTGGCCACCGTGGTGCCGCCGGTAAGTAGAGCCGAGTACGGTGAGACCTCCTGCACCACGTAGCTTTTACCCGTGCCGCGAGGGCCGAGTTCCACCAGGTTATAGTTCCGCTCCGCCAGCGGAAGCAGCCGCGTCACCAGCAACAGCTTTAGCCGCCGCGTCGTCTGATCGGACTCGTAACCCATGCTGCGGACAATCAGATCGAGCCATTCGTCAGAACTTATCTGAGCGCGAACCTGCCGGTATTCTTCAAGATCGAACGTCGCGATCTGGATGGGCGTGAGCTTGTCGATCCAGAACGGATTCTTACCGCGTGACTCCTCATCGTACTCGAAGCGCATATCCACTTGCGCCCAGACGCCGCCCATAACCAAACGTTCGTACTCCCGTACATAGTGCTCGGGAATGTGCACGTTTTTGTGCCCGAAGTTGGTAACTTCGGCCCAATAGTCGGAATCAACCAGACGCACCTTCACCTTGTCGATGAAGCTGTAGCGGCCGCGGTCCTTGACTTTGGCCTGAGCCTTCATTGACTCGTCAGAGCGGATGTAGTTATTCGCCAACGTGTCGTTAACGACCTGCATACCCATCTGGATGGCAACTTCATCGGACGAGGCGCAATACTTCCCTAGAAGGAACTCAAGGACAAACACTGGCACATTGGCACCGACCTTCACTTTTCGCACCAAGTCCTTACGGACGACTTTGCCGGCAAAGAGGCGGTTGACCTTGTCGTCCAGCGCGTCGCGCGCGCCAGGGGCTCCATTGTTCATGTCTTACACTCCAAGGCGAATGGGAATGTCGCTGGGCGAGCGATAAAGCTCGGCATCGCTGCCCGGGTCCTGGACGACCAGGCGCAGAGAGGGCGCTTTCTCATCGGCAAGCAGAAGCGCTACGGTGAGCGGCTTGTTCGGCTCCAGTAAGACACAGCCTGTCGCGCGGTCGAACTCCGCGTCCACTACCATCGCCACGGCACCCACTTGGCGTCCGGCCGAGACCAGTAACGGTCGCACGAGCAAGGCGGTAGCGTCGAGCTGCATCTGTCGGTCGCCAAGCGATAGCGTAACCGTGAATATGCGATTGGTGATTTTCTCCGGCAGACCGTCTGCCGTCACGGCGCGAGTTGAGACGCGCGCCGGCGAAGTGCCCTTCGTGCGGACGCTGATAACCGGGATCACAAGCTCCTGCAATGACGGCCCGCCATGGTGGAAGGCCAAGTCGCCACCAGCTTTGAACACGCCCGAGCCGCTGGGAAACACAAAGTCCAAGTCAGATTCGTAGCCAAGCGCCGTGGCGGATACCCTGACGCAACCAGGTGGCGTCGCGCCTCCGCGACCGATCCAGCAGCGCCGATGCAACTCGATTGTTTGGCCACCCGGCGCTTCGGTGCGCATGGACGCGTCCCGGTCCGCTGCAAAGAACAGATGACCGTGATCTGCGCTCAATACCGCGTGTTCCACACCCGCTGCGGCCAGGCGGCGGATCGCTCGCGCGAGGTTGTCAATTACCGTGTCCATGACTTGCCGCGCTTGAAAATTGAAACCCGCCTCGCCGGCATGATCGATTTCCTGCGAGCGCACCAGTACCACCT
>Ga0210408_10002533_pt1 | contig 17728 bp, 17 predicted proteins | sample IncBWH4MmetaG_FD_155471 | JGI IMG/M metagenome (GOLD analysis project Ga0210408, IMG submission 155471) | Forest soil microbial communities from Barre Woods Harvard Forest LTER site, Petersham, Massachusetts, United States - Inc-BW-H-4-M | ecosystem: Environmental > Terrestrial > Soil >...
AGCCACGCGGGCTACATCAAACGCACGGCGGCGGATACGTACCGTCACCAGTCGCGGGGCGGCAAGGGGAGGATCGGCGCGAAGACGAAGGAAGAGGATTTCGTCGAGTATTTGTTCATCGCTTCGGCGCACAGCTACATTTTGCTGTTCACGTCGAAGGGCCGCGTTTACTGGCTCAAAGTGTATGAGCTGCCCGAGGCCGCGGCGGCTACACGCGGCAAGGCCATTTCCAGCCTGGTGAAATTCCAGGAAGACGAAAAGCTGACCGCGCTGGTGGCGGCGCGCAATTTGGAAGAGGCGGGCCAGTTCGTCTTCATGGCCACGAAGAGCGGCACGGTGAAAAAGTCGGCGCTGACGGAATTTTCCAACCCACGCTCGACCGGCATCATCGCGCTTACCCTCGACGGCAAGGACGAACTCATCGGCGCGAAACTCACCGACGGAAAGAAAATGATTTTCCTGGCCAGCCACGAAGGCCAGGCAATCCTCTTCCGCGAGACGGAAGTGCGGCCGATGGGCCGCAACGCCGGCGGCGTGAACGGCATGGACCTCGACAAGGACGACTACGTCGTGAGCATGGACGCGGTACAGCCGGACTTCGAGATCATTGCCAAGGAACACAACACCACCACGCAGAACCTCGAGGAACTCGAGAACGAGCAAATCAAGGAATCGTTGACGACGCTGATGCTGACGGTGGCCGAAAAGGGCTTCGGGAAGCGCACGCCACTAGCGGAATACCGCATCACATCGCGCGGCGGCAAGGGTGTGGTCAACATGAAAACCACGGACCGCAACGGGTACGTCGTGGCCACTCTACAGGTCACCGAAGAGTCCGACGTGATGATCATTACGCACAACGGCAAAGTCATCCGCGTCCACGCGAACGAAATTCGCGAAGCCGGCCGCTCGACGCAGGGCGTGCGTTTGCTGCGGCTCGATGACGACGATTCCGTCGCGGCCGCCGCGGTGCTGCAGGAAGAAAACGAGGAAGAAAAGAAGTAAATCCGCGACCAGGAAAATAGCTCCGGGGCACGATGATTCGTGCCCCTTTTCTATTTCGGCCTGCGTTACACTACTTTCCTATGAAAATTACGCGCCGAATTTTCGGTTTTTCTCTTCTCTTCGCGCCGCTATTTTTTCCGATCTCCGGTGGGTCGGCCAATGAGCCCGCTGCACATCGCAAGTACCTCGTTTTTGTCGGGACGTACACGGCGAAGACGAGCAGCAAGGGCATCTACAGCTTCCATTTCGATGCGGCGACGGGACAGCTCAGCGCGATCGGGGTTGCGGCGGAGACGCCGGACCCGTCTTGGGTTGTGGTGCACCCCAATGGGAAGTATGCGTATGCCGCGAACGAAGCGGGCAAGGCGAGCACCGTGAGCGCTTTTGCTGTGGATGCGAAGAACGGAAAGCTTACGATGCTGAATCAATTGCCGTCGCTCGGCGAGGATCCGTGCTATTTGTCCTTCGACAAAACCGGGAAGTATGTCTTCGTCGCGAACTACACCTCCGGCAACGTTGTGGTATTTCCGATCGGCGCCGACGGCAAACTCAGGGCCGCCACAGCGAATGTCCGCGACGAGGGCAAGCTCGGCCCCAACAAGGAACGCCAGGACGGGCCGCACGCGCACTGGATCAGCCCCTCTGGGTACGTCGCTGACCTAGGCCTCGACCGAGTGATGACATATAGGTTTGATTCGGTAAAGGGGTCTCTTGGGGCCATGCCCACGCCAGGTCCGCAGCAACCGTTCGTACAAAATGCGCTGGAACTTAGTCCGGGAACCGGGCCGCGCCATGCTGCTATCTCGAAATTGAGGAATTCCCGGCAATTTCTGTACGTCCTCGGTGAACTCGACTCAACAATAACGGTCTTTGGAACCACGAAAGAGGGCATTTTCGACGGCGCGATACAAAGGGTTCCGATGCTTCCGGAGGGCTTTTCCGGACGCAACGATGCCGCGGAAATCGCGATGCATCCTAACGGAAAATTCCTCTATGCGTCCAACCGCGGACACGACAGCATTGCGATTTTTGTGATCGACCCTGGGAATGGGACGCTCACGGTAGTGGCCGATGTTCCTACGGGCGGCAAAGAGCCGCGGCATTTTGCGATCGATCCGAGCGGCAAATACTTGCTGGCGGAGAACCAGTTCTCGAACAACATTGTCGTTTTCAGGATTGATGCGGCGACGGGCGGCTTGACACCTACCGGGCAGGTTGTGGAAGTGTCGTCTCCGGTGGACATCGCTTTTTTGCCAGAGGATTGAGCCTGGCTCCCAGCCCGGCTGGATGTGCTTGCACGTTGAGCGGTTTAGGTTACAATCCCGCCCAATATGGCGAAGCACAAGGCTAGAAAAGTGCGAACGAAAAAGCCTAGACGCAAGACACGGAAAGCGCCGAGGACGGCTGCGGGGAAGCTACCGAAAGACGCCGTTACGCTCATTGTGATTCTGCGGGCGCGCGAAGGACAGGAGACGCTGCTGGAAGCGGAACTGCGCGCGCTGGTCGGCCCGTCACGCAGGGAAGAGGGTTGCCTCGCCTACAATCTTCACCGGTCCATCGATACGCCCGGGGCTCTGCTGCTGCACGAGGTTTGGGCGAGCCGCGAGGCGCACACTGCGCATACGTATACGCCTCATTTCTTGCGCTGGAACGCGCGCAAGGACGCGCTGCTGGCGTCCCGCGATGCCAATTTCTGGAAGCAGATCGCCTAAGACAGATTTGTTGACTAGCTCTCAGGCGCAGCGAGGAAGTAGCCGGGGCGGGCGCGGACTTTCAGATTTTTGGCGTCGTGGCGAAGGACATTCACTTTAATTTCGTGGTAGCCGGGGGCATCGGAGCCGGCCGGGGTGTAGCTGATGGTGTATTGGGAGTGCAGTTCGCCCCCGATTTCGTCGATGGCTTTTTCGATGGAGCGGTCCTTGAAGGCGGAGAGATGGGCGCCTCCGGTGGCGGCGGCAGCGACTTCGAGCGCGTGGCCTTTCACCTGGTCGTGAATGTGCTGGACGGCCCAGACGGCGGCGGCCATCAGGTCGATATTGCCGTAGCGATTCTCCTCGCTGGTGGGAGTTTGCGGGACGCCGGGCTGCGGGGGAAGCGGAAAGGTGCCGGGCGGGCCGCTTTTCAGCCGCGTATCCTTGGGCGGGGCTTGCAGCTCGGCGCGGGTGGTGGACAGTCCGACGCTGTAAATGGTTACGCTGGCAAGTTGCGCCTGGCGCAGGACTTCGCCGAGTTTTACCTGGCTGCCGACATCGGTGGCTTCGGAGAGAATCATGAGCACGCGGCGGTGGCCGGGTTTTTCGGGTGTGGGCAGGGGGCGCTCAGAAAGCATTTCCACGCCGACGGCCATGGCGTCGTAGAGTCTTGAGCCCGACGTGCCTGCTCCCAGATGGGCGAAGGCGTTTTCGATCAGGTCGGCGTTGGCGGTGAAATCCTGGAGCTTGTCGACGGAGTCGTTGAAGCTCACCACGGCGGCTTCGCCGGTTGGTCCCATTACGGTTTGGGTGAAGAGAATGCCGGTTTTGCGCACCTGGGGCATGAGAGGCTCGATGCGGGAACTGGTCTGGAGCAGGATGACCATGGAGACCGGGTCGCCGCCGAGATCGAAGTGCGCAATCCTTTGGCCCACGCCGTTGTCGGTGATCTGGAAATCGCGGGCTTCGAGATCGTGAACCATGTCGCCTCGACCATCGCGCACGGTCACGGGCATATTTACCAGCGCGACGCGCACTTTGACCGTGGCTTGGCTGACCGAAGGCGGCTGCTGGACTTCCACGCCGGGTTTCGGAGGTAGCGGACCAACAGGAGCTTGCGCGCGGACCGGAACTTTAGCCAGAGTCAAAAGAAGAGCCAGAGTTAGAAATGCGCCTGCGGTTCGGATCATTCGCAGCACCTGAAAGCAGAGAACTTGGCCTGGGCCCGACGCAGTGCAACACCTGTAAGCGTAAAGCCTTTACACTACACTGTACTTGATTCGACGCAGGTGCGGCGGAAGACGTTGCCGGGAGCGGCGGCGATTCCTACAATCAAGGTTCGTCTCAACGGGAGAACAGACCCATGTCCGATGGCAAGAAGCTCAAGCCCCAGCACGCGCCGAAAGCGCCGCACGAAGATCCCGAATTTCTGGAGAGCACGCCGGCGCGGCCGATCCGCATCCTGGGCGAATACATCCACCCGCTGGTGCAACTGAAGAGAGAGGGGATCGGTGACACTGTCGTGATGTTCGGATCGGCGCGGATCGAATCGCATGAAACGGCGCAGGCGCGATGCACACGGCTGAAAAACACGAAGACATCGAAGATGTCCGCGGAGAAACTGGCCAAGCACCGCGCGGCCGTGCGCCACGCCAAGAGCCTGCTGGAGATGTCGCGCTACTACGAAGAAGCGCGGCAGCTTTCGCACAAGCTGACTACCTGGTCGCTGACGCTGGGGCCGCGGCCGCGGCGCTTTGTGGTTTGCTCCGGCGGCGGGCCGGGAATCATGGAAGCGGCGAACCGCGGCGCTTATGAAGCGGGCGGAAAGTCCGTGGGGCTGTCGATCGAGCTGCCGCACGAGCAATTTGCGAATCCCTACATCAGCCCGGAGCTGAGCTTTAATTTCAAATACTTTTTCATGCGCAAATTGTGGTTCGCGCAGATTGCGAAAGCACTGATCGTTTTTCCCGGCGGGTTCGGGACGATGGACGAGCTCTGGGAAATGCTGACGCTGCTGCAAACGGGAAAATTGGCCAAGCAGAACATCATCCTGATCTATGGGCGCAAGTATTGGGATGAAGTGTTGAACTGGAAGGCCATGGTGCGCTGGGGAATGATCGACGAGAACGAGTACAAGATGCTGCAATTTGCCGATACCGTGGACGAAGCCTTTGACCACATCCGCGCGGGGCTGGAGAAATACCACATGGATGCAGACCCATTTTTACAGGCCTACTGAGCACTTGCCACTATTAAGCTATTTATTTACATGAGCTTATGGTGTGGACCGACTCTTGCTACATTCTCTGTGTTACGGTGTTTTATACCTTGGGACCTCACCCCATCCCAGACGGGGAATACGGAAGGATGGAGAGAAAAATGAAGCTTCAAACGGGAGGGAAGAAGTTTTTCGGAAAGGCCATGCTCGCCGCGGCAGCGTTGGCCGGCTTGGTGGTTTTTGCCGGAGCGCCGACTGCGCGGGCGGATGACGACCGCGATTGCCAGCGGCGCATCGCCAAGGCGGACCACAGACTCCATGAAGCCGTGGAACACCACGGTTGGGACAGCAGGCAGGCGGATCGCGCGCGGCACGATTTGCACGAAGCGCGGGAACGCTGCTGGAACGAACGACATCGCTGGTGGGATGAAGACGGCCACCGCTGGCACAGTGATCGCGATTGGGATGACCACGATCACGATCGCCATTAATTCATGAAGATGTTTTTCCCGGGCGCGGCGAGATTTTCGCGGCGCCCTTTTTTCTTTTGGCTGCCGCTTATTGGCCAAAATCATTGAGGAACAAAAAAGAAACGGGGCGCAAGCGATCGCGCCCCGTTTTTATTTTGTACGATGAAAAAAAATTAGTGCGAAGTCACGAGCTGGTCATCCGAAAAAACAGCTTCGAAGCGGCGAGTCTCATCCTGATCGTGCAGCATCACGATGGGAACAACGCGCAAATACTGCTTGCAGGCATGGCACTGCGTGACTTCGCCCTGCAAGTCCTGCAAAAAACCATCCGTGAAATGATACAGCGCACGCTCGCGCCGGGCGTTCTTTTTGTCCCGCGCGCCGCAGTGGGGACAGATAAATTCAACCGTGTCCTGCTGCGGATCGCGGTCCAGAGCGGCCCAGCCGGTGCGGCGCACACCTACTGTTTCTGGGTTGTGCCGGTCCATCGGGGCATTCCTCCTGAGATCCACGTCCACAAAACATAAGATGCACGAGCAGGGCCTTGGGATACGGTGATTGTAACTTATTCAATATAAATAGGTTGTTACCGGATTAGGGAGCTTGGGGCGCTTTTTGTGCTATCGGGGCGGCCCCATCCGGGAGACCTGGGAACTTGTTCCCGGGCTTGGTGTCCAACGCAGTGAGGACGCGCGCAACCTCACATCCCTGCGAGCGCGGCGCCGGTCTCTTGGAGATCTAGAGCAACCCCCAGGAAATCGGCGCCGCAAAATTTTCTGCAGTCCCGTTCCGCAAGACCGCAGAGCGGTAGACGCTCGCAGCAAGAAATGTGGAGGTGTGTGATGTCGTCCGAGCCCCGAAATGTTTCAGAAGTAAGCGCCAAAGAGAGTCTTGGATCTCTAAGCGGATGCCTGGTGGATGGCGACGGGGAACAACACGCGCGTCAACGCCGCGTGAAGCGCCGCGCCTTGGCCATTTCCATCTTTGTGCAAAGCGCAGTTCTTGCTGCGCTCATTCTCGTGCCGCTCTTCGGCAGGACGCAGCGCATCGCTTTGGCCTACGCAACGCCTATTCCGCCATATTCCCCGTACCGCAATACGCCGCGAAATCCCGGTGCGCCGCAACCGCATCCAACCGGGCCTCAAACCGGGTGTCGTTTCTGTCCTCCCACCAATATCCCTCCCCATATAGTCACGCGTGACACCACATCCTCCGCGAATCAAGCGGATGACGCGCTCCCAGGGATGGGAGAGGGCATTCCTGGCGCGGGCGAGGGACTCATCAATCTGTCGGACCCGAGGCGGACGGTCTTGCCGCCGCCACACACGGAACGCCAAATAACGCGGCCGCCAATCCTGCACGTCACTACGATCGATCCGGCAATGCTGATTCACCACGTCGAGCCAAAATATCCGGCGTTGGCAATACAAACGCACCGAGAGGGCCGCGTCGAATTGCGTGCCGTCATTGGAACGGACGGCAGAATCGAGTCTCTACAGGTTGTTTCGGGAGATCCGCTTTTCCTCATGTCGGCGAGAGAAGCTGTCGAGCAATGGAGATACAAGCCTACTTACCTGAATGGCCAGGCGGTCGAGATCGATACGTTCATCACCGTTGTCTACACCATGCAGCACTGAAGTCCGCTGCAAAAAGTGCAAGGGCCGCGTCCTGCCTTGAACGCGGCCCCTCTGCCTACACCGGGCAACCGATGCTTGTGTGTTCCGCCGGAAAATTTATTTGAAATGGAAAACGATTCCGGTGGAAACGCGCAGATTGTTTTGCGTCAGGTTGTTACCCCCGGTCCCTTCCGGGAAATGCGTCAACAGGTAGTCGAATTGCAACGGGCGGATCGAGAAGCGATCGCGTACGTTCCAATCGACCCCGGCCCCGAAGGCCGACGCGAACGAGGTGCGGGAATTCGTTGTGGCGAATACTCCCGAGCCGGTACGCGCCGCGCCGAACAACACTTGGCCAAATGGCGTGATCCGCCGTGACCTGCGGTACGTGAAGCGCGGACCAAACATATAGGTAAGAACATGGTTGTCCACGTTCGCGTTATTGATTTTTCCGACTTGATAGCCGCCGAAATCGGCTACACCGCTGAACCAATCCCGGAAATTATAGGCCGCCGAAGCGCTGCCTCCGTTGAGATTGAATCCCCCAACCCCGGAAGTGGCAGGATTGGCGCGCAGATAGGAATAGCCTACGAACGCATCGATCTTCGGCACCTCTTGCGCGCTGGTTGATAATCCAAGAATCGTCACAAGAGCAATCAAAGACACAACAACTCTGAGCTTCATGAAGCCTCCACAAATATTAGATTTTGCTCGTGGGCCAGGGAACGGCTTATACAACCCCCGAGTTTGCGGCATGCCCAAGGCAGGTAGGCACTACTCCGCACTTTTTTCTCGTTTGGACTTCAGATGCTACCAAGGCCCGCGAGGTTGCACGGGGTGAGGCTGGGGGGCGAACGTACTTCTTCGTTTGAGGTTCGCGCGGTTGCCGAGAGAACTGTTTCTTGCCACAATCGCACGATATGTGAAGTCGCACACACGAAGGCTTTCCCTGGCCGACCCGTTCGGCGGACTGTTGACAAATAGGAGTATCGACGTGTCGATTCCCACGTTGCGAGATGTGCTTCGAAATGCTGACCGCGAACATACCGCTCTCGGGCATTTCAATTTTTCAGAGCTTGTGGTTCTCAATGCGGTCGCCACGGTCGCGCGCCAGTTAGGTGCGCCGGTTCTGGTGGGAGTGTCCGAAGGTGAGCGGGAGTTCATCGGAGTACGGCAGGCGGCCGCTCTGGTGAAGAGCATCCGCGAGGAATTTGGAATGCCTATCTTTTTGAATGCGGATCACACGCACTCACTGGAAAAAGCAATAGAAGCAGCAAAGGCGGGGTTCGACATGGTGGTCTTCGATGCGTCCGCGCATGCTTTCGACGAAAACGTGGAGGAAACGAAGAGAGCAGTAGAAGCCCTCAAATCCGTTAACCCGGACATTGTCGTTGAAGGCGAGATTGGTTATATTGGCGCTTCTTCCGCCATCCATTCATCTGTACCGCCGAACATGAGCCCTCTTACAACCGCTGAAGAGGCAAGCCAATTTGTACAAGCCACTTCGATTGACGTGCTTGCCCCTGCCGTCGGCACGATGCACGGCATGCTCAAATCCATGGCTAGCGGCAAGGAAAGCAAACACCTGGACAATCACCGGATTGCCGAAATTAAACGCGCCACGGGCATCTTTCTGACGCTGCACGGCGGATCTGGCACGGACGTCGCCGAACTTCTCGCGGGGATCCAGGCTGGCATGAATGTTGTCCACATCAATACGGAGCTGCGGCTTGCGTGGCGCCGAGGCTTGCAAAATGCGCTCATGAAAAGTCCGGACGAAATCGCGCTTTATCATCTGCTTCCTGCCGCGTACGATGAGGTTAGCCATGTAGTCCGGCTCTGGTTGCAAACCTTTAAGCGTAGTTCAACGGCTGCCGCATAGAGGCGGCCACCCGGCCCTACGAAGGAAAACCGTGAACGAAGATGTGCTTCCACACCTCGATTGCCGCGGCGTGCTGCCCTACCGCTTCGAGCTGCACAGCTCTGCGGACATTCCCAAGGTCGTAGTTGACGCGGGCTTGAAGAGTTGCAAGGTCCTGTGCGGACAGCGGCTTGTCCACCCGAGTCACGCGGTAACCCGGATCCATCATTTAAACGCCAATAAAATGTGGGAGGTTGATTAAAACTGTTCCCACGCCCAGCTGAAAATTGTCCAGACGCAGACTCCGGGAGACATTCTCGCAAATAAGTTCGATATGAAACGACCTCAGAAGATCATAATTGTTTCGGCTCCAATGCTTTAACATCTTGACTATCGGTTTTAAGCGGCCTCCAGTTCGATCATTAGCCTGCGTCATGAACTGTTCGTGAAACTCAGGGCTTGTGGCTATCCACGATCCTGTGTCGCCGTCGGGTATCCAATAGCCATCCGGCTGACGAAGCCACGATGGGATCAAGTCAAAGCCAAAATCGAGACCGGCAAACGATACGTTGATAGATCTTGACTGCTTGCTGATAGTAGCTCCTGTTGGGAAGGCGCTGCGCGCCGCTCGAACAACCTCGTCAAGAGCCTGGAATGTCTGGATACCACCTGAAGAGACAAGCCCAACTCGACTCACATTTCGCACCAGGATCACATCAATGTCATTCAGCGGATGAATTTTGGTATGCCGTGCATACGAACCGGTGAGAAATGAATCTTCGATTGCGAGGTGACGGCTCAGCCTTTCGCGTAACGCCTGTTGTGCGGCGGAAGCTCGGTGGCTGTGTGCGGCTGGCAACTCAAGCCCGCTCTTGAATTCTTGAAAGGCTTCCGTGACCGTCACAAAACACGACCATACACGGATAGATCAAGAGCAGGCACGGTCCCCATCCATTGAAGACGGGATAACAAATGCAAGAAGAAGAAAATCAGGGAGGTCTCTGGAGAGCTTATCTCCACAAAGGGCTCTAAATCCTTACCGTAGACCGCTTCAAAACCGCCGCACTCCAAGGCACAACCTATATTCAGTCGTTCATCTTTCGGCAACTCCCCAAGGGCGTCGACAAATGTTTTGCCAAGAGCTGGATTCCAAGAACTGCTTAGTGTCAGAACGCCACCCACGATATAGCCCGGTTCCTTGGCTTGGGGCACACCCGGCGCCGGAACGCTAGTTCTGCGCAACCTTCGCACGGAAGCCACCTTCTCACCTGCGTACTTCACTACACCCGAACCTATCTCTTGCTTTATCTCAAAAACTGCATAAACGCTTTCGGCCGGAACATACTTGACGAAATTCTGATTGAACAGAAAGGGAGAATATTGGCGATCATAAATCACCAGGTCGATTTCCTCACTTAAGTTTCCCTCGCAATCAAGGACGAAAGCTTTATCCACGGCGTATCTTTCGGGCAAATAACTCCTGAGCATTGTCTGCCACTGAAGCTCAGTTGAACTGCCCTTTGCCCCGGAGTGCTGTATTACCTGCCTAGTCGCAGCCAGGCTGGCAATCATCTGCTTCTGCAGTTCTAGGAAGACTCCACGAAGGTCCACCTTCTTAGCGGGTCCCGAATTCGGCATGACGTTGCTCCATCGCCTTGACAATCAGTCGGCGGAATTTCAGAGTAGTGGGGCGGGAGAGGGGAGTTGGACCCCTAACCGACCGCTTACAAAGCGGCCGCTCTACCTGTTGAGCTACTCCCGCCATTCTTTAGCGCATCCGGCGGTCATCACCGCCGGATGCGCTACAACAACTCCGCTAATCTCTCCTGAGAGTTCACCTGATAAAAGTCAGGCAACTGTTCTTCCTTCTTTTGGGCCTCGAATAAGTCCGTGAAGTTGAGCATTCGCACCCCATGTAAGAAGCGCACTTGCACTACGACCTTCCTTGCAAGCATCGACCGGTAGCGAGCACTATGTTTGTCTCCTAGATTCTGAAGCATGCTTGACACAGGCTTGCCGGAGTCGTTTGGACCTTCAATTCGGCCGATGCCGAATCTCGGATGATGCATCCACAGCCCAGCGACGATATCAACCGCGTCATCTGGCGCGAAATTCACGCGCTGCAACGCATCGCTCTCAAGAATCTTCTTTCGCTTGTACGCCACCCGGTTCTGGCAGGTCTTGGAACAGAAAGTCTTGTCGCGCCGCTCGCGTCCAAAGAACTTTCCACATTCGGCGCAGACGCCGATGCCCACTCGCGGGTAGTGATTTTTGAGGTAGTCCGAAATCCATTCCGCCAGGTAAGCCGGTAGGTCCGAAACGTCGGGGTCGGGGCAGCGACCGAAAGAGAGCTGCTTGCCACTTGAGCCCCACTGGATAAGGAGCTGCGCTGGAGCCCTAGTTAGAAAATAATTGACTGATCGCAACGGTTCCTGAAGGCGTGCTCGTAGAGAGTGTTCTTGGAGTTCAGGTTCGGATAGGGCGGATAAAATATCTCTGAATGCCTTTGTTATTGCCAGTAGATCCTTGGCCCAGCCCAAATCATCCCCGAGAACGCACTTGGCTGCGGCTATCGCAATGCAACGGCCGGGCGTGGGCTCTTGCCCTCTCTGCAAGCTGCCGGCCGCGTGGCTGATGAAACTAGCTTTGGGAATGGGAACAGGCAATTTCTCGATGAACGCCGCGACGTCAGAACCGATGGCGAAAAGCTGTTCGTCCGTCAATTGGTCGCCGTCGCTTTGTCCCTTGCGAAGAAATTTCTTCAGACCACCGCGTAAATGCGTGAAGTCCCTTTCCGAAACTGTGCTCAGGAGTTCCAGGCAGATGGAACTGTCCTTAAGCCAGTCGGAACCACGCACGTCTTCGACAGCCTCTTTGATCTCGTCCCAATTGTTTTCGAGCGCACTGCTGAGGACATCCTCGTCAGGCGTGTATCCTTCAGGCGGGCCGCTAAGCTCCTCTTCGTCGTAGCTCATTTCCACATAGTATCAGCCTTTCGTATATAGTCAAGCATTAAAAATCTACTTAATCATATTAATCCACTTAATGGACAACCATAGAGATTCGCTCTGATTTCGCCTCTCTCGCACTAAATCTCGTGTTTAATCACTCTTAGCGCGGGCACGTTGAGCGATGAGATTGGTTTGGACTTTGGCCTACAGGATCGGCTCGCCGGAATCCCGGCCGATGGCTTCGCGCGTGGCGTCGCGCAGGCGTATCAGTTCGTGCCAGCCGGAAGATTCGGGATGTTCACTGGCGCTGCCCGTCGTTTGTGGATAGATCGGAGCGTGCAACGTAATGGTGACGCTGGTCGGCCGTGGCAAGTACGTGCCGTCGCGCAAAAACCTTCGCGTTCCGGCGAGAGACACCGGGATGAGCGGCGCGCCCGTCGCCGCCGCTGCTTTGAAAGCGCCAAGTTGGAACGGGCGCACGCCCTCTTCTGGGGTAAAGGTGCCTTCCGGAAAGACAAAAACAGATTCTCCGTTGCGCAAAAATTCTTCCAACTCCTCTGCCTGGCGCAAACGTGATTCCGGATTGGTGCGGTCAAACTTGAGATGACCCATTTGTTTCAAGAATGTGCCGATGAAGGGCATGCTACCAACTTCCATTTTCGCCACGAAGCGGTAAGACACGCCCAGACCAAACATCAGCGGCAGCACGTCAAAATAACTCGCATGATTCGAGGCGTAGATTTTTGCGCTCGGTGTTTCCATATGTTCTTTGCCGACGACGCGCACGGGACAGCCTATGAGAGCAAACAAAACTTTGAGCGCGGAAGACGTGAAGCTTCCCGCTTTCTTGTGATCCTTGATGAATTGCACCATCACCCACGTGGGAACAATCCACAGCAAAAACACCACTCCGAAATACAAACCGTACAGAATCTCGAGGCCGCGCCTGATGCCGGCGAGGATTTCGCGCCCAAGGTTGCGCACCGTGCTGACCGTACCCAGCCGCGCGATTTGCAGCCAGGCCGGCGCGCGGGAGGCGGAAAGAGTCCCGGCAAGATAGAGTTGCTTGGTTTCTTCGCGGCGCAATTTACCGCTGGAAGTTTTTGGGATGCTGCCAGGCGGAATTAGCTCGACGCGATCCGGCGGAAGGCCTAATCCCCGCGATACAAGGTCAGTTACTTGGGAAGCGAGAGCCGCGCGCCGCGACGCATCACGTTCGCGGGTCTCCGCGACGACGACCAACTTTTCCGTGCCCGATACGTCGTCCGTCAAGCCGAACGCGACGATACATCCCTTGCGAATGCCTTCGGCGCGCGCGGCCAGCTCCTCGACTTCGTGGGGATAGAGATTGCGTCCGCCTTTGATGATGATGTCCTTCACGCGGCCGGTGACGTAGAACTCTCCATCGGCGCGATAAGCGCGGTCGCCGGAATTCACCCAGGCGTATTCTCCCGGAGCCGTTGCGGGCCCGCGCGGCAGCAACACCTCCGTGGCTTTCGAATTGCGATAATAGCCGGCGGTCGCGGACGGTCCGCGAAACCACAAGAATCCTTCCGTGCGGTCAGGGACTTCGTTGCCGCGTTCATCCACGATGCAAACTTCATGGCGCGGCAGGGCGTTGCCGGAAGAAACGAAGGTGATCGCCGTTTCGTCTCCCGTCGCGGCGGGCACGGCGCGGCCCTGCGAAGTGAAGGTCTCGCGCTCGATGCGATCCACCAGCGGGCCGCGATTTAGCGGAGGCACGGTGACCGCCAGCGCAGCTTCCGCCAAACCGTAGACGGGGAGCTGCGCTTCGCGGCGGAAACCGTAGCTGGCGAAGCGCTCCGCAAAACGCTCCAGCGTTTCCGGATTCACCGGCTCGGCGCCGTTCAGCGCCGCGCGCCAGGAGCTGAGGTCCACGCCCTGGATGTCTTTGTCCGCGATCTTTCGAACGCAAAGTTCATACGCAAAATTGGGAGCGGCGGCGATCGTGCCGCGATGCTTGTGAAACGCTTGCAGCCAGCGCTCGGGGCGCGTCAAAAAAGCCAGCGGCGACATCACCGCCAGGGGCGTGCCGAAATGCAGCAGCGTCAACCACGCGCCAATCAGGCCCATGTCGTGGTACAGCGGGAGCCAGCTAATTCCAACGTCGTCCGGCCCAAGTTGGACCGCTTCGCCGATGGCGCGCATGTTGGCGAGCAGGTTGGCGTGCGTGAGCATGACGCCTTTGGGATCGCCCGTCGAACCGGAAGTGTACTGCAGCAGCGCAAGGTCGCTTCCTTGGCGCGCGCGGCTTCCCGTGACGTGCAGAGGCGCCACGCCGGGCGATGGAGGAGGAGCCTTATCCGCCGCTTCGATCAGTTTTTCCGCGTCCACGACTCCCGAAAGCGAACGCACGCGCGGCCGCAGCAATTTGGCAACGGCTTCGGCGCGGCGGAACGTCAGCAGCAGGCAGACTTCCGCATTGTTAAGGATGGCCGATTGCCGCGCGGCGTATTCCTCGATCCGGTCGGCGCGAAACGGCGGATAGATGGGGACCGGAATCGCTCCCGCGAGAAGAATCCCGGCGTAAGAAACGAAGAAGGCGCGCGAAGTCGGCAGCATCAGCGCCACGCGTCCGCCGGCGGGAACACCGCGCCGCGCCAGCTCCGCGGCGCACCGATTCCCAGCGGCGTAGAGATCGCCGAAGGTCAGCGTAAAACTGCGTTCCCCGGCATCGCTATCCTCGGTGATCAAGAGGTGCGCCCGTTCGGCGTCGTGCGCCGCGCGATACCGCAGCACATCGATGAGCGTCTCAGAAGAGAAGACTCCCGCGTCAATCGCTGCGCGGTGCAGCTTTTGAACCGTCACCGAAGCCCGCAACGCCGAGCCGGCCTCCTCGTCTTCCACGAGCGTTCCCGGAGCGGCTAATATCGCGCGCGTCAGATCCTCGGGCGTGTTGGCCTCGGAGGCGACGCGGTCCGGCAAACGGATGCTGAACGCCGTTTCCAGCCGCGCGAGCAATTCCACGCGCTCGAGGCTCCCGAGACCCAGGTCGCGGTCCAGTTGCGAGGCGGGGTTGAGCATCGGCAGAGAGCCCTGGCTGCCCAGTTCGACGAGCAGGCCGCGGATCACTCCCAGCACGCTCTCGCGTACGGCCGAGGAGTCGAGTTGGGTGACAGGGGTGGCCACAGGACTCAAGAAGAAGTTTGTTGCCTTCCGCGAGAGGCTACCATGCCAAAACGCCGTTTGCCATCAACGAGCGATAAAACCGAATCTAGCCCGTATTTCTCACCAGAATCCGCCTGGCACACGCCTTCGTGCGGCGCCCTCGCGCGGCCACCTTGGAGTGCGGCGGCTCGTTTACCCTGAGCCTCGAAGGGCCGCCGATTTCTTCCCCTCCTCAGGAAAGCGGCGCTAGGCACTTCTCTTTGTGGCTTGCGGAGCCGCGAAGAAGCAGTCCGGTGGACTGGATTGGCGCTCTAGGCGCTCTTCTTTGCGGCCTGTGTGGCTGCGTAGCCCTTGGGGAGCAGCGCCGTCGAGAGGTCGACGCCGGAGAGATCCGCTCCGGTCAAATCCGTCTCCCGCAAAATAGCTACGCCCATGTCCGCGCCGGTAAACCGGGCGCCCTTTACGTTCGCCGATCGCAAATTTACATTCCGCAAAAGGGCGCGCTGAAAATTCGCGTTCGAAAGATCGCAGCGAAAAAATTCCACGCCGCTGGCCTGCGCTTCCGTCAAATCGGCGCCGGGAAGAATCGCTTCCGTCATGTCCGTGTTTCGAAGGTCTGCCTTCACGAGCCTTGCGCCGGAAAGGTCGGCGCCGGGCAGTTTGGCTTTGCGAAGGTCCGAGCCTTCGAGGTTGGCGTTGCGGAGAATGGCTCCGGTGAGGTTGGCTCCGGTCAGGTCGGCGTTCGAAAGGTCGGCGCCGGTCAAGTCGGCGCGAACGCCGCCATCTTTGCCGCTGAAAAAGCGCTGGTGCGCTTCGAGAATATCAGCGAGCGACTTGCCGTTGTGCTGGATGCTTTTTGGTTTTCTGAGTCCCATGGTCCGTCCGCCATCGATGGTATCGGACTACTAGTTTACTCGATGTGGCTAGCGCGCGGAACTGCGCGCCGTCAGCCTTGCACAGGAATCGGGGGAGGCGCTTGCGCCGGCGCGGCTTGCGCCCGCAGCGAATTGACCACCGCTTGGGTGACATCTTTGCCGCCGCACGAATTGTTGTAAACCGATTGGATGGTGTAAATCGGTCCCCAAGGGATGCCCCACCAACCGGCCACCAAGGACAGCATGGTGAAGGGCAGGCCCTTCGCCACGGCGTTTTCGCCCTGGCGGAGGAAGTAAATATCGGAAGGCCGCCGGAAGGTGAGGATAATGATGGAAATGCAGTATTGAAAAAGGACGAACTTGGCGCCGCGCTGGAGTTCGAATTCCAGCTCGCCGTGCTTCATGCTTTCGATGCCGCGAATTTTGGTGGCCATGGCTGAGATGATTCCATTGCAACGCGAAGCCAATTGTACCGTCAAGCATGATTTTGCTCCGCGTTGCTGACATTGCACTTCCGCCTGGGCTTTCTGGGTGTGGTAGTGTGAGGCGAGTGGTTTCTTGCGGCCTGGATGGTTCGCATCGTATGAGGCTTCTTGCAAAACAGTTCTTGCGGGCGGAGTCTCTGCGCTTCACAGATGTACGCGGTTGCTGGGAATCCGTGTCTGTTCGAACGGCTCGGGCTTGGCGAATCGCGCTCGTCTTGTTGTGCGGCGTGCTATCCGCGTTCCCCTTGGACGCTCTTGCCCAGGGGCAGCACGAAGACGAAATTGTCGCGAATCTTGCCGGTGGGCGGGCTATCGTTCACGTGGCCAAGGACGTCATCATTTTTGCGGCTATTGATCAGCCGGTGGAGCGCAATTCCATTCCACCGCGCGTGATGGACATCGACGCCACGCACATCGGCATCCTTTTCGGAGCTTCGGAATGGCGCATTCCCGCCGATCCCAAGCCCTTTCGGCTGGACCGCAATTTTCAGCGCGTCGGCAGAGCTGATCCCCGTTACCAAACTGCTCCCGGCGAGGGCGACACGGACCTGGAAACGATCGGCATCGCGTTCCTCGAAAAACTTCGCCCCCTGGTCGCGCAGCTTCACCACAAACTGGAATTCTCTCCCGATGAACCGATCTTTCAGATTGTCATGATTGGTTACGCTCCCAACGATTACGGCCCGGAGGTGTGGGTCATGGAATTTCGGATGGAGCAGGAACAGATTGCCACGCGCGGCGACTATTGGCAGACGCGTATTCAGCGGCCGCGTTTTACGCAACTATACCCGCCGGAAAAACATGCCCCGCGTGTCATTATTGAAAGCCGCTATCCACCCGATCGAAAGGGGCCCACTTTAGCGGAAATGATTCAGGGGAACGATCCGAACATTACGAATCTGGCGTCCGGCGCGCCGCGGTTTGCAAAGGTGATCGAGAACCTTCATGGCGGGCAGGCGCAAAAAGCGGCGGCCGTGGATTCGGCAGACTTCCTGCGCGCGGTCCTGCCGTTGATCGCCGGAGACGCAACGTTTGTTCTTGGCACGCTCGATGAAAGGCGCGGCCTGGAATGGATGGTCCCGCCTGATGAGCCTGTCGAAAAAGTGCAAGAGGACAAGAATCGCCCGCCCGATGCGCCTACGCTGCGGCATCCTCCTAAGCCCTAAATCTTGGTAGTGTGTCAGTTGCCGGTTGCCAATTGTGTGCCTACGTGGTCTCCAGCTTACGTGTGTCTTGACGTATAGATAATCCGCTTGCGATGTTGCACGCCGCAAAGGGACAGGGCGCCTGTCGCGACGGGCGCCCTGGGTTCCCGAGAAAGGTGCATTGAGTTAGACAACAAAAACCGATGAAGTACCCTAATAACTGACCTTTACTGGGACTCGCCCTTTGAGAAGGGCAAACTTGGCCGGCTTGTCTGTATTGGC
>Ga0210408_10002534_pt1 | contig 17725 bp, 20 predicted proteins | sample IncBWH4MmetaG_FD_155471 | JGI IMG/M metagenome (GOLD analysis project Ga0210408, IMG submission 155471) | Forest soil microbial communities from Barre Woods Harvard Forest LTER site, Petersham, Massachusetts, United States - Inc-BW-H-4-M | ecosystem: Environmental > Terrestrial > Soil >...
GGGTAGACCCGGCGGGCGTACGCAACGACCAGCGCGCGGTCCTGTGTCTCCAAGAACGGAGTCCGGATCTGACACGACCCGACGATGAGGTGCCACAAGCCGTTAAGCTTCTGGATGGTGACGTTCACGATAGTGCTTCACGTTCGCGAGCAGCTGACCGAGCCAATGCCTTAGCCGCATCAGCGTGTGCGGCTTTCTCAGCTCGCCGCTCATAGTCCTCAGCAAGCGCCTTAAGCTGACCCGCAACGTGTTGGTCGGTTATTGTTTGGGCCGCCCGGAGTATGGTCCGTGCCGTGCCCAAATATTCTTTGCTCAGCATTTCGCCTCCACAATCCCAGTTCGAACGGCATAACACCGTCGAACTACAACCAATCACAGAGAGACGGATCGGACCATTGCACAGACGTTCATCAATGCCTTACATTTGTTTGAGACGATGATACTTAGGTTTACGATTGACCACCTGCGCGCTTCGCGAGCCAAGCTCTCAGGCGGCTTTGCGCGTATAGCTGCGCCAATCTCCCGAAATCGCAGGGAGTCAGCCATGGGATAGAAAACTCAACGGACGAGAGCCTTCTCAGGCTTTATGAGAACATCCGGGAACAGGTCTCGGCAGATATTCGCTTGGGGAGCCCACATCGGCTGCTCGGAGATGCGGCGAAGCAGCAGGAACAGCGGTTGCGTGAAGAGCTGGAGCAGCGCCGCTTGCGGTTCACCCCAATAGATTGGCATTAACCCGCGGCACCCGCGAAGGCGCTGGAACTTCCGATCGCGGCTTGCCGCAGAATGAGCACGCCGGACCGGACATCACTTGCTGCAAGGGAACGCGTCTTGAAGCGCGTAGAGCAGAGCCGTGGCCGGCGGCGCCTTGTCGATCCGAGGCGACTTGGCGCGGTTCGCCTTGACCCACTTTCGCAGGATGTCGATTAGCTGATCACCGTTGAGCTTGTCCGGCGAACAATACAGCGCGGGGTGCTGGCTTGCCTTTAGTTGATCGTTGATTGTGTCAAAACCTTCAGCAATCCCGATCACCATCATTTGGGCTAGGCCACGATTTGGCTGGGCGCCGTCAAGATCGGCGAACAGCGCAGCTACATCGGCACGCGCTGCGATCGGCATCAACGACAAGCCAACCGCCAGCAGCCCCATGAAACTTCGCGTCAATCGCATCTGTTGCATGCGTCGCGCTCCGCTAAAGCGTCTCAAACCTAGCCGAGAGAGGTGAGCTTTTCGACCCGGAAACGCGGTAAATGATCCGGGCAACTTGTGTTGGCGAGCCGCTGTCTGGTGTTGGCGAGACCCGTTTTTGGGTACTGGCCGAAATCGGCCACTCGCGATTTCAAATCAGACCACCCTTCACGCACGCCTCACGTGGAATTTAGTTGGGATTGGCGGGTTCCGAACCCACATCACAAGTGTGCCGGTTCCCTCAGACTGGCACTTTTCCCAGAGTGCGGCCCCAGCTTTCCCCCGGGCTGGGGCCGATTCTTGTGGCCACTCGCAGATCCGAAATAGGCATGCGCGGTGCATAACCAAGTTGCATCAGCATTAGGCACAGATGCGGCGGAACCGGAGAGATCCGTCCGGCGTAACGCCCGGACGGCTTTTTTCTTACTAGACTCAGGGGACCTAGACTAGTCGAGCTCGGGCTGAAGGCGAAGGGAAGATGACTGTGCAAGGAAGACTCCCCTTGGCCGGATGAACCGTGCCAGCGCTGGCTTGGTGCCAGCGCTGGCTTCGACAGGGCTCAAAGCGTTTTGAAGATCCACTAGATTCTTGCGGTTGGTTCGGCGAACGCCACCGCAGAGGACTGCTGCATGAAGTTGTCAAGAATGGCAGCGGCTCCCGCAGCGATAACGAGGGCGCTCAAGCAAGCGATGGCAAAGGTACGCATCTTCTTTCTCCTAATCCTCTGAAATTTGTAGCACAGTTCGAAACCACCAGGTTGCATTCGACGGACAGAACACCGTGTTCAGGCCGCGCGAGAAAAGGCCTCCGCTTCGAGATCCACAAAGGTTCGCCCGAGCAAACCAACCGCTGAGTAGAAATCGGCCGCCTCAGCGTGCTCGAGGTCGATAAAAAACCGCCTGATCCATGGCGAGAGGTGCTGTTGAAAGAACTCACGCTCGGCGCCAGGCCGCGCCGGAATGCTGCCGTCGGCAAGGCCTGCCATGACTTCACAAAGAATTCCGGCGTGATCCTCAGGTTCCGAGCGCTGGGGTGCTATTTCGATACCGAAACCTTGAAACGCTTCCCGCAGCCGCGCGAGCGGGTGTCCGTATAGCGTCTCCGCCAAATAATGAGACGAATAGGGTAAGAGCGAGCCCTCTCGGAGGCCGGCAAACAGAGCAAAATATTCCCGCGCCGCCGTTTCTTCATTCACCCGCACCGCGGCCTCGCGAACGGCACCGTGCGCCACTCCAATTGGGTTGGCGTCGTCGCGCAAATCGGCCAAGCGAGAGAGAAGGAGCGAATCCGGGCTGCGCGAAAGCAAAGTCGCCAACAGCGCATATTCCTGCGCTCGGGCACCGTCGATTTCCTCGACATTCGGCCTGAAAGACTGATGAGAGACTGATTCCGGCATGGTTCTTGGCTCAACGTAAAGAAATGTAGCGATCGCCGACAGCGGCATTGCCGGCACTACTTTGGTAAGGCGCTCCCACGACTGCGACGACTGCAGGACGCATCGTATTCTTCAACGCCATGTGCAGCCTTCGTCGCAGCACGTGCTTCGGCCATGGCACACGATGACATGATGCTATCGGTGGAAGGCGATTGGCGAGCGTCAATCTGCGGATTCTGATCGGCCTCAGGTTGTTTGGAACAAGTTGCGTTCGAGGCGACACGCTCAACGGACGTCATCCCTTCCGCGAGCAGGTTCGGCATCTCCCCCGGCGTGCTTGAGACTTGCGCGAGAAATATGACTCCGCTTTCGGTCGCGTCCAGCCGTCCGAATCCGGAAATCCCATTCGGGTCATTAAAATCCCACTGGTTTTCTGCGATGCCGATGAAGTCGCGAATGGCCGGATCGCTTGTCCAGGCCCGGCGCAGTGCAGCACGCCTCAACTCTGTCGGAACGCCAGATTCCAGAAATGCGACGATATCCGCATCTGCTGTGATCGAGCCAATCGATGGCAAGCTCGCCGGATCAAACGGCTCCTGCATCGCCGAGTTGATTCCTGGCTGCTCGGCCACCGCTTCAACGCTTGTCGAAACGGCTTCTGCTTGTTGCGCTGTTGTTTTCGCCTCGTGCTTCAATCGCACCCAGCGCAGGAAGACGTTACCTCTTTCAGTCACTGCGCGTTCTCTCTTTCCGATCCAGACGCTTTTGTCCATCGCGCTGGCGCTTGACAAAGGGACGGTCGATATGATGTTGGGCGACGAATTGGCCGATCATTTCGGCGATGTCGGGCGGTATGGGCACTTGTTCAACCAGATTGTTGCCGGCGTCGGTAAATCCTTCGCCCTCTGAGGGGTCTGCTGTGACAGCTACCAATTCGTATGGGGGCTCCGAAGCTGTTGGACGCAGAACGATCCACAGCGCGGGCGCGCCCGATGCGAGATTGTCGCGATAGCTGGACGTCTCGGTGCGATGCAGTTCGATCGCGGCCTCGCCGGCGTAGAACAACGTCGTTTCCGCTTCCATGCCGAGCGGCGTCCAAGGCGCAGCCGACGGGCTTCCGGTAAACACCGAAACCGGCCGCCACAGAAAATCGGCCCAGGCGCTCCTGGCCCTGCGCCGCTCGACCATCACACCCACCGCAATGCGCGCGAGAGCTGTCGTTCTCAATTGACTGCCTCCGCTTGGCGGATGGGCAAGCCGGCTATCAGATTTTGCGGCTTCAGCCGTAACACCCCGTCCGCGTTCATCGCTAGCAGCAGATACAACGGCTCACCTCGGACATTTTCGATCACAGCGGCCGGGTCTTCGAACGTCAGCCGGAACAGGCTCACCAGTTGAGTCCGCGCCCCGTCATCGAGATCGTCGCCATTCCAAATTGCATCGCCGATGCGTGTGGCGTCGGAGCTCAGTCGGACATACCAGCTAAATGCCACGCTCTGCAGTTCCGCCAGCGGCTCGACCACGACGTCGATCGCAAGCAAATGGGAGAGCCAGCGCACGACCACATCGCCGAGAGCGATCAGACCGCGCCGGCCGGTCGTCAGATCGAGCGCCATGTCAAAGCGATCGCTGCGCTCCCAATAGCTTTCTGCGGTGGAATCGCTAAGCAGGTCGATTTCGGCGGTGGGCAACAATCCGAGCAACGTCGAGAGCAGCGATGGAGAATGCAAGGCGGGCGACGGGGCAGTCTCTTCATCGATCGCGACGATCGAAGCTTCCTGGAGCACTAGCCTCTGCGGACGGAAGAACAACTCCGCGGCCCGCAGCATGAAAACGTCCCCGCAATCGTCCAATGCGTTGCGAAGGATCGCTTGCACCAATTGGCAAATCAGGATGTGGGGAAACCTGATATTGCGCCTGACGATTTCGAGATAGGCTTCCTCCAGGCTGCAATGCCTCACCAGATGATCGCGCCAGGCGATCATCGTCTGCCAATTCTCGCGTGCGTCCGCATCGGCGATCGCGGCCACTCGCGAGGCGGCGATCGGCTGCCGCGGATCGAGCAACAATGTGCTGTACAGCCCTCGCTCGGCTGAACACGCTTCTGCCGGTGGCATCAGCTCAGGGCGCGCCAAATACGCCTTCAAAAATTTATCAGTGACAAGCAGCTTCCCCGTGGCGTCGCGACCGAGCAAATGATGCCCGCAAGAAAGCCAGAAGTCGCGCGATGCACTCATGCGCCTGCTCCCTTGCCGAGCCCGGCAAGATCAAGGTATTCATCCGGCGCATTTTCCTCGCCGACGACTTCCAGAAACTCGAAGGCCCGTGCATGCTGCCCTGCCCCTTCGCGCGGACGTAGCGCGCGGAACGTCTCGCGGATTGTTCCCGCCTCGCAACTGCGGGTCACGGCCACGACCACACCCGCCGGGTGAACGCATAGCGAAGCCGCGAAATCGATTTCATCTTCTGCCGCCGGCCGGGCAGCGTAAATATCCGGGGCTCCGAAGTGCGCAACAAGCTGCGCCGCGAGCATGTCCACGACTGCTTCGCGATCAGCTTCACTCGCGTGGACAATCTGCACCAGCGTCGAACGGCCGAGCGACGCCAATCCCAAAAAGCCGGCACGAAATGCGCGACGTGCTTTGCCATGCAACTTCGCCGGCTCGTTACGGGCGAATGCGAAAGCGCCAGACACCGCCCACTCGCCGGGCGCTGCCGCCTTTTCAAAGACAAGCGAATCCGAAGCATCGAGCTGGATGGTGCGCAATAGTCTCACCCCTCGGTTCTCCCGCGCTCGCGAAGATAGTCGTCAGTGGTGCGCACGGTCCGAGACGGCGCTCCGTAAGGTTCGAAGCCCTCCTCTACGACAAACGCAACGCGGCAGTCTTCGCACATTTTGATGACGTCAAGGAGCTTGGACGAGCCGGAATACATCCAGTGCTTGCCTTCGAGTTTTGCCAGCACGCGATCGATCGCGCTTCGCACGCCGAACGGCTTGCCGCAGCGGATGCAGCAAAATGGTTGTTCCTCCTTGAGGACCCGGGCGGGCGTCGTGGCCGCGCGGAAATCTATCTGGGGCTTGAGCGCAATCACCTTCTCCGGGCATGTCGCCTGGCATAGCCCACACTGCACGCAGGCGTCTTCGACGAACCGTAGCAATGGCCGTTCCGGATCGTCGCGCAATGCGGCGGTGGGACAGGCCGACACGCAGGATAGGCATAATGTGCAGCCGCCGGCCTGGATCTCCACTGCACCAAAAGGCGCTCCAGCGGGCAACGCGATCATGTCTACGGGCATAGGGGCGGCGCGATGCAGCTCGCCCAGCGCGAAACGCAGCACATCTTTTTTTCTTCCCTCCGCTCGGAAGCTTGCGGGACGCGGTGCCGTCGGCATCAACGGGATTGCGCGCAATGCCGCAATGAGCACATCCGGGTCATCGGTTTCGATTGTCGCGACACAGGCGGGCGCAAAGCCTAACCCTGCAAGTATCGGATCGGCCATCGCCATCGTCCGCCGCAACCCGGCAACATCATGACGCGGCTTGGACCGAAGCAGGAACCGCATCGCAGATGCGCCATAGGCGAAAGCGGCTGCGATGTTCTCCAATCCAACCTGTGTGATCTCGTTGACGGCGAACGGCAGCACATGCGCCGGCAGCCCGTCGCCAAAGCGCGCCAATGCATCGATCAGCGGCTCGCCATGAGGTTCATCATGCACCAGCACGACTGCCTGTTCGCCGCCAGCCTGGCGGTAGGCCATGAGCATCGCGCGCAGCTTTCGCATCAGCGCGTCCTCGGAAGGCAGCGCATAGGACGCCGCCCCGGTCGGGCAGGCAGCCGCGCATTGGCCACAGCCGGCGCAAATATTCGGGTCTATCGCGACGTGATCGCCGGCCGGCGTGATCGCACCGGCTGGACAGAGATCGAGACAGCGCGTGCAGCCTGTCACACCGGAGCGCGAGTGGGCGCATAGTGTCGCATGGAAGGTGATATACCGCGGCTTGTCGAACGTGCCGACGAGATCGCGTGCCTTGAGGACCGCTTGCAGCATGGCGGAAGGACTGCCGGGATCCGCACGCAGATAGCCGTCACGCAGATCGCTCGCCGGGAAAAATGGCGTACCGCCGGTCAGATCAAGAACAATATCGCAGTTCGAGCGCGCATTGTGACGGGACGGTCCGAACTCCAAGGCGCCGCGCGAGGAGGGCATCGGCTGAGCGAAATCATCGACTGTGATTTCGAACGCGCCGAGATGACCTTTTGCCGTCCTGACCTTGCCCTTCGCCACCGGAAAATCGGTGACGCGCGGCGGCACGATGGCTGCGGGCGGTTCGATCAGAACCGTGACGTCGAGATGATCCTTGAGCAGTTTGCCAGCTTCGACAGCGGTCTCGTCGCGGCCGCAAATCAGGATGACGCCGCCGCTCTCCAATTTGACGAAAGGCGCATCTGGCGCCGGCTCGGCCGCCGCCGCAAGCAGTGCCGCCATTTTCGGCCCCGCCTGAACTCCCTCGCTGGACCATCCGGCGGTCTCGCGGATATTGGCAAACTGGATCGAACCCAGGCGTCCAGCCTGCGCGGCCAGGCCGGAAAACAGCGCCGCTTCCTGGGTGCACGCGACCGTGACTGGCCCGTCTTGTGCCGCAATGGAGCTGAAACGATCGAGTTCGGCACCGCAGAGCTGGGTCGCAGTGATCGGTTCGCTATTGCAACCGCAACGGATCGCCTCGGTGCCGAGGGGTACCGTGCCGTCACACGAGCAGATCAAGATGCGCCCCGAATCAGTCATCGCGCTCACACTCTCTTGTTGCTGGACTCGGCTCTTTCATCAGTGTTCCTGCAGATCCGTGCGTCAGGTATCTTGCTCCGACAGGACACCACCGAACTGCCCGGCCGACATTCATTCTGCGGGTGTCGCCGCAGACTCGTCGCGGTGATCTTCTTTCAGCCGTCGGGCGAGCCAGAGATCATGATGCTCTTTCGCCCAGTTGAGATCGACTTCGCCAGTTGCCATGGCCTCGAACGCACCCTCCATGCCGAGCGTACCGATATAGATGTGCGCCAGGATCAGGGCGATGAACAAGATGGCCACGACTGCATGTACGACCTGCGCGAGTTGCATCTCCGGAATGTCCGTCCCATAGAAGGGAAACAGCAGAAGAAAGCCCGATGCTGAGACTGCCACTCCGGCCACCAGCGAAAGCCAGAAGACAAGCTTCTCACCGAGATTAAAGCGTCCGGCAGGCGCATGCTTATTCCGGATAAAACCACCGCCCTGCTTGAGCCAGTCGATGTCCACCTTGGCCAGAAAATTGTCCTTGAAGAAGATGACCGCGATCAGGACGAGGCCAGCCACGAAGGAGAAGCTGGTGAAGTTGTGCACATACTTTGCAGCCTGAGCCACGTCAGAAAATGTATCCGGACCGATGAGTGGCAAGAGCACGATCTTGCCGAATGTGACGTTCAAGCCGGTAAGGCCGAGAACGACGAAGGATATCGCCGTCAGCCAATGCGAAAAGCGTTCAAACGCCTTGAAGCGAAGGATTTTATTTCCGGAGCGCCCTGCCGCAATTCGGACTCGTCCTATGATCAAATAAGCCAGGCCTAAGAGCAGGATTGTACCGGCGATCACGACTGCGGCGCCCCAATGCAGCAGGACCTCGTGGAAATAATCCCATGTTCGCCCAGCCGGCTGCTCCAGCACGCTGGCCTTGAGGTCGGGAATGTCGATGCGTCCTTCGATGCGGGGAGCCTGCCTTAGCAGCGTTCCTTGATCGGTGACGCTTGCTGTCGGATTGGGGGCGCCGTCCGGGCCGAGCTTCTGGGCATGTGCGGGAACGGCGGCAATGATCAGCAGCGCCACGCTGACAATGAAGAGACGAATGCCCTCAAAACGCGTCATGACAGTCAACCTTTCACCCCGACACATCCTGGCCGGCGTCTGCCAAGCGACCTAGACCTTGATGTCCTCGTGATAGGCGGTCATCCACCCCCAGGCGCCGGAGCCGTAGCCGCGCTTCAAGACACGCTCCTTGTAGATTTGCGCTATGACGTCGCTATCGCCGGCGAGCAACGACTTGGTGGAGCACATCTCCGCACAAAGCGGCAGCTTGCCTTCGCCGAACCTGTTCGAGCCATATTTCGCAAACTCCTCGGCACTGCCGGCGGCTTCGGATCCTCCGCCACCCGCGCAGTAGGTGCATTTGTCCATCTTGCCGCGCGAACCAAAATTGCCAACCTTCGGATACTGCGGCGCGCCAAATGGGCAGGCGTAAAAGCAATAGCCGCAACCGATGCACAGATCCTTGTTATGCAGCACGATGCCATCTTCAGTCGGATAGATGCAGGTGACCGGACAGACGGCAGCACATGGCGCATCGGTGCAGTGCATGCAGGCCATCGAGACCGACCGCTCGCCGGGCTTTCCATCATTGATGGTCACGACGCGGCGACGATTGATGCCCCATGGCACCTCGTTCTCGTTCTTGCAGGCGGTGACGCAGGCGTTGCATTCGATACAGCGGTCCGCGTCGCAAAGGAATTTCATGCGTGCCATCGTTTAAACCCCTCTCACGCTGCCCTGATCTGGCAAAGCGTCGCCTTCGGTTCCTGCATGCCGGTCGCGGGGTCATAGCCGTACGTCGTGAGCGTATTCACGCTCTCGCCGAGCACGATCGGATCGGAGCCTTTCGGATATTTGGCGCACAGATCGACACCCTCGTACCAGCCGGCGAAACTGTAAGGCATCCAGGCAACGCCTTTGCCTACCCGCTCGGTTACGAGCGCCTGCATGCGAGCTTTTGAATTGCTTTCAGGTCCGGTCACCCAGACCCATCCGCCGTCCTTGATGCCGCGCTCGCTTGCGTCGGCCGGATTGATTTCGACATACATGTGCTGCTTTAGCTCCGCGAGCCACTTGTTGGATCGCGTCTCCTCACCGCCGCCTTCATATTCCACCAACCGACCGGACGTCAGGATCAGTGGAAACTGCTTCGCGATGCCCCGGTCGACGACGGACTTCTGTACAGTGAAGCCGATATTTGGCACACGGAACTGCCTGGCGTCGGGCAGCGTGGGATAGTCGGCGACGAGGTCGGGCCGCGGCGTATAGATCGGTTCGCGATGGACCGGAATCGGGTCGGGCAGATTCCATGCGATCATTCGCGCTTTGGCGTTGCCATAGGGCGAGCAGCCATGCTCGATCGCCACGCGCTGAATCCCGCCGGAAAGGTCCAACGCCCAGGACACGGCGTCGGGATTGGCCGAATTCACGCGCTGGATGATTTCCATTTCCTTCGGCGCGAGATCTTTGTCCCAGCCGAGCTTTTTGAGCACGCCCAGAGTGAACTCCGGGTATCCGTCCTTTATTTCAGAGCCAACCGAATAGGAACCCTCCGCGAGAAGATTGTCGTGGTCCTCTTTTTCGAGCTCCTGCCCGTTCTCCATCACCTTGCGCTTGACGACGCGCTCGACACCGAACCGGGCGCGGAAGGTGCCGCCGCCCTCCTTCACGGAAAGATTGGTGTTGTAAAGGATCGGCGTGCCCGGATGCTTCAACTCCGGCGTTCCCCAGCACGGCCACGGTAGGCCATAATAGTCTCCGCCGACTTCCGGATCGTCCTTCGGCGCCCGCAAGGTGACCAGATCGAACTTGGCCTGGTTCTTCATGTGGGCCTTGAGCCGTTCAGGAGATTGTCCGCAATAACCGGTCGACCAGCCGCCGCGATTGATCTCGCGCAGAATATCCTCCGCCGACACCTTGCCGCTCTCGACCTCGATGTTCTTGAACATCCGGTCGGCAAAGCCGAACTTGCGGGCGAACATGTACATCGTGTCGTAATCGTTCTTGGATTCGAAGACCGGATCCACGATTTTCTCACCCCATTGCAGAGAGCGGTTCGACGCGGTGCGCGACCCATCCATCTCGAAGCTGGTGCAGGCCGGCAGAAGGTAAATGCCATCCTTGCGCTCCGAGAGCACCGACCATGCGGTCGGATACGGATCGCAGACCACTAACAACTCGAGCTTCTCAATCCCTCGCTTGGCTTCCGGCATGCGCGTGATGGTATTGACGCCATGTCCCATGATGAACATCGCCTGCACCGTATCGGGCTGGCTGACCTGGTCTTTAGGAAGCAGCGTCGCATCAAACCAGCGGGTGCTCGGAATGCCCGGCGTTTCCATCAGCGTTTTGCTCGGAAAGCGGGACTGCATCCACTCATAGTCGACTTCCCACACCCGGCACCAATGTCGCCAGGCGTCTTCGGCAAGACCGTAATAGAGCGGCAATGTCGTCACATCGAGCCCGAGATCGGTGGCTCCCTGCACGTTGGTGTGGCCACGAAATATATTTGCCCCGCCTCCGGCGTATCCCACATTGCCGGTGGCGAGAAGCAGGATGCAGCTGGCACGAACGTTCGCTGTGCCGGTCGCGAACTGGGTCTGCCCCATTGCCCAGATCAGTGTTGCAGGCTTTTCCTTGGCAAAGACTTCAGCAATGTGCTTGACCTGCGCTTCCGGCAGACCCGTGACGCGCTCAACCTCGCGGGGGGTCCACTTTGCAACTTGCTCGCGGATTTCATCGACGCCGTAGACGCGCTGGTTGAGGAATTCCTTGTCCTCCCAACCGTTCTCGAAGATGTGCCAGAGCATCCCGTAGATCGTCGCAATATGCGTGCCGGGCCGCACGCGGACATATTCGGTCGCGTGAGCGGCGGTTCGCGTCATCCGCGGGTCGACCACGATCATGTTGGCGCGGTTGAATTCCTTGCCTTCAAGGATATGCTGAAGCGAAACCGGATGGGCTTCCGCGGGATTGCCGCCCATCAGCATGATCGTCTTGGCGTTGCGGATATCGTTGTAGCTGTTCGTCATCGCGCCATAGCCCCACGTATTGGCTACGCCAGTGACCGTGGTGGAATGGCAGATACGCGCCTGATGATCGGAATTATTGGTTCCCCAGAAAGCCGCGAGCTTGCGGTTGAGGTAGGCGGCTTCGTTGGTGAACTTGGCCGACCCCAGCCAGTAAACCGAGTCCGGCCCAGACTTCGCGCGAATTTCCAGCAGCTTGTCGCCGATCTCGTCGACGGCCTGTTCCCACGAAAGACGGGTCCACTGGCCATTGACCAGTTTCATCGGGTAACGCAGGCGGCGTTGGTTCAACACGTCGTCGCGAACCGCCGCGCCCTTGCAGCAATGCGATCCGCGATTGATCGGGCTGTCATAGTCCGGCTCCTGGCCGATCCACACCCCATTCGCGACCTTGGCGATCACCGAGCAACCGACTGAGCAATGGGTGCAGACGTTCTTGCGGGTTGTAATCGTCGCGCCAGGCGGAGCCGGCGGACCGGCCTCCGCCTTGCGCACGCCGCCAAGAGGGAAGCTCCCGAGCGCCGCCAGCGCGCCCGCGGCGAGACCGGACTGTCTTAGAAATGCACGACGATCCGGTTCGTTTCTTGGCTCGCCTGTCTGCGCGCCAAGACGTCTGACGCGGGACCGATGCCCTTCCGACCTTTTGATCAGCACGGACGTCCTCCCTATCGGTTCGGATAGCTGTTGACCCGGTAGAAATTTCGGACCTCCGCCGACTTGGCCTGGTAGCGAGCCCGGCGTTTGTACGTCATGTCCACGGGTTTCGCAGAAGCCGGCTCTGGTACGAGGGCGCTGGCGGCTGTCGCGCCAACTCCAGCAACCACAGCACGAAGCAAATCGCGGCGGCGGATGGGATTATGCTGCATGAGAGCGCTCCCAGAACGGGCGCCACAACAGGGCCATCTGATTCTCCAAATTGAGCGATGGACGCATGCATTGCCGGTGTGGGGTACGGCCGGTAATTTTTAGATAGCGAGCAGGCGCGACGGTCTCCATTAAAAAACGATTTATAATCCCACCACGCCGATCCGCTGCGGCGGTGTTATCCTTGGAACCGATGCCCGCAGCGCAACGATCGACCTGGTGATTGGCTCCGGGAGCATGGGTGGCGCCTTGCTCTCTACCTGCGTCAGCGCCGCAAGAGAGCCACGAGCAATTGGACGTCGCGCTCTGGCGTGTCGAAACTGGCGTCGATCCCGCCTACGACCTGGCCATCGATTACAATCGGAAGACCGGTTCCAGGTGTCGAGTCGCGGCTCGACGCCTCATGCGAGTCACCCAGATCGCGCGCAATCGTCGGAAGGACGACGGCGACGACATTGGTGTCCAGCACAGTCATCGCGCATCCAGTCGAAGCAGTCAGCAGGACCGCTAGGGAAGCACCGGGTCTCAAGCCGCTTCCTTCCCCATTGACCAGCCCAGTTGCGCGCGGACGGCCACCAAAGCGTCGACGAGATGCTGCATGTCGTCATCTGTGTGAAAGGGCGTGGGGGTGATGCGCATTCTTTCCTGGCCGCGCGGCACAGTCGGGTAATTGATCGGCTGGAGATAGATACCGTGCTCCGTAAGCAGCAGTTCGCTCGTGCGCCGGCACTGATGTGCCTCACCGATGATTAGCGGCAGGATATGACTTGGCGTGTCGAGCAGGGGCATGCTGGCCGCCTGGAGCATCGCTTTGAGCCGCCGGACATTGCGCTCCTGCCGCGCGCGCTCCTCGGGATGAGTTCTGACGTGCTGCACAGCCGCGAGGGCCCCCGCAGCAAGATGCGGGCAGAGCGAGGTCGTGAAGATGAAGCTGTCCGCGAAGCTGCGGATGACGTCGATCAGCGGCGCGGGCCCGGCGACATAGCCGCCCATCACCCCGAAGGCCTTGGCGAGCGTAGCCTCGATGAGTGTCACACGATGAGACACGCCATCGCGCTCCGCGATGCCGCCGCCGCGCACGCCGTAGAGACCGACCGCGTGGACCTCGTCGAGATAGGTGATGGCGCCGTGCTTCTCGGCGACATCACAGATCGCCGCAATGGGCGCAATGTCGCCATCCATGCTGTAGACGCTTTCGAACGCGACGATCTTCGGGCGATCGGGCGCCACCGAATTTATCAGTTCATCGAGATGAGTAACGTCGTTGTGGCGGAAGATGAAGCGCTCCGCGCCGGACCGCCGAATGCCTTCAATCATCGAATTGTGATTGAGCGCGTCGGAAAAGATCGCGCAGCCAGGCATCAGCCGACCCAACGTGCCGAGGGCCGCGAGATTCGAAATCCAGCCTGAGGTGAAGATCAGCGCGCCTTCCTTGCTGTGCAGGTCCGCAAGCTCGGTCTCCAGTTGGACATGCTGCCAATTGGTGCCGGAGATGTTTCTGGTGCCGCCAGTGCCCGCACCAGAGCGATCGATCGCTCGGTGCATGGCCGCCAGCACGTCGGGGTGTTGCCCCATCCCTAGATAGTCGTTGCTGCACCACACGGTCACGCGACGGGTTTGGCCGTCAGCACCGTGCCAAAAGGCGCTCGGGAACTCACCCGCGATCCGCTCCAATTCTATGAACGTCCGATATCGGCCGTCCAGTTTGATGTCGGCAATGAGCGACTCAAATGTCGCGCGAAAGTCCGCTTTACTGTCCATCTCTCATAAGGCCTATCAGTTGTATCGTCTGTTGCTAAAGTCGACGGAAACCATCAGCCGATCCGTAATTGGCCGATCATTACCGAGCGCGTTTAAGCAACGTGCTGAGCTCGCTCGGAAGCGGCGGCAGTGAGACCGTAAGGCCGATCGCCAGCAACAGTCCGATCATGGGTTCGGCATTGCGTCGCTGCCACCTGAGGCGCTCGCAGCACAAATCCCTGCCCGCGAATGGTGCAGATCATCGGCCACTCGTGAGCTTGGTCGATCTTACGACGCAGTCGCCCCATGTGGACGTCAACGAGATTGGACTTGGGGATGAACTTATAGTTCCAGACTTGCCTAAGAAGCACTGCTCTCGTCAGCACCTGGCCTTGGCGCCGCATCATATATTCGGCCAGAACGAACTCACGCGGCAGCAGATCGATCATTCGCTCGCCGCGCCTGGCGGTGCGCGTCAGAAGATCGAGCTGCAGAGGGCCGACGCTGAGGACCGTTTCTCGGCTTTCGGTGGATGACCGCAGAAGCTCCACCAGTCTGGCAAGCAACTCGGCGACGGCGACGACGCTCGCCGGGTTCATGTTCATCGGGAGGGCCTCTGTCCTTGAGAATCGAGACGAGGCCGAGCGGATTTCGAGCGCGTTGTTGCTGATCATCGAGTTCTCCTTCACACCGTTTAGCCCACAGCAAGATCGTCACGTGAAACCCTGGATTGGCTTGGGACCAAGCGGCGGCGTTTCGAGGTGTCGAATCCGTGCATTCCAAGTTGCCATTGCAGGCCAACGATCGCTCCTTTGGTCGGCCGCAACAATGCGAGTGCGCTCAGTGTAGTGATGGGCAGCCATATCAATAGCTGGAGCCACAACGCCGGCGCGTAGGCCGTCTCAACGACCAGAATGGCTGGAACGATGACGTGGCCCACCGCGGCGATGACCAGGTAGGCCGGAAAATCATCGGCGGAGTGGTGAAACAACTCCTCGTCGCACTTCGGACAATGGTCCGCGACCTTCAGGAAGTGCCTAAACAAAGTTCCTTGTCCGCAATGCGGACACCGCGTCCGGAAGCCGCGCCACATAGCCTGTGCGAGTGAGACTGACTCTTGTGAGACTCTCATTGCCCTACTCCTTGACAGCGTCCCTGCAATATGCACAACGGGACCTACAATCGAAAGGCAATATTGGCAATTTGTATGGACTGGATCCCTACAATCTCCGAGTGGCAAGGGCCGGTGTACCTGCGGATTGTTGACGCGTTGGCGGCCGACATCGCAAGCGGCCGTCTCCACCGTGGCCAACAGATGCCGACGCACCGAGCGCTCGCGGCAACGCTGAAGCTCGATCTCACGACGATCACGCGGGCGTATGGTGAAGCTCGGCGACGCGGCCTCCTTGATGCGCGCGTGGGACGCGGCACGTTCGTCTCGGAAACTTCGGCGCGGGCGCCGGCGGGCATCGCGTTTCAGATCAAAGTCGATCTCTCCATGAACGTGCCGCCGCAGCCCTTGGAGGCGGATCTCGATATGCGCATCGCGCGGGGCCTTAAATCCATCCAGGATCAATCGAGTTTCAGTGCTTACCTCAACTACACGAGACCGGGTGGCAGCGACGAAGAACGGGAGGTGGCGGCCAAGTGGCTTCGTACGCGGGTGCCAAACGCGAGTGCCGACCGCTTGATCATCTATCCCGGGAATCAAGCCATTTTGTTCAATGCGCTTCTCGCACTCACGGCACCCGGTGACGTAGTGCTCACCGAAGCCTTCACTTTCCCTGGAGTAAAGGCCGCCGCCGAAAAGCTTCGGGTCCGCCTTATCGGTGTTTCCATGGATGCCGAAGGAGTTCAGCCGGATGCACTGCGGCGTGCATGCGAACAGCACAACCCGAAAGCGATTTATCTAACTCCGACGCTGCACAATCCGACGACGGCGACGCTGAGCCCCGAACGCCGAAAGGCTATTGCAGGGATCATTCGCAAGGCCGGTACGTTCCTAATCGAAGATGACGCCTACGGTATGCTGGAGCCGGCGGCCTCGCCAATCGCGAACCTCATTTCCGAGCGCACTTATCTCGCCGTCGGCTTGTCGAAATGCATCGCTCCCGCACTGAGAGTCTCTTATCTCCTGGTTCCCGACGCGGCCGCGGAATTGACGCTGCGGAGCAACCTTCAAGCCACGACGCTGATGCCAGCCCCGCTGATGGTGGCACTCGTCACGCATTGGCTTCGATTTGGCGTTGCAAACCAAATCATTCACGCGGTGCGCAACGAAGCCGCGGGCAGGCAGAAGCTGGCCGCGAAATTCTTGAAAGGACTGCATTTCGCGACGCGGCCAAATAGTCATCATCTGTGGCTGTCATTGCCTCAGCACTGGAACAGCAGAGGCTTTTTGTCTCATGTTGCCCGCCACGGGATGGCTCTGGTCGGCGAAGATACATTTGCGGTGGGTGATACGGCCTCTCGTGCCGTGCGTGTCTCGCTCGGGGCGGCGCGCAATCGCGCCGAACTCGCCGCGGCGCTGCAGTTTCTAGCCGCGGCGATGAAGTCGTCTGTCGCGTCTCTTCAGATCGTATAGTGTTGCGCGCGCTGTCGATCTCGCGCCAAGGCGAAATCCAACCGACCGACTAAGCTGTCTACCAACGCGAAATTGAGTAGGCGATCAATGCCGCCGGCCAGAGGCCACACGAACAGGAATTCTCTCAATGATGCCCGGCCGTCCCCGGCAAGGGACCCAGCGCTGCCGCCGCGGTGTTCGCGATGTCCACATCCGTGTCCTTGCTCAAGCCAGCTATGCCTACCGCGCCCACGACTTTGTCCCCTACGCGTATCGGCATGCCGCCGCGCAGCGCCGCAATGTTGGCGGTGACGAACGCCGTTCGACCCTGGTTGATGTTGTCCTCGATCTCAGCCGTCGGTCGATGTAGCCGTGCGGCTGTTCGTGCCTTCCCGATCGCGAGGTCCGCGCTTGCCGGCCGAACACCGTCCATCCGCTCAAAAGCAAGCAGATCTCCGGCCGGATCAACCACCGCGATTGCCGAGGGTGCATGGTGCTGCTGCGCGCTTGCCTTCGCCGCTTGCAGAGCCATCTGGGCCCCGGCTTGATCGAGGGTCGTTACATTGATGGTCTGTGCCCCGACAGACAGGCAAGAGACCGTTGCCAACACCGCGACGCCAATTCCAAGTTTGGTCATAGCGAGCTGACTTAAGCCACTCTCGGGAGTTGCCGGTGCGGATCGATCACGAACTTGTTCGCGACGCCGGCGTCGAAGGTTTTGTAACCTTCCGGCGCCTGCTCGAGGTCGATCACCTTGACATTTACGATCTTGGCGATGGGCAGTCTGTCGGAAAGTATCGCCTGCATGAGCTGCCGATTGTATTTGAGCACCGGCGTCTGGCCGGTATGGAGCGCGTGCGATTTTGCCCAGCCGAGACCGAGGCGAAGGCTGAGGTTGCCATGTTTGGCAGCCTGCTCCTTCGCGCCCGGATCGTCGGTCACATACAGGCCGGGAATGCCGATCGCGCCGGCTGCCCGGGTGATTTCCATCAGACTGTTGAGCACGACGGCAGGCGCTTCGATGACTTTGCCGTCTGTTCCTTGCGCCTTCGCTTCAAAGCCGACGCAGTCGATCGCGGAATCGACTTCTGGAACGCCGAGGACGTCAGCAACGAGTTCGCCGAG
>Ga0210408_10002536_pt1 | contig 17715 bp, 9 predicted proteins | sample IncBWH4MmetaG_FD_155471 | JGI IMG/M metagenome (GOLD analysis project Ga0210408, IMG submission 155471) | Forest soil microbial communities from Barre Woods Harvard Forest LTER site, Petersham, Massachusetts, United States - Inc-BW-H-4-M | ecosystem: Environmental > Terrestrial > Soil >...
GCCCGCTGCCGGCGCTGTACGACGCCTCGCCGCTGCGGCGCGAGCGGATCGAAGACGTCGACCTGCTGGTGGTGCGGGAGTTGACGGGGGGGATCTACTTCGGCGAGAAGACGCGCACCGAGGAGGGCGCCTCGGACCTCTGCACGTACACGGTCAAGGAGATCGAACGCGTGGCGCGCACGGCGTTCAACGCGGCGCACGCGAAGGTGACGAGCGTGGACAAGGCCAACGTGCTCGAAACCTCGCGCCTGTGGCGGGACGTGGTGAGCGATGTGCAGGACCGGGAATACCCGCACGTGCAGCTGGAGCACATGCTGGTGGACAACGCGGCGATGCAGCTGATCGCGAATCCCCGCCACTTCGACGTGCTGCTGACGGAGAACATGTTCGGGGACATCCTCTCCGACGAGGCGGCGATGCTGACGGGCTCGATCGGGATGCTGCCGAGCGCTTCGCTGGGCGACCGCGCGCCGGGCGCCCCGGGGCTGTATGAGCCAGTGCACGGCTCGGCGCCGGACATCGCGGGGGAGGGGATCGCCAATCCGATGGCGATGTTCCTTTCGGCGGCGCTGATGCTGCGCAACAGCCTTGACATGGACGAGCAGGCGCTGGAGGTAGAATCAGCGGTCGAACGCGCGCTCGACGACGGCGTGCGCACCCCCGACCTCGGGGGCGCCGCCAGCACAGCCGATGCGACGCGGGCGGTGCTCTACTACCTTTAGAGGGTGGCGCAGCCCGCCGAAGGCGGGCGAGCCGGGCCCCTCGTTTTTCGAGACATAATGGGTGGCGCAGCCCGCCGAAGGCGGGCGAGCCGGGACCCTCTTTTTTCAAACAACTAGGAGCGATCGACCTTGGACCCCACGGACCTGATCTGGATGAACGGAGAATTCGTCGCCTGGGAGGACGCCAAGGTCCACGTCCTCACGCACGGCCTGCACTACGGCACAGGGGTGTTCGACAGCATGCGCTGCTACGACACCGCGCTAGGCCCGGCGGTGTTCCGCAACGTCGACCACCTTGAGCGCCTGCGGCGCTCGGCGGAGCTCTACTACATGCCGGTCCCCTACACGGTGGCGCAGCTGCGGGAGGCGACACTCGAGCTGGTGGCGCGCAACGGCCTGCGCTCCTGCTACATCCGCCCGCTCGTCAACCGGGGCTACGGCCAGATGGGACTGAACCCGCTGGAGGCCCCGGTGGACGTGACGATCGCGTGCTGGGAGTGGGGCGCGTACCTCGGCGAGGAGGGGATGCGCCACGGGGTGCGCGCAAAGGTCTCCTCGTGGCGGCGGATCAGCCCGGACTCGCTGATCCCGCATGCGAAGGCGTCGGGTCAGTACCTGAACAGTGTGCTGGCGAAGGTGGAGTCGTTGAAGGCGGGCTACGAGGAGGCGATCCTGCTGGACGACCACGGCCACGTGTGCGAGGGGACGGGGGAGAATGTGTATGTGGTGCGCGGGGGGGAGGTCGTGACGCCGGGCCAGCACAACTCGATCCTCGATGGGATCACGCGCCGTTCGGTGATCCAGATCGCGCAGGACCTCGGTTATACGGTGTCTGAGCGCAATGTGGCGCGCGCGGAGATGTACTTGGCGGACGAGGTGTTCCTGTCGGGCACGGCGGCGGAGCTGGTGCCGGTGCGCGAGATCGACGACCACAGGATCGGCACGGGCGAGCCGGGCGAGGTGACGCGCGTGTTGCAGGCGGCGTTCGACGACGCGGTCCACGGTCGCAGCGAGCGCTACCGGGAGTGGCTGGACGTGGTCAGCGCTCCGGCCCTGGAGACGCCCGCGGGCGAGGCTCCCGGAGTGGGCGCGCCGGGCGTGGAGGCGCCGGTGGGGCAGGCGCAGGACGCCGCGCGCGCCGCCACGGCCTCGCGGACCGCGACCGGCTGAGTAGAGCTTTGGCTCCCCCCGCCCGCGGAACCCCGGTCGAGCTCTATGACGCGACCCTGCGTGACGGGATGGGCGGCGGGGGGCTGACCCTCACGGCGGAGGAGAAGCTGCGGGTGGTGCATGCGCTGGACGAGCTCGGGGTGCAGCTGATCGAGGCGGGCTTCCCGGCCTCGAATCCGAAGGAGCGAGCGCTATTCGAGCTCCTGGGGGGGGAGAGTCTGGCGGAGGCGGAGATCGTGGCGTTCGGCATGACGCGCCGGCGCGACACAGCGGCGGAACGGGACGAGGGTCTGGGGGTGCTGGCGGGTTGCTTCGCGCCGGTGTGCACGCTGGTGGGCAAGGCGTCGCCGCTGCACGTGGAGAAGGTGCTGCGGGTCTCGCGCGAGGAGAACCTGGACATGATCGGGGCGTCGATCGCGTTCCTGGTGGGGCAGGGTAAGCGGGTGCTGCTCGATGCGGAGCACTTCTTCGACGGCTACGCGCTGGACCCGGGCTATGCCCTGGACTGCGTGCGCGCGGCGGCGGCGGGGGGGGCGGAGCGGGTGGTGCTGTGCGACACGAACGGGGGCTCGCTGCCGACGCGGGTGGGTGAGGTGGTGGCGGAGGTCCACGCGGCTCTGCCGGAGTTGGCGCTGGGGATTCACGCGCACGACGACTCGGGGTGCGGGGTGGCGAACACGCTGGTGGCGGTGGAGGCGGGCGCCACGCAGGTGCAGGGCACGATCAACGGGGTGGGGGAGCGGACGGGCAACGCGAACCTGGTGACGATCATCGCGGACCTGCAGCTGAAGATGGGCCTGGAGGTACTCCCGAGGGAGCGCCTGGCGCGTCTCACGGAGACGGCGCATTTCGTGGACGAGCTGCTCAATCGTGCGCCTGACCCGGGGCAGCCGTACGTGGGCAAGCATGCGTTCGCGCACAAGGCGGGCCTGCACGCGGCGGGGGTGAAAGCGGACGCGAGCACGTTCGAGCACGTGGACCCGGAGCTGGTGGGCAACTCCAGGGAGCTGCTGGTGTCCGAGCTCTCGGGGAAGGGCACGGTGATTGCCAAGGCGTCCGCGGCGGGCATCGAATTGGACGAGGAGGCGGCGCAGCGTACTGCGGAGCGGGTCAAGGAGCTCGAGCACCGGGGCTACCAGTTTGAGGCGGCGGACGGCTCGTTCGAGCTGCTGATGCGCAGGGAGGCGGGTCTGTATGAGCCGCTGTTCCGTCTGGAGTCGTGGCGGGTGATCGTGGAGAAGCGCGCGGACGGGGCGGTGGAGACAGAAGCGACGATCAAGATCTGGCTCCCCACCGACCCATCCGCGGCCGCCGATCCCGACGAGCACGGGGTGCGGGCGGGCGCCGAGGGCCCGCGGGAGCGGCGCTTCGTGGGCACGGCGGAGGGCAATGGCCCGGTGAACGCGCTGGACAGGGCGCTGCGGGAGGCGATCGGGGAGATCCACCCGCACCTGCGCGACATCGAGCTGGTCAACTTCAAGGTGCGGATCCTCGACGAGGACAAGGGTACGGGCGCGGTGACGCGGGTGCTGATCGACGCATCGGACGGCCAGCGGGTGTGGGGGGCGATCGGGGTGTCGGAGAACCTGATCGCGGCCTCGTGGGACGCGCTGGTGGATTCGCTTGAGTCGGGGATGCAACCCGAGCAAGCGGCGGCGGGCCGGGGTGCCGTGGTGGCGGGGCCGGGGGGGAGGCAACCCTCCAGATCGGAGATCGGCGGAGCTCCCGTGGTGGCGGGGCCTGGGGCGACGCAGCCGGCGAGATCCGACACCGGCGCCGGTTCCGCAGCGGTGGGGAGTGCGGAGCAAGCGGTGGTGGGGCAAGCGGGGACACCATCTCGTCCCCCAAGCGGCGGCGCGCGGTAGGAGCGGGGGTCGTGGGCGAGGGCTCAGCAGAGGGTCCTGCGGGGCGCCCGGCGGGCTCCACTTGGGGGGAGCGCAAGCTGCATGACGATGAGCGAATCCCCCTGTCGCGCCCCTCGCTGGGGGCGGCGGAGCAGTCGGCGGTGCTGCAGGTGCTGCGTTCGGGCCGTCTTTCGTTGGGCCCGCGAACGGGGGAGTTCGAGCGGGCGTTCGCGGAACGCGTGGGGGCCCCGCTGGCAAGCGCGGTCTCCAGTGGCACGGCGGGCTTGCATCTGGCGCTGAGAGCGGTGGGGGTGGGCGCGGGGGACGAGGTGATAACAAGCCCGTTCTCGTTCGTGGCCTCGGCGAACGCGCCGATCTACGAGGGCGCGCGCCCGGTGTTCGCGGAGATCGACCCGGTGACGCTGAACCTCGACCCGGAGGCGGTGGAGGCGGCGGTCACGGAGCGCACGAGGGCGATCCTGCCGGTGCACATCTTCGGCTACCCCGCGGAGATGGACGCGCTGGAGGCGATCGCGCGCCGCCATGGCCTGGGGATCGTGGAGGACGCGTGCGAGGCGTTGGGTGCCCGCCACCCGGACGGCCGTCCGGTGGGGGGCCGGGGTAACCCAGCGGTGTTCGGCTTCTACGCGAACAAGCAGATCACCACAGGCGAGGGCGGCATGATCACGCTGGGGGACCCCGATCAGAAGCAGCAGATCGACTCGGAGCGAAACCAGGGCCGCTCCCCGGACATGGGCTGGCTGGACCACGATCGCCTGGGCTTCAACTACCGCCTCTCCGAGATCGCATGCGCACTGGGCCTAGCGCAACTGAGCCGCCTGGACGAGCTGCTCGCGGCAAGGTCCCGGGTGGCAGCGTGGTACCGCGAATCCCTGGCCCCTATCAAGGGTTTGGGGCTACCGTGCCCGAACATGGAAGGCAGCCGCAGGGGCTGGTTCGTGTTCGTGGTCCAGATCCCCGCTCGAGCGGACCGCGACGCGGTGATCCGCCGCCTGGCGCGGGAAGGGATCGAGACGAAGCCGTATCTACCGGCGATCCACCTGATGCGCTTCTACCGGGAGCGGTTCGGGCACAGCCCGGGCGACTTCCCGGTCTGCGAGGACATAGCAGCCCGCTCGATCGCGCTGCCGTTCTTCGCGGAGATGAAGGAGTGGCAGGTGCGGTGCGTGGCGGACGAGCTGCGCGAAGCGCTGGGGCGGTAGACAGGTCGGGTGGGGTGTGGTAGGGCGCCGAGCGGGGTCCTGAGGGGGTACTTGGTTCGCCGCGCGCGTGGCTTCAGGGCAGGGTTCCGGTGCGGCTTAGTGCGGGACAGGGGCGCGACATCATCCTCCCCAGGGCCTGGCTGCCTACTTCCACCTCGTCAATCGGAAACACTTTTTCCGTGATTCGTACAGCCGCTAAAAAGTGAGAAACAAGCCCTTCTCAGATCATTGACAATGCTGTAGGATTGTTCGCGCAACCTCGAATCGGACTTCGGATCGGCAACGTAAGCGAGGGGGGTTCGAGCAGAGGTTGTGTAAGAGACATAGACAGGACCGGCACCGCGGCGTCTTTGCGTTTGAAGACGGGCGTCAAGGTGTACGGCTGATCAACCCTCAGAAAAGGAGCAGTACGACATGAAGCATCTAAAGATCGCGGGGCTCTGCCTCGTAGCTGTATTTGCGGTGAGCATGATGGCATCAGCGACTGCGTCGGCAAAACCAACGTGGTGGACGTGTGCAGAATTAACAGAACCAGTAGGGGCATTTACGGATTCGCTATGTACTAAAAAAGGCAAAGGCAAATTCGAATGGATACAACTTAAAGAAAAACAAACTACCACTTCTAGCGGAACGTTGAAACTAACTGACATCAATGGCAATGGTAAAGGCAAAGCGGTGACGCTGGAATGCACCGGCACCGATGCGGGCACAGTCGGCCCGGAAGGTGAAGACGAAATCACTAAAATTGAAGCTACTGAATGTACCGTGATCACAGGTGAATGTCCAACTCCAAATGCTAAATCTGTGCATACTCCGTGGAAGACCGAATTGAGAGAAGAAGTTGGTGGCGAAATTAGAGATGTCCTCAAAAGTAGTGGTGCAGGGACACCTGGCTGGCAGGTTACATGCGCTGGTATAGTAAAAGATACGTGCGAAGCTGAAGCGAGCACAGGTTTAGAAAACAAAGAATCAACAGGTGAAGTTACGGGAAAATTCGATGGTAAAACTAAAAAAGCAAAATGTTCAGTAGGGGGCGAAGAATCGGGCGAAGTGATAGGTACCGACAATGTTAAAGTCACATCAGGAGAGCACGCCTTCCAGTTCCGGAAAAACTAACACACATTGTGGAGTGACGACAGTTCGTAGTTAAGGACGTTCTGGATAAGCAATCTGCCGGGTGGGGCTGTATTTAGTTCCACCCGGTTTATGTCGTTTCCCTTGGGGATCAGTTTAAATGAATTACAGTTCGAGCAAAAAGGTGGTTTTACGGATAACAAGTAACGATAATATTAAAGTAGCATCGGGAAAGCATGCATTCCAGGATCGAAATAACTGACAGGAGACCACAACCATAAATGTTGTCCGGTAGGGCCGACGTATAGGCCCTATCGGTTTAGTAACGTCTTTCATACGATTGATCGAGGCTTGCGACCGGCTAGTGTGGTGCGGAATCAAGAATTGTTACGGACTTGGAGGAGGTTGGAGATATGGCGAAGGGGATATCGCGGGGCAGATCGGTTAGTGTTGTTAGTGTGTTGGTATTTGTTGTGGTTGGGTTGGCGGCATCTACCGTTTTTGCCTCCACCTCTCTTTTGAACTCTAATTGTCCTAACGACTTGGTTCGTGAGCGGCAGGGTTCGACATATCTTCCTGATTGCCGTGCCTATGAGTTGGTGACTCCGGCGAACAAGGGGGGAGCGCAGGATTCGTTTGCATTTGGGGCGAAGGTCGACCAGGCGATCCCAGCAGAAAATGGGGAAGCGATCGCGCTGAATACTTTTGCTAAGTTTGGCCCAAATCCTGGGTCAGGGTCTGGGCCTTTTCCAGGTTCTGGAGACGGTTATGTCTTCTCAAGGGGGCCTAATGGGTGGCAGATGATGTCTGTTTACCCGCCGGACTCTGGCCAGACGGGGTATGCCGCGGAACTCTTTTCGCCAGATCTATCGCAGATTGGGGTTAGATCATCGACCTTTACGAACTTTAACGACCAGATTGGTGGCTTGAGTTTTGGTGTGGGCGTGCCAGGTGGCCCATATCAGGTTCTTGCTACTACTCCCTTTACGTCGGGGATCGTCTACGATAATCACCCGGATCGGCTGATGGGGTCGTCTGCCGACTTTACCCACTTTATTTTTGAATCGGTGGACTCTAATCTGTTGCCGGCAGCGACTGGAACGGACGAAGAAGCAAGCGATCTCTATGAATATGACTCAGCAAGTAGGCAGTTGCAGGTTACAAATGTAACGAGTGGCGGCTCTCTAGTCAGTATCTGTGGCGCGACACTTGGTGGGGGGGTTGCTGCAAACGGCGATCACGCGCAGGGAGCTGTCTCGAGTGACGGATCTAAGGTCTTCTTCACAGCACCAAACCCGCATGACAAAGGAAAAGCTGGCTGCTACAAAAAAGAAAGTCCTGAAAACGGAGAACCCTCGGTGAATCCGCCGCAGCTATACATGCGGGTAGATGGTAGCGAAACAGTGGAGGTGTCGTCGCCAGATGCTGGCGTTAGCGATGTGCGGGGAGCGCAGCAGATTTTCTATGTCGGTGCGTCTGCTAGTGGCTCAAATGTCTTCTTTACGACCAAAACGGAGCTCACGCCCGACGATACGACACATGCTGGTGAGTTGTATGAATATGATACCGAATCGCGGAGTCTGACACGTATCTCTCGGGGCGAATCCGGTGTGGCCGAAGGCGAGGTTGAAAATAATGGCCAGCCTCTCCAGGGAGGCGTGGCCGTATCCAAAGACGGCACAACTGTGTACTTCACTGCGCACGGGCAGTTAGCAGCTGGTGCACCTGACAATCCAACGAATGGCAGCAATCTTTACCGGTACGACACAGTAGCGAAAACAACTTCGTATATCGCTACGGTCGAATCGGGCGAGAGCATACAGGAAGAACCTTATGTTACGCCTAACGGTCGGTTCTTGCTGTTCGCCAGCAAAGGAATCTTTGGAGAAGGCCATTTTGAACCATCGGTTGAAGAACGTTTTGATGCGGCTCTAGGACACAATGAGATATACCGTTACGATGATGTGACGGGCAGTCTTATATGTGTGTCCTGTTCTGGGGGAGTAGCGACAGGTGAAGCAACTCTTCCGGCTATTGCTGGTGTTGATTATGTGCTTGCGACACCCGATCATTCTCCTCCAGTGATCCCGATGTCTGACGACGGCCGGTATGCCTTTTTCAGTACGAACGAACGACTTGTGGCACGTGATACAAATAGTACAGAAGGTTCCATATTGGGCGTTTCCTCAGTCCCGCTGGGCGAGGACGTGTATGAGTGGGAGCAGGATGGAACCGGTGGATGCGAAGCGAGTGAAGGCTGTATCTATATAATCACATCCGGTACAAGCGATGCGGCTGGGTCTGTTTTGCTCGGAGCTAGCAGAGATGGAAGGGATGTGTTCTTCGCGACGCATGCCCGACTTGTGTCGCAGGATACGGACTTTATGGGTGACATATATGACGCGCGGATGGGGGGAGGCTTTATGGAATCTCCACAAGAATCGTGTGGTGGCGAAGGGTGTCAGGGTGCTCCTAATCGTACTCCGACGCTTGCGAGTCCCTTCAGCTCGAACATAGGGGGCTCCGGAAACATAGTGCCGTTTGCTGTAAAAAACAAAGCTAAAGGTAAAAAAGTCAACGCTACCGCTAGGACTAGACATCATGATGGGAGAAAGCGCAAGAGGAAAAGGCGGACGGGGAGTAGCGCTAATGCTCAAAAGCTTGTCGGTGTTCACAAGTTTTCTGGAGGTCGCTGATGTTCGCGTTGGCCGCGTTGAAAATAAGCTCCCGCGGTCTGCGGGTCCTTGCAGTGGTCCTGGTGGCGATAGCCATACTTGCCGCCCTGGCCGAGATAGCATCGCTGGGTAAGTGGTTGGCGCATTCCCCATCGGCAACCGCCGAACTGGCAATCCAGCCGGGCAGTTTCCATGTCGGTGAGTCTAGTTACCAGGCTGGTGCACACGCAGATCTGACGACAAGTTTTGCGTTTGCTACTGATAGCAAGGGGCTGACGGAGGGAAATGTTAAGAGTATCGAAGTCCAGATGCCGCCTGGAATTGCTGGTACACCTATTGCGGCGCCAACCTGTACAGAGGCGCAGCTGTTACAGGAAGGAACGAGCGCTGGGACCGATTGCCCGATCACGTCCCAGATTGGGACAGTAGAAGCAAAGATTAATCTGTATGGCGAATTACTTCCCGAAGTCTATACACTGCCGGTCTTTAATATGGCTCCCAACGAAGGGCAGACTGCCGTATTTGGATTTGATGTGCGTGAGGTAGTAATTACGAATATCGTTGTTTCGGTACGTCCTAGTGACTATGGCGTTAGTACGCTTAACATGAATATCTCGGGCGTGGCAGAAGTCGATGGTGCTTCTTTGACTATCTGGGGTGTGCCGGCCGACCCTAGTCACAATCTTTTGCGTGGAGCGGAATGTGTTTCATTCAATGGCGAACCACCGGAATGCAAAGGCGGCGAACAGCCGCCCGGTGAGAACCCTCGCCCGTTCTTGGATAACCCCACGCGGTGCACCTCGGAACCGCTGAAAGCGAGCCTGAGGGTTGAATCGTGGCAGCCGGGGCCACCGGCCAGTGAATCGACATCCATTGGTCCCTTCACGGGCTGTGAACACTTGGCGTTCAAGCCGGCGATTTCGGTTATTCCGACGTTCACACAGGCAGATTTCCCGTCGCAATACACGGTGGACTTGGGGCTATCGCAGAACGAAGACCCGTTGGGTCTCGCAACTGCCACTATGCGCAAGGCGGTGATCAAGCTTCCCAACGGGGTCGCCCTCTCCCCTGGCGCGGCGGATGGCCTGCAGTCGTGCAGCGAAGCGCAGATTGGGGTCGGCTCAAGTTCTCCTCCCGCCTGTCCCCCCGCCTCGAAGCTCGGCGAAGCGACGCTGACCACGCCGGCGCTGTTCGGCCAGCTGCACGGCGGTATCTACCTGGCAGGCCCGGAATCTGGCTCCATCGGGGGACTGCCGTTCAAGGTGTTCTTGACGCTGGCAGGGGAAGGCGTGATGATCAAGTTGCCGGGCACCGTGGAACCAAACCCGGTGACCGGACAGATCACTACGACGTTCGCCGAAGATCCCCAGTTGCCGTTCAGCAAGCTCGAAACCCAGTTCACCGGGGGTCCACGCGCGACGCTGTCGAACCCACAGGCCTGCGGAGAAGCGACGACCACAACGGACCTGACGCCTTGGAGCTTTCCGGACGCGCCCGAAGCGACGCCGTTCTCGTCCTTCGTGGTGACGGGTTGCACGAGTCCGACGATGCTATTTGCGCCCGTCCTGGACGCGGGGACGGTTAGCCCGAAGGCCGGGGGCTTCAGCCCGTTCGTGCTGACGCTCACCCGCCACGACGGTGAACAGGACATCGGCGGGCTGACCGTCAAGATGCCGCCTGGTCTGCTTGGCGATCTCTCCTCGGTGCCGCTCTGCGGCGAACCACAGGCCCGGGAAGGAAAGTGCTCGCAGGAAAGCAGGATCGGCTCGGTCACGGTCGCTGCGGGCTCGGGCCCACAGCCGCTGTGGCTCACCGGACAGGCATACCTGACCGGCCCGTACAACGGCGCGCCCTTTGGGCTCTCGATCGTGGTGCCGACGAAAGCGGGACCATTCGACTTCGGTAACGAAGTGGTCCGTTCGACCATCACCGTCGACCCGCAGACCGCGGCGATCACGGTGGCAAGCGGTCCGCTTCCTCAGATCAAGGACGGGGTGCCGTTGCGGCTGAAAACGATCAACGTGACAGTGGATCGGCCGGGGTTCATCTTCGCCCCGACTGACTGCGAACCGTTGGCGGTTAGGGGCACCGTCACAGGAGCCCAGGGGGCAACCGCGGCGGTATCGAGCCCATTCCAGGCGGTGAACTGTGCGTTGCTGACCTTCAAACCGGGGTTCGCGGTCTCCACCTCCGGCAAGACCTCCCGGATAGACGGCGCGAGTCTCACGGCGAAGGTGACCTACCCCAACGCGCCCGTCGGCTCCGAGGCGAACATCGCGAAGGTCAAGGTCGAACTGCCCAAGAAGCTTCCCGCACGCCTGACCACGCTGCAGAAGGCGTGCACGGAAAAGACGTTCGCGGAAAATCCCGCGAGCTGCTCCGCCGCTGCCAGGGTTGGCGAGGCAATGGCGAAGACGCCGGTGCTGCCAGTTCCACTGAGCGGCCCGGCGTACTTCGTCTCCCACGGTGGCGCGAAGTTCCCGGAACTGGTCGTCGTGCTCCAGGGCGACGGTGTGATCGTCGATCTGCGTGGCGAAACGTTCATTTCCAAAAGGACATCACGAGCTCCACCTTCGGCAGGGTGCCCGACGTTCCTGTCTCGAGCTTCGAACTGACGCTCCCAGAGGGCCCCGACTCGGCGCTCGCAGCCAATGGGAACCTCTGCAAGGGCACGCTCGCGCTGCCCACCGAATTCGTCGCCCAGAACGGCATGGTGATCCACCAGAAGACCAAGATCGCCGTGACCGACTGCCCGAAGAAGATCAAGCACAAGGCCAAGAAGAAAGGGAGCAAGAAGAAGAAGTAGGGGAAGGCTTACACAGGCTCTCGGGCGCCCTACCGACCTTCCCAGGCGCTCGTGGAGACTCCGATAGCGTGACCTCCTCTCCACGCATTCGGAAGCGCTGAGCGGGGGCGTCGGTCACACCCAGGGACCGGCGCCCCCGCCGGCTTTCAGACGCCGTACGGCGCTCTATAGGGGTTCCACAGGCCACGTGGCCCTTTCGGTAGGGCTCTGTGCGGTGACCACGAACCTATGGTGCTGGCGGGTGCCCACGCCGGCCTCCGCGACCCCGCTTGACGAGCCGCTTCCATAGTGGTAGCAAGGGTGTGTTCGCCCACGAACAAAACCCGGCGCCGGGGCGTCTCTGCGTTTGAAGACGAGCGCCCCGGCGCCAGTGACCAACCCTCACCGGCCGAGGCCGGCTGGGCACCGCTATGATAGCCAAACATCGCTCTCTGCGGGGGTTTTGAGGCCCACACTGGAGCCGGCCGCCCGTTTGGCCGCCCGCGTGGTCGCCACGCGGCGCGGCGAGCAGCACCGTGGCGCGACCCCAGGGCACCTTCCGGATGGGCACCCCAAGGGTCGTTTTCCGGCACCCGTTGCCTCCAGGCGCACGCCAGACCCTCTCCAGGGCGATGACTCGGAAACATTTTTCTACTAGTTAACCCCCCACTGTGACCTAGAGACCGGCCCTTTTACTCCTCTCGACGGTTCTGTAAGATCATGTTTGGTTCTGGGCGAACCCGAGGCGTGACCTCCTCTCCACGCATTCGGATACGCCGGGAGGGGGCGCCGTGTGCACGGAGCTGGCGCCCCCACCGGCTCCACGGGGAGGTTCTCGAGGGCCCCAGCCCCTGAGAAAAGCCCCCAAGGCAAGGCGGTCCCCGTCTCGGGAGCGTGGCACCCGGGCAGCACAGCGGGCCTCGGCCAAGGTGAGTCGTCTGGGAGGTGGAACCCGGGCGCCTCGTGGCGTAGGGGTCTGCGGAGCGCACCGAGCTGGATTTGGGCTCGGTGCGCTCCACGTCCCTCGCACACGCGCGCTGAGAGGAGGTAGCGCGTGGTGCTCTCCGCGGGCGCACCGGAAAGGTAGAGAGGGTGGCGCCAGCAGAGCTTGGTGGTACCGGTGGTTTAGGCCGTGCGGCGCGACCTCCCCGCGCGGCCGCCCTGGCCGTGGCGCACTCGCTGCGCGCGGGTGCGCGGGCCGGTGACCGAGATCTTGGTTGTGTGGCTCACCTGCGCGCCGTTTCGCATGTGGGTGCCACCCGGCCTGATGATCGCGCCGGGTCCGGTGGGCTCCGATGATGCCTCACTGTTTCACTGTGACTTCGCATTGCCTGCGTCTTCGAGTTTGTGTGTAAGGTTGCCCAGCCAGCCCCTCCGGTGTGAACCCATGGAGAGACCGCCGCGCCGGCGACAAGAACCGCCGCCGGCGCCAGCAGGATCGGTCGTACTATAAGGGTGAGACTCGATCTCCTTTCGCCCCCCGGTGAACGCTGAGGCTATGGGTGCACGGATGGAGCGCCGCTCCTCCTGGCAACGGCGGTGTGACGCTCCTCTTCGATCTCCCGCCGGTTCCACATCTCACATCGGGCCGGCGTATGGAGATGGTTGGCAGTATTGCTCTTTCGACTCCGCATGTCAATGCTTTTCCATCGCCTCGACCATCCGAACGCGCCCTCGGTTGGGGGCGACGGCCGCATTTACCCTGCATCTTGCGATGTTCCGCGCGGGGAACATCGGCTCCCCGAGTCGGAAACAGCACCCCGCGACCGAGTCTCGTGAGGCCCTTGGGGCGGGGCTTCGGCGTAACGCAACGTACCGGGCGCGCGTCACCAACCACGCCCGCGCCGGTGACCCCCCGGCCTCCTAGGGGAGCAGGGGGGCGCCGGGGGGTGTAGCCACGCCCGGCGCCCCCGGGTGTTGCCCGAGCGCGCGGACCGGCAGGGCGCGGCTCGGGGCCCATCGCGGGCGACACTGAGGAGATCGGAACAGCGGCGTCCGCGAACTGGCCAAGGCGTCGGGGGCGGCGTGGGAGCCATCGGGGGTAGGGTTCCCGCCACGAATGGGCGGCCCGGTTCGCGGGGGAGGCGTCCCACGAACCCGATGCTCTGCTTCATGCGGTCCTCGATGCCTTGTGGGTTGATCCGCCGGGACCGGGCGCTCGTCTATCTCAGGTTGGAGACGTGCGGTGCCGACGTCTGGTGCCGACCGCGACCTGGCCGGTGGTGGTGCACCACGAGCGTGTCAGGTTCGTACCTCGATGTCAAGAATTTACAGGTATTTGTTTCCGACTTCGCGCGCGCGGCTCGGGGCCGATCGCGGCAGCGATCGAGGGCCGCTAGTGAGAAACAGACCCCTCCGCAAAGCCGGGCGCCCGTATGGGGGGCGCCCCCAAGAGTGTCTGCTCAAGTGGGTATGCGGGTAATCTGGTCACACCTTGATGGCCCTTGGCCGCCAAGGGTTGGTCGGCCGGTGCCGGGGTGCTCGTCTTCTCAGGTTAGAGACGCCCCGGCGCCGGCTACATCGGGTCCGTGTGCAGCCGTGTTGCCCGCTTCCCCCGAGTGCTCAGTGCTCGGCGACCTCCCGCAAAAAGACTTCCCGCGAGCTTCGGAGGGGCCCTCGCTGAGCCGCTCAGCGCAGTGGCGCCTCGTGCGGTCCCCGCCGGGGACTCCTACGGTCGGCGCTTCGTGCGTCTCCCCGCCCGGCGCGGGCCCCCGCTCAGCGCGGTGGCGCCGTGGCGATCTCGCCGGCGGTGTCCGCCCCGATGAACGGGGCCAGCGCGAAGTATGTCGCCCTGGGGGTCATCACCGGGAGCTCTCGCATGCGGTCCTGCAGCGCGTGGTGCAGGCACAGCTCGAACAGGCCCCCGGCGATCGCCTCCACCGTCACATTCGGGGGGCGGGTCCCGTTGGCGGACTGGTCGAGGCCCGGGAGCAGCATCAGCGTGTAGGAGCTCGCCCCTTTGAAGGCCCGCGTGGAACTCCGCTCGGTGGCGGCCAGCACGTCGATCAGTGCCATGTGCGCGAACGAGGGCTCGCCCGCCAGGAAGCGGAACAGCGCCGACAGGCCGGCGCGCACACCGTAGCGCCAGTCCTCCTCGGCGGCGTAGGCCTGCTCGACCAGGGCGAGCGCTTTGTCGTGGCCGATCTCGTACGCCACGAGGAAGGCGTCCTCCTTGTCTTTGAAGTGTTCGTAGAACGCCTGCAGCGACACCGCGGCCTCCGCCGCGATTCCCTCCACGGTCAGCGCCGCGTAGCCCTTGCGCGCGGTGAGGTTGGTGACCGCGTCCAGGATCCGCTCGCGCTGGCTGTGCACCACGAAGCTGCGCGAGGTCCCGTTCTCCCCCCGCGGCAGCCGCCGCCGGCGGCTGGAGGCGGCGCCCAGCGAGAGCGAGCCTGGGGCGCGGCCTCCGGCCAGATCCAGGCAGAGCTCCCGCGGGGTGGGGTCCACCAGCGTCATGATCGACGGGGGGGCCGGCCAGTAGGAGGTCGCCCACTTCACGAGGTCCGGCAGGCGCTTGCGCAGCTGCGTGCGCTCCCCCCGGCGCAGATGGGCGTAGAGCACGTGCGCCAGGCCCCCCACCACGCCGCGCAGGACGGGGTTGGGGATCGGCCCCGGCCCGGGCGGCAGGCCGAGGTTTTCGCGGAGGAACTCCTCGAAGCCCGCCATCAGCTGTTCGCGGCGGCCGATTCCCGCGGGGCCGGCTGCTCCGATCTCGATCATCAGCACCCGCAGCGCATCCGGGCGGGCGAGTGCTAGGTCGAAGAGCTCGTCCAGGGCGCCCTCCACGCTGTCCGGCAGGCCCTGGGCGCGGCGGAAGGCGTCGGCCACCCCGCGTCTGCCATTCGCCGCGATCGAGTCGTAGGTCGCCAGGAAGCACTCCTCCTTGTTGGCGAAGTGTTCGTAGAACGCCTTGCGCGAGACCCCCGCGCGTTTGATCACGTCGGAGACGGTGCACGCCGCGTAGCCCTTCTCGCCGATCGCGTCGATCATCCCCTCCAGCAGGCGCACCCGCTGGTTGGACGCCACCTGCTCGCGCGTGAGCGAGTGGGGGCCCCGCGGCAGCCCGGGGGGGGATGCGAACTGGGGATCTTCGAGAACCTCCGACACGTGCCGATTATTGCGCAGCCTGTTCACCCGCGCAGGTGGTGTTTCCAGCTGTTCGTCGGCAGGTGTATACGGCATCCCAGTTCTTGAGAGTATCGGAACGGTTGAAAGTCTGATGCGTAAAAACTGCTCTCTCCCGGTCTAAAATCCCTGGCTTTCCCGAGATCCGGTCGTCCCGTCCTGTGAGCTGCTTCGGGCAGCTCGAAGGGCGGGACCCCGGGCGGCGATCTCCGCTACTGTCCAGCGAGTTCCCCGAGTTGCCCTGCCGCCATGTCCCGCTTCCGCGAGCCCCAGCACCCCGACTTCAGGCGCCTGAACGCCTCGCTGAGCTTTGACCGGCGGCTCTGGCCCCAGGATCTCGAGCAGTCGCGGGCGCACGCGTGGATGCTGGCCGAGCGTGGGATCATCTCGATGGCGGACCGCAACAACCTGATCGACGGCCTCGAAGAGGTCGAGGCGGAGCTGGCGCTGGGGATGTTCGAGTTCCACGAGAGCGACGAAGACATCCATATGGCCGTCGAGCGGCGCCTGATTGAGCTCGCGGGGCCGGTGGGGGGCAAGTTGCACACCGCGCGCTCGCGCAACGACCAGGTGGCGACCGACCTGGCGATGTTCGTGCTGGCGAGCGCCCGCGCGGCGCACGACTCGGTGAGTGCGCTGATGGGCGCGCTGCTGGCGCGCGCGGAGGAGCATGTCGACTGGCCGCTGCCCGGCTACACCCACCTGCAGCGCGCCCAGCCCGTGTACCTCGGCCACCACCTGCTCGCCTACTTCTGGATGCTCGCCCGCGACCGCGAGCGCTTCGCGTTCGTGCTCGAGCAGGCCGGGCGCCTGCCGCTCGGCGCGGGGGCCCTGGCGGGGGTGAGCTTCGACACCGACCGGCGCGTGGTGGCCCGCCAGCTGGGGTTCCACGACGTGGTCCCCAATTCGATCGACGCGGTCTCCAACCGGGACTTCGCGCTGGACTACCTGAACGCCGCTGCCACCTGTGCCACTCACCTCTCCCGTCTGGGGGCGGAGCTGGTGCTGTGGTCGAGCGAGGAGGTGGGCTTCTGCAAGCTCCCCGACGCGTGGTCGGCGGGCTCCTCGATCATGCCCCAGAAGAAGAACCCCGACGCCGCTGAGCTGCTGCGCGCCAAGGCGCCCCGCATCCTCGGGCACCTGAGCGCCCTGCACGGGGTGCTGCATGCGCTGCCGCTCACCTACAGCAAGGACATGCAGGAGGACAAGGAGCACCTGTTCGACACGGTGGACACGCTGGAGCTCACCCTCGCGGCGGCCCGGGGGATGATCGAGGGGGTGCGCTTCTCCCAGGAGCGCATGGCGGCCGCCGCCGCGGACGAGTTGCTGGGGGCCACCGACATCGCGGACATGCTGGTACGCCACGGTGTGCCCTTCCGCGAGGCCCATGGCGCTGTGGCGGGCCTGGTGCGCCGCGCCCTGGACAGCGGCCGGCGCCTCTCCGAGCTCACCCCCGCGGAGCTCGGAGAGCACAGCTCGGTGCTGGGGGAGCACGTGGAGGAGTACCGTGCGGCGCTGCGCCAGAGCTCGTGGCTCGAGAGCAAGGTATCCGAGGGTGGCACATCGCTCGGGAGGGTGCGCGAGCAGCTGGAGCTCGCGCGCGGTGTGCACGCCCACCCTCCCGCGGCGGTCTCCGCGGAGCCCTGGGAGTGAGGTGGCGGGGGCCCGCACAGCCACTCCCGGTTTTGCCGTCCGCCGCCCCCGTGCCCCTGCGCGGGGTGCGCTGGCGGCGGAGTTCTACGCGCGCCCCGTGCTGGAGGTGGCGCGCGATCTGATCGGCTGTGTGGTCTCCCATCGCGCCGCGGCGGGGGTGATCGTGGAGACCGAGGCCTACCACGAGCGCGAGCCCGCCTGCCACGCGTTCGTGGGGCTCACCCCCCGCACGGGCGTCCTCTTCGGGGCACCCGGGCGGGCGTACGTGTACCGCTCCTACGGCATCCACGCTCTGCTGAACGCCGTCTGCGAGGAGCCCGGGGTGGGGGCGGCCGTGCTGATCCGCGCCCTGGAGCCCCTGCGGGGAATCGCGGGGATGCGCGAGCGCCGTGGGGTGCACGGCCGGGAGGAGCTGTGCTCGGGCCCGGGCAAGCTCACGGTGGC
>Ga0210408_10002537_pt1 | contig 17711 bp, 18 predicted proteins | sample IncBWH4MmetaG_FD_155471 | JGI IMG/M metagenome (GOLD analysis project Ga0210408, IMG submission 155471) | Forest soil microbial communities from Barre Woods Harvard Forest LTER site, Petersham, Massachusetts, United States - Inc-BW-H-4-M | ecosystem: Environmental > Terrestrial > Soil >...
ACGGCGACAGCCCTACGGCCGTCGTCACCGTCGCCTCAAGAAAACCGCGCCGTGTTGTCTTGACCAATGACCAGCTTCCCTTCGCCGGGTCGGATGCCCGAACCGTCGCTCCCTGAAGCCTCTTTAAGTGATGGGCGCTGAAAGTCTAGAGCATGATCCGGAAAAGTGGGCACCGGTTTTCCGAAAAGATCATGCTCAATTTAAGAGTCTATCAAATAGCGACCTGCCGGCCGATCTCCACGACCTGATCGGTGGGCAGGCTGAAGAAGTCGCTGACATGGATCGCGTTGCGCTCCATGACGGCGAAGATTCGCTCCTGCCAGGCCGGCAGGCCATTGCCGTCCTCGCGATGGATCACGGTTTCGTGGCCGACATAGTAGGTCACGTCGTTGACGTCGGCGGTGCAACCCAGCGACTTGCCGGTGGCCAGCAGCTCCGGAATATTGGGACGCTCCATGAAGCCGAAGCGCGCCTCCGCGCGCCAGTAATTGGGCGCGATCTGTTCGAGCGATATCCGCTTGTTCGAGGCGACCCAGGGGACCGACAGGATTTCCACGCGCAGCACAAACAGATGCTCATGCAGCGCACGGTTATGCTTGACATGCCAGACCATCACCGGCGGCGTATCGCGCTCGGTGCGGGTGAGAAATACGGCCGTGCCGGGGACCCGCGGCACGTTCTTTTCCTGGATCTTCGCCAAAAATTCCGGGACCGGGACCAGCGTTTCGCGCAGCCGATTGAAGACCGCGGCAGCACCGCGGTGCCAGATCCACATGATGCCGTAGACGGAGGTCGCGAGGATCAGCGGCACATATCCGCCTTCCGCAACCTTGGTGAGATTGGCGAGAAAGAACGCGCTGTCGATGACGAGGAAGAAGGCAGCGACGCTACCCGCCGCAACGAGGCTCCAGCCCCAGATTTCGCGCATGGCAATGAACAGCAGCGCCGACGTCATCAACATCGTCAGCGAGACCGCGATGCCATAGGCCGAAGCGAGATTGTCCGATTTGCCGAAGCCGATAGTGAGCCCGAGGGTGATGATCATCAACAGCCAGTTGACGACGCCGACATAGATCTGGCCATAGCCCTCTGAAGACGTCTGCTTGATCTGCAGCCGCGGCAGCCAGCCGAGTTGGATCGCCTGGCGCGTCATCGAGAAGGCACCGGTGATGATCGACTGGCTGGCAATGATGGTGGCAACCGTCGCCAGCAGGATCAGCGGCATCAACAGCGAATCCGGGCACAGCCGGTAGAAGATGTTGCCGTCGGTCGGCGCGCCATCGATCACGAGCGCTGCCTGGCCGGCATAGTTGATGATCAGGCTGGGAAACACCACCGCGAACCAGGCGAGCTTGATCGGGCCGGCGCCGAAATGGCCCATGTCCGCGTAAAGCGCCTCGGCGCCGGTAACGCAGAGAAATACCGCGCCCAGCACCAGGAATCCGGTGGCGCCATTGGAGAACAGGTAGGACAGGCCATAGGCAGGATTTACTGCCGCGAACACGCCAGGATGCTTGATGATACCCATCAGCCCCAGCACCGCGATAGTGACGAACCAGACCAGCATCACCGGGCCGAACCAATGGCCGATCGTAGCCGTCCCCCGCGACTGGATCGCAAACAGCGCAAGCAGGATGACGACCGCGGCCGGTAGCACATAGGGCTGGAACGCTGGCGTTGCCATGTTCAAGCCCTCGAGCGCCGACAACACCGAGATTGCCGGCGTGATCGCGCCGTCGCCATAGATCAGCGCCGCCCCGAACAGACCGAAGGCGATGATGGTCGGCCGATGGTGCTTCTTTACGCCGAGCAGCGCCATGAGGGCGAGGATGCCGCCCTCGCCGTCATTGTCGACGCGCATGGCGAACAGCACATATTTGACGGTCGTGATGATGAAGAGCGTCCAGAGCACCAGCGACAGCGCACCCAGCACGGCAGCCGCATCCGGAGATTTATCTGCGGTGCCGAGAATGGTCTTGAAGGTATAAAGCGGGCTGGTGCCGATATCGCCGAACACGATGCCCAGCGCCGACAATCCAAGCAGCGCAAAGTTGCCTTGTGGCGCCGGCCGCGCCACGGCGCCGTCAGGCGCGGCTTCGTTCACCGTGCCGTCTAGTTCATGCGCTTCGCTTGCCGCCGCCGGATCGCTCATGGGTTCGGTATAGACTATCGGCCGGCATTGCGACACCGGCGCGACAGCCTTGCCAAGCGGCTTCGTAAGGTTTCCGTAAGCAACTGAATTGCCGGCGAAAGCTGGTCGGCCCTCGACCCGTTCCTTAAAGGTCGCGGCCTAAATTTCCGGAGGCGCCTACTGGCTGCCGGCTACGGCCGTCGGCGGCGGATTGATCGCAGCAGAAATCTGAGAGGCTATCAGGAGTGCGAAAACAACGGCAGGCACGCACATCAGTCGCAAGAATTGATCAACGGAAAGCATCGCAATCGTCCCCCAAGATGACGCGATTCCAACAAATCCGCTCAGTTCGCCCGTTGAGCGGTACTCTGATCGCTGGTGAAAAGCTGATCCGTGTAGACCGCCCCGCTAACCGTGAGCAGCGCCAGAATGGAGATAACGGCCAGTATTTTCATGGCCTCAAAGTCGTTTTGGATTGTGGCCAAAAACGTCTTCGATTTGTGCATTTTCGGGACGATCCCGGGAAAGATCGTGACCGTCCCGCGCCATTAGGGCGACGCTTAAAGCGCGATGACTTGAGGATGAATCATCATCGCGCTTTAGCTTATTGTTCGCGCATGATCTTTTCGGAAAACCGCTGCACACTTTTCCGGATCATGCGCTAAACCAGCCCGAGTTCCGCCGGATGAACGCCCGTGAAGACGCGCTGGACTGCGGCTCCATCGAGCCCGTACATGCGCCCGAGCAGGCCAGCAAACATCGCGCGATAGTCGGTCAGAACCGGGTAGTCGCGGTTCTGGAACAGGGTCGCCTGATCCACCTTGACCTGTTCGCCGAGGATGCGGCCGCCATTGATGCCGCCGCCCATCACCCAATAGACACTGCCGTGACCATGATCGGTGCCGCGGTCGCCATTCTCGCGGAAGGTGCGGCCAAATTCGGAGATGACGACGACAACCGTGTCACGCCAGGCGGCGGGCCCGACCTCCTCGGAAAAGCCGGCGAGCCCTCGTCCGAGTTCGCCGAGGCGATCGGCGAGATAGCCGTTGGCGGCGCCCTGATTGACATGGGTATCCCAGCCACCGACATCGACAAAGCCGAGATTGAATTGCTCGCGCATCAGCCGGCCGATACGACGCGCCGATAGCTCAAAGCCGCGCGGCGACACCGCGCCGCGATTGGCCGCGGTCATCTCCTGCGAGATCGAGCGATAGACGTCGTCGCGCACCTTGAAGCCTTCGGTGACGGAGGATGCAAGATTACTCTGCGCATACATGTCGCGAATGAGCTGGGCCTGGCGGTCATCGACGCCGGGCTTGCCGACATTGTTGATGCTGCTGTTCGGTATCTGCGACTTGCCACGGAAGATCAGCGGCAACTGGTCGGTAAAGGAGATCGGCTTGACGCGGGTCAGCTCAGTAGCGAGCCGGCTCATGAAGCCCGAGCGGTAGTCGCGCGCGCCGCCGGCCGATTGGCCGAGCTCGATCGTGTCCTGTGTCTCGAAATGACTGCGGGTCAGGTCGTCGCTGGTGCCGGCAAAGGGGACGAACGCAATCTCGCGCTTTCCCCACAAGGGATAGATGCTGTCGCGCAGCGCCGGATGCAGCCCCCACTCCGCGTTCAGCGACAGCGCCGAATTGGGATTGCCGACATCGGGCTTGGCGATGCAGAGCGTCGGCCGCGAGTGATAGTAGAAGTCCGAGGAGATCGGCACCACCACATTGGCGGCGTCGTAAGCGCCGCGCAAAAACACCACCAGCAACCGTGCATCGGTCGCCGGCGCAGCCCAGACGCGACCGGCGACGGTGAGCGAAGCTGTGGCGGCAAAAGCCTTGATCAGATCACGGCGGTTCATGATGCGATCCTTTCCGATGTTCAGTGCATGAATTCCGGCGACGACAGATAGAGCGTGTTCCAGTCCTGCGGCGAGACGGCCTTGTCGAGGGCTGCAAGCGTCGATGGTCCGAGCGTTTGCTTCAGGCCGTCGAAGTAGAGCGCGTTCTGGATCAGCGGAAACGCCGGCTGATCGGTTGCGTTCGGCACATCGGGCTTGAACAGGCCGGCCGAGCCGGAGCCGATCGACCGCGCGATCTCGAACCGCACCATCATCTGGCCGGGGCCGTTCCAGGAGGCCGACGCCATCGAATAGCCGTCCGGCGTCTCGTGATTGAACAGGCCCTCGCCCATGCGGTTCAGCCAGCCCTGGATCGGCGCGGTGTTGAGGATGACCTTGTCGTCATAGGCCAGCCGAACCGCGGAGAAGACGTATTCCACGGGATCCTTGAACCTGGCACCCGGCTTCAGCGAAGCCGTGAATTCCGGCGCGTGGATCATGGTCGACAGCACGGCGGCGATGTCACCGTCCGAGGTCTTGAAGGTCTGCGCCATCTTCTGCACCAGTGCGTCCGGCGGATTGTCGGAGACGAAATAGGTCGCGATCTGCCGTGACAAATGCGTCGCTGTCGCCGGATGGTGAACGAGGATATCGACGGCTTCGTCGACTTCGGCGAGGCCCTGCCCCTTGATGGTGTGACCGAGAAAAACCTTGTCGCTGTAGTCGTGGCGCGCCGGATTGAATTCGAACGCACCTTCGCGGACCAGCTGGGATTGCAACTCGGGCTTCAGCTTCGGATCCTCAGGCTTTAGATCAATGCCGACGCCGGTCAGAATCTTCGCCAGCGCCTCGACGTCGGCCTGGGTATAGCCCGAGCCCACACCCATGGTGTGCAGCTCCATGATCTCGCGCGCGTAGTTCTCATTGATGTGGCCGGCCGCGTTGTCGGCATTGTCGAGATAACGCAGCATCGCCGCATGATGCAGGGTTGCCGACAGGAGGTCGCGGAATTTGCCGAGCGCATGGGCACGGATGGCGTGATCCTCGTAGTCGCCGACGAGAATGCGGATGTTGGCCTTGTATTGATGCACGTTGAAATGATTGAACCAGAACCAGGTCATGCGTTCGCGGAGCTGGTCCGGCGAATAGAGCGCGCGCAGGATGGTCCGTGCCGCCGCCTGTTTAGCGCGGTCGTTCATCGCGCCCTGATAGACTTGCTGTGCGGCTTTCTTCTGGTCGGGATCGACGACCTGGTTGGCGCTCTTGGCCTGCGCCTCGAAGGCAACCGCGATGTCGAATGGAAACTTGTTCACGTCGGGCATGACGGCGATTTGCGACTTCACTGCCTCGGGTAGCACAAAGTTGCCCGGCGGGTGCAACTGCTCCGCAAGCCAGCGCTCGAGACCGACACTGCGGAAGTGCTCGGCGCTCGACGCCGTTACGCCCCAGCTGAGGCGATCCAGCAGCGCGAGATCGTGCGGATTGAAGTCGCCGGCCCGGGCGCCATTCCCGAAACCTCCAGCAACCGATGCGAGCAGGAGGGAACCCAGGGCATACCGACGGGCGCCGGTGTTCCAGAAGCTTGCGAAGCTCATCGCCGTGTCAGTCCCGCGATCTTTGCGCCCGGCTAAACTGCCGATGTGAACCCGAGAATCACTTTGGACAAACGCGCCTGAACAGCTTCTGAACGGAAAACTTACAAATCATGGCGAAGACCGGGTTCCCGATCCGCCTGCAGCATGGAATAAAAGGGCGATCCAACTGATCAGGATTGGATGGCGCCTGCGGCGCCGGGAATATCCCGCAACCCGCGGGGTGGCTCAATAACGAGTTTTAACCACCTCGTTCTCTTTTTGAACAGATCCACGTGCGCCAACCCAGTTGTAAAATCTTGTTCGGTTTGGCGTGCACCATCCTTCTTGGGGCAGGTTCTGCGCGAGCGGAGAGCTGCCCAAGCGCAAAGGACGACATCGCTACCGATCGGCCGGATACCACCAATTCCAGCATCGTCGTGCCGGCCGGCAGTCTTCAGAACGAGAATGGCGTCAATTTCGCCATGCGCGACGATGGCCGCACCATCGACGGCACCAACAGCCGATGGCGGCTGGGTGTCGCGCCCTGTCTAGAGCTGCTGGTCGACCTTCCGACCTACGTGGCGCCACTGCAGGGATCCACGAGCCGGGGATTTTCGGACGTGTCGCCAGCGCTGAAATGGCAGATCAGTCCGGTCCCGGGCAAGGTCGATCTCTCCGTTGTCTTCGGCATGGCGCTGCCGACCGGGTCGGTCGAGATCGCCGGCCGCGGCGCGCAGCCTTATCTGCAATTGCCGTGGTCGTGGGAATTGCATGACGGCTGGGGCGTCAGCGGCATGTTCACGGAGTTCTTTCGTCCCTACGACTTCACCGCACGCAGCATCACCGAAACGACCTTCGTGCTGGAAAAGAAGCTGACCGATCAATTCAGCCTGTTCACCGAGTATGTCGGCGACTATCCGCAAGGAGGCACCCCGAGCCAGCTCTGGAATTCGGGCGCGGTCTATCACATCGACCACCTGCAGCAGGTCGACTTTCGTATCGCTTTCGGTCTCAGCCACAGCGCCCCCAGCTATGTCGTCGGCGTCGGCTATTCCTTCCGCGTCGACGGGCTGTTCCGTTAGCTTTACGCATCAGCAAGCCGAGCGGAAAAACCGTCGGCGGCCCTTGTTTACAACGAAAATTCTTGGGACATTCTCGGGCGACAGAAGTCTGCAGATGGGAAGGGGCATGCAGACCGCTCAATCCATTCCGGCGCTAGCAAGGATAGCGATTGCATCGTTGCTGATCGCGGGCTCGCTGCTGCCTGGCATGTCCGCGGCCGGGGACGTTCCGTCGCGCGGCCTTGTCGTCGCGCAAGGCGGCGGCTTCGAAAAACTGCCGCCCTCGGTGGCGCCGACGCCCTATTCCCCAAACGCGCCATCCTCGAACCCGCCTTCGACCGCGACGGGACCTGAGCACAGCCCGGACACGAATTCCAATCCATCCTATCCTGACCACTCGAACCCTTCGTCGGATGTTTCCTGGGGCGCGATCGCTTTCACGGCCGACGGCTCCTATTCAACCACCTGGAAGATGGCTTCGCAGCCGGAAGCTGAAGCCAAAGTGTTGCGGCAATGCGCCCGCTTCGGCCGCGGCGGCTGCGAGGTCGTGAGCTTCTCGGGCCAAGAATGCGCGGCGCTTGCGACCTTTATCGGCCCCTACCGGCGCCGCCGCTGGAGTCTCTCCTACACCGCAGGCGGCATGACCTATCCCGCGGCACAAAGCGCGGCAATGGATCGCTGCAATTCCGATGAGCGCACGCAAGGCCATTGCCAGTCGCGCATCACCGCCTGCGCCGACGGGCGCTAGCGTCATTTCCATCGCGCCTTGCACATATAGGCCATGTCCGAGATCGGGATGGATCGGCCTTGCGACGGCAGGCATAATCACCAAAAAGCCGGAGGAGCCGTCATGACGAAGGGATCAAAAGTAAGAGCCGTCGAAATCCTCGCCTGCGACGCCGGCTGGAGAAACTATCACTTCGTCAAGGTCACGACCGAGGACGGTGCGGTCGGCTGGAGCGAATTTGACGAAGGCTTCGGCTCGCCCGGCGTAGGCGCGGCGATCCAGCGCCTGTCGACGCGCGTGGTCGGACAGAACGCGTTCCAGCACGAGCTTATCTATGCCGAGCTTTACGCCGCGACACGTCCGGCTGCCGGCGGCGTGGTTGCGCAAGCACTTGGCGCGATCGAAAACGCCCTGCTCGATGCCAAGGCAAAACTGCTCGGCGTCCCCTGCCATGAATTGCTGGGCGGCAAGATCCGCGACCGCATTCGCGTCTACTGGTCGCATTGCGCGACGTGGCGCATCAACCATCCCTCCTGGTACAAGCCGCCGATCGAGAGCCTCGATGACGTCAAGGCCATCGGCCGCGAAGTGCGCGAGAAGAAATTCACCGCGCTGAAAACCAACATCTTCACCTATGACGGGGGCAAGCCCACCGGCTGGCGGCCGGGCTTCGGCTCGCCGTTCCAGCCGGAGATCAATGTCGAACGCAAGGTGCTGCACGACCTGCGCATGCATCTCGAAGCAATCCGCGACGGTGCCGGGCCCGATGTCGACATCCTGCTCGACCTCAATTTCAACGCCAAGACCGAAGGCTATTTGAAGATCCTGCGTGCCATCAAAGACCTCGACATGTTCTGGATCGAGATCGACAGCTATAATCCGGAAGCGCTGGCGCTGATCCGACGGCAGAGCCCGCATCCGATCTCGTCCTGCGAGACGCTGTTGGGCCTGCGCGAATTCAAGCCCTATTTCCGCGAGCAGGCCATGGATGTCGCGATCATCGACACGCCCTGGAACGGGGTATGGCAATCGATGAAGATCGCGGCCGCCGCGGAAGCCCATGAGGTCAATGTCGCCCCACACAATTTCTACGGCCATCTCTGCTCGATGATGAATGCGCATTTCAGCGCCGCCGTGCCGAACCTGCGCATCATGGAAATCGACATCGATCGTCTCGAATGGGACCATGAGCTCTTCACCCATGTGCCCGAGATCGTCGACGGCCATCTTGTCCTGCCGGACAGGCCGGGCTGGGGCACCGAGCCCAACGAAGAAGCGCTTCGCGCCCATCCGCCCAAAACCAGCGGCGGCCTGTTGAACTATGGCCGCAAGACCTGAGGGCCCGATGATATCGAGGATTGCGCCTGCGGCGAGGCCACACCGGATACGCGCTTCTGCCATTTGAGACGATAGAGCTTTACAAGATTGATCGGCAACAGCATCAGGTGCAGGAACACCACCGGATAGATGTGCGCGATCAGGCCGTAAGTGCTGAACAGCACATTGCTGGTCAGTGCCAGAATCCTGAGCGAGACGATCGTGGTCATGCAGAAGCTTGCAAGGACCGCGAACGATGCGCAAAAGCCGAGCCCATCGACCCAGGACATGATCTTGCTCTCGAGTCGAGGTCGATCTAGTTCGCCCGCGCCGGCTGATTCACTGAAAGCTTCGTCAACTCGGTCCGTCCGGTGCCGGAATAGTTCACGACCGCAACGCCCGCTATGAACAGCAGGCCGCAATAGAAGAAGATGATTCCGCGTATCCATCTGCGATAGGTCGCGCGCTCCTCGGAGGTCGCATCGCGGAATTTCCGCGCCGTCAATCCATTGCTGCAGTGAGCGGCATCGTCACCATTCATGAACATGTCAATTCCCCTCTGTTGAGCCATTCTTGCCAACGAAGAACGGCTTGATGGCCGCCCCTCGCAGGGGCGAGCGTTCAATCAAACAAAACGGCCTGATCGATCGGGCGCTACGGAAAAGCGACCATGTTGGCGAAGTCGGCAGCCTCCGTTCCCGGCCCGGAAGCGGCGAGATAGATCGCGAGCAACATGACAAGTGCAAAAATCGAATAGCCGAGGATGATCGTCATATCGCGACTAGGGACATCAACCTTGGCGGACGCAACCTGCTGTGCGAGTGCCATTAGCAATCTCCATCAAATATGACCTTGGACCCGACGCAGCCGCAAACCGGTACGCCGGATGTTTCAAACTCCCTGAACAATATAATTTTGGGCCGCAATGCGATGTGAACCCACTCACAACAACTCAAACACGGCGGCGTGATACGCACCGGACATAACGCCACAGCCTTTCAATTTTGCGACGCTGGCGTGATCGGCGCTGTCTCACAGAGAATCATCAACAGAAATCGACTGTACGCCGCCGATAGCCAGCAAGAAGCGTACCAGCGACTCTATCCCTTGGATGCGCTACGGATTTTGACTCGTCGAATCGCCGTGCTCGCGAGGGAGCGCATTTCCTGTGCAGGCCTGCACGCAAATTCGACGCGCACCCCTATACCTTGAACAGTTTGGTATAGCGCGCCTTGATGTCCTCGCTTTGGGCCAGCACCGCAGCGGGATCGGACTTGAGCAGCTTGATCGAAGAGAGTGGCTCACGGCCCGTCTTCTCCTTGATCTCTGAATGGAAGGAACGCAGAGCATATTTGTCGACCAGCAATTGCTGTCCTTCCAGGCTGAAGAAGAAGCTTTGAAACAGCCGCGCGGCATTCGGGTTCGGCGCGTTCTTGAAAATGCCGCAGGGCACGATGATCAGCGGCGAGCCTTCGCTGGCATAGACAACCTCGACCGGCTGGCCCTGCTCCTTGAGGAGAAACAGATTGTAATCGTTGCCGTCGGCCATCACCGCCCGTTCGCCCAGCAGCAGCTTTTTCGGCGGATCGGCCGCCGACTGCACTTGCAGGATCTTCTGCTGCGCGAGCTTTTCGAAGAATTGCCAGCCGAGATCGCGCGACAGCACGAAAGTCGCGGTCATGATCGCGCCGCTATAGCCGGGATGCGCCTTGACGATCTTGCCCTGCCATTTCGGCTCGAGCAGATCGGCGTAGCTTTTCGGCGCATCTTCCGCCTTCACCAGGCTGGTGTTGTAACCGATGACCTCGAGCCACGCGCAGGAGGTGGCAAAGGTGCCATCGGGATCGAACTGGTCCGCCGGGAAATACTTGACGACGTCGTCCGGAAGATAGGGCGCAAGCCAATCCTTCGATTTCCAGTCGAGATAGTGCGCGGGATCGGTGGAGTTGGCGACGTCGACCGCATTGATGCCGCTGCCCTGCTCCTGTCCGATGCGCTGATAGATGCGTTCGGCCCCGGAGCGCTCGACGCGCACCGAAATCCCGGGATATTTGGTTTCGAATGCCTTGCCGAGCCGCTCGGCCACATTGAGCTCGAGCGCGGAATAATAGGAGACCTTGCCTTCCTTTCGCGCGGCCTCGATCAATTCCGGCGTGACGCTGGCGGGCGGCGGCGCGGCCGCGCACGCCGGCTCCGCGAACAACGCACCCGCCGCGAGCGCGGTCGAGGTTTTGAGTACGTCGCGCCTCGACCACTTTCGATTGCGCATCTTGTTCCCCCCAAGATTTCTTCATACCGATCGTCTATGGAGCGGTAAGATATGTTGTTGCCTGGGAGCATAGCAGATGGCTCAAACCGAAGTCTTGATTATTGGCGCCGGTCCGACGGGGTTGGTCCTGGCACTTTGGCTCACCAAGCTCGGCGTCAAGATACGCATTGTCGACAAGACGGCAGAGCCGGGCACGACGTCGCGCGCGCTCGCCGTGCAGGCGCGCACGCTCGAGCTCTACCGGCAGCTCGACCTCGCCGAGGCCGTGATTGCAAAGGGCCATCGCGTGCTTGCCGGTAATTTCTGGGTCGGCGGCGAACGCAAGGCGCGCATTCCGTTGAACGACATGGGCAAGGGGCTGACGCCCTACCCCTTCATGCACATTTTCCCTCAAGATGAGCACGAAAAGCTCCTGGTCGCGAAACTTGAGACGCTCGGCGTCTCCGTCGAGCGCAAGACCGAGCTGTTGAGCTTCACCGAAAGGGCTGATGGCGTCGTGGCCCGCTTGCGCGGCCCCGACGGCAATGAGGAAGATTGCGAAGCGATTTATCTCGCTGGCTGCGACGGCGCGCGCTCGAAGGTGCGGGATACGATCGCCACCGGCTTTCCCGGCGGGACTTACGAACACCTCTTCTATGTCGCCGACGTCGAGGCTACCGGTCCTGCAATCAACGGCGAGTTGCATATCGACCTCGATACGGCCGATTTTGTCGCGATCTTCCCGCTTGCCGGACAGGGCCACGCACGGCTGATCGGAACGGTCCGCGATGAACGCGCCGAGCGCGCCGAAACCCTTTCGTTCGCAGACATCAGCAATCGCGCCATCGGCCAGATGAAACTGGCGGTCAAGCAGGTCAACTGGTTCTCGACCTATCATGTGCATCACCGGGTGACGCAGAGCTTCCGCAAGGGACGCGCCTTCCTTGCGGGCGACGCCGCGCACATCCATAGCCCTGCCGGTGGCCAGGGCATGAACACCGGAATTGGCGATGCGATCAATCTCGCCTGGAAGCTGGCCGCAGTGGTCAAGGGCCGCGCCACCGCCGCCTTGCTCGACAGCTACGAGGCCGAGCGGATCGGCTTTGCGCGAAAACTGGTCGCAACCACCGATCGCGCCTTTAGTTTCACAACCGGCCAAGGCGCGCTGGCGGCCTTCGTGCGCACTCGCCTTGCCCCGATCGTGCTGCCGGCTCTCTTCTCGCTCTCGGCCGTGCGTCGTTTCGCGTTCCGCACGGTCTCGCAGACCATGATCAATTACCGGGGAGGCCCGCTCAGCCGGGGCACGGCCGGACAGGTACAAGGCGGCGATCGCCTGCCATGGGTTGCCGGCGGTGTCGACAATTTCGCGCCGCTCGCAAGCGCTGACTGGCAGGTCCATGTCTATGGCGAGCCGAGCGATGAACTCTCCACCTGGTGCTCGCAGCGAAAGCTGCCGCTGCACGCTTTTGCCTGGCAGGCGGAACATGCGGCGGCAGGGCTCGCGCGCAATGCGCTCTATCTTTTGCGACCGGATACCTACGTGGCATTGGCCGAACCCGGCGGTTCGCCCGTTGCCATCGATCGCTATTTTGGCGATCACGGCATTCGCTCGATGCCGTAACTATTCACCCAGATCGTTCAGCGTGATGGCGTTGCTCGGCGTCGGGCGGTCGGTGATCTGCTGGCCGAACAGGCTGCCGATCAATTCAACCGCGGTGCGTGCCGTGCGGCCGCGTTCGTCCAGGAAGGGATTGAGCTCCACGATGTCCACGGAGCGCACCAGGGCGGAATCGTGCAGCATCTCCATGACCAGATGCGCCTCGCGATAGGTCGCACCACCAGGCACGGTGGTTCCGACGCCCGGCGCGACATCGGGATCGAGGAAGTCGACATCGAAGCTGACATGCAGCACGCCGTTGCGGGCGCGCACCCTGTCGATGACGCGGCGGATCAGGACGCCGACGCCAAACTCGTCGATCTGCCGCATGTCGGCGACGCTGACGCGCCGCGCGCGCAACAGGTCCTTCTCCAGCCGGTCGATCGAGCGCGTGCCGAACAATTCGAGCCGGTCTGGACTCAAGGAAGCGCGCGGCTCATCACCGAGCAGGCCGTCGAGCCCGTCCTCGCCGCACAGGAACGACGCCGCCATGCCGTGCATGTTCGCCGTCAGCGTTGTCGCGGGCGTGTTGTAATCGGCATGGGCGTCGAGCCACAGCACGAAAAGCTCGCGCCCCTGTTCCTGCCAATAGCGCGCCATGGCATTCACCGATCCCATCGACAGCGAATGATCGCCGCCAAGAAAAATCGGAAGGGCGCCGGATCGCGCAACTTCATACCCACGCCGGCTCAGTGCACGGGTCCAGCGCTGGATTTCCCGGTAATGATTGACGTTGTCGGGCGGGCGATCTTCGAGATCGGCCATATCGGCGGCGCAGAGATCGCCATGATCGGTCACTGCAAAGCCCAGGCTCTCCAATAGCGTCAACAAGCCGGCGGTACGCAGCGCCGCGGGGCCCATCAGGGTGCCGCGCTGCGAGGCGCCCATGTCGATGGGCGCGCCAAGCAAGGCGATGGACCTTGCCGAATCCGTTTCAGACATGACGAACCTTTGCCGTGAGGACTGCGCTGCAGCGTAACAGAGATTCTCTGTCCCGCATTTGGCGGAACAAATCTCGCCGCTGCGCATTTTTCCGGGGAGGCCGCCACCCGCCGTTCATAACGGCGCCTGTCGCGGATAGCCAAAGGTCGCTTGCGACCCGCTGTTCGAAAAACGAGCGCTCGCGCGGATAGCCAAAGGTGGCGGCCTCATTACCTGCACGGAAGGCACCGAGCGTGAGCAGCGAGACCCCGCAAATACCATCCCCCAGCATTGCGGAGCGCGCGATCGATGCAGCGACCGATGTGTCGCGCACGATCGAAGACGTCACCGCTGCGCTGAAGGTTGCCGTCGACCGATTGCGCGAGGTGATCGCGAATGCGGAGCGGCCGGGACAGCCGATCGCCGGACTCCGTGCAGTTACCCGGCAAGCGCCACTGCAGAGCCTGCTTGTGGCATTCCTGCTTGGGGTCGCGGTGGCGCGCAGACGCTGAATTGCTCGTTGGTTGACCTACGCGGTAACTCGGTATGGCGCCGGGCAAACGTACGCTTGCAAAAGTTCCGGCTGAGTGCGGAGCTTTTTTCATACTCTCTGCGTTATCCCTATCGGAACCGACGGAACCGGCTTGCGAGCCTGCACCAGCCTGCATAAGCCTGCACGGAAATCATAGCTGATTTGCATCCACAGACTCCGGGAATCACACGGGTTCCCGTATTGGCCCGGATTGATGGCGGACGCGAAACGTTGTCCTTCCCCGTTCGGCAAGGAACACGCAGTGATTTATAAGGGTGTGGAATACACGGTCGTGGCGACTGCTGAGCCGGATATCTGGGAATGGCGCTTCCAGATCGGCGAGACCGCCAAGACCGGCAGAACGCAGACGCGGCTGGCCGCGCTCGCTTCGCGGCGCGTGCAGTCGAAGATCGACGCCGCCCTTCGTGCCGCCAAATTATCGCCACCGAAACAGGATCGGTGACCCCGCGCACAGTCGGCGCCGGCACCAACTTGCCAAAATTTAATTCTCCATTCCGTGATCCAAAGCCGGACTGCGCGCGTAACAACACTATGTCTTGAGCAAGAAGTGAACATCGGGTCGAAATATGAGAAGGGCATTTACGATATTCGGCTGCCTCTGCGTGCTCGCGGGGCTTCAGTATCTTGCGATCAGCAAACTGGCCATCCGGCACCAGACGCTCAACCTGTATGACACGGCGAGGCAGCGGCCGGTCTCCGTGGACCTCGCCGTGCGCCGCGACTACGAGGTGAAGGCCAATATGGGCCTCTGGAAGCTTCCGATCGCGATCATCAGCAACGGCAACACGGTGAAGAACACCGAATACTCCTTCCTCGCCGATGTGCTCGCCGCGCGCGGCTATCTGGTTGCCAGCATCCAGCAGGATCTCCCGACCGATCCGCCTTTGATGACGCATGCCGGCATGCGCTATGTCGGCCGCCAAGGGATCTATATGCGCTGCGAGGCCAATATCCTGTTCGTGCTAGGCGAATTGCAGAAGCTGCAGCCGCATGCCGAATACGACCATCTGACGCTGGTTGGACATTCCAACGGTGGTGACGTGTCGATGTATGTAGCCAACCAGCATCCCGAGCTGGTGTCGAAGGTCATCACGCTCGACAATCTTCGGGTGCCGTTCGTGCTCAGCGACAAAATGAAGATCCTGTCGTTCCGCTCCAAGGATCCGAACTTCAAGACCGACCCGGGCGTGCTGCCGACACCGTCACAGGCCAAGACCGACGGCATCGACATCATCAACACCGGCGCGCTGCACACCGAGCTGAGCGACCGCGGTCCGAATTCCGTCAAAGAAAAAATCCAGGCGACGCTGGACAAATTCCTGCGCGATGCGGGGTCAAGCGATCTTGCGCCGGCCGACACCACGCAGCCGATGATCGCCAACCCCGGCGATTACTGAGCGAGCCTTCAAGCTGGACCAGCTAGAATTTGCCCTTGGCCGCGTCGGTCGCCTTCGACATCACCGCGCCGGTGATCTGGCGCATATGATCGCCGGCATTGGTAAACTGGCTGCGCAGAAAATCCGACTGAAGCTGCATCGCTTGCTGCAGATCAGTAGCGTGCACCAGCTTGCGTGCATGCTCGAACGCAGCCTTCATATTTTGTTCGGTGAAGGTCAGCGCCTGCTTGGAGATTTCAGCGCCGCCGCCCGGAACCGAATTCATCGATTTGGTGGCGGCCTCGAAGAACATTCCGAATGCCTTTTCCGCCTGCTCGATGGTCTTATCGGCCAAGTCACGCAATTCGGCCGGCACTTCAAGTTTCGGTTCGATCATGGCTAACGTACCTCCCCTGTTTGGAGGCCAGTTAATCACATTTGCGGCGCCGCGTCTTTTGCCTTGTCCGCCCTTTCGCTCCGGCGGTTAACGCTCAGTTGGGCGAGCGGCCCAACGCTCGGCCCTCCTCCACCTGGCCCGGACTTGCGCCACCAACGCGCGCGAAAAGCTCCGCCAGTCCGGCCTCCGGATCGGCAAGCGTCGTCGAAGCCAACATCATGCGCCGATGGTAAATGAGATGATCGAGGCGACCGGCGGCCGAGATCAGCATGGCAGCTTCGGCAACCTGATCCTCACCACCCGCGATGGTTGCGAGCCTTGTCCCGAGCGAACCGTCAATCTCGACCTCGATCGCCGACAGAGTGGCCTCATCGGGCGCCTGCCTGATCCGCGCGGGCAACGAATGTAGTGCCTGCAGCACAGGCGCGGCCGATTGATCCGGGCGCACGCCGAGAAACCGCCATGCCGCCGCGAAGATCGAGGCGAACGCGCCAAGCACCATCGGCGTCAGATAAATCACATTGGAGTATTTATCGATAAAGCTCTCCTGGGTGCCGTTGAAGAACGCGGCGGCACCGGGATGCACCGGCAGGAATGCATCGGCGTCGAGATCAGGCGCGGCGATCCCCGAAAGCAACGGCTGCTCGCCGACGAGATCGCGGCGGACACTCATCACTTTCCTGGCGAGATCGCCGACCACGTTGGGATTGAGATGCCGGTTGGCCACGAGGTAATAGCCGACGCGCAAGGTCGTGACGTCATCATCAGGCACAGGCGGTGCCCCCCGGAGCGTCCCCTTGGGAATGTCGAAGCTTTCATACGGCCCCTTCTTGTCGGCAATGGCGCCGGCGGCGTCGACCTGCATCAGGACCGGCGATGAATTGGCTCCCTCGCGAAACAGGCTCTTGATCCAGGCGAGGTGTTTTTCCGTCAGCGGCGCGACCACGAGCAGCGCGTTGACTGACTTGGATTGCAGGGCCTGCCTCGCGTCCTGGGCCGCAATGTCGCGAAACACCACATTGGAATGGTCGAGGTCGTATTCCCTGGTCAGGACATCAACGATAGCGTGGTTGACCTCGCCGCCGACCACGCCGACCGTGTGCCCGCGCAGCTTGGAAATATCCGTGATCGCCGACCCCGGCGGCGTGATGAGGGTCAGCACCCCGCGCGCGGTCACCGCCACGGCCCTGCCCTCGTGGAGATTGCCGGCATCGGCCCGCACAATGGCAAGATCGGCCGAGCCGACGGCGAAGCTTCTCGCGGCATCGACCTCGGTACCGGCATTTTGAACCTTGAGCCGGATCGGTGAATTGGATGTTGCAAGACGGCCGGCGATGAGAGATGCGATTTGCCTTGCGGCGCCGTCGGACGATCCGACCGCCAGCGTCAACACCACGGGCCTGCGATAGAACTGGTACGACATCAGCGCTGCGCCAGCGGCAAAACCGAAAATGCCGATCAGGAGCGCGACACGGCCGCGGAAAGGTAACGCTCGGTGGAACGATTTCATTCGCGCTGCGCCACCGTCTCACCACCAGAGAAACGCGCGCCTGGCACGCCCCCGCATGCGAACCCGCAGCAACGACCACGACAGGCAGTGATAGCGCGACCATGACATGGTTCTCATCGAACCCTCCATCGGCATGGTCATTAGTCTGTCGCGGCAACTCCGCCGTTCGAGGGTGGCCAATTACAAATCGGCAATAACTCCAAGACCTTGATGTTCATCGAAATTAAACCTCCGTAATCCGCCGAACCCGAAAAGCGCGGGCCGCCTCCAACGGATGTCAGGAGGTGATATCCATGAAACTACTCTCTACCCTTGCCGGCCTTGCCATGCTTGGCGGCGTCGCGCTCTCGTCCGGAACGGCGTCAGCGATGCCCGTCGTGAATCCCACCCTCGGTGCGCAAACCG
>Ga0210408_10002538_pt1 | contig 17709 bp, 13 predicted proteins | sample IncBWH4MmetaG_FD_155471 | JGI IMG/M metagenome (GOLD analysis project Ga0210408, IMG submission 155471) | Forest soil microbial communities from Barre Woods Harvard Forest LTER site, Petersham, Massachusetts, United States - Inc-BW-H-4-M | ecosystem: Environmental > Terrestrial > Soil >...
TTCTTGATTGTGACGTTCGCCACGATCGTCTTACTGGCAGCATTGTTCGGGCTGCTCTTCACGCCCGATCCGAGCTACCGGACCGGCATCGTTCTGCTTCTCGTCTTCTATATCTCACTCGCCGCCTTCGGGCTTTGGGTGCGGTCTCAATCGATTGCATTCAAGGAAGAGGAGAGGAAGCAGGGATATAGGTATGTGTGAGTGTGCCGGCGCGGGGTTCGTCACTGCGACGAACTCCCCGCGCCGGCTGTTGATTTTTATGATATTTGATAGTAGAGTGTCGCGGTTATGTTAAAAATACGAATGCAACGAGTCGGGCGCATCAATATGCCCGCGTATCGCATTGTTGTCGTCGAACACACTTCAAGCCCCAAAGCGGGCAGTTTTGTCGATAAAGTGGGCACCTATAATCCGAAAACCAAAGAGCGCGTGTTGGATGCAGCCAAGATCAAACACTGGATCTCAGTGGGCGCGAAGCCCTCTGCCACGGTCCACAACATGCTTGTATCGCTCGGCATGTTGAACGCGAAGAAAATCAACATTCTTCCTGCATACAAAGCTCCTGCAGAAGCTGCGGCCGCCGAGAAAGAAGCAGAAGCCGCAAAAGAAGCTGAGCACAAAGCTAAAGAGGAGGCAAAAGCGGCGCACGATGCACAGGTGAAAGCCGAGGCCGAAGCGAAGGCAGCCGAGCCTGCACCTGAGCCGGGGGCCGCCGTTGTTGAAAGCTCTGGCGAGCCGAAGGAAGAGACAAAAGAACAAGCGTCGGCAGAGACTCCCGTCCAGGGATAGATTTGGTATACTGAAAAGTACTCAATTAGAAGATAGCAAGACCGCTATGGAACGAGATCAGCAATTTTTGGAGTACGTCGTGAAAGCATTGGTGGACAATCCGGACGACGTCAAAATCAACCGCACCGTGGATGAAATGGGCGTGCTTCTCACGCTCTCGGTCAACAAAGACGACATGGGCAAGGTGATCGGAAGAAGCGGCGCGACCGCCAAGGCGATCCGCACGGTCTTGCGCGTGGTGGGTATGAAGAACGATGCACGTGTCAATTTGAAAATCGAAGAGCCGGAAGGATCAGAGCGCGGCATGGGTAGCGGCAGCTCGACGAGCGATCGCGCCGAGAAGCCCTCGGAACCGTACGTGCGCGACACGACGGTTGACGATGTCATTAAGGATTTGAAAGGGGAGTAAGGCGCTCGGCGGGCATATGTCTTTTTCCGTCGCTATCTGGCGCTACTGCGCCAGCGCTCGGTCTCGGCGCCGACACGCCTGCGAAGCCGGAAAAAGACATATGCCCGCGCTCGCTGAAGTTGGAAAATCATGACTCACTTCCACATCGTCACATTGTTCCCCGAATCTATCGAGCCATATTTGAAAAGCTCGATCATCGGCCGCGCGCAGGCTGCGAAGAAAATAAAGATTTCATACTACGACCCTAAGAAATTCACACGTGACAAATACGGCCGGGTGGACCGTAGACCCTACGGCGGCGGGCCCGGTATGGTCTTGGAGCCGGATGGGATTTTGCGCGCAGTCGATAAAGCGATAGGGAAGAAGAAAGGCGCCGAAAAGATATTTTTCTCGACCGACGGTGCACTGTTCGACGAAATGATGGCAAAAAAACTTTCCAAGAAGAAAGACATTCTTTTTATTTGCGGACATTACGAGGGTGTCGACGCGCGCGTGCAGAAAATCCTGAAAGCAAAAAAAGTGTCCGTGGGCCCATACGTGCTCACCGGCGGCGAACTTCCCGCGGCAACTCTAATTGATGCAATTTCCCGCCACGTCCCCGGCGTTTTGGGCAAAGCCGAATCCCTTGAAGCAAGTCGAGTCTCAAGCCCAGAGGTATATACACGGCCTGACGTGCTCGTATGGAAAGGAAAGAAATATAAGGTACCGGAAGTGCTCAAAAGTGGTCACCATGCGAACATAGAAAAGTGGAAGCAGTCGCGTAGAAAAAGTTAGTTTTCAAGCTATACTTTTCATATGGCTTTCGAAAGACCGAGCGAAAATCGGATAACATTGCTGGAACGAAGACTCAAAGACCTCCGAGAGAAAGCAATAGAAGAAACCTTCGAGAAAATGCGCGAACAAATGCCCGGAAATACTGTTGCAAGCGCGAGAACGAGGGCCACGAACTTCGTCGATTAGTTTATTAATTTAGGCCGAAACGAATATAGAACCAAGACAGATGAAAAATTTAAACAAATTCCCGACTACATCGGATTTCTCGAATCTCGGAAACAAGGCGAACTTCATGTTGGATATCCTGAGTTCATAGAAAATCAGGCGTTAGTCCAACTCGCCATATCGGAAGAACTTCGAGAGGGATCTGAAGGCAGCCTTATCGACAGTCTTGTGGAAGACGGCTATGTCTCCAGGGAAACGGCAACAAAACTGGTAGCAACAATGATTGAGCTTGAGGAGATCGATAAGGATGAGCCGAAATCGGCTTGACACGCCGTAGAGCTTCATATATATTGTCCCGACATTTGCTACGAGCTGATTGAGTCACTGTTGCGCTTTTGCAGGCAAAGATGCCGTCGAAAGACGGGTTTTCATAAGAAAATTTAATAACGGTTCCCACACCATGATCCCGCCTTGGCGGGACCACGGGTAGCTTGTTGCAACATGGCGAAGACCAAAACCGCGCGACCGCAGAAATACTTCGGACGGCACCAGGAGCCGCTCATCAAAATGCCCTCGCTCGTCGAGTCGCAGATCAAATCCTTTACCGATTTCGTGGAGGGTGGTGCGGAGCGCGTCTTCCGGGAATTTTCGCCGATCAGCGACCATTCCGGAAAAAAGTTCGAGCTCAAGCTCGTGAAATTTACCTTTGGCGAATTGCGCTGGGACGAACACTATGCCAAGCGAGCCATGCGCACCTACGAGGCGCCGCTCTCCATGGTCGTCGAACTCAAGAATAAGACGACAGGAGAAAAAAAGGAGCAGGAAATTTTTCTCGCGGATTTTCCGTGGATGACGCATCACGGCACCTTCATCATCAACGGTGTCGAGCGTATCGTCGTGCCGCAGCTCGCGCGCTCCTACGGCGTGTTTTTCGAATCGATTCCTTACAAAGGCAATAATTATTTTGCAGCGAAGATCATTCCCGCACGCGGTGTATGGATCGAAATCGAATCCGACGCCGACGGCGGCATTTATGTAAAGATTGACCGCAAGCGCCGCTTCCCGGTGACCTCGCTTTTGCGTGTCTTGGGATTGGGCAGCGAGAAAGAAGTGTTGGGCAAATTCGACAAATCACCACTCGCCCGCGCGGCCGTGGAGGCTACACTCGCGCACGACCATGCGCACACGCCCGAGGAGGCGTTTGTCGAGATTTATCGACGACTCCGCGATGGCGATATTGCTACCCCTGAAAGCGCCCGCGATCATGTGCAGGCGATCCTCTCCGCCGAGCGCTATGACTTTTCAAAAGTCGGTCGTTTCCATTTCAACCGCCGCTTTGGCTTGCCGACCGACGAGAAGCATCTTTCAAATGCAACGCTCACACTCGAAGACGTTGTCCGCATTATCACCAACATCGCGGAATTGAATGCGAATCCAGTCGCCGAGCCGGACGACATCGACCACCTCGGTTTCCGTCGTGTGCGCTTTGCGGGAGAGCTGCTCGAGAGCCGCATGCGCGTGGGCCTCTCGCGCATGAAGCGCAATATCCAGGACCGAATGGCGATGGTCGATGCAGAAACAACGCTTCCGGTGTCGCTTGTGAATCCGCGTCCGTTCCAAGCCGCGATCCGGGAATTTTTCACGACCGACCAACTTTCGCAATTAATGCAACAGTACAACACGCTCGACGAGATCGAACACCTCCGCACGCTCTCCACGCTCGGTCGCGGCGGACTCACCTCGGAGCGCGCAGGACTCGAAGTGCGCGACGTGCACTCCTCGCATTACGGCCGCGTCTGTCCGATTCACACACCCGAAGGAAAAAACATCGGACTCGTGTTGCACATGTCGCTCTACGCACGCCCCAACCAATTCGGTATCATCGAAACGCCGTATGCAAAAGTTGAAAAAGGTACGATCACCAAAGAAATCGTCTATTTGAACGCACTTGAAGAAGAGCAGTACGCGATCGCGCACGCAGCAACTCCGCGTGACGAGAATGGTCGTATCACTGGCAAATTCGCCGAGGTGCGCAAAGAAGGCAATCCGACGCTCGTAAAACGCGACGACGTGGATTTCATGGAAGTTGCCACCAACCAGCCGTTCTCGGTCGCCACCTCGCTCATTCCATTCGTGGAGAACGACGACGCCAACCGCGCGCTCATGGGTTCCAACATGCAGAAGCAGGCGGTGCCTTTGGTTGTGCCCGATGCGCCATATGTGGCAACTGGCGTTGAGAGTGCCGCTGCGCGCGACTCCGGTCGCCTCATCCTTGCCAGCGAAGCGGGCGAAGTCACCTATTCGGATGCGCAAATGATCAAGGTCAAAAATTCCGACGGCAAAACAAAAGAATACCCGCTCGTCAATTTCTCTCGCACCAACGGCTTCACCACATTTCACCAGCGACCACTCGTCTCAACGGGCGACAACGTGAAGAAGGGAACGGTGCTCGCCGACACTTCGACATCTGTGGGTGGACAACTCGCAATCGGACAAAATGTACGCGTCGCATTCTTGCCGTGGTTTGGCGCCAACTACGAAGACGCCATCGTTATTTCAGAAAAACTCGCCAAAGAAGCGCGATTCACCTCGATTCACATGGAGGAATTCATCTGCGTCGTGCGCGACACGAAGCTCGGGCCCGAGGTCACGACACACGACATCCCGAATGTATCCGAATTCAAACTTCGCAACCTCGATGAAGACGGCGTCGTGCGCATCGGCGCAGAAGTCCGCCCCGGCGACATTTTGGTCGGCAAAGTAACGCCAAAAGGCGAGACACAACTCACGCCAGAAGAGCGCCTCTTGCACGCAATCTTCGGAGAGAAAGCCAAAGACGTGAAAGACACATCGCTGCGCATGGAAGGCGGCAAGCGCGGTCGCATCATCGGTGTCAAAGTATTCTCGCGCGAAACGGGCGATCAACTCGAATCGGGTGTCATCAAGCGTGTGCACATCGAAGTCGCGCAGCTGCGCACGATTTCTGTCGGCGATAAGCTCGCGGGACGTCACGGCAACAAAGGCGTCATCTCACGCATTTTGCCGGAAGAAGACATGCCGTTCGACAAAGATGGCAACCCGGTAGACATCATTCTCACGCCGCTCGGTGTGCCGTCGCGTATGAATCTCGGACAGATTTTGGAATTGCACCTAGGTCTTGCGGCCGACATGCTCGGTTATCAGGCCGTCGTGCCGTCATTCTCTGGAGCAACGGAAGCGGAAATTCGCTCGGAACTCAAAGAAGCGGGCGTTGCAGAAGACGGCAAACGCGTGCTCTACGATGGCCGCACCGGCGAGGCATTCGCGCAGCCAGTATCGGTGGGCGTCATGTACATGCTCAAACTCCACCACATGGTGGAAGACAAAATCCACATGCGCTCTATTGGTCCATACTCGCTGACCACACAACAGCCGCTGGGCGGCAAGGCGCAAAACGGCGGTCAGCGCGTAGGGGAGATGGAAGTGTGGGCATTCTTGGGCTACGGCGCCGCATATTCCTTGCGCGAAATTCTCACCATCAAATCCGACGACATCTTGGGTCGCTCTGCTGCATTCGACGCCATCGTCTCCGGCAAGCGCATCGAGGAAACCAACACGCCAGCAACCTTTAACGTACTCGTGCGGCACTTGCGCGGCTTGGGTATCGACATCGAATTTAAAGAGAACGCTCGAGAATTAAATGCCTAACCATTCCTCTTCTATGACTATGAAAAAGAAAGACGTCATCCCCGCAGATTTCGAAGCAGTCGCGATGCGACTTGCCTCTCCGGAGCGCATGCAGGAATGGAGCTGGGGCGAAATCACGAAGCCTGAGACGATCAACTACCGCACGCAGCGACCGGAAAAGAACGGTCTTTTCGACGAGCGCGTCTTCGGCCCGGAGAAAGATTACGAATGTTACTGCGGCAAATATCGCGGCATCCGCTTCCGCGGCATCGTCTGTGAAAAGTGTGGCGTGGAGATCACGCGCGCGATCGTCCGCCGCGAGCGCATGGGTCACATCGATCTTGCAACCCCCGTTTCGCACATCTGGTTCCTCCGCGGCATTCCGTCGCGCATCGCCCTCATGCTCGGCCTCTCTGCGGCCGAAGTTGAAAAAGTTGTCTATTTTGCCGGCTATATCGTGACGCATGTCGACGAAAAAGAGCGCGACCGACTGCTCAAAGATTTGGAACAGGAATTTTCGACTAAAACTAAATCCGCCGCGAGCGCCGAAGTCAAAACCGATCTTAAAGAAAAGGCAACCAAGGCAAAGAAGGAGATCGAATCGATCCGCGTCGGCGTGGTCTTAGACGAAGCCGCCTACCACCTCTTTGCTGTTAAATACGGTGCGATGTTCCGCGCTGCGATCGGTGCCGAAGCGCTCTACAATATATTGAAGCAGATCGACCTCGAAAAATTCATCAAAACGCTCAAAGAGGATTACGAAAAAGCGGGAGCTGCCGAGCGCGATAAATTGCGCAAGCGTTTGGCACTTGCCGAATCCCTCCAGCGCGCGGGAGTCCGCCCCGAGTGGATGTTCCTCACACGTCTTCCGGTCGTCCCGCCGGCGCTTCGCCCCATGGTCGCGCTCGAAGGCGGCCGCCACGCATCGTCGGATTTGAACGACCTCTACCGCCGCGTCATCAACCGCAACAACCGTTTGAAACGCTTGCAGGCCATCCACGCGCCAGAAGTCATCCTCCGCAACGAAAAGCGTATTTTGCAGGAAGCCGTCGATGCTCTGCTCGACAACTCAATGCGCCGCGGTGCAGGCGTACTCGGAATCCTTGGCGGCCGTCGCCGCGCGCTCAAATCACTCGCTGATTACTTGAAGGGTAAACACGGCTATCTCCGCCAAAACTTGCTCGGTAAGCGCGTCGACTACTCCGGCCGCTCGGTCATCGTTGTCGGCCCCGACCTCGCGCTCGACGAGTGCGGTCTTCCCAAGCACATGGTCTTGGAACTCTTCCGCCCATTCGTGATCCAGGGACTCCTCGCACGCGAATTGGCCTACAACATTCGCGGCGCTGGCCGCTTGATCGAAGACGAAGCGCCAGAGGTGTGGCCAATACTCGAAGAGGCGATCAAAAATAAATACGTACTTTTGAACCGCGCCCCCACGCTCCACCGCCAGTCGATCCAAGCGTTCCGCCCCGTCCTTATTGAAGGCAACGCGATCCAGGTGCACCCGCTTGTGTGTCCCGCCTACAACGCCGACTTCGACGGCGACGCGATGGCCGTGCACGTCCCACTCTCGGAAGCTGCGCAAATGGAAGCGAAGATGATGATGTCGGCCAACAAAAACATTTTGAAGCCGGGCTCCGGCGACGTCGTCGTCGCGTCCAAACTCCTCGACATCGTCTTGGGTTGCTATTGGATGACGAAGTCCGTCGACGGCGCAAAAGGCGAGGGAAGCGCATTTCCCTCGACCAACGCCGCGATCACCGCGCACGATTTCGGTGCGATCGACCTGCGCGCAAAAATTCGCGTGCTCCCGGGCGACAGCAAAAAGTACGCGCAATTCGAAAACAAAGTCTTCGAGACCACTGTCGGTCGCCTGCTCTTCAACTCCGTCTTGCCGAGCGACTACGCGTTCGTCAACGAAGAGATCACCAACAAGCGCATGGGCGCTTTGGTGCAATCGCTTGTTACGCACTACAAGCTCGACGGCATTCCGGCGATTCTCGACAAGATCAAGGCATTCGGCTTCCGCTACGCCACCCACGCGGGCATCACGTGGTCTATTTCCGATGTCGTTGTGCCGAAGATCAAAGAAGAACTCGTGGAAAAAGGCCGTGAAGCTGCGGCAAAAGAGCTTGAAAGCTACAACAGCGGACTTCTTACCGAAGATGAGCGCCGCCGCTCGACGATCGAGATTTGGGGCAAGGTCTCCGGTGATCTGCGCAAGCACGTGGTCGACGCACTCGACCGCGCTGGCTCCGTGCACGACATGATCACTTCCGGCGCCCGTGGTTCGGTCGTTCAGCTCCACCAGATGGTGGGTATGAAAGGATTGATCACGAACCCACGCGGAGAGATCATCGAATTTCCCATCACTTCGTCACTTAAGGAAGGTTTGACACCAATTGAATACTTCATCTCAACGCACGGCGCACGCAAAGGCTTGGCCGACACTGCACTCAACACCGCACGCGCCGGCTACCTCACGCGCCGTCTCTTCGACGTCGCGCACGATGTCGTCGTCCTCGAGGAGGACTGCGGCACCAAAGACGGGGTAATCATCAATCGCCCCGGCAAAGAAAACATCGGCGGATCATTTGCCGATCGTATTCAGGGCCGCTGCCTCGCATCGGAAGCAGGAGGATTCAAGCGCAATCACTTGCTCACTCGTGATGATGCAAAAGTCATCGAAGACGACAAAAAAGTTATGGAGGTTACGGTGCGCTCTCCAATGACCTGCACCGTTGCACGCGGCGTGTGTCAGAAATGCTACGGCGTCGATCTCACCTCAGGGGAAATGATCGACGTGGGCGAAGCAGTCGGCGTCATCGCCGCACAGGCGATCGGCGAGCCGGGCACGCAGCTCACGATGCGTACCTTCCACACCGGAGGTGTTGCGACCGCAGGCGGCGACATCACGATGGGCTTGCCGCGTGTTGAAGAAATCTTCGAGACGCGTCAGCCCAAATTGCCGGCCACGATCTCACGTGTTTCTGGCGTCGTTTCCGATATCGTCAAAGACGGTCAGGAAACGGTCATCACTATCGTCCCCGAAGCAAGCACTGCCAAGCAGACGGCAAAGGCAGCAAAAAAAGATGCCGAATACCGCATCCATCCGCTGCGCACCATTGTTGTAAAGCCAGGAGCAAATGTCACCAAAGGCGATTTCCTCACCGACGGCTCGGCCGATCTCGACGAGCTCTTCGCGCTTGCCGGCAAAGAAGCCGCGCAGCAATACATCATCAACGAGATCACACGCATCTACGAATTGCAGGGAGTTTCGACCGCGCGCAAACACCTTGAGATCATCGTCAAGCAGATGTTCTCGCGCGTTTCGGTTTCGCACTCCGGCGACACTGGGGTATCCGCCGGCGACATCATCACGGATTTCGAATTCGAACGCATCAACAAGACGCAGAAAGAAGTGGAAGGCGAACCGGCCAAAGGCAAGCAGTTGCTCTTGGGTATCACCGAAGTCTCGCTCACTCGCGCGTCATTCCTCTCAGCGATCTCGTTCCAGAACACGCCGCGCAAACTTGCCGAAGCGGCAGTGGGCGGCGCCGTCGACCGTTTGGTTGGTCTCAAAGAGAACGTGATCATCGGCCGCCTCATTCCTGCCGGTACCGGATTCAAGGGCAGCAAGAAATACAAAATAATCGAGGATATGGAAGCTGAATTCGCTTCACAAGCACCCGTTGAAGTTCCCGAATCGCAGAAGCAAAAGGAATCGATTGAGCGGTAAGCCACAATGTTGTATAAGGTGAGGCGGGTGACATGATCACCTGCTTTGCTTTTTTGGAAGGAGTTCCAACAATGCCCAGAACGCAAGACCCGATCGACCAGGTCATTGCCCTGCTCCGTGCGCGGGGCCGGGACAGCGGTTTTGAGAGCTATAACAAAGTGAACGCCGACGAAGGCGTCCGCTACATTAGCGTCATTCCGGCCAGCGATCTGCCGACGGTCGGTACCCTCAACGACCTCGTGGTGACGATCAGACAAATCGTGGATCGGGTCGATGCCGTCGATGGGCTGTCGTTCCGCCACGACCGCGTCAATCTCTACTACGGTCGAGTCATTGTGCGGGAGACGATTGTGATCGTCGTCTACCCCCGAAAGTGGTTGGCCGACCAGGCTCTATTCGGGTACGGCGCGCCGGTCCTGCAATGCTCGTTGGCTTCGCTTGAGGGCGAGCTTCAAACCGTCTGAACAATGGTTCACGCGGCATGGAAAAAGACGGGGCGGTCCAGCGTGACCGCCCCTCGATGATTTTTGTAGGGAGTTCCGTTACTGTTAAATATTAAAATCGGAAGGGCGGCGATCACACGATTGTGACCGTCGCCCATGCCCTTCGTCACGTTGCGCGTCTATGCGGCGGCCGGAATTACATTTTGGGCCATGCATCGAATCTGGCTCAAAAGTCCATCGAGGTCGAACGGCTTCTCGAGGTAACCGTTTGCTCCGGCGGCGACACAAGCCGCGAGAGGAAACTTCCGTCCTGAGATTATCAGGATCGGAGTGTCGCATCCGACAGAGCGAATGTCAGCTACGACCTCGAAACCATCCACATCCGGGAGCCCCATGTCGAGTATGATCGCATCGTATTCGCCGGATTTTCCCCGCTGCGCTCCCTCCCGGCCTCTGGTGGCGATCTCCACCTGCAGATCAGGAAATTCTTCGAGGACTACCTGGAGCCCTGGCCCCAGCTTGTCATCGATGATTAGGACTCTATTACACATCAAAACGCCTCCTCTACATTTGCGACGCCTCTTCTTGTTGGAAGCGTCGCGCATACGCACGGTCCTACGTTGGACCTCAAGTGAATTAGATATCACTGCAGCATTCGGGTCAATCCAAATCTTCATCATCCGATCCATGATCGGGAATGGTGATTTTTACGAAGGAAAGAGCATAATGAGACTCATGTCGGATACGGTACAACAGATCAAAGATCGGCTTTCAATCGTCGACGTGGTTTCGCAATACGTAAAACTCGAACGCGCGGGCTCAAGCTTGCGCGCGCGATGTCCATTCCACGCGGAGCGCACGCCGTCGTTCCATGTCTCGCCCGAGCGCGGCACGTATCACTGCTTTGGTTGCGGGGTGGGCGGCGATATTTTTTCGTTCGTCGAGGCGATCGAAGGATTGGATTTCAAAGGTGCTTTGAAAGTACTTGCCGAAAAAGCGGGCGTCGAGATTGTGTACCAACACGGCGGCAAAGAGAAGAGTGACGAGCGCGAGCGACTCTTCGAACTCCTCGAAATCGCCACGATCTTTTATTCATCGCACCTCAGCGACGCGGCAAAGAAATATCTCAAAGAGCGCGGACTCAACGATGCGACGATCAAAGAATTCCGTCTTGGCTGGGCAGGGGATGCGTGGAGCGACGCAGCGGAATATTTCAAAACGAAGAAATTTACCGACAAAGAGATCGTTGATGCAGGACTCGCAAAGAAAAACGAGCGCGGTGGGCTCACCGACAAATTCCGCAACCGCATCATGTTTCCAATCAACGACAGTGCGGGGCGCGTCGTCGGTTTCTCCGGCAGAATTTTTGGCGAAAAAGCCTCGCCCGAAGCACCCAAATACCTCAACAGCCCCGAGACTCCGCTCTTCCACAAATCCCGCGTTCTCTACGGTTTCGACAAGGCAAAACTCGCGATCCGTAAGAACAATTGCGCTGTTCTGGTGGAAGGCCAGATGGATCTCTTGGCTTCATATCAAGCGGGGTGGGGAAATACCGTTGCCGTTTCCGGCACGGCGTTTACACCCCAACACGCCACCATGATAAAGCGGATGACCGACAACATCGTGATCGCACTCGACATCGATGAGGCCGGGATCAAGGCCGCGTGGCGGACGACCAATTCCGCATTCGATGCCGAAATGAATGTGAAGGTGGCGCGCCTTCCCAACGAGCTCGATCCCGCCGATTTTATTTTGAAAGAGGGAAAAGATGCGTGGACGGCCGCGATCCGCGAATCCAAAGACATCATCATATTTCTTCTCGACGTATTTGCCGAACGCTTGCCGCAAAAAGACCGGTACATGCGCACCGTGGAGACGGTTATACTGCCACTCTTGAAAAAAGAACGGCGGCCTATGCGGCGCGAAGATTACCTACGAGAGATCGCGCGGCGCTTGGGGGTTTCCGAAGGCTCGGTGCAAGAGCAAATGGATCGTCTCCCCAGCGAGCCGATGCCAGCGCTCGATCCCCGGAAGGCTCCAGCGAGTAAAGTCGTTGCAAAAGACTCGCGCGTCACACAAGCATCCGGTCGCGCACGCGAAGCGTTCTCGATATTGCTCTGGCAACAATCGCTCCCCGCGCCCACGATCGATCTTGCCGCCTACGCGCACGAACTCGAAGAAACGATCGGCGCAGACGCCTTCGCAGCCCTTACCACACTCTCAGAAAGTGAGCGAGAGACGTTGCGATTCTCCGCCGAGCGGCTACACGGCAAAGGCGGCAACGTCGAGCGCAGCGCGAAGGCCCTTTTGCATGTCATTTTGAGAGAGTTACTCGCCGCGGAGCTTGAGCAGGCGACGATGGCTCTCAAGCAAGCCGAGCGGGCACAAGACGAGGAGGCAATAGCTGTGCATATCTCTGTGTGTAAGATGTTGACAACCCGGATTGCGCAATTACACGAAAACATGTAGAGTGACCCGCTGTCTTTCCAACCTCCTTATTTCTGAAAGAAATCAAGGGTTTGGGAGGTAAGACTCATATATAGACCCACCTTCCAGAGGGAAGGCAGTCTCCCGTGACCCGATTTTGATGCATATGGCAAAAGCAAAAAGAAAAAACAAGAAAAAAAAGAAAGCGGTGAAGCGCCCGGCACGCTCTTCGGGCCGCAAAAAAGTCGCCCGATCCGCATCCAAGCGCGCGGCTCGCGCACGCTCCGGCGGCGCAGCTCGCTCGGCATCCCGTCGGGCCAATGCGGGGAAGCGGATCGCACATGAATCCACAAAGCGAGCGAAATCGGGAAGTAAACTGTTTGGCGGCAAAAAAGAAGAGCACAAAGTGGCAGCGCTCATCACGCTCGGTCGCGAGCGCGGCTATGTCACCTACGACGAGATTCTCCGCGAATTTCCCACCATCGAAGACAACGTCATCCTCCTCGAAGAGATGTACGAGAAATTTTCGACTGCCGGCATCGACGTCTTGGAAGGCGGCGGCATGCTCGAAGACAGCTCGGCCGACTCCGTGCTCGCAAGCAAAAAACTGCAGAACCGCCGCGCCGACGCTTCATACGATTCCGTGCAAATGTATCTGCGCGAAATCGGTCAGTATCCGCTCTTGAATGGTCAGCAGGAAAAAGATTTGGCCAAGCGAATTCTTCAAAACGACGACGAAGCACGCAACATCCTCGCACGCTCCAACCTGCGCCTCGTGGTTTCCATCGCCAAGAAATACGTGAATCGCTCGCCCGACCTCACGCTCCTCGACCTCATTCAGGAAGGCAACCTCGGCCTCTTCAAGGCCGTGGATAAATTCGACTACACCAAGGGCTACAAATTCTCGACCTACGCGACCTGGTGGATCCGCCAGGCCATCACCCGCGCGCTCGCCGACCAATCCCGCACCATCCGCATCCCCGTGCACATGGTCGAAACCATCGCTAAATATAAGCAAAAAGTGCGCGAATTGAGCCAACATTTAGGCCGCGACCCACTGCCCGAGGAGATCGCCGCGGAAATGGGCATCGAGCTCGACAAGATCTACACCATCCAAAAGATCAATCAAGACACCGTCTCGCTGGAGAGCCCGGTGGGCGAGGACGACGACGAACGCTCGACGCTTGGCTCCTTTATCGCCGACGATACGATCGCGTCGCCGGATCAGGATGCTTCACGGAGAATTCTGGGAGAGCAGATGGGCGAAATTCTCGATGAACTTTCTCCCAAAGAGCGCAAAATTCTCGAAATGCGCAACGGCCTCACCGACGACGGCATCTGCTTCACGCTTGAAGAAGTCGGCCGCGAGTTCGGCGTCACGCGCGAACGCATCCGCCAGATCGAAGCAAAAGCACTCGAGCGCATCCGCTTCCACGAACGCGCGAAACAACTCCGCAGTTACTAGTGGTACCATAAGGCATGCTTGAATCGGTACCGAAGACCCCGAACATGCCGGAGTATGTTGAGGTTGTCAAAACCAACGTACAAGATGAGGGTGATACCGTTCGCTTCGATTTTGAAATCGCCAGTGCCCTGGAGCCCGAAAAAATGGAGGCATACATCGGGAGACCGGAAGGCACGATGTGGAAAGTCGTAATGGACAAACTGTGCGAAAAGGGTTGGGTATCGGCGGACGGACAGATTCCGTTGGTTCCGATGACGACCCATACCGATGTGAGTGACGACAAGAAGAAATGGAGTTTCTCCTACAAGCGTCTCGATGCAGACGCACCCTTGGATTTGGAAGAGAATTGAAATCTTCAGTAATGGTGAATCCAATTGGAGTGATTAGTTTATTCTCGCGGGCTTGATCGTTGTCGCTCACGCAGCTCTTCCAAGACTGCGTGATACCACGAGGGTTTTTCCGTCCATGTTAACTTGTTACCGCGCATGATCTCCTCGCGCAATGCATCATCGCTCCATGCAAGTTCTTTAAAGATTTCTCTCCTTTCGGCAATATTTTCCGCTTCGTATGAGCGGGGATCCGATTCCCGAAGTGCCATCAGAAAGTTCGCGGTTTCGAGGGTTTTGCTCGCCAAATTCGGGCGCTTTATTTTCTCCCGATTTGCCGGTTGCTCGCGCCTGCCTCCGAATTTGATGACGTCTCCCATAGGTACATTGTAGCAAGGGATTATAAATGGAGCGGCCGGGCTCGCGGGAGTCCGGCCAGTGCTCGCTTTCGGAGCTTGTGCTCTATTCTTCCTCATCGTCCTCCTCCGGAGCGATGGCGTTATTGGGCTTACGCTGGTACAGCTCGTCGAGGCCCATCGTGATGCCGTAGAGGCGCTCGAAAATTTCGCGAGCTTGAAATCGGCCAGTGACGGCACCGATTCGAGCTGTCTCGAGACATTCTCGAAGGTAGTCGACGCGTGCTCTCTTTACAAGCCCGATCGAATACCGCATCCCATCCCAGCTGCGCAAGAGCCGCTCAAGCGTCGACATCGTTTGGGCGAATGGGTGATGAGACTGACTTAGCATTCTTCTCCTCCTTCTTGGCGCTTTGCGCTATTGGTTTTTTGTTCAAACCTCTGGAATCCTATACTTCTACCTTTTGTTTGTCCAAATGGTGAAGCCCGGGGTGGAACCCGGGCTCTCCCGTAGCGGGCTACTCATGTTCGTGGTTCGTTTCCCCCATCGCCTCGAAGAAGGCGACGACGACTCCCGCAACGAATACGGCGATCGTCGTTCGGGGCTGCGGGGCCCAAGAGAACGGTCCCGCAAAGTACAGGATCGCAATGAGCGCGAGCGAGAGGAGGAACATGTAATAGCCCGGTTTGGTGATGTAGAAGAACGCGTAAAATGGAGAAAGAAGCACGATCCACAGGATTCTCATGGCCGCTCTCCTTGGCTTGGTTGTGCCGCAGCGGCGCTGTGGCTCCAGAGATGCTATACCGATGATCTGTCTTTGTCCAAATGGAGTGGCCGGGCTCGCGGAGGAGTGCGGCCCGCAAGGTTCGTGGCCTTCATGGGCCGCCTGATTAGTTTGTTTGTCCAAAACTCCAACGCTATCTATATCGGCCTATTCGCGCGAATGGTAGGATAGTTTTCCAAAACGAATCGGCCCGCCGATGGCGGGCCTCTTTTTGCTCCTTAGTATTCGGGATTTTTCGCTGTCCACACTCTTTCCACCCGTTTCCCACAGAAATGATCCGAACGAGCTCCCAAGCCTTCATGAGCTCTATTTATAGAATGTATAGGTACTGGCTTTTGCTTCGGGGAAACGGTGAAGGGAAGTATGCATGATGTTTTCAACGATATCACTTAATGGAGCTTACTGCCCTCGACCAACGAAGGCTGTTTTGCGTGTTTGGGGCGCGAGACAGCTTTTTGTTTTGGATATCGAGGAGAGAAATTATCGGTAATTATCAAGAGAGGTTTTTAACAATTTGAAACTATGTCGAATATTTTACGAGGAGTTAGTGCGTGGTCATTGCCCTCAATTGCCATAGCGAGCATTTTTGGTCTGTTTTTGTTTGCGGGTGTTTCTGTTCCGAGGGCACACGCAGACGTGCAGTTTTGTGTAGGAAGCTCTACCCCATCATTCGGCAATAGATTTGGGTGCAGGGATGCTCGTTTTGGACTCGTGGGTCCGCAAGGACCGGCAGGTGCTCAAGGTCCTATCGGCCCTGTTGGCCCGCAGGGTCCGCAAGGAGATACGGGTGCAACTGGCGCGACAGGCCCAAAAGGAGACACCGGTGATACCGGAGCAACGGGAGCGACAGGTCCGCAGGGTCCAACGGGCCCGCAGGGTGATATCGGTCCTGCTGGTCCAACAGGTCCGGCAGGTGCTGATGGAGCAACGGGGGCGCAAGGTCCTGCAGGCACGAATGGTCAAGATGGTGCACAGGGTCCGGCCGGCCCAACGGGAGCAACAGGTCCGCAGGGTGATATCGGTCCCGCGGGTCCCGCGGGTACCAACGGACAAAATGGCGCTCAAGGTCCGCAAGGAGATACGGGTGCAACCGGTCCAATTGGTCCTCAAGGTCCCGTAGGCGATACAGGAGCAACTGGTGCGCAAGGTCCACAGGGCGTGCAAGGCGAGACCGGTGCGCAAGGTCCCGCTGGTGACTCGGCAAATGTCGTCGTGACTAATGAACCTGCTTTGGGAGAGAATTGCCCAGCAGGTGGGAAGAAAGTTGAAACGAGTGTTGGTAGTAGCACTCCACAAGTAAGCTATGTATGCAATGGTTTGAAGGGTGATACTGGCGCAACTGGTGCACCAGGGCCCAATGGTTCAAATGCGCTCGTCAAGGTGACTCCGGAGCCGGCAGGTCCGAATTGCTCGGCGGGGGGACAAAAAGTAGAATCTGGTGTTGATACAAATAACAATAGCGTTTTAGACCCAAGTGAAGTTCAGTCCACAAGCTATGTCTGCGATGGCGCGGCTGGAGCAAACGGCGCGGCCGGCGCTCAAGGCGTTGCGGGTCCTAATGGTAACGATGGCGCACAAGGTCCGCAAGGCATACAAGGGATTCAAGGAAATGTAGGTCCGCAAGGCCCCCAGGGAGACAAAGGCGACACTGGCCCACAAGGGTTGCCAGGGTCGCAGGGTATTCCAGGTCCGCAAGGTCTTCCCGGTGAGAAGGGCGACAAAGGAGACCCGGGAACACCAGGCACTCCAGGCGATAGTGCGTTCCAAATTGCGCAGCAAAATGGTTTTGCTGGCGATGAGACAGCATGGCTTGCAAGTCTCATGGGTCCTCAAGGTCCAAAGGGAGACACAGGCGCTGCAGGTACAAATGGCACTAATGGTGCGTCCGCGAATATTGTTGTTACGGATGCGACGCTCGACCAGTGTCCGACGGGCGGGAAAATCATCGACACAAATGTCGGGGAGGGCGCTCACACCATAAGTTTGGTTTGTAACGGTGCAAAGGGAGACACGGGCGCACAAGGTCCGCAAGGAGAAACAGGAGCAACGGGTGCAACTGGCCCGCAAGGCGAACAAGGTGTCCAAGGAATCCAAGGTGAAACAGGCCCCGCTGGTCCACAGGGAATTCAGGGAAATCCTGGTGCCGACGGAGCTCCGGGCACCCAAGGTCCTCAGGGCTTACCGGGGAATGACGGAAAAAATGGTACGAATGGCAATGATGGAGCATCTGCAAATGTTGTTGTTACTAACGCAAGCCTTGAAGAATGTCCGACCGGCGGCAAACACATAGAAACGAGTGTCGGGACAGGCACGCCAACAATAAGTGTCATTTGTAACGGTGCGCAAGGTTCAAAAGGTGACCCCG
>Ga0210408_10002540_pt1 | contig 17700 bp, 17 predicted proteins | sample IncBWH4MmetaG_FD_155471 | JGI IMG/M metagenome (GOLD analysis project Ga0210408, IMG submission 155471) | Forest soil microbial communities from Barre Woods Harvard Forest LTER site, Petersham, Massachusetts, United States - Inc-BW-H-4-M | ecosystem: Environmental > Terrestrial > Soil >...
TCGCTCGCAATCCCCAAATAAATCCGCTGCACCTGTGGGTCGTGTTCGAGGTCGCGGGCGGGGCCTTCCAGCACGGTACGGCCGGTTTGCAGCACGTAGGCGTAGTCGGCGATTTCGAGCGCCAGCGGCACCGATTGTTCGGCGAGCAACAGAGTAAGCCCCTCGAGGTGCAGTTCGACGAGCTTCTCATAAAGCGTCTCGACGATCGCCGGCGCGAGGCCGAGGCTCGGCTCGTCGAGCATCAGCAATTTCGGGTCGCTCATGAGCGCGCGGCCGAGCGCCAGCATCTGCCGCTCGCCGCCCGAGAGCGTGCCGGCGCGCTGACGCCGCCGCTCGCCCAGACGCGGGAACAACGCGAATACCCGCTCGAGCAAGGCGGGCACCCGCGACTTGTCGGCCAGCGGCGTTGCGCCGAGCCGCAGGTTCTGCTCGACCGTCTGCGAGGTGAACAGGCGCCAGCCTTCGGGCGAGAGCGTGAGCCCGCGTTCGACCACCGCGTAGGCGGGTAGCCGGCCGATCTCGTTTCCCATCCAGGCGATCTGGCCGCGGCTCGGGCGCACCAAGCCGGCAATCGCGTTGAGGGTCGTCGTCTTGCCGGCGCCGTTCGAGCCGAGCAGCGCGACGACGCTGCCTTGATTGACGTCGAGCGAGACGTCGGCAAGCCCGACAAGGTCGCCGTAGCGGACCTCAAGATTGCGCACGCTCAGGAGGCTGCTCATAACGTGGTCATGGCGCATGCGCTCCCGGGTCGCGCGCGTGGCGGCGGCCGAGGTAGGCCTCGATCACCGCCGGATCGCTGACCACGTCGCGCGGCTTGCCGCTCGCGATGGTGACGCCCTGGTTGAACACCAGCACGCGCTCGGCGAGCGTGAGGATCACCTCCATGATGTGCTCGACGATCACGATGGTTACGCCCTTCGCGTGAATCCGCCGCACCAGCGCGATCGCCTCCTGGATTTCTCCCGGCGTCAGCCCGGCCAGCGCCTCGTCGAGCAGCAGCAACTTCGGCTCGGTCGCGAGCACGCGCGCGATCTCGAGCCGCTTGCGTCCCGGCGTACCGAGGCTTCTTGCCGGTGCGTCGGCCAGCGCCTTCAGGCCGGTGAACTCGATGACGGCGAGCGCTGCCGCGCGCGCGTCGCCGCGCTGATGATGACGCAGGAACGCGCCCACCATCACGTTGTCGAGGATCGACATCTCTTCGAAGGTCGCCGGCACCTGGAAGGTGCGGCCGATCCCGAGCCGCGCGTGGGTCGCCGCGCTCGCGCGCGTCACGTCGATGTCGGAAAAGACGATCCGCCCGGCGCTGGGCGGAATATCGCCGGCGATGCAGTTGAAGAAGGTCGACTTGCCGGCGCCATTCGGCCCGATCAACCCGACGATCTCGCCTTCGTCGACGTCGAGGTTCGCGTTCGCCAGAGCGACGAAGCTGCCGAAGCTGCGCGAAACCTCGCGGGCGCTAAGCAGCATGACGCACCGCGACCGGTTCGCGCCGGCGCGACCAGCGCTGCGAGGCGCGACGCCACAAATCGAGCAGTCCGCCGGGCTCGAACCGCGCCAGGATGACGATGATGCCGCCGTAGAGAATGTAGGTCAGGCCCGAGCCGCCGCCGCCGAACAAAGAATTGGTGACGGTCTGCAGCGGAATGAGGATGACGGCGCCGAGTAGCGGCCCAAACAGGGTGCCGGCCCCGCCGAGCGCCGCGATGATGATCATCTCGACCGAGCGCAGGATGCCGAACCCGCTCTCGGGATCGATGAAGCCGACCATCAGCGAATAGAGCGAGCCGGCAAGCGAAGTGAAGGCGGCCGAGAGCAGCAGCGCGTAGAGCTTGTAACGGGCGACGCGCACGCCGAGGCTGCGCGCCGGCCGTTCGCCGGCGCGGATGGCGCGCCAGTAATAGCCCATGCGGCTGCGCTGCAAGTGCCAAGTCAGCAGCAACAGGCACGCAAGCACCGCGAGGAACAAATAGTAGTACGGAATCGGGCTGCGGAACGAGAGGTCGAGCCAGGTGCGCGCCACCGCCGGGCCCATCAGGCCGGTCGCCGCGCCGACATAATCCCAATTGCTGATGGCGATGCGGATCAACTCGGCAACCGCGATCGTCGCCATGGAGAAATAGTGCCCGTGCAGGCGGAACGTCGGCAAGCCGATCACGACCGCCAAGCCGAGGCTGATCAAAACAGCCAGCAGCACGCCGGCGACCGGCGGCGCGCCCAAATGCGTGAACACGAGCAGCGGCAGATAGGCGCCGATGCCGAAAAACACCGCGTGGCCGACCGAGATTTGGCCGGCGTAACCGCCGAGGATGTTCCACGCCGAGGCGCCGATCGCCGCGAGCAGCACGTCGGCGCCCATGCGGCCGTAGAAATCGTCGGCGATCAGCCACGGGTAGGCCAGGAACAATCCGGCGATGACGACGCCGAGGACGATCATGCGCCCGCCTTCCCGAACAGGCCCTCGGGCCGCACCCACAGGATCAAGACGAACAGGCCGTACACGACGATGTCCTTGTAGACCGGCCCGAGCAGATAGGCGGAGAGCGATTGGATGACGCCGACCATGAGGCCGGCCGCGAGTGCGCCCGGCACGCTACCGAAGCCGCCGAGCGCCACCACCACGAAGGCGGTCAACGCCAGCGATTCTCCGACCGTGGGCGAGATGTAATAAAACGTCGCGATCAGCGCGCCGGCGATGCCGGCGCCGGCGCCCGATAGTCCCCAGGCGATCGCCTGCATGCGGTCCGGCCGGATGCCCATCAGCATCGCGGCCTGGCGGTCCTCGGCGACCGCCAGCAGCTGACTGCCGACCGCCGTGCGAGTGAGCAGCAGGTGCAGCCCCACGGTGAGCACGATCGCAACGATCCCGGCGACGAACTGCGGCACGCCGATCAGGATGCCGCCGACGTTGATCACGCCGGGCAGGAGATCCTGCGGCAGCGTCTTGAAGTTCGCGGTGAATATCCAGAACGCGAGATAGCGCAGCAGCAGCGCGAGCCCGAAGGTCGAGAGGATTTGCGCCAGCATCGGCCCGCGGATCACGTGGCGGATCAGGCTGTAGTAGACGACGATGCCGAGCAGGAACAAAAACGCCGCCGCGGCCGGCCCGAACGTCAGCGGCCCGCCATGCAGATAGGTCACGATCAGGAAGGCGATATACATCCCGATCATGACGAACTCGCCGTGGGCGAAGTTGATGACGTTCATCATGCCCCAGATCAGCGTCAGACCGGATGAGAACAGCGCATAGACCGCGCCGAGCAGCAGCCCGCCGACGATGACCTGGATGAACGTCATGGGATGATCAAATACGGGGGCGCGCAGGAGTGCGCTGCCATCCTTCGAGACGGTCGCGCGCCGACGCGCGCGACCTCCTCAGGATGACGGCTGAGTTTGTTGATCGCGCGCAGCAAACACCAGCGTCATCCTGAGGAGCGCGGCGCGAAGCGCCGAGCGTCTCGAAGGATGGCCACATGCGCGTTACCACCCCTTATACGGAATCTGCAGTTTGGCGGTCGCGGATTTCGCCGGCCACACCGCGACGTATTGATCGCCCTGCAGCTGGATCAGATAAGTCGCCGCGAGCGTGTTCTGGCCGGTGTCGTCGAACTTGACGCCCCTGTAGCCCATCATCAGCTGATCGGGCTTGAGGTCTGTCGCCTTGAGCGCGTCGCGGATGGCGTCGGGCTTGCCCGAGCCGGCGCGGTTGATCGCGTCGGCGAGCACGAACATCGCCTGCATGTTGCGGCCGCTGGTGTCGTCGAGGTCGAAGCCGGTCTTGGCCTTGAACAGATCGTTGATCTTGGCGGTGACGCTGCCCGGTTTGCCGATGTCCCAGGCGCTGCGGTTGATGGCGCCCTGGGAAATCGTGCCGACGTTCTTGATGAAGGCGGGATCGGAGAAACCGGAATCGTCGCCGATCACGACCGGGGGGCGATAGTCGAGCTGCTTGAGCGTGCGCATGTAGAGGATGGTGTCGGCCGTATAGGACACGAAGATCACCGCGTCGGGCTTCTTGTCCTTGAGCTGGAGCACCTGCGACGACACGTCGGTGGTGTTGGCGCTGTAGGGAATGTCCGCCATCAGCTCGAAGCCGCGCTCCTTGATCACCTTGCGCATGGTCTCGATGATCGAGGTGCCGTAGTCGGTGTTCTCATAGACCACCGCCAGGTTCTTGGTCGGCTGGCCCGTTGCGGCGACGTCCTTGAGAAAATCCATGTAGTTGTAGGCGAAGTCGGTGGCGACCGGCGTCACCCGGAAGATATATTTGAATGCGCGCCCGGTGATATTGGCGGCAACCGAATCGCCGACCACGAACGGGATGCCGTAGCGCTCGGCGACGGCGGTGGACGCGAACGTGACCGAGGACTGATAGGCGCCGATCAGCGCCGTGACTTTGTCTTGTTGGATCAAGCGCAGCGCCTGGCTTTGGCCGGTGGACGGGTTGCCCTGGTGATCGGCGAAAGTCACTTCGATCTTGCCGCCCTTGAGGCCCGGGAGCCCGGTGCCCGGCATGCCCTTCACGTCGGGATGCTGGCCGTTGATGATTTCCACCGCCAGCTCGACCGCGGCCTTGGTTTGCCCGCCGGCGCTCGCCGCGTTGCCGCTGAGCGGATAGAGCGCCCCGACCTTCACGTCCTCGGCGGCCGCGCCGGAAGCAAACAGCGCCACCAGCGACGCAAGTAACAAACGTTTCATTTGAGCTTCCTCCGTGACATAAAACCGGTGTCGTCATGCCCCGCGAAAGCGGGGCATCCAGTACAAACCGGCCGTAGTTTTATTTGAAAGAATTGTGGTTACTGGATCGCCCGCTTTCGCGGGCGATGACGAGCGATGGGTCATTACCCTAGACCCCGCAACTTCTCGGTTGCCGCGCGGTCGAGCGTGCCGTCTTGCGCGATGACGACGCCATAATCGTGCTCCGCCCGTTCGCGCGAGACGAGCCCGTCGGCGACATCGGCCGCCACGGAATCGGGATCGCGCCGGCGCGGCGCGCCGTGGCCGCCGCCGCCCGGCAGATCGAGGCGCAGGAAGTCGCCGGGCGGCACGGTCTGCCGCCCCTTCGGCCGGATCGGCCGTCCCGAGAGGAGCGCCACCTGGCCGGCGGCGCCATGCTGGCCGCCGCGCCGGCCGCGCGCCGGGTTCTTCACGCGCTCGAAGTTGCACAACAGGCTCACCGGAAGGCCGTCGGCGCCGCCGATTTCGATCACCTGCCCGAGGCCGCCGCGGAACTCGCCGGCTCCGCCCGAGCCCTCGCGGAACTCGCGCCGGCGGAACAACACCGGCGAGATCGTCTCGGTTGCCTCGATCGGGATGGTGCGGACGCCGCTCGGAAACGCCGTCACGCTCAGCCCGTCCTTGTCGGGCCGCGCGCCGGCGCCGCCGCAATGGAAGATGACGGAACTCCAGCTCGGCACGTCGGCCGGATCGATGCCCGCCGGCAATTCATCCACGATCGAACCGCCGCCGTTGATCTGCGGATTCCACAGCGAGGAGGCGCCCTCGGCCGGAACGCCGCCCGGCATCACCTGCTCGAGGCAGCCGAACACCAGGTCCGGCAGCATGTGACCGACCGTGTGACGCGCGGCGACCGCAAACGGCCGCGGCACGTTGAGCAGGCAGCCGTCGGGTGCGCTCACGGTGATGGTCGACAGCGAGCCCGCGTTGTTGGGCACCTCGGGCGCGACCAGACACTTCACGCCGAACGCCGTGTAGGCGAGCGTGTAGTTGAGCACGACGTTGATCCCGTGGCTGCTCGCCGACGACGTGCCGGCGTAGTCCACGTGGATGCCGTCGTCGGAAATGATCATCGCGGCCACGAGCGTGAGCGGCTTGTCGTAGCCGTCCATGTTGAGGCTGTTGCGATAGGTGCCCTTGGGCAGCGCGCGGATCGCGTCGAGCATCGCCTCGCGCGAGGTCTCGTAGATACTCTCACCCAGCGTTTCGAGGTGCGCGATTTCGAACTCGCGCATCATCTCGATCAGCCGCCGCCCGCCTTCGTCGTTGCAGGCCGCGAGCGCGTAGATGTCGCCTTCGACCTGCAGCGGCTCGCGCACGTTGGCGCGCACGATGCGCAGCAGGTCCTCGTTCATCGCGCCGTCGCGCGCGAGCGGCATGATCGGAATCGACAACCCCTCTTCAAACACCTGCCGGCCGTCCGGGCCCATGCCGAGGCCGCCGATGTCGACCACGTGCACCGTGCAGGCGAAGAGGCCGACCGCGCGCCCGTCGAGGAATGTGGGCGACACCACGGTGAGGTCGTGCAGATGGCCGCAGGTGAGCCACGGGTCGTTGGTGATGTAGTGGTCGCCCGGACGCATCCCCGCGAGCGGATAGACGTCGAGGAAATGCTTGACCGCGTTGGCCATGGAATTGACGTGGCCGGGCGTGCCGGTGACTGCCTGGGCGAGCATGCGGCCCTGGGCGTCGAATACGCCGGCCGAGAGGTCGCCCGCCTCGCGCACCGAGGTGCTGAAAGCCGTTCGCATCAACGTCTGCGCCTGCTCCTCGACCACCGCGATCAGGCGGCTCCACATGATCTGGGTGTGAATCTGCGAAAGCGCGGCGTTCGGGCGGGCGATCATGCGGGCGAGCCTATCACATCCGTAAGCCTCGTCATTGCCCGCGCAAGCGGGCAATCCAGTAGACACCAAACGTCCGTGGCTACTGGATCGCCCGGTCAAGCCGGGCGATGACGAGACCGAGATTATGTCTCCCGCCTTCGCAGCTCGATGTAGCCATACCCGTCGATGCTCGCGTCGAAGGCCGGACTCACGACCGTCGAAGTCTCGTCTTCCACGATGAGCGCGGGGCCGGCGATCTGCGCGCCCGGGCGCAAGTCGGCGCGGCGATAGACGTCGACTTCGATGGTCTCGCCGCGGCCGGCATCAAACAGCGCCCGCCGGCCCACCGGTTGTGGTTTGTAAGCTTCCACCGGCTGCGCGGCCTCGACCGCCAATTCGACTGGCGCGCGCAGCGAGAGCGCCCAGCTCACCACCTCGATGTCGACGCCCGGGATGGTGCGGCTGTAGAGCGCCCGGTAGGCGCCCGCGAAAGCCTCGGCGAGCCGCGCGCCGTCGTCCTCGCCGTAGCGCGCGACCGGCAGCCGCACCATCACCTCGTGACCCTGGCCGCGGTAGCGCATGAAGGCATGGCGCTCTTCCTCGAGCGGCGCGTCGGGCGCGCCGCGGCGGACGATCGCCTCGGCCTCGGCCCGCATCTCTGTGTAGAGCGTGTTGGCGTCGGCGGCGTTAAAGCGCGCGAGCGTCTGCAATCGGCTGCGCACGATTTCGTAGGCGATCGGCGCGCGCAGGAATCCGATCGCCGAACCGACACCGGCGCCGGTCGGAATGAGGATGCGGTCCATGCCGAGCTTCTCGGCGACGCGCGCGGCGTGCAGCGGGGCCGCGCCGCCGAAGGCGATCAGCACGCGCCCGCGTGCGTCCTTGCCGCATTCGATCGCATGCACGCGCGCCGCGTTCGACATGTTCTCGTCGACCATCTCGCTTAGTCCCAGCGCCGCGAGCGTCGGCGAAAGTTCGAGCGGCTGCCCGACGCCGCGCTCGATCGCGGCGCGCGCTGCCTCGGTGTCGAGCCTCATGCGCCCGCCCGAGAACGCCTGCGGGTCGATGCGGCCGAGGACCAGGTCGGCGTCGGTGACGGTGGGCTCGCTGCCGCCGCTGCCGTAACACGCCGGCCCCGGCGCGGCGCCGGCACTGTCCGGTCCGACGTTGATGCGCTTCATGCGGTCGACGCGCGCGATCGAGCCGCCGCCGGCGCCGATCTCCACCATCTCGATCACCGGAATGCGCAGCGGCAGCCCGCTGCCCTTCTTGAAACGGTAGACGCGTGCAACTTCGAACACGCGGTTGCTCTGCGGCTTGAAGTCGTCGATCAGACAAATCTTCGCGGTGGTGCCGCCCATGTCGAAGGAGATCACCTGACCGAGATCGCGCTGGCGCGCGATGTGGCTCGCGAAAATGGCGCCGCCGGCGGGACCGGATTCGACGAGGCGCACGGGAAAGCGGATCGCCGTCTCGACCGTGGTGAGCCCGCCGCCCGAGAGCATCAGGAACAGCGGGCAACGCACGCCGGCCGCATCGAGGTCGCGCCGCAGGTTGGCGAGATAGGTCGCGATCAGCGGCTGGAGATAAGCGTTGGCGCAGGCGGTCGAGAAGCGCTCGTACTCGCGCATTTCCGGCGACACGTCGCTCGACAGCGTGACGGCGACGCGCGGCACGCGTTCCTTGAGCATCGTGCCGATGCGCCGCTCGTGACGCGGCTCGGTGAAGCTGTGCAGCAGGCCGACCGCCACCGCTTCGGCGCCTCGTCGCTCGATCTCTTCAATCGCGCGCATGACGTCGTCCTCGTCGAGCGCGGTGACCACGCGGCCGCGCGCGTCGATGCGCTCGCCGACGGTCAGCCGCAGCCGGCGCGGCACCAGCGGCGGCGGCAGGTCGATGCCGACGTCGTACTGCTCGAAGCGGTTCTCGTGACGGATTTCGATGGTATCGCGGAAGCCGCGGGTGGTGATGAGCGCGGTTTTCGCCCCCTTGCGCTCGATCAGCGCGTTGGTGGCGAGCGTCGTGCCGTGGATGATGATGGAGAGCGCGGAAGCCGGGATGCGCGCCTCGGCGAGCACGGCTTCGATCGCCGCGATTACGCCGCGCTCGGGCGCCGCCGGCGTGGTCAGCACCTTGGCGGTGTAACGACGCGAGCCGCTGTCGAGCGCCACGTCCGTGAAGGTGCCCCCGATGTCGACGCCGAGACGATGGTCCATGTTGCCCCCGCCAAAGGGCGGGATTTGTAGCCCGGATAAAGCGAAGCGCAATCCGGGTCACCCGATCCCGCATTGCGCTTCGCTCCATGCGGGCTACGATGGCGATCCCTCGCGCCTATCCTCCACGGGAGAATGAACTTGACCGCAAGCGAGCCCGCTTGGCCCGACCAGCTGTTCGCGGTGCTCAAGGCCGCGGACATCCGGCAGGTCGGCTATGTGCCGGACGCCGGCCACGCGCGGCTGATCGAGCGATGCGCGGCCGATCCTGCGATCCGCCACGTGGTGCTCACGACCGAGGAGGAGGGCGTTGCGCTCGCGGCCGGCGCCTGGCTCGGCGGCCAGCGTTCGGCGCTGCTGATGCAGAGCAGCGGGGTCGGCAACTGCATCAACATGCTCTCGCTGATCAAGAGCTGCCGCTTCCCGCTGGTGCTGATCGTCACCATGCGGGGCGAAGGGGCCGAGTTCAATCCGTGGCAGGTGGCGATGGGTTCGATGGTCGAACCGACGCTGCGGCTCGCCGATGTGCATTGCTATCGCCTCGATCACGCGGAGGACGTCGCCGATGTCGCGGCGGGGGCGATCGACGTCGCCTTCAATGGCGAACTCGCGATCGCGCTGCTGCTCTCGCAGCGACTGATCGGCCGCAAGGTTTGGGTGAAGTGATGCTCGAGCGGCGCAAGGCCATCGCGACCCTGCTCGCCCAGCGCCCTGACGATCTCGTCATCGTCTCCGGCCTGGGCTCGACCACCTATGATGTGGCTTCGGTCGGCGACGACGATCGGAATTTTTACCTTTGGGGCGCCATGGGTGGCGCCGCCATGGTCGGGCTCGGCGTCGCGTTGGCGCAGCCGCAGCGGCGCGTCGCCGTGATCACCGGCGACGGCGAGACGCTGATGGGGCTCGGCGCGCTCGCGACGGTGGCGGTGCAGAAACCTGCGAACCTCGCCATCGTTGTCTTCGACAACGGGCTTTACGGCGAGACCGGCAGCCAGGCGAGCCACACGCGCGGCACCGTCGATCTCACCAAGGTGGCGACCGCCTGCGGCATCGGCTTCACCATGGAGGTCCACGACGAAGCGGGCCTTGCGCGCCTTGCCGAGTTGCTGAGGAACTTTACGCAGACGCTGTTTGTGCGTGTCGCAATCGCGCCAAACGAGCCGCCGCGCGTGCTGCCGACACGCGACGGCGTGGCGCTGAAGCTGCGGTTCAGGAACGCGGTGGGGTGTAGGGTGGGTTAGCGGCGCGCTTGCGCCGCGTAACCCACCGCCTTCTATCAAACAAAATATTTGTGCCATATTGCGGTGGGTTACGGCGCTTCGCGCCTAACCCACCCTACGAAAACAACTCCGGCTTCCGCAGCCGCAAAGTCTGCAGCACGGCGAGCGTCTTCATGTCGATGATCTGGCCGGCGTCCGCCATGGCGGCGAGCTCGGCGAGCGGCAGCTCGATCACCGTGATGCCTTCGTGCTCGTCCGCAACGCCGCCGCCGAGCCCGACGCGGTCGGCCTCGGAATAGGCGGCGAGATAGAGGTCCATCTGTTCGGTGGAGATGCCCGGCATCGACCACGCGGTGCCGAGGTGTTCGATCGCGCGCAGCTTGAGCCCCGCTTCCTCCATCGCTTCGCGATAGGCGCAGGCGTCGGGCGCCTCGTCCTCGACCGAGCCCGCCACCGCCTCGAGCACGTGCTCCCGCCCGTCGGCGAGTGCCGCCGGTGCGCGGAACTGGCGCACCAGGATGGCGGTGCGCCGCTCCGGATCGTAGGGCAGCACGCACACCGCGCGGCCGTGATCCTCGATTTCCCGGCGGATCGTCTGGCCGTCCGGGAGTTCGACCGTGGCGATCAGCAGCCGGCTGAACCCTTCAAAGACAGTCTGCGTGTCTATGATCTTGGTCATGGCCGCACCGCCGGCGTTTCGAGCGGCATGCCACGGGCGCGCCACATCAGATAAAGCTCGAGGTCGACTTGCTCGGGCGCGCCGTAGGCCAGCGGCTCGGCGCGGACCCCGAAGGTGCAGCTGCGCAGGCGCCGCTGCAACGAGCCGATGCTCTGCCACTCGAGCCGGTACTCGGGATAGCCGGTCGGGTGGGCCTGCGGGATGGTGCTGCCGGCGAGGCGCTTGCCCCAGTTGTCATCGTGGCATTGGGCGCAGGAAAGATCGAGCTGGCCCTGCCGGCGGTTGAACAGCGCGCGCCCGGCTTCGACGAACGGGCGGCTGCGCTCGTCGGTGCCGGCGGTGATCGGCATTCCGCGCGACTGATTGGCGACGTAAGCGGTGAGCGCGTTTAGCTCGCGGGTCTCCCAACCCAGTGGCGGCGCGTGCTGGTGCTCGGTGCGGCACAGATTGATGCGCTGCTCGAGATCGATCGGTCGCCCGCGCGCCTCGTCGAAGGCCGGATAGCGCGCCGCGACGCCCTTCATGCTGGTCGAAGCGTCGCCGTGACAGCCGGCGCAGGACTTGGCGCCGGGCGGCGCGTCGTTCCACAGTGCCTCGCCGTCGAGCACCGCAAGCATGCCGGGATTGGCGCGGTCGTCCTCCTGCATCGCCTGAGTCTCGCGGGTCATGAAGGCGGTGCCGGAGCGGCGGTCATTCTGCGGAATTTCGGCGGCGAGTGCGTTTAGGCAACAAACAATGATGAAAAACGCTGCGGCAGCAAAGAATGCTGAATGGCGCACGGTGTGCGGGTTCCCCTCCCCCCATTTGCGCAGCGAATGGCGGGGAGGGGTCAGGGGTGGGGGGTGAACAGGAATCAGTGGCCAGGAAACAGTAATCAGAATGTCGGTCGGTCTCTGATCACTGATTACCGATCTCTGATTACCGGCAAGCCCCCCACCCGGCTCGCTTCGCTCGCCACCCTCCCCACCGCTCGCTCTGCTCGCGGGGGGAGGGATGGAGCAAGCGTCATGCCCCGCGCCCATCATTCGACAGTGATATTTGCTTTCTGCGTCACCGGGTCGCCGTGATCCTGCGTCCAGGTCAACTCGATGACGCCGCTCTCGGTGGCGACCGTGAAGAAGGTGATGAACGGGTTGGCGGCGATGGCGGGATGCAGATCGCCACGGAACACTTCCTCGCCGTTATAACGGGCGACGAAGGTGTGAATGATGTCGCGCGGGATAGGCTTGCCGTTGGTGTCGTGGCGGTAGCCAGTCTCCATCGGATGCGAGATCAGCGTCTTGATCTCGATCACCTCGCCGCGCTTGGCCTTCGCCGGCACGTTGACGAGCGCTTGGGTCACGGCGTTTCCTCGATGCAGGCGGCAAGCGTGACGATCATGTCGGCGCTGTCGGACCAGAACGAGCCGTCGCTCAGCTCGGCGATCGCGATCACTTTCTGAGAATCGGCGAGCCGCACGCGTGTCGAGACTTTCGCCTTGCCGGCGCGCGGACCGAGATGGAACGTCGCGATATAGGGCTGCGGATTCTTTTCGTTGAATACGTGAATGCGCTTGACGTGGTCGGCCGCGGTCATCGGGCTGTCGACCGTCACCGTCATCGGCACCGCGTTGCCGTTCTCGACCAGCGGCGGCAGCTCCAGGGTGATCTTGCCTTCGTGCACCGGCGCTTCGCCGACCACCTCGCGGATCGCTGCCGCCATGGTGGCGGGTGTCGCGCGCGCGGAGCGCACAAGGATGGGCGCGAGCGCGACGCCGCCGGCGACGGCGAGGAACTCGCGGCGGCTTGCGGCTCGTTTTGGATAGCGCTCGCTCATCGCTGCTCCGAATCTAGTCACGCAACGTGGCCAGGAATGCTACCACATCTTCGATCTGCTGGGCCGAGAAGATCGGCTTGCCCCGGAACGCCGGCGCCACCCGATCAAGCCCGTCGATGCGGTAGTAGGGCGGCATGATGCTCTCCGGGTTGAGCCGGCGCGCGTCGACGAGCCGCAGGCGCAGTTGCCCCATGGACCAACGCGCACCGGTGCCGGCGAGGTCCGGCGCGAGATTCCCCTGGAGCTTCTCCTCGGGAAACGGCCCGGTGTGACAGAGCAGGCAAAGGCCGACCCGGCGATTGACCACGATGGCGCGGCCACGTGCCGCATCGCCGGGAGTCTGCGTCAACGGCGCCGGAATGGCATCGCCGACGATTTCGTAAGGTTGCAACGGCTCGCCGCGCGCGGGTGCGCAACCGGCGGCAAGCGCGAGCAGCGTCGCCGCGGCGCGAGTCACGTTAGCCGAACACCTCGGCCGTGATCGTCCTGAACCACGCTGCCGCATAATTTGCCTCGGCCGCGCGCGTCTCGCGCGGCGCCTCCAGCGGGCTCGTACCGCCGGCGCCCTCGACGTCCACGTATTGGCCGTTGACCGGCTGATAAACGCCCACGATCGAGATGCCGTAGTCGGGCGCGACCAGGCTGTAGCAGGTGTTGATCAGCTTGCCCGGCGCCGGCGTTTCGTCGGCGAGCAGCAGCGCGACCGCGGCCGCGCACGCCTTGCCCTGGGCGTTCGCCGCAAAGGCCGACTTCGCCATGGCGCCGCTGATCGCGGCGTCGCCGATCACGTGGATGTTTTTCTGCAACGGCGATTCGAACGTCGCCGGATCGATCGGGCACCAGCCCGTTCGGTCGGCGACACCCGCCATCGCCGCGATGGCGCCCGCCTTCTGCGGGGGGATCACGTTGGCGACTGCCGCCTTGTGCTGGGTGAAGTCGGTGACGAGCGTATTCGTCGCGAGCTCGACGCTGACCACCTTGCCGTCGTTCGACAGCGGTACCCATTCGAGCAGCCCGGGATAAAGCTGCTGCCACGCCGACTGGAACTGGCGCTGCAAGGGAAAGCTGTCCTTGGCGTCGAGGATGATCACCTTCGAACGCGGCTTGCGGGCTTTGAGATAAAACGCGATCAGGCTCGCGCGCTCGTAGACGCCGGTCGGGCAACGCATCGGGTTGGGCGGGGCCGAGATGGCGACGAGCCCGCCGTCCTCCATGGCCTCGAGCTGGCGGCGCAGCAGCAATGTTTGCTCGCCGGCCTTCCAGGCGTGCGGCATGCGCGCCGACGCCGCCTCGTCGTAGCCCGTGGGCGAGCCCCAGCGGAAATCAACGCCCGGCGCGAGCACGAGGCGGTCGTAGGGCAGGGCGGTGCCATCGCTCAGCGTGATGCTGCGCGCCTGCGGGTCGACTTTGGTCGCCGACAAATAAACGAGGCTGATGCCCAGGCCGCCGAGCCCCTCGTAATTGAATTGCTGCGCCCGCAATGGGCGCAAGCCGGTGATGACGCCGTTGCTGAACGGACACGCCGTGAAGGTCGGATTGGGCTCGACCAGCATCACCCGCGCGTTCGGAACGAGGCGCTTGAGTTCGCGCGCGCAGGTCGCGCCGGCAAAGCCGCCGCCCACCACGATCACGCGCCGCTGAGCTTGCGCCAGTGCCGGCATGGGCAGCAACGCGGCGAGCGAGCCCTTGAGGAAACTGCGGCGGGTGCGGATTTTCATTGCGGTTTTTTTTGTTGGAGCATGATCTTGGCCGAAAACCGGTGCCCACTTTTCGGGATCATGCTCATTTTTGCGCGCTAACCCAATTTGCGATCGCGCGGATTTCCGCGTCGGTGAAGCCCTTGGCGATGCGGTCCATCACGGTCGCGGGCTTTTGGCCGGAGCGGAACGCCTCCATGGCGGCGGCGATCTCGGCGGGCGGGCGGCCCGAGATCCGCGGCAGGCGCGTCTCGATTTTGGGATCCGCCGCATGGCAGCCGGAGCATGAGGCCGCGCCAGATGGCGGGACCGCGGGCGGCGCGGCCGCAGCCGCTACGAGAGCAAACAAACACGCGGCAACGATGACCGCAGGGAAAGCACAAACGCCCCCCACCCCTGACCCCTCCCCGCCATTCGCTGCGCGAATGGGGGGAGGGGAACCGAGAGGCCGGTGCATGTTCAGGAGGAAAGCGGACGCGGCAGCTGTCACCCTGCCGCCCTTGCCTACGCCATCTGGATGTTGTGGTTCTTCAGCGGGAACGAGCGGATGCGCTTGCCGGTCGCCGCGAAGTAGGCGTTCATCACCGCGGGCGCTGCGACGCAGATGGTCGGCTCACCCACGCCGCCCCAGACGGTGCCGCCACCCTCGATGAGGATGGTCTCGACTTTCGGCATTTCGTTGATCCGCATCGAGTTGTAGGTGTCGAAGTTCTCCTGCTCGATGCGGCCGTTCTTGACGGTACATTCCTGATAGAACAGCGCGGACAGCCCGTACACGAACGAACCCGCCACCTGCCGCTCGATCTGCGCAGGGTTGACGCCGTAACCCGGGTCCGTAGCCGCAACGATGCGGTGCACCTTGATCTTGTCGTTGCTGACCGAGATCTCGGCACAGGCCGCCACGTAGCTGTTGAACGCCATCATCTGCGCGAGCCCGCGATAGATGCCCTGCGGCGCAGGCCTGCCCCAACCGGCCTTCTCGGCGACCGCATTGAGGACGGCGAGATTGCGCGGATGTTTGCTCATGAGCTTGCGGCGGAACTCGAGCGGATCCTGCCCGACCGAGTGCGCCAGCTCGTCCATGAAGCATTCGAGGAAGATGGCGTTCTGGTTGATGTTCACGCCCCGCCAGAAGCCCGGCAGGATGTGCGGATTGCGCATCGAATGGTCGATCATCAGGTTCGGGACGGTGTAGCCGAACGCGTGCTCCTGGCCTTGCGGCATCAGTCCCTGGAACGTGAGCGGGTCTTTCCCGTTCACCAGGTTCTGCGGGAACACGTTCGCGAGGATCGACTGGCCCGAGAGCCGCATATGCAATCCGGTCAGGTTGTTGTCCTTGTCGAACGCGCCGGTGAGCTTGCACTGCATGACCGGGTGGTAGCGCCCGTGCGTCATGTCCTCTTCGCGCGTCCACAACAGTTTGACCGGCGTGCCCGGCATTTCCTTGGCGATGAGAACCGCCTGGCGCACGTAATCGTGGAACGCGCCGCGCCGGCCGAAGCCGCCGCCCGCCACGTAAGTTTTATAGACGTCGCATTTATCGGCCGGCAGGCCTGACGCCGCCAAAGTCGCCGCGAAGGCCGACTCCGCGTTCTGGGTCGGGCACCAGACCTCGCATTTGCTCTCCGTCCAACGCGCCGTGGCGTTCATCGGCTCCATCGGCGCGTGGTTCTGATACGGGTAGGCGTAGACCGCCTCGACCTTCTTGGCCGCCGCGGCGATCACGCCCTTGGCGTCGCCGTTCTCGTTGCCGACGAAAGCCTGGTCGGCGTCGAGGCCGGCCTTGAGCCACTCGGCGATGGTCGCGCTCGAGACTTTGACGTTTTCGCCCTCGTCCCAGACGACCGGCAGCGCATCGACCGCGGTCTTGGCGTGCCACCACGTGTCCGCCACCACCGCGACGCCGGAGTCGCCGACCTGCACGACCTTCTTGACACCCGGCATGCCGGTCACTTTGGCGGCGTCGAAGCTTTTGATCTTGCCGCCCTGGACCGGACAGTCGCGGATCGCCGCGTTGAGCAGGCCGGGCAGCTTGACGTCGATGCCGTAGACGGTCTTGCCGGTGACCTTGTCGGGCGTATCAAGCCGCAGCAGCGGTTTGCCGGCGATCTTCCAGTCCTTGCGATCCTTGAGCGGCGGATCCTTGGGCGCCTCGAGCTTGGCGGCGGCGTCCGCCACCTTGCCGTAGGTCGTGCTGCGCCCCGAGCCCTTGTGGGTGATCACGCCCTTGTCGACCGTCACTTCCGCGACCGGCACCTTCCACTCGTTAGCCGCCGCCTGGAGCAGCATCATGCGCGCGGCCGCGCCGCCCTTGCGCACGTATTCGTGCGACATGCGGATGCCGCGGCTGCCGCCGGTCGAGAAGTCGCCCCACACGCGCTTGCGCGCGAGGCTCTCGCCGGGCGTCGGATATTCGGTCGTGACCTTGGACCAGTCGCATTCCAATTCTTCCGCCACCAGCTGGGCGAGGCCGGTCAGGGTGCCTTGACCCATCTCGGTGCGCACCACGCGGACGACGACTGTCTCGTCGGGCCGGATCACGACCCAGGCGTTGATTTCCGGCGTGCCGTCCGCGGCGCGCACGACCTTCGGGCCAAGCGGCAGGTCGAGCCCCAGCGCTAGGCCGCCGCCGACTGCCGCGGCGCCTACCACGAAGGAGCGGCGATTCATGTTCGGAACGTAATTCATGATTCCCTCCCTCACGCGTTGGCTGCCATGTGGACTGCCTCGCGCACCTGCTGGAAGGTGCCGCATCGGCAGATATTGGTGATCGCCGCATCGATGTCGGCGTCGGTGGGCTTGGGCTTCTCCTTGAGGAGCGCCGCCACCGCCATGATCATACCGCTCTGGCAGTAACCGCATTGCGGCACGTCGTGCTCGATCCAGGCCTTCTGCACCTTGTGCAGGACGCCGTTCGCCGCGAGCCCTTCGATCGTAGTGATTTGCTTGCCGACCGCGTCACTGACAACGACACCGCAGGAGCGGGTCGCGACGCCGTCGATGTGCACCGTGCAGGCGCCGCACTGGGCGATGCCGCAGCCGTATTTGGTGCCGGTCAGGCCGACGTTCTCCCGGATCGCCCACAGCAGCGGGGTATTGGGATCCACGTCGATGTCATGCGCAGTTCCGTTGATAGTGAGACGGGCCATTCCAGTTCTCCCTGATGATGCCCCGCTCATACCAGCCGGTGGCCACGTCATTTACGCAGCCCGTGCCGGTCCTCGCTTGAGCGGTGGCAAGCCCTGTGGGTTCATCCTAGCGCACTCGGACGGCGGGAGAAATCGCGATTCAGTGATCAAAGGCAGGCATTCCCCTGGCGTGCTGCGGCGCATCCGGGCACGCCCTTCGGGCGTGGATGCGGCGCGCCAGGGAACGCTGGGAGGATCTGCGCCCGTCCTGGGCGATTATGAATTGACACCGCGGGGGGCGTTGAGTCATCCGATGGTCAACAAATCGACTTATCTTTGCTACCGGCCGAAATCCGGACGCCAACGATGGGAAGCGACTCTAGTCAAT
>Ga0210408_10002541_pt1 | contig 17699 bp, 25 predicted proteins | sample IncBWH4MmetaG_FD_155471 | JGI IMG/M metagenome (GOLD analysis project Ga0210408, IMG submission 155471) | Forest soil microbial communities from Barre Woods Harvard Forest LTER site, Petersham, Massachusetts, United States - Inc-BW-H-4-M | ecosystem: Environmental > Terrestrial > Soil >...
GAACACCTGGCCCTTCAGGTTGACCGAAAGCGTCAGCGGATTCTTGTCCTGGTCGAGGCTTTTCGCCTGGGTCTGCGGCAGATCGAGCGGCACACCCACGGTGAGCAGCGGCGCCGAGACCATGAAGATGATCAGCAGCACCAGCATGACGTCGACCATCGGCGTGACGTTGATCTCCGCCATCACCGGCTTGCGCCGGCCGCGGCGACCGCCTCCCGCGCCGGACGAACCTGCCGCGTTCATCGCCATGATCTGGTGCTCACGATCCGCTTCTTAAGCATACCGCCCCTCAACCCCGCTCGTCGATCTGGCGCGACAGGATGGCGGAAAATTCATCCGCGAACCCCTCCAGGCGCTGGGCCTGCCGGTTCACCTCGGTGGTGAACTTATTGTAGAAAATAGTCGCCGGAATTGCGGCAATCAGGCCGATGGCCGTGGCAAACAAGGCTTCGGCAATACCGGGCGCAACCACCGCCAGCGAGGTGTTTTTCGAGGCGGCGATCGACTGGAAGCTCGACATGATGCCCCAGACGGTTCCGAACAGGCCGACGAAGGGGCCTGCCGAGCCGACAGTCGCCAGCACCAGAAGCCGCCGTTCCAGCCGCTCGATTTCCCGCGCAATCGAGACGTTCATCACCTTCTCGATCCGCATCTGCAAGCCGGCGACGGAGCGGGCGTGACTTTCGAACGAACGCTTCCATTCGCGCATGGCGGCAACGAAGCAGGCCGCCATCGATTGCGTCGGCTTGGCCGACAGCGCGCGGTAAAGATCCTCGATCGATTCCCCGGACCAGAAGGCCTGTTCGAAACGGTCCATGGCGCGGCGGGTGCGCGAATACAAGAACATCTTGTCAATGGCGATCGCCCAGACCCAGACCGAACAGGCCAACAGCCCAACCATCACCACCTTCACGATCAAGGCGGCCTGCAGGAACAGCGCGATCAGCGAGACATCGCTCGATACCACCGGCAATGCTGACTGAATCGTGTCGGGATTCATGAGCGGTATCCTCTCAACGCAATTGTCCCAAGCCGTCCGGGAGCAAATGGCTGCCGGGTCCGATAGCCGCACGATCTGGCGCGGCCGAAAACGCCTGCGCGAGTGAGCCTTGTTTGGTCGCATGGGAGGCCCGCCGAAGCCTGGCCCTGGAATCCCCTGCCAATACGTCAAAACGAGGGCTATTCGCGCGACTTTACGCCCCGTAGCAGACGCTAAGCATGGTTAATGTACGGTTACCATGGGAGAATCCGGTCGGCGGAAATGGCGGGAACCCAAACCCTTAAGAAGGGTCCGAATCCGCCCTTCCGAGCCGACAAAAGCAAACCGCCCGCTTGCTGTATTCGCAAACGGGCGGCTCGGTGCCGTCAGGCGTTATGGGGGCACGACGCCTGACGCTCTGGACGTTTTACTTAGATGTCAGCTCTGCGAGGGCTGGTCGCTCGGCGGGGGCGAGGTCGGGCGCTGGCGGTGCTGCGCCATGAACTGGTCGAACTCTTCCTTGTCCTTGGCGTGACGTAGCCGATTGAGGAATTCCTTGAATTCGGTCTGCTCTTCCTCGAGCCGCCGCAACGTGTCCATGCGGTACTCGTCGAAGGCGCGGTTGCCGCTCGAGGGCGGACCGAAGGGAAAGCCACCCCGCTCCATGCGGTTACGCATCCGCTCCATCTTCCACTGCATCCGCTCCATCTTGTTCTGCCAGCGATCCTGGTGACCCCAACAAGCCATTTTTCTGCTCCCGAGTGTGAAAAAGAGAAGGGCAAGCCCGACCGGCCACCAGATGATGAAGCCGAGGATGGTCACGGCGATCCAGCCGGGATGCCAGGGCGATTCAGACATATGCGGGCGATAGGGTTCTTCCACGGGGCCGCGCCATCGATTGACATCTGCGGTGTAGGCCATTTCCCTCTCCATGACGGCATCACGCCGTTGTGAATGTAAATAACATTTACATAGGTAACCCATCCCGGTTTTTTGTCAAGCCGGGTCCATGCGGTGGCCGTGAAATTATTCTTTGAAATTTTATTTCGGCTTGCCCCAAGGCCCGGCCGGCTTGTCGGGCTCGCTTGCCTCGGCTGCCCTGCGGTCGGTCGGAAAACCGAGACCGCGCAGATAAATCAGCACTTCGGCTTCCAACAATTCCTCCGCCGACATCGGCAGCTTGCGGCGCGCCGCGTCGCCACGTGCGAACAGCGAAGCGATGCCGTGCGACATCGCCCAGATGTGCAGCGCGATCATCATCGCCGGCGGGCGCGGCAAGGTAGGTGGCGCCAGCGCCGCAAGCCGCTCCGCGGCGGCGCGTATGATGCCGAACGCCCGCTCGCTTGCCGCCAGCAAGGCTGGATTTAGATCGACGGGAAGCCCGGATTCGAACATCGCCGAATAGAACGCCGGCTCGTCGCGGGCAAAGGCCAGATAGGCCTTGCCGACCCGCTCGAACGCGGTGACGGTATCCGGACGCCCGTCGTCCCAGGCCGCGGTCAACACCGCCTCGAACTGTTCGAAGCCGCGCTGCGCGATCGAGGACAACAATTCGTCGCGATCACGGAAGTGGCGATAGGGTGCCGCGGGGCTGACACCCGCCATCCGCGCCGCGTCGGCAAAGGTGAATCCGGCGGCGCCCTTTTGCGCAATCAGGTCGAGCGCCGCCTGCAGCAGCGCTTCCTTCAGATTGCCATGGTGATAGCCGCGCTCGGCGCGGCGCGTTTCCTTGCGCCAGCTCATGTGAAGGGCTTTTACATGAGCCGGGCGCAAAGGTCACTAGCGCCGAGGAAGACTGTTCATCAACATTAACGATATGCCGACCGGCGCAAGGCCTTAACTCGTCAACCGCCCGGGATCGGGAGGATCGGCATGATCTCGACGCGCTCGCCGGGAAAGATTGCAAAATGCGGGTGGTCGTCGAACAGTTTCGCGGCCGCCTCGTGCGAGCTGGCGCGCACCACCGTGAAGGCCCCCATCTCGTTCGAGATGTCAGCGATGCCGCTGGCGTCAACCTTCTTGGTCTTGCCCAGCGGACCGCCCATGGCGACGATCGCCGCCTGATGCTTTTCGACCCACGCCTTCCACGCTGCCATGCCCCGCTGCTCCCTCGCGCGACGCTCAGCCTCCGGCAGCGCATTCCAGGCCGCCCATTTTGGACTGATTTTGCTGCCGAGGAACACGGCAAGGAACGTATCATTGGTGCTCATAGGTTTCTCCCTTTGCGGTTGATGGATTGACGATAAACGCTCGACTTAGCGCAGGATGACTTTTCTTCGAATCGTCATCCCGCTCTATCTTTTTGTTTGAGGATGATCTTTTCGGAAAACCGGTGTCCACTTTTCCGGATCATGCTCTAACGGCGGACGGATCGCTCTCGCAGTTCCGCGAATCCGGCGGCAGCCTCCTGCACTTCTTCGGAAAAATCCTCCATTTCCTGGACCCGGCGGATTTCGATGATCTCGTTCGCCGAAGCAGGGCACTTCTTCGCCCAGGCGATCGCCTCCTCGCGCGACTTGACCTCGATCATCCAGTAGCCGCCGAGCACTTCCTTTGACTCCGTGAACGGACCATCGGTCACGACCGGCTTGCCGGAGGCAAACGAGACCCGCGCGCCGCTCGACGGCGGGTGCAGTCCATCGAGCGTGATCAAGACGCCTGCGTCTTTCAGCGCCTCGTTGTATTTCATCATCGCCGCCACCCGCGCGGGGTCGAGCTGCACGTCCGGCGGCGCGGTTTCGTAGCCCAGGGGAATCATCAGCATCATGAAGCGCATGGTCGTGTTGTCCTTTGTTGTTACCGTCATTCCGGGGCGCGCGAAGCGCGAACCCGAAATCTCGCACCACAATCTCCAGATTCCGGGTTCAGCCTGACGGCTGCCCCGGAATGACGGGGTGAATTATTTCTTCGCGGCCTGGGCGCGCAGGCGTTCTTCCTGCTCGCGCAATTCGGGCGTCAGCGCTTCGCCAAAGTCCTCGGCCGAAAACACCTGCCGGATTTCGATCTCGGCGCCGCCGTCGAACGGCGCGCGCTTCATCCAGCTGATCGCCTCATCCAGCGATTTGGTCTGGATCAGCCAGAAGCCTGAGACCAGATCGCTGGTCAGGCTGAACGGCCCGCGGCTGACCGAGCTCTCCCCGCCGGAATATCTGACGCGGGCGCCCCTGGAGGTCGGATGCAGGCCTTCGCCGGCCTGCATGACGCCGGCCTTCACCATCTCCTCGTTGAATTTTCCCATCGCGGTCAAGAGTTCCGTGCTCGGCATCGCGCCGGCTTCCGACTCCTTGCTGGCCTTCACAATCACCATGAATTGCATCGTCACTCTCCGTTTGATGCTCGTCGTTGCGGGCCATTGAAAGCCGGCGCTCACTGGTAAGACGAGCGGGGTTTTGCGGCACCGACATGTTGGATGGAATTATTTCCGAGGTAATTGCCGGTCCGCCGCGCAACGACCGGACTTAAGGCCATTCAATTCCCCTCCTTCGGGACCATGTTGAAATAGGGCTCGGCCTCCTTCATGACACGCGCGATCGAAGGCCGGGCCTTCAGGCGCTCGAAATAAGCGGTGACGTTCTTGTTTGCGTCGCCGAACGGTTCGACCATGTTGGCGTAGAACAAGGCCGGCAATGCCGCGCAATCGGCGATGCTGAACGCCTCCCCGATCGCCCAGGGGCCGGCCGCCATCTGCTGCTCGATCATCTGATACGACGTCTTGAGTTGCGCCCTCGCCTCTTCCACGCCACGCGGGTCTCGTTTGTCGGCGGGGCGAAGCCGGTCGCCCATGATCTTCTGCATCGGCAGATGGACATAGAGATCGTAGAAGCGATCGCGCAACCGTGCCTGCAAGGCAAGCTCGGGATCATCCGGGATGAACCGCGTCGGGCCCGGATAATGCGTGTCGAGATATTCGATGATGATGCTCGATTCCGGAATGGTCTGCCCCCGCGCGTCATCGCGCAACACCGGAAACTTGCCGATCGGCCACAGTCTTAGCAGCGCCGCGCGTTCCGTCGCATCGCCGAGATTGACGGAATTCTTGGTGAACGCGACGTCGTTTTCATAAAGCGCGATCAGCGCTTTCCAACAGAAGGACGACAGCGGATGAAAATGCAGCGTGAGCGACATGGAATCTCCAAAATTCCCGGCAGACCTGCCGGAACTGCTTCGGTAGAGGACGAATGGGCCTCTTGCGGAACCGACATGTCGGACGGAATTATTTTGAAGGTTCCGGCACGGAGCCGTCGGGGCATCCCCTCACCTCAATTCCACCGCCGTGTCACCTCGGTCGCGCCTTCCATCATCGCCTCAAAAATCGGCGACGCCAGCACCGCGTGAATGTGCAGCTTCGATTTGCCACAATTGCGAAAGCCGTGCAGGCGCCCGGCCGGCACGATCAGGGATTGCCCCGCCGCTATCGTCATATGTTGCTCGTCGATCCACATCTCGGCCTCGCCTTCGCGCACCGTCAGCACTTCCTCGACGGGATGGCTGTGCGTCGGCGCGCCGACACCGGGCACGATCCATTGCTCGAATATGCATAATTGCGTCGCACTGTTGCGCGCCGACACCAGCATGCGGGACTCCACGCCGGGCCGCCATACCTCCCACGCATCGTTCTGATGGGTAATGGCTTTCATCGAAGTCGTCCTTTCATCATCCGTTGCGAACGCGGGCAGATTGCTTCTCGTTTTTCATCCGAACCGTTCGCGCGCGCAGCATGACCTCGCGACATCAAGCGCCTAAGTTGCATCGCCCGGCGATGGTCCGGCGTCGTACACATATCCCTGAAGTTGAGCCCCCGACCTCGGGAGTAACACGTCATGTCGGGATTACTCATCAATCTGATCATCCAGATCATCAGTGGAGCTGTCGGCGGCAATGTGGCCGCCGCCGCGGCCAAGAATATCGATCTTGGTACGCTGGGAAATACCATCGCAGGCGCGATCGGCGGCGGCGCCGGGGGACAACTCCTGGGCATGCTGATTCCGCTGCTTGCCAATAGCGCCTCGACGCCGGATATCGGCAGTATCATCGGCCAGGTGGCCGGCGGCGGCGTTGCCGGCGCCGTCCTCACCGCGATCGTCGGCGCCATCAAGAACAGAGCGGCGGCCTGATCGTCACGCAACCAGCGGAGCACCGGCATCGACAAACCCGTGCTCCGCTTGCTCTTCAATATCGCATCCCGTTTCAACAGGCATCTTTGCTTCAAGCCTTGCCTCAACCCCCGCGAGTGCCTAGCTGAGTTATAATCTGATCGCAGGGGTGTTCCAGACATGCGAACGGACTTTGTCAAAGCCATCCTGCTTGCGGCCGCGCTCGGCGCGCTCACTGTTGCGCCAGCGCAAGCCGAGGTTCGTATTCTCGGCAGTCCCGGCGGCCAGGTCGGCCAGTTCCTCGATCTGTTCGAAGAGGTGCGCAGTTCCGGCGAACGCGTCGTGATCGACGGGCCCTGCCTGTCGGCCTGCACGCTGGTGCTGAGCATGGTCCCGAACGATCGCATTTGCGTGACTCGGCGCGCGGTCCTCGGATTCCACGCCGCACGGTCGATCGACCGACGCGGCCGGATGTATGCCGAGCCGGAAGCGTCGGAAGCCGTGCTGGAGGCCTATCCCGCCCCGGTGCGGAACTGGATCCGCCGCCGTGGCGGATTGACCTCGCGCCTTTTGCTGTTGCGCGGGCGCGAGCTCACGAGGATCTATTCCTCGTGCCGCTAGAGCATGATCCGGAAAAGTGGGCACCGGTTTTCCGAAAAGATCATGCTCCAACAAAAAGGTAGAACGGGATGACGATTCGAAGAAAAGTCATCCTGTTCTAGAGCGCGATCACTGGTCTTCCAGCGGGCAATTGACCATCCAGGGGATGCCGAATTGATCGATGCACATGCCAAATCCCTTGGAGAAGAAGGTCTTGCCGAACGGCATGTTGACGCTGCCGCCTTCGGAAAGCGCGGTAAATTTGCGCTCGGCTTCCGCGGGGTCACTGAGCGTCAGCGAAACTGAAAAACCCTGCGGCTTGTGGAAATGCTCCGGAGGCGCGTCGGAGGCCATCAGCACCTGGCCGTTGACCAGGATTCTGCCGTGCATGATCTTGTGCTTGCGTTCCGGCGGCGCCGGCATCTCAACCGGCGCCTGGTCATTCCTCAACATCAGCTCGATCTTGGCGCCGAGAGTCTTTTCGTAGAATTTGAACGCCGCTTCGCAATTGCCGTTATAGAACAGGTAGGGATTAAGCATCGTTTGCTCCTTTGGGTGGTTGCCGGCGAAACCGGCAAGTCGAACGCTGGGTTATTTCTCGGTGAGCTTTTTCAGATTGGCGAGACCGGCCTCGAAATCCTTGCCGATCATGTTGTCAATGTTCATGAACACCTGCATCATCTTCGACATGAAGGGCGCGGGGCCATACATCGCCCAGGTAACGATCGTTCCGACGTTGGTGGCATCGCCCTGCGGCAGTATTGTGAACTCGGCGGTGTTGTGACCCTCGAACGGTTTGAAGAAGTCGAGCTTGATGACTATCTTCGAAGGTACTGACGTGTCGAGAATTTCCATGCGGCCGGAACCGACGTTCTTGTTGCCGTCCCACGCATAGACCGCGCCCTTGCCGCGGTCGGCGCCGCTGAACGTGCGTTTCATGGCGGGATCCTTGTTTTCCCACGGCGACCAGCTTGCCCAGCGATGAAAATCGTTGATCAGCGAAAAGATGCTCTCTGCCGGCGCCTTGATGGTCGCCACGCGCTGGACGCGGAAGGCATCCGGCTTCCTGATGGCGAGAACGAGCACGATCGCGACAGCGAGCGCGATCACGGCGGCGACGATGGCAATGACTTCGAGCATGGCAGTCTCCGTTATCAGCTTTGAAGACCCCTCCGTTAGGCAAGTAGGAGGGGGCAGAACGTCAGCGCCGGAATGGCAGCAGCGCGCGCAGGTTCCGGTCGCGCAACCAGAGTCCGCCCCACACCATCAGCCCAAGATAAAATCCGAACAGGAGGTGCGTGAACAGCGGGCTGCCGATCCTCAAATGCGACGCCATCGCCCCGCCGAGATAGCCGGTGAGCAGGATCGCGCCGAGGATCGAGGTCGGCGGGACGGAATAGAGCACCGTGCACACGATAGTGATGATACCAAGGCTTCGCGCCAGCGTTTCGCTCGAACCGTAGCCGATCCTGTCCATCGTTTCCGTGACAATCGGCCACGGCACCAGCTTGATGGCGCCATCGAACAGCAGGAATATGATAACGAGACCGCTGAGAAGACGGCCCATCCAGAGCGCGGGCTTCGAAACCGGCGCGGTCTCAGCGATCGTAGTCATGGCTTGCTCCATTGGTGAACTCTGACCAATAGACGAACGGGCCACGCACGATCCGACAGAGTTGGCGAAAAATTTCGAAGGTACCGCCCTTCTTCCCTTCTCCCCTTGTGGGAGAAGGTGGTGCGGACGAAGGGTCTTTCTCCACGGAGACAACCCCTCACCCGCCTTCGCTTCGCTCAGGCCCCCTCTCCCACAAGGGGAGAGGGGAAAAAAGAGACTACTTCCCCGCCTTGGTGCCGCGCGGCTGGCTGTCGCGCATCAGGCGATCGAGATGCATCCGGATGTGGGCGGCTTCTGCCGAAGTATTGGCGAGCGCAATGGCGCGGTCGAACGCCACGCGGGCCTCGTCGTTGCGATCAAGCTGCATCAGGAACGCGCCGCGCACGCCGAAGAAATGAAAATAGTTCGACAGCCGCGGCGCCAAGGGCTCGATCATGTCGAGCGCCGCCTGCGGCCCGCGCACCTTGCATACCGCAACCGCCCGGTTGAGCGTCACGACCGGCGACGGCTGCATGATCTCGAGCGCGCCGTAGAGCAGATCGATCTGCTTCCAGTCGGTATCTTCGGGCTTTTCGGCACGGGCATGCAACGCCGCGATCGCCGCCTGAACCTGATAGGGGCCGCTGTTGCGATGGCGCATCGCCTTGTCGATCAGCGCCAGCCCCTCCGCGATCATCTTCTGGTTCCACCGCGAGCGGTCCTGATCGTCGAGCAGGATCACCGCGCCTTCGGAATCGAAACGCGCGGCCGCACGCGCATGCTGCAACAACAAGAGCGCCGTCAGGCCCATGATCTCGGGCTCGCTCTGGAACAGGCGCAGCAACAGCCGCGCCAGCCTGATCGCCTCTTCGCACAGGGTGCTGCGAATCTCGGCGGTATCGCCGCTCGCCGAATAACCCTCGTTGAAAATCAAATAGATCATCGCCGCAACGGTGGTGAGCCGCTCGCTGCGCTCGACAGCGCCCGGGGTCTCGAACGGCACGCTGGCCTCAGCGACGCGCGCTTTGGCGCGGGTGATGCGCTGCTCCATCGCGGCTTCCGAGACCAGGAAGGCGCGCGCGATCTGCTTCACGGTAAGGCCGGAGACGATGCGCAGCGCGAGCGCGATCTGTTGCGTCGCCGGCAGGTCGGGATGGCAGCAGATGAACAACAGGCGCAGGATGTCGTCGCGATAATGCGAGCCGTCGAGCCGTTCTGCGATCGCATCCTCGGCGTCGCCGAGATCGGAGATTGCCTGATCATCGTCGGGCAACGGCTCTTGCTTGCGGGTGCGTCTGATATCATCGATCGCGACGTTGCGCCCGACCATGATGAGCCATGCCGCAGGATCTCGCGGCGGGCCATTTTGCGGCCAGCTTTTTAACGCGCGCAGGCATGCGTTCTGAAAGGCTTCTTCCGCGGTGTCGAGATTGCGGAAATAACGCAAGAGCGCGCCGAACGCCTGGGGACGCGCCGACGTCAGCGCGGCATCGATCCAGGCGGTATCGGTCACGTCGTATTGCTCCCCGGCGCGAACATGCCGACGGGGCGGATTTCGTAGGCGCCGCCGGGATTGGCCGCGCCAAGGTCGCGCGCGACGTCGAGCGCATCGTCGAGGTCCTTGCAGTCGACGAGGTAGAAACCGAGCAATTGTTCCTTGGTCTCGGCGTAGGGGCCGTCGATGACCAGCGGCGGATCCTCCTTGCGCAGCGTCGCTGCCGCCGTCGTCGGCAACAGCCGCGCCACCGGGCCGAGCCGGCCCTGTTTTGCCAATTTGTCCTGCACCACCGCAAGCTTCTTCATCACCGCGGCGTCCTGTTCCTTGCTCCAGGAACCGACCACGTCTTCATCGTGATAGCAAAGAATGGCGTAAAGCATGCGGGGCATCTCCGTTCATCCAAGGGACGAACGAGTATGCCCGGAGCCGACAGGCCAGCGGAAGATATTTTGGAGTGGTTCCGGCCGCGCTTGTGACGGAATATCAGGGTCGCGTTTTCACCTGACAATCTCCGTTTTCGCAGCGCCGAAGTCGCGGTGATTGATCTGGTAGGCGAGCGCCATCCCAAGCATCACCGCGACAAAGAGAAATTGGCGGATCACCAGGAGATGCCGTATTTCGCAGCGATCCTGCGCGCTTTCGCCTCGTCGCTTTCACGGCGCTGGGCGTGAGCCTTCTTCGCCGGCTTGGAAGCCTGCGGCTGCGCGGACTCTGGCGCGGTGGCGGTTTCAGGCTTGGCGGTTTCCGTGACCGCCGGGATATCGTTGGCGGCCAGCACCAGGCCCCTGCCCTCGCCGGCCTGAGCCGAGGCGGACGCCAGAAGCAGGGCAGAAATCAGGATCAGTTTGCGCATGTGAAGTCTCCTTTGGGTGATGAAACGAGACTAAGCGGGGCCCCTGATCTGGTATGTGGTGCAGATCACGTTGAGTTTGCGAGGGAACGGCAATGGGTAACGGCGCGCTGGCGCTATTGGTGCATGGCGGGACCGACAACTGGTCGCCGGAGCGGTGGAAGGCCCGGTTCGACGAGGTGTGCTCCGACCGGCGCGTCTTGCAGTTGCCTGACGCCGATTTCGATCCGGCAGAGGTTCACTATGCCGCGGTCTGGAAGCCTGATCCCGGCGAATTGTCCGGATTTCCCAATCTTCAGGTGATTTTCAATCTCGGTGCCGGGGTGGATGCGGTGATGGCGGATGCGTCGTTGCCGAAAGTGCCGCTGGTCCGCGTCGCGGTCGACGATCTCACCAACCGGATGACGGAATATGTCGTGCTGCATGTGCTGATGCATCACCGGCAGGAGCTTTATTTGCGGGACTCCCAGCGCGAGAAACGCTGGCAGCCGAAATTTCAATGGCCGGCGGGCGCGGTCTCGGTCGGCATCATGGGGCTGGGCACGCTGGGCGCCGACGCGGCCGACGTGCTCAAGCGCATCGGCTTCCGCGTCGCCGGCTGGAGCCGGAGCCGAAGACAGATCGACGGCATCGAATGCTTTCACGGCAAGCCGCAGCTCGATCCATTTCTGCGGCGGACCGACATCCTGGTCTGCCTGCTGCCGCTGACGTCGGATACGCGAGGTATCCTCAACCGCGATCTCTTCGCAAAGCTGAACCGGGACAGCCCCGTCGGCGCACCGGTCTTGATCAATGCCGGCCGCGGCGGCCTGCAGAACGAGGGAGACATCCTCACCTGCCTCGATGACGGCACCCTCGGCGCCGCATCGCTCGATGTCTATGCCACCGAACCGTTGCCGCCGGACAGCCGGTTCTGGACCCACGCAAAGGTGGTGCTGACGCCGCATAATGCCGCCGATACCGACCCCGACGAGATATCGAAATATGTGGCGCGGCAGATCGAACGTTTTGAGGCAGGTCACGCGCTTGAAAATGTCGTCGATCCCGCGCGGGGATATTAGCGACACATCACATCGATCGCGCCCGTAACGATCGCTTCCAGCTCCTTGCGCGGCACGCCGGCGCGGGCGCGGATCGCGATGGTATGGATGGTTGCCGACGCAAGCTGCGCCAGCACCGCGGCATCCGCAGATGCCGGCAACTCGCCCTTTTCCTTGGCGAGCCGAAAGCAGGCCGCAAACGCCTTGTCGAGCTCGACAAAACCTTCCAGCACCAGGCCGCGAATCTGGGGATCGGCCACCGCTTCGGAGGCCGCCGTCATCACGGTGAAGCAGCCGCGCGGCCCGGACTCGCCTGAGAGATAGATGTCGAGCGCCACCGCATAGATCCGCTGCAGCCGTTTGCGGATCGGCAATTCGTCGCTGAAAATATCGATCATGGCGGCGCGGGCATCGTCGCGGTAGCGCTGGTAGCTCTTGATGTAGAGCTCGCGCTTGTCGCCGAATGCGCCGTACAGGCTCGGCCGGTTCATGCCGGTCGCTGCGCTCAAATCGTCGAGCGAGGTAGCGGCGAAGCCACCTTTCCGGAACAGCTCGAGCGCCTTGCCGAGCGCGATGTCCGGCTGATAGGCGCGCGGCCGCCCGCGGCGCTTTGGCGCGACCGGCGCACCGGCCTTGGCCGCCGGCGCAGAAACCTTTTTCTGTTTTTGTACCATTTCGCAAAAAATTCCTTGACCCGAGATATATTATGCGAGACAGTATAAAAATCAACCCCGGCTCAAAATCTTGAGCCAAACCGCCTGGGAGGCATTCATGGACCTGTATTTCTCGCCGCTCGCCTGCTCGATGGCGACCAGAATCGCGCTGTACGAGGCCGGCACCGAGGCTAACTATCTCGAGGTCGATCCCAAGACCAAGGTGGTGCAGAAGGACGGCTCGGATTTCCGCGAGGTGAACCCGCTTGGCTTGGTGCCGACGCTGCGCACCGATGACGGGCTGGTGCTGACCGAGAACGCCGCGATCCTGCAATATGTCGCGGACCGTTTTCCGCAGGCCGGGATCGCCACCGGCCCGGGCTTCGAGCGCAGCCGGCTGCATCAATGGCTCTGCTTCATCGGCACCGAACTGCACAAGGGTCTGTTCGTGCCTGTGCTCGACAGGAAGGCGCCGCCGGAAGTGAAGACCTACATCCTCGGCAAGAACCTGTCGCGGCTCGACTATCTCGAGAACTACCTTAGGGGTCGCGAATTCCTGCTCGACCATTTCAGCGTCGCCGACGCTTACCTCTTCACGGTCATCAACTGGACCATGGCGACGCCGCCGATCGAGCTCGCGAAATGGCCCAACGTGAAAGCGTATTACGAGCGGCTGCGGGGGCGGCCCTCTATCGCCAAGGCGATCGCGGAAGAGTTCGAGCTGTATAAGGCGGAGCTCGCGCGCCACAAGGCGGCGGCGTGACGACAACTCGTGTCCCGGACGCGGTGCAGCGCTTCTTCAGCGGTGCGCCGCAGAGCCGGGACCTATCGCCAGTGTGAGAAGTTGGACCCCGGATCAGCAGCGCACCGCAAACGCGCTGGCAGCGTCCGGGGAACGCAAACCACGACCGGTACTTTCAAAACGGGCTCTCGCCCAGTCCCGGCACATCGGCCGGCCGCGGGCCGGGCGCGGCCCAATGAAAGCGGCGATCCTTCTCAGTGATCTCGATGTCGTTGATGCTGGCTTCGCGGCGACGCATCAGGCCGTGTTCGTCGAACTCCCACTGCTCGTTGCCATAGGAGCGATGCCACTGCCCGGCATCATCATGCCACTCATATTGAAAGCGCACGGCGATGTGGTTGCCATCGAATGCCCAGAGATCCTTGATCAGGCGATAATCCAGCTCCTTGGCCCATTTGCGCCTGAGGAAGGCGACGATGGCGGCGCGGCCTTCAAAAAACTCAGCGCGATTACGCCAGCGGCTGTCCTCGGTATAGGCCAGCGCGACCCGTTCGGGATCCCTGGAATTCCAGGCGTCTTCGGCCATGCGGGCCTTCCGGGCGGCGGTCTCTCGGGTGAACGGCGGAAGCGGCGGGCGCGACATGGTAACCTCTGGTTTTGATGGATGGCCATATGTAGCAGCACAATTGCCGCTGTCGATGGCCAGTAGCCTATCGCCCGATAGCTAAACCAGATCGGCCTTCATCAGAAGCCGCAACGATTTCGGGATCGGATGCACCCGTCCCTCGCTGATAAAGGCGACACGCACCTGCGCCTTCACAAGTACGTCATCGCCGCGGCGAACCTCCTGCGCCAGCGTGATCGAAGCGCCCTTCACCGCGACCGGCCAGGTCACCACGTCGAGCACCTCATCCATCCGTGCCGGCTTGAGGTAATCGATCTGCATCGAACGCACCACGAAGGCGAAGCCCGGAGTTTCCCGTTCGGCCTCGGCAAACAGCGCGTGCTGCTCGGCGCCCATCAACCGCAGATGATTGGTGCGCCCGCGTTCCATGAAGCGCAGGTAATTGGCGTGATAGACGATGCCGGAAAACACTGGTTTGACGATGTCGCAACAGAGGCCCAGCGGATTACTTTCATTGGGTCGCTGGACGGCTAAGGCGTGAATGAGGAGCAGATTTATCTATGCTCTTCCGTAGGCGGCAATCTTAATCGCGTGATGTAGCGTTGTGGTCATTGTTGGCTCCTGTTCGTTAGGAGATTCGCGGTAGTGACGCATCCTTGCTCCAGGCCGCGCGAACGCAGCGTCCGACTCCCAGCCCTCTTCCCTCTTCCCTCTTCCCTCTTCCCTCTTCCCTCTTCCCTCTTCCCTCTTCCCTCTTCCCTCTTCCCTCTTCCCTCTTCCCTCTTCCCTCTTCCCTCTTCCCTCTTCCCTCTTCCCTCTGGTCAGCGCAGTGCGCGGGATCCCTGGACAAGGGGAGTTTCAGCCGGTCTTCGATTTTCGCAGCGGAGGGATGGTCGGGACCACGATGAAATTATTCACTTCAGCCGGATCCAGCCGGAAGGCTTCCGGATACTTGTCTGGATTGATGTTTTCTTCCGGCTCCGTGTTTCGCCAGGCGTAAAAGCACACCTTGCAACCATGGACGATCCAGACATCCTTGACCGGCGAGCGAGTCAGGATGTCCGTCTCGGCCGAACGGCACCGTGGGCAGACGGGATGAATGGTCGTGGTCTTGGTTGGCGCGTTCATGACACGGACTCCGCAAGCATCTTAGATAGCTTCTGTCGCCACTCGGCAGTTCCGCCCGGACTGTCGAGCGGTTGGCCGTAATTTCCGCGATTGTCCGGAGGAACCGGGGTGGTCGCATCGATGATGAGCTTATGGGTCATCCCCTCGGGCATCGCCCCAGGATCGAGCGGCAGGATCGACATGTGGGGAAGGACTATCAGGTCTCCGGCGGGATTCACCTTGGTCGATAGAGCCCACATGACTTGCTTGAGATCGAAGGGGTCGATCGTCTCGTCCACCATGATCACGATCTTGGCGTAACCAAGTCCATGCGGAGTGGTCATGCATCGCATGCCAACCGTGCGGGCGAAGCCCCCCATGCGACGCTTCGTCGAGATGATGACGACGAGCCCATGTGTATACATCGCGTTGACGGCAACGATTTCCGGGAAAGCCTCCTTCATCTGAACGTAGAGCGGCGCGCCCGTGTTGATGGCCATCATATAGTCGATCTCGGTCCACGGCTGGCCGAGGTAGAGCGGCTCGAAAATGGGAGCCGTCCGATGATAGACCTTGTCGATCTCGACGACGGGCATCGACCGCGCGCCCGAGTAGTGCCCGGTGAATTCGCCGAAAGGACCTTCCGCTTCTCGCACCCGGGACAGGATCCGCCCTTCCAGAACATATTCTGCCCCCCACGGGACGTCGTGGCCGGATGGCATGCGCACGATCTTGGCGGGTTCGCCCTGCAGCACCGACAGCATCTCATATTCCGACTGGTTATAGAGAATCGGCATGCTGGCAACGATCTCCATCAGCGGACTGGCGCCAAGCGTTATGTAGATCGGCAGATCCTCGCCGCGTTCCTCGGCGTGGGCCAGATGAATAGCGATGTCGTGCTCAGGAATGGGTTGGATGCCGATCCGGTTCGGTCCCTTCACCTCGAGCCGATACAGGCCGACATTCTGGACATTATCGTTTTCGAAATCGTCGGGATCCCTGCTGATGATGCAGGACTTGTCGATGTAGAATCCACCATCGCCCCGGTTGAGACGGAATAGCGGCAGGATGTCGAACAGATTAACGTCTTTCTCGATCACATTCTCCATCCAGGGCGCATCTTTCACCCGCTCCACCTTGCCTGGATACTGTTGGTAACGCCTAACGAACTCGAAAAACTGCGCGCGCGTATCGCTATCCTTCGGCATGCCCATGATGAGGGCATGATTGGGCCACGAGCCGTGAATATTTGTGACGATGCGCGCGTTGTTATAGCCCTTAATCTTCTCGAAGCTCAGCGCTGGCATCGTCTCCCCCAGTTGGGAAATAGCACGCCCTGCCGCGCCGATATCGGGTTCAAGCGAAACCTCTTCTGCAATCCGCAGCAATTGACCATTCCTCTCGAGAACCTCGAGAAAGTCCCGAACACCTTGTACAGCAGCCATTATCCGTTCTCCTACTTGAGTCCCCGTAGCATTTCGATTTGTCTCGACCAGCGCGCGAGCACCGCGGTCCGATCATGCAGCCGGAAGGTCACGCCTGAAACGACATCAGCGTAGTGGGACCGATGCTGTCGCACATCCTCCACTAAGGCAGTGAAGCAGCGGCGCCGCCCTTCCTGCTTCTTCGCCGTCGCGCGCAGGCGCATCTCGCAAAGACCGTGGTCCAGCGGAAGCGTAAGCGTCAGCCGCCCATCACGCGCGAGATTCCTCGATGTATTCGAGCCCTCATAGAGGAGCATCGCGATCTCGGATGCATCGAGCGCCAGCATTTCGCCTGCACTGAGCATCGCGGCATGGGGCCAGCCGTCCTCGCTGACCGTGGAGATACGGACGGCTTCGCTCAGCTTCCGGTCGAGATCGTCGCCGTTCAGAAAGTCGAGAATCTCCTCCGGCATAAACGATGTCGCGATGCGCCTGGGTGGTTGATAGATCTGGTCGAAGTCAGACATGTATGTTCTCCATTTCGGTCTGTGTCGGTCGGGAACTATCCGTTCTAGGCGTAGACGTTTGGCTCTTCGACAACCGCCGGTTCAACCGCGTCGTTGTCCGGTAAGTCGGGTGGACTCTCGCCCCAGCGCGAAATGGAGCGAACATCCAGCCCGAAACAATCCAGCGCGCGAGCGACGCTATGATCGACAATGTCCCCAATGCTCTGGGGCTTGGTATAGAAGGCCGGAACAGGCGGGTGGATGATTCCTCCGCTTTCCGTCACCGTGAGCATGTTGCGGATGTGAACCCCGTGCAGCGGCGCCTCGCGCACCATCATCACCAGGCACCGACGCTCCTTCAGCGCCACGTCCGCGGCCCGCGTCAGCAATGTCGTCGTGACTCCGCTCGCAAGCTCCGCGAGAGTGCGGACCGAACAGGGCGCGATCAACATGCCAAGCGTTCGGTAAGAGCCGCTGGCAATACTCGCCCCGACATCCGCCAGCGGATGGACGACATCAGCTAACCCATGTAGATCGCTGCGGCTGAGCGGCGTCTCATATTCCCTCGTCATCTCGCCAGCACGCGATACAACGAGATGAGTCTCGACGCCAAGTTCGCGAAGCATCTGAAGCGCGCGTATACCGTAGATGATGCCGGTCGCGCCGGAGATGCCCACGACTATACGCTGCCGCCGGCGTTTCCCTTCATTCACAGGCTTGTCCATGGCTATACTCTCCTCTACAGATCAGAATCAGAAAGCATGGCCCGACTTCTTGCCATCAAGCCCCCCTCGACCGTCACTGCTGCCAATGGGCCGGTCCACGAAGGATCTTCGTGCGAGCCGGCCCGGCCGCAGGGATGACTAGACGAGGACACTGGGCTTCAGCAGGTCGGAGAGGCCGACCCGATGAAGCATCTCCGCGCGCAGGCGGTCGAGCACGGTGAAGCCGACATTGGCGCCGTCTTCGGTCGGATCGTAGTGGATCC
>Ga0210408_10002542_pt1 | contig 17696 bp, 16 predicted proteins | sample IncBWH4MmetaG_FD_155471 | JGI IMG/M metagenome (GOLD analysis project Ga0210408, IMG submission 155471) | Forest soil microbial communities from Barre Woods Harvard Forest LTER site, Petersham, Massachusetts, United States - Inc-BW-H-4-M | ecosystem: Environmental > Terrestrial > Soil >...
ACCGGTTGAGCCGGCACCTCAGGAGCGGACATGGTCAGTTCGCCCCAGCATGTCCGAAAAGTGCCAACAACGGAACTCAGCGGTGGGCGCCGGTTTCCTTCAACGAAACAACCTGCGCGCAGCCGGCAGCCGCGCGCAGCAAATCGTCAAGGCCGAGTTGCGCTACGAGCACAAGGCCCTAATTCCGGCCGCCCCGGCCGTCATCGTCGTCATCGAAGTCATGATCGCCTTCGTGGGGACGGAAGCCGGGATCGACACACACGAAGTTGCCGGCGTCGTTGGTCGCCCCCAAGCCCTTATAGCGGGGGATCCGCGGGTAGACGCAAAGCGGACGGGTTCCGTTGGCGGGAAAATTCATCGCGACCCGCGGGTCAAACAGCCCATTGTTCGATACGAACGGCGAGCTGGTGTTATGGTTGGCCGCGACGATGCGGTCGGGGGCGACGCCTTTTTCGACCCAGCCCGTGATGGCGTCGAGCTCGTTCCCTGCGAAGTTGTTGGTGGCCGGCCCGCCTCCGCAGTGGGCCATGTTCGGCACCATGAACAGACGGGCAAAGTCGGTGGCGTTGCCGTCCATCTTCTCATTCAAGTGGCGGTACCAGCGCGCAATGGAGGCGCCGGAGAAGATGCCGTCATTCACGGAAGAGGAAATGATCAGCTTGCCGCCACGCCGCTTGAATGGGCTCAGGTCGGTCGATACGGCGGCCATGAAGTCCATCGAGCTCTGAGGATAGTTCTTGGTCTCGGTGAAGATCTTCGGCGCGTCGGTATCAAAGTTGAAGCTGAAAACGAAAGCCTCCTGGCCGGATGGCCCGTTGACCGGCGTGACGATGGGCGGCGTCTGGAAGATCATCGGAATAGCTCCCGCGCCCAAGGTCAGGTTGATCGCGGTGTTGACGCCCGGCACCGGAGCGGTGACGACGTTCCAGAAGCCCCACCCTGCGCCGCCGGCAGTGGGCGGCGTCCAAATGCCCGCATCCCAGAACCAGTTTGAATACAGCCGCTGGCCCTTCGAGTTGACCGGTCCGGCATAGATTTTCTTCAACGCTTCCACCTGGGCGCTGGTCAGGCAAGTGCCGCCATGCGGCGTGCCGCCGTGCGTGCCGGTCCCGCAGGTGTAGGCGGCCAAGGCCGGGTACACCTTGTTGTTCGTGCAGGCGTGATAGTTATCGATGATGCCATCCACCAATCCGTCGAGCGCATCGCACGCGCTCAGGATCGCGGCAGAGGCCACCTGGAGGTCTTGCGAGGGAAACGTCGTGGGGATGAAGGGTTGCCCATTGATGTCCTTGCTGGTTGCAAGCGTGCCGAGCACCTGCTCGTTCCAGGCTTCGGCCAGCCCGGCTTGTGGCAGGTTGAAGCCGGGGTTCTGCGAAATCACGCCGTCGAACAGCCAGGGAAATTTCTGAGATGCAACCATCGCATCGCGGCCGCCATTCGAGCAGCCGACGATATAGGAATAGGCGGTCTCCAGGCCGTAATACTGGCTGATGATCTCCTTCGAAATGGTCGCAGTCTTTTCGATGCCGTTGTAGCCGTAGTCGCTGCGGGCTTTGGCGTCGATGGCGAAATGCGCCGAACCGCCGGCATTGGCATCGTCGTCCTGATATCCGCCGAGCACGTTGGCGGAGCTGTCTTCGTGGCCGCCGTCATCGGCTGCAACGGCCCAGCCCTGTGCGAGCTCGACGCCGGCCGAACCTTGCGGATCGTTGTTCAGGCTTCCATCGGTGCCACCGCCGCCCACCATCTCGAAACGGCCGTGCCAGGTATTGGGAAGATTGAGCGCGAAGCCGATTCCGTAGGTGAAATGATCGGGGTCCTGCGCACTGGTCCGCTTGTTGATGATGCCGACGACGTTGCAATAGCCCGACTTCTGGGTCGCGCTCAGGATCTGCGTGTCCGGTAACGTCAACGCCGTAAGGCTCGAACACGCGGCCCGCGGGGCTACGCCGGCTGCCTGCAGCGCGCCGGATGGCGACACCGAACCAAGAGACAGCCAACTTGCCGCGATCGTTGATGCAAACAAAAGGCGCTTCATGCCAGTTCTCCCTTCATTGTGATGGAAAAAAGAAGTCACCGCATGACAGGTGACGCAACGGCAGAAGCTTCCCGCTGGGCATGAGCCGATGAAGCGAGCTTTCAACGGTAACCGAAGGCCCGGAGCGCAAGACAGCGTCGCAACCGCCTGCGCGGTCGAGGCGATCTCGCCAAAATGCCCACGCTAGATTCCACAGGGCAATGCCCATCAATCGTGGAAACACGGACGCTCTCTCCCCTTGTGCCGCTCTTCGTGACGGCGGCCTCGCAGTCTGGGACTACCGATGTAGCCATGTCAACATGAATATATGAAGGTGGGATGAAACCTTGGCTGTCATCGCAGGGCCGGCTAGTCTTGCTGCCAGTGCCGGTTCAGAAGCCCTCACGCTTTTCTCAGTGACGAGCAACTTGCACGAAAGGAATTCTCCGATGGAGCCAAGAAGCCCGCGGGTCGGGAAACGGGCTGCCGAACCGGCTCACGCGAGAGGGCGCGCGGCAAGATCGCCAAAATCGCCTCCTCGAAAAAAGGGGGCGGGAGAACTCGCGCCCTGGAAACGCAAACCCGTTGCCTTGGGGGACCTGTCGCAGCTCTTGGGCTATCGTATCCGCCGCGCGCAACTTTGGGTTTTCAAGGAAATCAGCCGAAAATTGGCACCGTTCGAGATAAGCCCTGCGCAATTCTCCGTCCTGATCGTTATCGACGCCAATCCCGGCATTAATCAACTCGCGGTGGCCCAGGTGCTTTCGATCGAGCGGGCCGGCCTGGGAAGACTTGCGGATCACCTCGAAGCGCGAGGTCTCGTGACGCGGGCCGCGTCCTCCATCAACCGCCGCTATTACGTGTTGTATCTGACCGATGCAGGTGCGGCGTTGCTCGGCCGGATCAGGCCGATCGTCGCGGAGCACGAAAAGGATCTGGCCAGAAAAATCGGATCGAGTGCCTTCAAACAGCTGCAGCGGACACTGTCGATCTTTCTCGACGAATAGTGCCGGCGTCTCGGCAAATTCAATGAAATGCGCTAGGCGTCGGGACGAAATAGCGGCTCTCAACTGCGTCGTCTCGCCTGTTGCGCTCCATCAACGATGCGGATCAGGGTAAACTGACAAAGGCAGAGTAAGCTGACTCAACGAAGACCGCCGCATGGAGGCGCATTCGGCGCTTCTCTGATTTTGCGAGCGTTCTACCACACGAACACACCGCGCTATCTTGATCCCGGACCGTCACCTTAGTCGGGGTGCGCTCGTAAGCAGCGCCGCATTCACATTCGATGGTTGTCGCCATGCCCTGAATGTGCCCCCGGAATCGGCCAGACGCCAGCCTCTCCGGCTGCCACAATTAAACGGTGCATCCGTCGTGCAGCAGAAACTGTGATACGGTTAGACCAAGAGCAGGAGGCAAAATGTCAACCGACGCGATAGAAATACTGATCACGAACGCTATTCATACGGCTTTTATTAAATATCCCGAGGGTGATGGCGGTCCCAATATGGACTACGAGTGGATTCCGCCTGATCAAAGCGCACACATCGCTAAAGCGATACTTTTGGACCTTAAAGCCAACGGCTATCACATTACCAAAATAGCCTAGCGGTCCTCGTTCGCGGCATCACTTGGCAGTTGGGACGCGAATGATGGGAAGGTCAGCTTTGGGTCAAAAAACGGTCCTGTCGCCATTGAAATGGGATGTCTGCGTTACCCCCGATAGCGACCAAACTGCGGACATCGCGGGAGGTCCGTTTCGGTGCTGCACGTGCGCAGATGGCTCAACCAAAGCGGTTATGTCTCGATCTCGTTCATGAAGATGATTGGAACTCGATGAGATTTTTCGCATTTTTATGGCACAGGTAACCCTTGCGCGCCGGTTTCGCCGAGCGCACTCTTGCGGAGCGTTTTCACAAGAAACTTACGGAGGATGCGCCCATGCCACGGGTCAAAAAAGCTTCGAAGCAGAAACGCACAACCAAAGCCGCCGCCGTGAAGGCATTGGGTGCCGCCGGACTGAGTTTTTCGCTGGTGGGTAGTGCATCCGCATCCACCATGCCCACTGCCGGTATCCAGCAATCTGACAATACCTCGCCCAATCAGCGCTTCGTTCTTGACGAAGAGGAAATGGCCGACGTCAGTCTCGCCACGTTCTATGTCTTTGATAGGGAAAACGTTGGCAGCGGCGTGCAGCTAGCCCGCGGATGCGGCGGTTGCGGCCATGGTTGCGGCGGTTGCGGCGGTTGCGGCCATGTTGGCGGCGGGTGCGGCCATGTTGGCGGCGGGTGTGTTGGCTTTCGTGGTTGCGGTGGTGCCGGATTTGTTGGCGGCCGGGGTTGCGGTGGCTTCCGTGGTTGCCGTGGCTTCCGTGGTTGCGGTTGCGGCGGCTGCGGGGTTGGCATCTGGTTCGATGACGACATCGGGTTCGGTGGCTGGGGGAACGGTGGCTGCTGCGCATCCTGGGGAGTGTGCCGCTTGTGCTAAGTCCCACGACCTAACGGCCGGCCTCACCAAGGACTCTGCTAAGCTGCGATCAGCCTCTCGCTGGTTGCGAGTTTAAGGTCGCCTTCGGGTCAAAAGGCGACATCCCGGAGTAGCTCGTGGAAGTCTGCTTCACCCGTAGAAGCGGACATCGCGCATTTATGAGTACACGCCCCAATCTCATCCCGCTCTAGCCGATGGGTTGCCTGGTCGTCGGCGAGCGAAAGCGACGCCGTCCTTCGGACGCTGTGCCCGGCAACGACGGACAATGGCTACGCGTGGCCGGCGTCGTTCGACAGCATGCCGGGGTCGATCCCGATCTTGCGCAGCGCGCGAATATATTTTTCCTCGACATCGTCGCCAAAGATCAGGTCCTGATCGGCATCGCAATGCAGCCAGCCATTGCCTTGAATCTCATTCTCCAACTGTCCCGGCGCCCAGCCGGCATAGCCGAGCGCGAGGATGGCGTGCTTCGGCCCCGAACCGCTGGCGATCGCTTTCAGGATATCGACGGTGGCGGTCAGGCAAATACCGTCGTCGATCCGCAATGTGGCATTCTCGATATAGAAATCGCTCGAATGCAGCACGAAGCCTCTCCCGGTATCGACCGGTCCGCCCTTCAGCACTTTCATGCTCTCGGCGGTTTCCGGCAGCTTGATCTGGTCACTTTCCTTGATGATGTCGAGCTGCACCAAGAGTTCCGGAAAGTCGATGCTGCCGGCCGGGCGATTGACCATGATGCCCATCGCGCCTTCGGATGAATGCGCGCACATGTAAATCACCGAACGCTCGAAACGCGGATCGCCCATTACCGGCATGGCGACCAGCAACTGGCCGTCGAGGTAACCATGATCGGGCGAACTGTGGCCAATGCCGGCGGCTTCGCGGCGGACATTGCCCGGTTTTTTGCCTTCAGGACCCATCCGCATAGGCCTCTCATTCTCAAGTCGCATCCTGATATCGGGTAGCGGTTCTGTCAATCAAGCGCCGCCCGCCGGCTTTGACAATCCATCACAAGCAATTCAATGGTTCGAGGGGGCGCTTGCCTGTAAAGACGCGTCATGATCGTCATGGTTCCCAGCCGCGCCGCAATCGGTTTTGCCGCCGCCTTGTTTGCGTCGCAAGCGTCGATCGAAGCCCGCGCCGAGGATGCATCGCCCTGGCAAAAGGACGGACATTCCGCGGTCCGGCTCTTGGCGGGATCGCGCAGCGGCGCGGTGCTGCTCGGCGGTATCGCGTTTCAGCTACAGAGCGGATGGAAGACCTATTGGCGCACCCCCGGCGATTCCGGCGTACCGCCGCGCTTGGATTTCTCGAAGTCGGAAAATATCGAAGCCGTGACGGTTTTGTGGCCGGCCCCGACGAAGTTTGATGACGGCGCCGGCGGCCATTCGCTTGGCTATCGCAATGAGATCGTGCTTCCGTTGCGGATCGTTGCGAAAAATCCCGACAAGCCGGTGACGCTGCGCGCCGACATCAATTACGCGGTCTGCGAGAAGATCTGCATTCCCGTCGACGCCAGCGCCGAACTTTCCTTCAACAGCGTGGCCAGCACCGAGGATAGCGCGCTGTTCGCGGCGCTCGATGCGGTGCCGAAGCCGGCCAATGTCGGCGATCCCAATCCGCTGACGATCCGCGACATTAAGCGCGAGGGAACATCCACCGTGCTGGTCGATGTGGTGACGCCCGACGCCAGGGACGTCAATCTGCTCGTCGAAGGGCCGACCCCCGACTGGAGCCTGCCGATCCCTAACCTGCTCGAGCATAGCCCGCCCGGGGTCAAGCGGTTCGCCTTCCAGCTCGAAGGCCTGCCCCCGGGCGCCAATTCGTCAGGCGCCGCGCTCAAATTCACCTTGGTCGGCGGTGATCGCTCCTACGAATTCAATATCAATCTGGAGTGACGCGCAGCGTCATTCCGGGATGGTCCCAACGGGTCCGCGCAAAGCGCGGCCCGATGCCAGGCTCCGGACCAGACCTCGAATGTGCAATTGCATATCGGGGAATCTTGAGGTTCCGGGTTCGCTCGCTTCGCTCCCGCCCCGGAACGACGACGGAGAGACTGAATCTTAACGAATAGTTGATAAGCAGAAGGGTCGCCGCACTGGGCGGCTTTTTGGATCTTCCACCGTAGCCGTGATGGACGCTCAATCCGCAAGCCCCGTGCCCTCAAGCCTGCTCGCGCGCCTGCGATCGAAGTTGGCCGGCGCCAGCAGCGAAGCGTCGGCAACGCAGCGGCTGGCCGGCACGATCTTCATCATCCGCGTCATCAGCGCCGTACTCGCCTACCTTTCGCAAATCCTGCTGGCGCGCTGGATGGGCGGCTCGGACTACGGCGTCTATGTCTATGTCTGGACCTGGGTGCTGCTGCTCGGCAGCATGATGGACTTTGGTATTTCCGCCTCGGCGCAAAAGATCATTCCGGAATATCGCACGGCAGGCGAGCACGCGCTGTTGCGCGGCTTCCTCTCCGGCAGCCGCTGGATGACGTTCGCGGTGTCTTCAGCGGTCTCGCTGCTGCTGGCTGGTGTCGTGAAAGCTCTCGCGCCATGGATCGAGGCCAATGCGATTGTGCCGCTCTACATCGGCTGCATCACGCTGCCGGCCTTTGTCGTCGCCAACACCCAGGACGGCATCGCCCGCTCGCACGACTGGATGCGGCTCGGCCTGATGCCGCAATTCATCGTGCGCCAGGCATTGATCATCGGCATCACCGCCGGCGTCTTCGTGCTCGGCTTTAATCTCGGCGCCACCGCCGCGATGATCGCCAGCGCCGGCGCGGTATGGATCGCGATGATCTCCCAGATGATTGTGCTGAACCGCCGCTTGGCCCTCCATATCGAGCCGGGCGCAACGGTCTATGATTTCCGCGGCTGGCTTTCGATCTCGCTGCCGATCCTCCTGGTCGAGAGTTTTTATCTGCTGTTGTCCTACACCGACGTGCTGGTGCTGCAGCAATTTCGTACCTCTGAAGAGGTCGGCGTCTATTTTGCGGTGGTGAAGACGCTGGCGCTGGTGTCGTTCATTCACTACGCGATGTCGGCGACCACGGCGCACCGTTTTGCCGAATATCACGCACTCGGCGACAAGGATCGCCTGTCGGCCTATGTCGCGCACGCCATCAACTGGACGTTCTGGCCGTCGCTGGTGGCGACCATCGTGCTGCTCGCCATCGGCAAGCCGCTATTGTGGCTGTTCGGGCCGCTATTCGTGATCGGCTACGACATCATGTTCGTTGCCGCCATCGGGCTTGTGGTGCGCTCGGCGATCGGCCCGGTCGAGCGGCTACTCAACATGCTCGGCCATCAGCACATCTGCGCGGTGGCTTACGCGGCTGCCTTCGTCATGAACGTCATCCTCTGCGTCGTGCTGGTGCCGCGCTTCGGCGGTCATGGCGCGGCGGCCGCGACCTCGATCTCGCTTGCCTTCGAGACGATGCTGCTGTTCTGGATCGTCCGCGTCCGCCTCGGCCTGCACGTGCTGGCGTTCGGCAACAGATAGTCAGGACCGAGGATCCCTAAGTTGGCATGCCACGCGAGACGCACGCGCCATGCCTGTCTGTGTCCGCAAAAGAAGCCTATCAACGCAGCCAACGACGCCACCAAAGCGCCTCCTTCATGCCGTTCGCTGCGGCAGAACGTCGATGTCGCCCGGCGCCGGCAAATTGGCGAAAACGACCACCGGATTCCGATACGCGCATCAAACATTCTTATTTCACATGATGCGTTGCGATATGCGGCAGGTCTATTCTAGCGTCACTACATGATTGGATAAGGTAAATCTGAACGCCGCATGGATATGATTGAGCCGCTGTACGTTGCTTCGGGATTCGGCGTCGGCCTGCCGGTCGGGATGACGGGTGTGGGCAGTAGTTCGCTGATGACGGCGCTCGGCCCGGTGGGTTAAGAACCAAAGATGCCTCCAATTGACACCGCTTTGATCGTTCTTGCAGGGATCGCGTTGTTTGCGGCCTTCGTGAACGGTGCGCTTGGCTACGGGTTTTCGTCCCTCACCGTGCCGGTCGCACTCGTTTTCTATGCCAACCGCGTGCTCAATCCAGCATTGGTCCTGATCGAAGTCTTCGTGAACCTGTACGTTCTTTTCATCAATCGAAGCGGCGTTCCAGCCGTCTGGAAACGAGTGCTTCCCATTATCATCGGGTTGCTGCCCGGCATCGGAGTCGGAGCCTATGCTCTTGCTTCGCTTCAGCCTGTCTGGATCAAATTCGCCACCTACTCGGTTATCCTGCCCCTTATTCTGCTGCAGGCAGCCGGTTGGCGGAGACCCTTTCAGTCGCGATGGCTGGTTGGCCTGCCCTTCGGAACGACGCTGGGGATCCTGTACTCGGTAACGACCATCTCAGGCCCCCCCTTGGCGATATTGTTCAACAATCAGGGCCTGGTCAAAGATGAGTTTCGGGCCGGTCTGGCGCTGGTTCGGGTGACCGAGTCCTGCTTGACTGCGATCGTGTATTACCAGCTCGGCCTGTTTGTTGCCGAAAGCACCAACATCTTGTCGGTGCTTGCTCCTTGTGCTGCGATTGGCATCCCGCTGGGCGCGTATCTCATTCGACGGATGGATGCCGAGACATTTCGCCGGATATGCATGAGCTTTGATGCGTGGGTCGTGGGATTCGGTCTCTCCCGCGTGTTAATCGAGCTGAACCTGATGGCGAGCCCGTGGGCCTACAGCGTGATGGCGGGCACGATCTTGATAGACGTCTATTTGTTGTACGTGTTTTTCAGCGCGCGGAAAGCGGTCTTACGGGGCTCGCAAGTGCCTTCGGATTTGGCAGCACATTCTTCCACCGTGCTGAGACACTGAAACGTGTCGCTGCAGCTGCCCATCCCTACGCGGACCAGTGTTGCATAGGAGGAGCCGCCTACTGGATGCCCCGCATGCGCGGGGCATGACAAGTGTGCGCAACGGCGAAGGCTTGCCCTACTCCGCGGTCCAGCCGCCGTCGATCGAGAGATTGGCGCCGGTGATCTGTGCCGCATCGTCGCCGCACAGAAACAGTGCCAGTGCCGCGACCTGTTCCGACGTCACGAATTCCTTGGTCGGTTGCGCTTCCAGCAGCACGTCGTGGATGACCTGCTCCTTGGTCATGTTGCGCGCCTTCATGGTTTCCGGGATCTGGTGCTCGACCAGCGGCGTCCAGACGTAACCGGGGCTGATGCAGTTGCAGGTGATCTTGAAGGTCGCAAGCTCGAGCGCCACGGTCTTGGTGAGGCCGGCGATGCCATGCTTGGCCGAGACATAGGCCGACTTGAACGGCGAAGCGACCAGCGAATGCGCCGAGGCGGTATTGATGATGCGGCCCCAGCCGCGCCTCTTCATGCCGGGCACCGCGGCGCGGATGCCGTAAAACGCCGACGACAGGTTGATCGCGATGATGGCTTCCCATTTCTCCGGCGGGAACTCCTCGATCGGCGAGACGAACTGGATGCCGGCATTGTTGACGAGGATGTCGACCGAGCCGAAGGTCTTCTCACCCAGCGCGATCATTTCGGCGATCTCGGCGGGTTTGGTCATGTCGGCCGGCGAATGCACCGCCTTGACCTTGAAGTCGGTCTCGATGGCGGAGCGTTCCTTCTCGATGTCGGGCGGCGCTCCCATGCCGTTGATAACGATATTGGCGCCGGCGGCCGCGAAGGCGCGCGCATATGCGAGCCCGATGCCGCTGGTCGAGCCGGTCACAACGGCGGTCTTGCCTGTCAACGTTCCCATGTATTCACTCCTGTTTGCCGTCGAGGGTTTCGGTTCCATCCCCCGTCATATCGTAAGTCACCATGGTCTCCCCGGGCTGCGGCCGTTCCAGCCTTTCCTTGTGTCGCATCGACAAATGAACGTCACGGACGCCCGCGCTCCAGTGCTCGACCATGCCGACGTGGGAAAAGTCGTAATCCTTGGACGAGTGTTCGTAATTCTTGCTCTTGTAGATCAGGTGCACGACCGTCACCGTATTCTCCTTGGCAGCCTCGCACAGCAACTTGACCGACGGATCGTCTTTCAGATCATCGGGCAATTTGCCCATCAAGTCGCGCAACGCCCTGCGGGCTTCGTGGACCTGCCGGTTCTTGTCGGTGTTCATGCGAGTACGGCTGGAATAGCGGATATCCTTCTCGCGCTCGGCGGCCTCCAGCAGCGTCTCCGGCAGCGGGCCTCGCGCACTGAACAGATCGACTTGGAAGATCAGGAGGTCGCGACGGGTTTCCTCATCCAGCACATAGTCGAGCGGCGTGTTGGAGGCGATGCCGCCGTCCCAGTAATGCTCGCCTTCGATCACGATGGAAGGAAAGCCGGGCGGCAGCGCGCCGGACGCCATGATGTGCTCCGGCCCGATCCTCTTGCCGAGCTTCTTGAACTCAAGATTGTCGAAATATCGGAAATTGCCCGAGGTCACGCTCACCGCGCCGACGCTGAGCCGGCATTTCAGATCGTTGATGCGGTCGAAATCGACCAGGTGCTCCAGCGTCTTCTTCAGTGGCGAGGTGTCGTAATAGCTTTGAGCCTGCGGGCTGCCGGGCGGCCACAGCAGCGCGGGCGGAAGCCGCGGGGTAAAGAAACCGGGAACGCCGAAGGTGGCGATCAAGGCCGCGCTGGTCTCGTTGAAAACCGTGCGCCCGCGGTCGCTTTTGACGACCGGGTTCCACGGCACCGGCGCCGACACCATCTCCCAAAATTCCTTCAAGCGCGGCACGCGCTTTTCCGGTTCATTGCCGGCGATGATCGCGGCATTGATGGCGCCGATCGAAATCCCGGCGATCCATTCCGGCTCAAAACCCGCATGACACAGCGCCTGAAAGGCGCCGGCCTGATAGGAGCCGAGCGCGCCGCCGCCCTGCAGGACCAATACGCGTTGCGCGTTCGCGGGCGTCCTCGCCGACGTGGAAACGGAAGTGTCCATGATGTCCATCGAACAGCTATCAAGGCCAAATACACGGTGGCGTCAGTTCACGATGGCGTCAATCAGGTAGCTGGCCGGCAAGTCGTTACGATATGCCTATCGCGTTTCAGTTGATGCCATAATGAGCGTCCAAAATACCTTGTATTTGGTGTTTGGAGCATAGCTCGCCGCGATGCCTAATTTTGTGACACCATTTTTGAGCATATTGGCCTTGTGCGGGGGTGAGTCGCGCCAACCCGAAAAGGCTTCCGCAAGGGTGTGGTAGCCCGCCGACACATTCTCGACCGCCAGCGTGGCCGGATAGCCCGACGCATTCAGGCGTCTCGGCAACGGCGCCTTGACGTCATGGTCGAGCTTGTTCTGGCTCGCCATCGCCTGCGACTGCTGTTCCGCGAGCTTGATCAGCGCGGGATCGACCTCGACGCTGCCGAGGCCGTTATTCTGCCGATATTGCGAAATCATCGAGGCCGCGGCCGCCGGATCGAGCCTGGCGCCGGGTTCCGCCATGTCGACATACATGGCCGGTGTCGCGACCGGAGCCTCCGACGCGCAGCCTGCAAGCAATAATGTTACGAGAGTAGCGGCGGCCGCCCGCATGATTCGGAAGTTCCCCGGTGAGGGACGGTTGTTGCATACCAACAATGGCTGAAAGGTGAACGCCGGCACTTTTTTGAGGCGGCGGCCGGCGACGCCGCGGCTACGAGGTCTTGGTCGTATGGATGCCGCATTCTGTCTTGGCCCGGCCGCGCCAGCGCCCGGCGCGCGCGTCTTCGTCCGGCGAGGTCCTGGAGGTGCAGGGCATGCACCCGACCGACAGATAGCCCGATGCGACCAGTGGATGCGGCGGCAGGTTGGCGGTCCTGTAGATCGCTTCGATGTCCTCGCGCGAGACATTGGCGAATGGATTGAATTTCAATCTGACGCCATCTTCCTCAACGACCGGGATCTCCGCACGAAGGCCGCCCTGAAAACGCTTGCGTCCGTTGATCCAGGCACTAAACGGCTTTAACGCCCGCGCCAGCGGCTCGACCTTGCGGATGCGGCAGCAGGCATCGGGATCGCTAAACCACAATTCACGGTCCGGATCCTCGCTCGACAGATTCTCCTCCAAGGGCTTGATCGAGCGGACATCGCTCAAGGCCAGTGCTGCGATCAGCGTGTCGCGATAGCGAAGCGTCTCCTCGAACAGCCAGCCGGTGTCCAGGAAGATAACCGGGATTTTGGGATCGACCTCCGCCATCACCTTGAGCAGCGCCGCCGACTCGGTGCCGAACGACGAAACCAGCGCGAGCCGGTCGCGGCCGACGATCCTCAACGCGGTTGCGACCACTTCCGAAGGCGAAGCGTTTCGCAGCGCGCGATCAAGCTCCGCCGCCGCGGGCAAGCCATTCGCCGGTTGGGGAGGTATTTGATGCGCGAGGGTGTTCACAGGCCGGCACTTTCGGAATGACGAAGCTGCATCCGCCGGTTCAACGCCGTGACGCGGCCATCGCCGGTCGGCTGGTAAAACACGGAGTAGCGTTTTGTGGTCTGGGCAAAGACTTCGGCATCGGCCTGCTTCTTGACCTCGAAGGCATCGAAGCCGGCGCGCAGCATGAACACGAACTGATCGCGCAGCACTTGCCCGGTGGCGCGCAGTTCGCCGCGATAGAGAAAGCGCTCGCGCAGCAGCCGCGCCTGGCTATAGGCGCGACCGTCGCGGAAGGTCGGGAACACCAGCGCCACCACGGCCAGCCGGTCGAGATGGGGCACGAGGTCGTCAACGTCGCGGTTGTTCGGCCAGACCACGCCGGTCTTGCCGAGGCGGCGCGAGACCGCCTCGGGATCCCCGAGCAACCGCGCGGCCGAAATCAGGATCGCGCCATCGTCCGGCAGCGGCGCATCGTCCGCGACATGGGTGAAAGCATCGTCGGTGATTTTTCCGCCTCTAACGAGTGGCATAGACCCGCTCCCTGAATGGTTCGACGCCGAGCCGCTTCACCGTATCGACGAACAGCTCGTCGGGACGGGCGCGCAGCGCAAGATAAGCTTCGACGATGTCCTCGATCACGTCGGCGACCTCGGCATAAGGCACCGCCGGCCCGATCAGAGTGCCGACTTGCGCGTTCTCGTCGGCGCGGCCGCCGATCGTGATCTGGTAAAATTCCTCGCCGTTCTTCTCGACGCCCAAAATGCCGATATGGCCGACATGATGATGGCCGCAGGCATTGATGCAGCCGGAGATGTTGATGTGCAGCCGCCCGATCAGATTGGCGGTGTCGTGATTGGCGAAGCGCCGCGTCAGTTCCTGCGCGATCGGGATCGAGCGCGCGTTCGCCAGCGAACAGTAATCCAGCCCCGGGCAGGCGATGATGTCGGACACCAGATTGACGTTCGGCGTGGCGAGACCGATCTTGTCCAGCGCCTTCCACAGCACCGGCAGGTCGCGCCGCGCGACATGCGGCAGCGCCAGATTCTGCTCATGGCCAACGCGGATTTCGCCAAAGGAATATTTGTCGGCGAGATCGGCGAGCGCATCCATCTGGTCGGCGGTGGCATCGCCCGGCGGTCCGCCGACCGGCTTTAACGACAGCGTCACGATCGCATAACCCGCGACCTTGTGCGGGAACACCGAATTCCGGCGCCAGGCCTCGAAATGCGGATCATGCGCCGCCTTCCGGAGTTCGTCCGGCATGTGCGCAAGCTTCTCATAGGCCGGATAGCTGAAGCGCGAGCGGATTTCCTCGATCACGGAGTCATCGAGCTTCAGCGCGCCGTCACGGATCTGCTGCCACTCTTCCTCGACTTCCTGGGCGAAGCGCTCGATGCCGAGCTCGTGCACCAAAATCTTGATGCGGGCCTTGTAGATGTTGTCGCGGCGTCCGTACTGGTTGTAGACGCGCATGATCGCTTCGACATAGCTGAGGAGATCGCGGCCATGGACGAAGGTGCGGATGGTCTTGGCGATGAACGGGGTGCGGCCGAGCCCGCCGCCGACCATTACCTCGAATCCGGTCTCGCCTTCGGCGTTCTTGTGCAGCCTGAGGCCGATATCGTGGATCTTAATCGCGGCGCGATCGTGCGCCGACGCGGTGATCGCGAACTTGAACTTGCGCGGCAGGAACGAGAATTCCGGATGCAGGGTCGTGTATTGCCGCAAAATCTCCGACCAGATGCGCGGGTCCTCGATCTCGCCCGGCGCCACGCCGGCCCACTGGTCCGAGGTCACGTTGCGGGTGTTGTTGCCCGAGGTCTGCATGGCGTGAATGCCGACTTCGGCAAGATCGGCCAGCGCGTCCGGCAATTCGGCAAGCTTGATCCAGTTGAACTGGATGTTTTGCCGCGTTGTGAAGTGGCCGTAGCCGCGGTCGTAGCGCCGCGCGACATTCGCGAGCTGCCGCAACTGCTTCGACGACAGCGTGCCATAGGGGATCGCGACGCGGAACATATAGGCGTGCAGTTGCAGATAGACGCCATTCTGCAAGCGAAGCATCTTGAATTCGTCCTCGGTGAGCTCGCCGGACAGGCGGCGCTTCACCTGATCGCGAAATTCCGTGACGCGCTCGTTGATCAGCGTGCGATCGAGTTCGTCATATGCGTACATGACAGACGCCTCTCAAGCCTGTACCGGAAGGCCGATGGTAACCCCCGCCGAGCGGATTTGTTCGCGCAGATTGCCCGGCCTGATTTCGCCGCCGTCCTCGACTTCGACCGGCGCGATATAGGCGCCGACCGCGCCGACGTCGTCGGCGACGGATTCGGCAAGCAGCGCGCGGGCGGCATCGGAGGTACGAACGATCGCGGCATCCGCAAGCTCCGCAGACCAGCCCTGCGCAGCCGTGCGGTAGACCACGATGCCGTCCCAGGTGCGGTTGGCCGTCACCACGGAGGGACCGGTAATCTTGATTTTCTTCTGTTCGAGCGGAGAGGTCATGCGGCGGCTTCCAGAATTTTCGAGATGATTTGATTGAGGTTCTGATGACGCCAGGCTGCGGAATGCGCGACCACGTCGCCGATGATGAGGATGGCCGGACCGCCGTCGATCTTCTCAACCAGGTCCGGCAGGTTTTCCAGCGTGCCCACGGCGGCTCGCGCGTCCGGCCGCGTTACCCGCGCGAACACGCCGACCGGGGTCTGCGGCGAGCGGCCCGCGGCCAAAAGTCCGGATCGGACCGAGGGTGCCGCGGTCATGCCCATATAGACGACGACCGTCATCCTGGTATCGGTGAGGGTAGACCAGTCGACGGCTTCGGCGTCCTTTGCCCGGTGCGCGGTGAGGAAGGTGATGCGCAGCGCTTCGTGGCGGTAGGTGAGCGGCACCTCGAATTGCGCGGCGCCGCCAAGGCCCGCGGTAATGCCCGGCACCACCGAATAGGCGACGTTGGCTTTGCGCAGCGCCTCGATCTCTTCGCCGCCGCGGCCGAACACGAAGGGATCGCCGCCCTTCAGCCGCACCGCGCGCTGGCCGGATTTGGCAGCCTCAATCATCAGCCTGTTGATCGCGTGCTGCCCGATGCCGGGCTTGCCGACCCGGCGGCCGACCGGCACGCGCGCGGCATCGCGCCGGATGCGGTCGAGAATTTCTGAAGACACCAGCTCGTCGTAGAACACGACGTCCGCGTCCTGGAGCGCGCGCAGCGCCTTGATCGTCAATAGATCGGGATCGCCCGGGCCGGCGCCGACCAGCGTCACATGGCCTTGGATCTCGCCCGAGGCTTGCGCGCCGGCGAAGGCGGAAGGATCGCCGATGTCGTTCAGCGCCGCTTCAGCCTCGCCCTTGCGCCCGCCAAGCACCAGCGCGCCGATCGGACCATCGACCACGCGCTCCCAAAACCGTCGGCGCAGCGCCATCTCGGGAATGCGGCTGTGGATTGATTTACGGAAGCGCGCGATGAAGGTGGCGAGATCGCCGATCCTCGCGGGCAACATCGCCTCGATGCGCTCGCGCACGCGGCGCGCAACGACCGGCGAGGCGCCGCCGGTGCCGACGGCGACCACCACCTCGCCGCGATCGACGATCGCGGGAAAGATGAAGGTCGAATGCTCAAGATCATCCATCACATTGACGGGCAAACCGATTGACTTTGCCCGCACCGACATCGCCACACCGATATCGCCCGCGCCCGCGCAGAGAATGGCGACAACGCCGGTGAGATCGGCGGTCAGTGGATCGCCTTGCGCAAACTGAATTCGCTCCGCATCGGCAGGATCAAGCCCACTCATGTCGTGATCGCCTGACGTGGCGTACCAGCGGATGCGCGCCCCGGCCGCGGTGAGCAGACGCAACTTCGCCCGCACCAGTTCGCCCGCGCCGACGAGCAGCACCGGGCCGGCTTGCAGATCGAGGAAAATCGGCAGGTAGCGCATGCGGCACTCGCTTCCCCGCATCAGGGGTTGACTGGAATTATTTTCTATATATGTCTCGTCTGGCGCCCGCAAAGAGAAAATTATTTCTTCTCTATTGCAGTGCAACTATAGAATTTTCGCCTCCAGACGCCAAGGGCCGCGAGATGCATCTTCTCAACAACGAATCCGCTCATGACCGGTTGCGGTGGGCGCCCCCGGCGAACGGCAACGCCATCCAACAAATTCGGCTTCATGGACACAGCGATGCGCCGTCGATGGATCAAACCATGGATCATCTGGACGCGCTGGAAGCACAAAGCATTTACATCCTGCGGGAAGCATTCGCGCGGCTCAAGAAGCTGGCGCTGCTGTGGTCGCTCGGCAAAGACTCCAACGTGATGATCTGGCTGGCGCGCAAGGCCTTCTTCGGCCGCGTGCCGTTCCCCGCCCTGCACGTCGACACCGGCAAGAAATTTTCGGAGATGTATGCGTTCCGCGATCGCTATGGCAAGGAATGGGAGCTTGATCTGCGCGTCGAGCCCTGCCCGTCGATCGACGCCGTCGACCCGACGCTGCCGCCGGCGGCGCGCTCGGCCGCGCGCAAGACCGAGGGGCTGAAGCTTGCGCTCGCCAAATTCGGCTTCGATGGTCTGATCGCCGGCATCCGCCGCGACGAGGAGGCCACCCGCGCCAAGGAGCGCGTGTTCTCGCCGCGCGGCACCGAGGGCGGATGGGACGTGCGCGATCAGCCGCCGGAATTCTGGGATCAGTTCAACGCCTCGCCGCCGCCGGGCGCGCATTTGCGCGTTCATCCGATCCTGCATTGGACCGAGGCCGACATCTGGGCCTACACCAAGCGCGAGAACATCCCGATCATCCCGCTTTATCTGGCGAAGGACGGCAAGCGCTATCGCTCGCTGGGCGATGCCGACATCACCTTTCCGGTCACCTCCGATGCCTCGA
>Ga0210408_10002543_pt1 | contig 17693 bp, 14 predicted proteins | sample IncBWH4MmetaG_FD_155471 | JGI IMG/M metagenome (GOLD analysis project Ga0210408, IMG submission 155471) | Forest soil microbial communities from Barre Woods Harvard Forest LTER site, Petersham, Massachusetts, United States - Inc-BW-H-4-M | ecosystem: Environmental > Terrestrial > Soil >...
TCTTCCCCTGCTCTCGCTCGCTCCATGCCTGCCCGCCGCCCCCGCGCCGCTGCGCCGTGTGCGTCCGGGCGACCCGGCGTGGCCCAACGCGGCGGACTGGCGCAAGCTCGATGACGCGGTCGGTGGGACATTGCTGGAGGTGCGCGCGCTCTTCAGCGCCTGCCAGAGCGATGGCGGCAGCGTCGGCTGCCGCGACGCGCTCGCCAACATCCAGAATCCCTTCTATATCGGTGACCAGCCGGCGGGCACGCAGGTGTCCGGCTGGCTCGATGCCTGGACACCGGCGCCGAGCGTGTACGCCGTGAAGGCGCGCAACAGCGCCGATGTCGCCGCCGCCGTCAACTTCGCGCGCGAGCGGCGGCTGCGTCTTGCAGTGAAGGGCGGCGGTCACAGCTACCAGGGCACATCCAACGCACCTGATTCACTCCTCATCTGGACGCGCGCGATGAACCAGGTGACGGTGCAGGATGCGTTCGTCCCGGCAGGCTGCGCCGGGAAGGTGAGCGCGGCGCCGGCGGTCACGGCCGGCGCCGGGGCCATGTGGATCGATCTGTACGATGGGGTGACGACCCGCGCGGGCCGCTACGTGCAGGGCGGGGGCTGCACCACGGTGGGTGTTGCGGGTCTCGTGCAGAGCGGGGGCTTCGGCAGCTTCTCCAAGGGTTTCGGCAGCGCCGCGGCAGGGTTGCTCGAGGCGGAGATCGTCACCGCGGATGGCCGCGTGCGCACCGTGAACGCCAGCACGGAGCCCGAGCTGTTCTGGGCGATCAAGGGAGGTGGCGGCGGGAGCTTCGGGGTGGTCACCCGGGTCACGCTGCGCACGCACGAACTGCCGCAGTTCCTTGGCGCCGCGTGGGGCAAGCTCCGCGCACAGTCGGATGATGCCTTTCGCCGCCTGGTCACGCGCTTTACCGAGTTCTACGCGACGAGCCTCTTCAACCCGCACTGGGGTGAGCAGGTGAGGCTCGGACCGGACAACACTCTCGAGATCTCGATGGTGTGTCAGGGACTCGACCCGAAGCACGCCGAGGAAGTGTGGCAGCCTTTCTTCGCCTGGGTCAAAGCGGCAGCACGCGACTACACGATCCTCGATGAGCCCGGTGCCGGCGCCAAGCCCGCGCGGCACTGGTGGGAGATCTCCGGCAACCGATCGATGATCCCGGACAAGCGGGCGGGCGCCGCTGCGCATCATGGCTACTGGCAAGGCGACCAGGAGCAGGTCGGCGCTTTTCTTCACGGCTACGACTCGGTGTGGCTGCCCGCCGCGCTGCTCGAGTCCGCTCAGCGGCCGCGTCTCATCGAGGCGCTCATCGCCGGCAGCCGCGAGCAGGAGATCGAGCTGCATTTCAACAAGGGCCTGGCGGGAGCTCCCTCGCCCGCCATCGCGGCCACGCTCGACACCGCCACCAACCCGGCCGCTGCCAGCGCCTTCGCACTCGCCATCATGGCCAACGGCGAGGGGCCGCTGTACCCGGGAATGGGAAGGACGGCGACGGACGAGGCTGCCGCGCACGCGGAGGCGCGCGCGGTCGATCAGGCGAGCGCGCAGCTGCGCCGCATCGTGCCGGACGCGGGCTCCTATGTCTCGGAGAGCAACTATTTCAACGCGGGCTGGCAGCAGGCTTTCTGGGGAAAAAACTACCCGCGCCTGCGAGCGGCGAAGGACCGCTACGACCCCGATGGCCTGTTCGTGGTGCATCACGGTGTCGGGAGCGAAGACTGGAGCGCGGATGGCTTCACCCGGCTCTCCTGAGCCGCCCTGCACCGTATGCTGCGTCGGACACTGCGAAGAGCACGAGACATGAAACCCACAAGATACCCTGCCTGTGCAGCGCTGCTATGCGCTGCCGCGGTCGTGGCGGCGCCGCCTCCCCAGAACGCGCACAGGCCGCCGACCGCCGCGGAAGTCCTCGCCGCCTCCGCCTCAGCCGACTGGCGTGCGCTCGATCCGCAGAACACGTTGTACCTGGAGCTAACCAGCGGCCGCGTGGTCATCGAGCTCATGCCCCAGTTCGCGCCCAACCACGTCGCGAACGTGCTGGCGCTCACTCGCGGCCGGTACTTCGATGGCTTGGCGATCGTGCGCGCGCAGGACAACTACGTGGTTCAATGGGGCGATCCCGACGGCAAGAGATCCGTGGGCAGCGCGCACCGCACGCTGGCTGCGGAATTCGAGCGCCCGCTGCGCGGTGTGTCGATTACGCGGCTGCCGGACCCGGACACCTACGCAGCCGAGGTCGGGTTCGTGGATGACTTCCCCGTGGCGGCCGATCCGGGAACCGGGCGCGCCTGGCTGGTGCATTGTTACGGCATGGTCGGTGCCGGACGCGATACCGATGTCGACAGCGGCGGTGGCACCGAGCTGTACGTGGTGATCGGGCAGGCGCCCCGGCACCTCGATCGTAATGTCACGCTGCTCGGGCGGGTGGTGTCCGGCATCGAGCGGCTGTCGGTGATGCCCCGGGGCACCGGACCTCTCGGGCGCTACGAGCGTGTGGAGCAGCATGTCCCGATCGCCTCGGTGCGAGTGGCGGCGGACGTGCCGCCGGCGCAGCGCACGAACCTCGAGGTGCTGCGCACCGACACGCCGACATTTGCCGCCTATCTCGAGGCACGCCGCAATCGCCACGAGGAGTGGTTCAAGGTGCCGGCCGGGCACGTGGATGTCTGCAACGTGCCCGTGCCGGTTCGCCCGGCTGCCGGCGGCGGTACGGCGAAGTAACTCAGGTCGGAAGAGAGGACCGCGGTCCTGAGCCCCTCTCAGTGGTGCGGCGGCGGCGCACCATGCACGGGCGGGGCATGCCCGCTCGGGTGCACCTGCCGCGTCTCGCGCGCGTGGTCGACCATCTGCTGCCGCTGCGCCGGGGTCGCGTTGCGCCAGCGCTCACGCAGCATCTGACGACGCTCCGGCGGCAGCTGCTGAAAGCGGCGGAAGTTCTCCCGCACCCGCGCCTGCTCGCCGGGCGGCAGTGACTGGAACCTCTGCCACCGTGAGCGTAGCGACTGACGCTCCTCGGGCGGCATTGATTTCCAGTGCGAGAAGCGTTGCTGCGCCTGGTCACGCTGGTCCTCCGACATGCCGAGCCAGCGCTCGCTGCCGTGAGCGAGGGCCTGCTGGCGCTCGGGCGGTAGGGTGTTCCACCGACCGCCGAAGTTGGACAGCAGCCGCTGCTGCTCGGGTGAGAGGTTGGACCACGGCACTGCGGCTGAAGGAGCCACGGGCGCTCCCGGCACGGCCGCCGGCGGCTGTGCGGGTGGCGGCTGCTCATAGGCGGGGGGCGGCTGCTGCGCAATGCAAGGAGCACCCGCAGCCGCCACGGCGGCAACCACGACGAACAGTGCCAGCGGCCGCCGGCGGTTATCCATTGTTATGTCCTCCGGGGCCGTTCGGCGCATTCGGCGGCTGTGCCGGTCGCGGCGGCGGCGGCGGCGGCGGCGCAGGAGTGCTGCCGTCGGCGGTTTTTCCGCGGGCGTCCGGGTGCGACAGGTAATCCGGCACCACATCTGACAGCCGGTCGACGCTGCCGAGAAATTCGAGGAAGCCGAGATCGGGCTCCTCCGCGGCCTTGCGGACGTCGTCGGCACGAGCAGCGGCGCAGGCGAGCACCAGCACGGCCAGCAGCGCGGAAGTCGGCCGGGGAACCCACATCAGCTGTCGCTCTGGACATTGGTATCGGTCTGGTCGGCGGCCCATTCATAGAACGGGCCGTCCCATCCCTCCACGAGGTCTAGTCCATCGGCATCCGCGAGCAGATCCATGTCCTCGACTCCGGTGACACGTCCCTCGAGCAGCGGCGACTCGTGCGCGGTCGGCTCGCGATGCCAAAGCATTACCGCGAGCACCAATGCCGCCGCCACCGCGCCCGCCGGCATGAGAGCGAATGCGCGCCACCAGGGCCGATGCCGCGTGCCCACTGCCTCCACTGCCAGCTGCCGCGCCTGGTTCAGTCGCGAGCGCGTGCGCCCATCGACGCGAGCGACGCTATCCTCGAGCACCGCACGGGCGTTGCGCTCGAATTCGGTCAGTGGCGAAGTCACCGGTCTCATAGGTAAAAATCCCCAAGCTGCGCGCGCAGTGCCTGCAGCGCGCGAAAATAATGTGTCTTGACGCTGCCCTCGGAGCAGCCCATCGCAGCCGCCGTGGCCGCGACATCGAGCCCCTCGAGCGTCCGCAGCAGAAAGGCCTGCTGCTGACGCCGCGGCAGCTCCCCGAGCGCTCTCTCCAGGGCACCGACAGCCTGATCGAGCTCGAGCCTTCTCATCGGCTGCGGCTCAGGGCTCGGTGCCTGCGCAATAGGGTCCGGCTCGTCCTCATCCTCCTCGCCACGAAACGGCAGCCAGGCGATGACGCGCCCGCGCACCGTGCGCCTGCGCTGCATGTCGCGGATGCGGTTCTCGAGAATGCGATAGAAGAGCGGTTTCCACTCCTGCGCCGGGCGGTGCGCGTACGCACGCGCAAGCTGGAGCATTGCATCCTGTACCGCATCGAGCGCGTCGTCCTCGTGGCGCAGCGCCGTCTGGGCGATCTTGAATGCCTTGAGCTCCACGCCGGCCAGGAACTGGTTCAGCGCACGGGAGCGTGTCTTGGCTTCGTCCGTCAGGTCCACGTCGCCGTGTGAAGCGGCCAGCATGCTATAAGGCGACGCGAGCGTAGCAAACTCGGGCATGGCCTGTATAACGCGCGCCAGCGTTCCGGGGTTGACCGCTGCAGCACTGCATAAGCCACTGATCCAGCTAACCTAACGACCGTGCCCCAGATCTTCCGGGTGGCGCTCGACACCCCCCTGCGCCGGCTATTCGACTATCTTCCGCCGGTGCAGGGGACAGTGCAGCACGCGGTCGGGGCACGCGCGCGCGTCCCCTTCGGCAGGCAGCGCCTGGTCGGTGTCATAACGGGGCTCGCTGACACCTCGGAGGTGCCGGCGGCACGCCTGCGGCCCATCCTCGAGGTGCTTGATACCACGCCCGTGCTCGATGCCGGGCTTGTCGGGCTGCTCCGCTGGGCGGCTGACTACTATCACCATCCGCTCGGGGAAGTCCTGGCAGGCGCCTTGCCCCGGGCGCTTCGCTTCGGCGCCCCGAGCATCGCGCGGGAGGAGCGCTGGCTCCTGACCGAAGCGGGCACCCTTGCGGCCACATCGGGCGAGCCGCGCCGCGCGCCGAAGCAGCGGGCACTGCTCGCGTTTCTGCTCGAGCATCGTGAGGCGAACGCCGCGGCACTCGATGAGCGCTTCGGCGCCTGGCGCGACGCGGCGCGTGCTCTGACGGCGCGGGGCTGGATCGCGAGCGTTGAAGTCGATCTCGAGCGCACGCCGGCGCCGGCCGCGACGGTCCGTAGCGAAGGACCAACACTGCTGCCGGAGCAGAGCACAGCCGTCGCGGCCATCACAGCCTCGCTCGATCGCTTCGGCGCATTCGTGCTGCACGGCATCACCGGCAGCGGCAAGACCGAGGTGTACCTGCGAGTGATCGAGCAGGTGCTGCTCGCCGGCCGTCGTGCGCTGGTGCTCGTGCCCGAGATCGGACTCACGCCGCAGCTGCTCGAGCGGTTTCGCTTGCGCTTCGAGGCGCCGATGGCGGTGCTGCATTCGGGACTCACCGACCAGGAGCGCCTTACCGCGTGGCGCGACGCATTCAGCGGCCACGCACGCATCGTGCTCGGCACGCGCTCGGCCGTATTCGCCCCGCTGCCCGAGCTGGGGGTGATCGTGGTGGACGAGGAGCACGACGCCTCCTTCAAGCAACACGAGGGCGGCTTTCGCTACTCGGCCCGTGACCTTGCGGTGATGCGCGCTCGGGGTGCCGCGGTGCCCGTGGTGCTGGGCTCGGCGACGCCGGCACTCGAGACCCTGCACAACGTCGAGTCCGGCCGCTACGCGCGGCTCGAGCTCGCGCGGCGTGCGACGCAGGCCCGTCCACCAACACTGAAGCTCATCGATCTGCGCAGCCATGCCGTGCGCGGCGGTCTCGCCACGCCGACGGTGCTCGCGATCGAGCGTCATCTCGCCGAGCAGGGCCAGGTGCTCGTGTTCCTCAACCGGCGGGGTTATGCGCCGACGCTGCTGTGCAGCGCGTGCGGCTGGATCGCACCGTGCCGCGAGTGCGACGCACGGCTCACGGTGCACCTCGCAGCCGGAAGGCTCCGCTGTCATCACTGTGGCGCCGATCTGCCGCTGCCGCCGCGCTGTCTGCAGTGCGGCTTTGCGGTGAAGACGGTGGGCCAGGGCACCGAGCGCGTCGAGGAGACACTCGGGTCGCTGTTTCCGGGAGCCGCCATCGCGCGGCTCGACCGCGACGTAGTACGCCGGGCGGGCGATGCCGAGGGAGTGATGCGGCGCATGTCCTCGGGCGAAGCGCGCATCCTCGTCGGCACCCAGATGGTCACCAAGGGACACGATTTCCCCAACGTCACGCTGGTCGTGGTGTTGAATGCGGACCAGGGCCTGTTCAGCACCGACTTCCGTGCTCCCGAGCGTCTGGCACAGACCATCGTGCAGGTGGCCGGGCGTGCCGGGCGCGGCAGCCGTGCCGGTGAGGTGCTGATCCAGACCGAATTCCCGGATCATCCGCTGCTCACCAATCTGCTCTCTCGAGGTTACGAGGGATTTGCCCGCGTGGCGCTCGCGGAGCGCGCCCAGGCGGCGTGGCCGCCTTTCAGCCGCCTCGCGGCGCTGCGCGATTCGGCGCGCACGGGCGCTGCCGCGCTGGCATTCCTCGCGCAGGCGCGCGAGCTCGCGCGCCATCCGCCCTTCGGCGTGCGGCTGCTCGGTCCGGTGCCCGCGGCCATGCACAAGCGCGCCGGGCGCTATCACGCGCAGCTCCTGATCGAGGGCCGCGAGCGGCGGCCGCTGCATGCGTTTCTCGATGAGTGGTTGCCGCAGGTCGAGCAGCTGAAGAGCGCACGCGCGGTGCGCTGGTCGCTGGATGTGGACCCGATAGAGCTGTTCTGACCGACGCCGCACGGCCCGGTCCCCGGCACGCTGCGCGCTTACGGTACACTCGCAGCCCACGTTCCTGTTCAGATTCCCGAAGCCTCTTGAAGCAAGAACTCGAGCGGCTGCTGCTCGCTGCCCTCACCCGGCTCGCCGGCAGCGTGCTGCCGCAGATGCCAGCCGCCGATGCCGTGGTCGTCGAGCGCACTCGTGATGCGCAGCACGGTGATTTCGCGAGCAATGTGGCGCTGCGCCTTGCCAAGGCCGCGCGCACGAAACCGCGCGAGCTCGCCAGCGCCATCGTGGCGGCGTTGCCGGATAGTCCGCTGCTCGCGCGCGCCGAGGTGGCGGGCGCGGGCTTCATCAACTTTCACCTCGCACCGCAGGCCTACGCGCGCGAGCTCGCGGCCATTCACAGTGCGGGCGCCAGCTACGGCGAGAGCTCCCTCGGCGCCGGCGCGCGGGTGCTGCTGGAGTTCGTCTCGGCGAATCCCACCGGGCCGTTGCACGTCGGCCATGGCCGCCAGGCCGCTTATGGCGCGACACTCGCCAACATACTCACGGCCGCAGGCTTCAAGGTAGCGCGCGAGTACTACATCAACGATGCCGGGCGGCAGATGGACATCCTCGCCGTCAGCGCCTGGGTCCGCTATCTCGAGCTCGCGGGTGAAGCGCTGCCTTTTCCTGAAAACGGCTATCGCGGCGATTACGTGCGCTCGCTCGCGGGCGAGTTGCGCACGGCGTTCGGGGAGGCGCTGCGGCGGCCCGCCGCGGCCGTGCTCGCGGGACTTCCGGCAGATGCGCCGTCCGGCGACAAGGAGGCCTACATCGATGCACTCATCGCGCGGGCGCGAGAGCTGATTGGTGCGCAAGGCTTCGGCCGTGTGCTGCAGCTGTCACTCGCGCGGATGCTCGCTGACATCCGCGACGATCTCTCCGAGTTCGGCGTGCAGTTCGATCACTGGACCTCCGAGCGCGAGTTCACCGAGAGCGGCGCGATCGACCACGCGCTCGCGGTGCTCGAGCGCGCCGGGCACCTCTACCGCCAGGAAGGGGCGCTCTGGTTCCGTGCCACGGCGTTCGGCGACGAGAAGGATCGCGTGGTGGTGCGCGAGAACGGTCAGAAAACCTATTTCGCCTCGGACATCGCCTACCATCTCGCCAAGCGCGAGCGCGGCTTCGCGCGCCTCATCGACGTGCTCGGCGCCGACCACCACGGCTACGTCGCGCGCGTGCGCGCCGGGCTCATCGCCATGGGGCAACCGGGCGAGTGCCTCGAGGCGCCGCTCATCCAGTTCGTCAGTCTCTACCGCGGCGCCGAGAAGGTCCCGATGGGCAAGCGCGAAGCGCAGTTCGTGACGCTGCGCCAGCTGCGCACTGAAGTCGGCAACGACGCCTGCCGCTTCTTCTACCTGATGCGCAGCCACGACCAGCCGCTCGATTTCGATCTCGAGCTCGCCAAGTCGCGCACCAACGAGAACCCCGTCTACTACATCCAGTACGCCTACGCGCGCGTCGCGAGCGTCATGAAGCAGCTCGCCGCCCGCGGGCTGTCATTCGACCGCGCCATGGGGTTGGCCGCGGCAGCGACGCTCGACCGCTCGCACGAGCAGGCGGTGCTGCATACACTCACTCATTACCCGGAGATCATCGAGCAGGCCGCCGTCAATCGTGCACCCCATGCGCTGGTGCACTACCTGCGCGACCTCGCCAACGTGTTCCACACCTATTACAACGCCGAGCAGTTCATCGTCGACGATCCGCCGCTGCGCAACGCACGGCTCGCGCTGGTGCTCGGCGTGCAGCAGGTAGTGCACAACGGCCTCACGCTCCTCGGCGTGTCGGCGCCGGAGAGCATGTGAGCCGCCCGCGGCCTCAGCCGGCAGGCGCTCGGACCGCATCCTCCAGCCGCACGGCGAAACTCACCGCACGCGACTACAAGTCCTCGCAGCACCGCCCGCTCGAGCTGAGCCGTCTGCGCGAGTTCGGCTACGGCGCCCTCGCCGGCGCGCTGCTCACGGCCGTGGCGTTCACCTGGGTCGGCAACCACCACAAGCCGGCGGATGCACCCGATGCGCCGCGTCCCGATCCACATCGCAGTGTGCGTGCCGACGTGGAAGCTGCCGGTGGCACGGTCAAGCCCTCCGAGAAGTACGACTTCTACCAGATGCTGCCCAACTTCGAGGTGGTGGTGCCGGAGAAGGACAAGGACGTCAAGCGCGATCTGCCTGCCGCGGCGAAGATCGAGCGCCCCGGCGTGTACGTGCTGCAGGCGGGCTCCTACCGCAACGAATCGGACGCCAACCGGGTGCGCGCGCAGCTCGCGCTGCAGGGGATCGACGCCAAAGTGCAGCGCGTCGCCGTGGATGCCGACGTGTGGCACCGCGTGCGCATCGGACCCGTCAGCAATCTCGATGAACTCAACAAGCTGCGCCGCCAGCTGCAGGCGGCGGATGTGGATGCGCTCGTGATCCGCGTGGGGGACTAATCCTCGCTGATGTTCCTGAAATCCACTCCCAGCGACCGCAGCTTGCGGTACAGGTGCGTGCGCTCCATGCCGACGCGCTTGGCGAGCTGTCCCACCTTGCCGTTGCACAGCAGCAGCTGCTGCTGCAGGTAGGCGCGCTCGAACTGCTCGCGTGCCTCGCGCAGCGGCAGCGCCAGGAGGTCCTGCTTCACCAGCGGCTCATCGGGCGGGGCCTGCACCGCGAGCTCACGCTCGATCTCCTCGAGGCGGATCTCCTCGGAACCGCCATGAATCAGCAGCCGGTGCACGAGGTGGCGCAGCTCGCGCACGTTGTCCGGCCAGGGGTAGTTGCGCAGCCGGTTCTGGGCCGCGACGCTGAAGCGCCGGAACGGCAGTGCATCGCTGTCGACCAGGCGATCCACCTGGTGGCGCAGCAGATCGGGCACGTCCTCGGCGTATTCGCGCAGCGGCGGCACGCGCATGATGAGCACGTTGAGGTGCGCCACCAGATCCCGCCGCAACCCATCGTTGCCGGCACGCTGCTCGATACCCGGCTGCGCCGCGGATAGAATCCGCGCCCGGAAGCTGATCGGCTCGGTCCCGCCGAGGCGCGTGAAGTGGCCGGATTCGAACACCCCCACCAGCAGTCGCTGCACCCCCTGCGGCAGGTCCTCGACCTCGTGGATGAAGAGCGTGCCGTTGGCGGCTTCCTCCAGCGCGCCGATCGTCTTCTCGCCATCCTCGCGACCGAACAGGCGCGCCTCGGCATCCGCATCACGCAGGCTCGAGGCAATGAGCGCGACGAACGGCGCCGCCGCCCGCGGTCCGCGCTCGTGCAGGTAGCGCGCGAACGCCTCACGGCCCGAGCCTGGCTCGCCGACGAGCAGTACCGCAGAGGGGTTCGCGGCGATCTGCTGCGCCTCCGCCCGCAGCTGCTGCATGAGCTTGCTCTTGCCGAGCGGCACGGCGAGCGGCGAGCCGAGGAGGCGTGACGACTGGCGGTGGCGCCGCCCGGCATCGAGCGCACGCTCCACGGTGCGCAGCAGCTTCGCGAGCGACAGCGGCTTCTCGACGAAGTCGAAGGCGCCGAGCCGCGTCGCCTCGACCGCGGTCTCGACGGTGCCGTGCCCGGACATCATGACGACCGGACAGCCGTCGGCGGCGGCGGCCGACCACTCGCGCAGCAGGGTGATGCCATCGACGTCCGGCATCCAGATGTCGAGCAGCACGAGATCAGGTATCTGTCGGGCACGCGAAGCGCGCGCCTGCGCGGCGTTGGCGGCCACATCCACCTCATAGCCCTCCTCGGAGAGGATCTCCTTGAGCAGGCCGCGGATGTCCGCCTCATCGTCGACCACGAGAATGTGTGGGCCACTCACGCTCTTTCCCTCCGCAACTGATCCCGCCGGTCGCGCGAGCCGCCGGTGGCCGAGCGCGTGCTGTCCTTCACCGGCAGCACGACGCGCACCCGCGCCCCGCCTTCCGGTCGATTGTCTGCGTCAATTCGTCCGCCGTGTTCCTCGATGATCTTCTTCACGATGGCAAGCCCCAGACCCGTGCCCTTGGGCTTGCTGGTGACGTAGGGGTCGAACACCCTGCCGAGCAGCTCGCGCTGGAATCCGGGTCCATTGTCACACACGGTCACGGCCGCGTATGCCCCATCGGCGCTCGACTCCAGGCGCGTGGTGATCTCCAGCAGCGGCGAGCCGACTCCCTCGAGCGCTTCGAGCGCGTTGGTCACGAGGTTGTTGAGGATCTGCCGCACGCGGCCGCGATCGGCCTCGATACCCTCGATCTGCTCGTCGAGGTCGAGGCGAATGCGCGTGCGCGGAGCCTGGGAGCGATAAAGGTCGGCCACTTCGCTGACGAGCTGATTGAGGCTGAAGCGGGTGATGTGCATATCCGGCGCGCGTGCGTATTCGCTGAAAGCATTCACCATCTGCTGCATGGCTTGGACCTGCTGCACGATGGTACGCGTCCCGCGCTCGAGGATCTGCGCATCGCGCTCATTCATGCCCGCTAGCAGCCGCCGGCGCAGCCGCTCGGCCGAGAGCTGGATGGGCGTCAGCGGATTCTTGATCTCGTGTGCCAGGCGGCGCGCGACCTCGCCCCACGCGGCATCGCGCTGCGCCGAAAGAAGCGCAGTGATGTCATCGAATACAACGAGGAAGCCCATGTCGGCATCCTCGCCCGGAAGCGGCGTGCAGGCGCACATCAGCGTGCGACGCCCCGCCGCCCCATCGAGGTCGAGCTGCTCGCGCCACTCCTCACGCCCCGCGGCAAAGCGCACCGCGAGCGCCGCGACGAACTGGCCGAGCCGCTCATTGCCCGCTGCGAGCTCGGGCAGCGCTCGCCCGGTGGCTGCCGAGAGCTCGGTGCCGAGGATCGCGCCCGCGGCGGCGTTCGCCGTGCGCACGGTCATGTTGCGGTCGATGGCCAGGACCCCGGTCGAGAGTCGCGCCAGGATGATCGCGAGCCGCTCGCGCTCACGCTCGACCGCCTGCTGGCTCTGGGTCGCCTCGCTACGGGCGCGCCGCAGCTTCTTGGTCATGTCGTTGAATGAGTGGACCAGGAAGCCCATCTCATCGCGCGAGGGCAGCGGCAAGCGCGTGCCGAAATCGCCTTTGCCGACCGCGCGCGTCCCCTCGATGAGATCCTGCACGGGGCGCACGAGCCGCTGCGCGGAGTAGATCGCGCCATAGATCGCAGCCAGCATCGACAGCAGCAGCACCAGCGTGAGCGTCAGGCGGAAGCTGTATTTCAGCGGCTCGCGCAGCGCCGCGAGATCGCCGTACTGTGAGTAGGAGTTCTGCACGGCCTCCGACAGCGCCGCAAGCTGCGCAGGCACCGGATAGGTCGCCACCACGAAGCGCTCGTCGCGACTACCCGGACCGCCGAGCGCCGCGGCAGTGCGTATCAGATAGCGTCCACCGTTTTGCGGCTCGAGGCTCACGTAGGGCAGATGCTGCTCGACCTGCCGCACGAGGTCAGCCGGCGGCGGCGAGGGCAGATTCTCGAGCGGGCTCTCGAGGCTCGCGGCGATGATGTGCGCGTGACCCGAGAACAGGATCACCTCGAACGCCTGGCTCGAGCGGCGCTCGGCATCGAGCCGCACCTGCACTTCCTGCGGCGAGGCACGCGTCAGTACCTCGGCGAGTGCCACGGTGCGCGCGGCGAACTCGCGCGTGCGCAGGTCGAGTGCCGCACGCGAGAGCCCCACGGCATCGCTCAGGCCGCGCGTGACCTCGACCTTGAACCAGCTGTCGATACCCTGGTTGATGAACTCGAGCGAGGAGAGGTACACGACCAGCAGTGGCGCGATCACCAGCGCACCGAAGATGGCGACGGTACGCGCGGTGAGGCGCGAGCCGGGCACGTGCGCGCGATAGTCACGCACCAGCCGCCACAGCTTGCGCGCCAGCAGCACGCTCAAGGCGATCACGCCGCAGACGTCGAATGCCAGGATCCAGATCTGCAGCCGGCCGAACTCCGGCGAGTTCTGCACGCTCTTGGCGAGCAGCAGGAATGAGCCGAGCCCGATGAAGCACCAGAGCACCACCTGTGCGACCGCGCTCCAGCGCAGTCGCCGTGGGGGTGCGTCGCTTACACCGGGAGTGACCATGTGTACCACTCGCTCACGCGTGCCCAGTCGTCCGTCCAGAAAAGAATAGCGCGGAGCGAGGCGGGCAAGTGCCCGCGACGCATGCCCGCGCGAACGCTGATGGTGTAGCTTCCCCCGTCCAGCTGCGGCTCGACCAGAATCGGCCAGGCGTCGATCTTGCCGAGGTGATCGAGTGCCTCATCGAGAGTGGCGAAACTCTCCTGGTCGCGGCTGCGCGTGTCACGCACGACGTAGCGATTGCTCACTGCGTGATAGGTGAGCTCGCGGCGCAGTGTGAGGTCGACGATGTTCGCGTTGAACCAGAGACGGCGCTCGCGATCCACGCGGGCGTCGAGATCGAAACTGAGTGTCACACCGTCCTTGAGCGCGCTGCGGAGGGCCTCGCTCACCGGATAGTCGACGCGTGCATGCAGCAGAAATACGCCTTTGTCGATGTTCACGTACGCCGAGCGAACCTCGAGGATGCCATCCAGCGCATCGGCGAGACTCAAGCTCCAGGCCGCCATCACGAGGGCGCAGACCCCCGCGAGGAGAGCGCCCCGGCTCGAACGGTCCGTTGTCAGATCGGTGCGTACCATGGATACAACGACAAGACCCGGCTGTCCCTCGGTCGTCGCAGTGGGAGACCCGAACAATCAGGTCCCGGTCGTTGTCTTTTCGAGACAAGCATAATAGAAGCCGTCCGTCCCCGCCGCAGCGCCGGGCAGAAGCTGCACCCCGAAGCTCAGCGGGTGAGCCCCCGGGACCGTGGCCGCAGCCGCGAGCGCAGCCGGACGAACGGCGGGATGCGCCTCGAGCACCCTCGTGATCACCTCCTCGTTCTCCTCCGGCAGCACCGAGCAGGTCGCGTAGAGCAGCCGTCCACCATCACCCAGCATCGTCACGGCCGCCCGCATTATGGCGAGCTGCGCGGCCACGAACGCTGCTATGTCACCGGCACGGCGCAGCAGCTTGATGTCTGGGTGGCGACGGATGACACCGGTCGAGGAGCACGGTGCGTCGACGAGAATCCGATCGAAAGGCTGCCCGTTCCAGAATGTCGCCGGGTCCCCCGCATCGCCCACGCACAAGAGCGCGCTGCGCCGCAGACGCCTGAGGTTCTCGGCGATCAGCTCGACGCGGCCCGCATCGATGTCGATCGCGGTGACATCGGCCCCCGGGCCCATGAGCTCGAGCAGGTGCCCGGTCTTGCCACCCGGCGCCGCGCACGCATCGAGCACACGCATACCCGCAGAGACCTGAAGGAGATCTGCCGCAAGCTGCGCGCCGGAATCCTGTACCGAGACTACCCCTTCGTCGAACCCTGGGAGGTCGTTTACTGATACCCCGCGATCCAAAGAGATCGCATACGGCGACCACTGTATCTTGTATGCATCAATTGACTGCTCTGCCAGCCTCGAGAGGTAGCCCGTGGGAGTGCTGCGCGAAAGGTCGACGCGCAGCGTCATGGGTGGATGAGCGTTATTCGCGGCGAGCACCCCGGTGGCTTGCTGCGGCCACGCGGAGCACATGCGCTCAACGAGCCATACCGGGTGGGCGCTCCGTGCGGGCAGAGTGGCATCGACGCGCTCGAACAGCATCGAGCGCTCGCGCACGAATCGGCGCAGAACGGCATTGACGAGCCCCGTGGCGCGGCTCGCTCCGAGGAGTCGTGCGGCATCGACGGCGGCATGAACGGTCGCCTGGGGCGCGTTGCGCGAGTACTCCACCTGGTGCGCGGCGACGGCGAGCAGCGCCTTGACCGCGCCAGCGACGGCTGCGGGTCGCTCCAGAAGCTCCTCCAGCGCGGGCGCCAGGCGCAGATACCAGCGCAGCGTCCCGTACGTGACCGCGCGGACTGCCGACTCCCCGGGTAAGCCGCGACGGTTCGTGGCGGTCGTGGCGAGAGCCACTTCCACGGATTGCCCGCGGCGGGTGACCGCCTCCACTGCGAGCGCTGCTGCCGCCAGCGCCGGCGCACCCGGCGCCCACGGCGTTCTAGCCAAGGCGGCGCCCCTTCAGGGCAAGGCTGTGTGAGAGATCGCGCACGCTGACGGGCCGCCGCCCCGGGCGCTGAACTTGCGACACCGCAAGGAGCCCCCTGCCGCACTGAATGACCATCGATCCATCCTGTAGGGCGACGATCGCGCCAGGATCGGCACTTTTGCCGTCGTTTTCCTGCTCATATGCATCAAGAGCCCTGGCCGAAAAAATCCGAAGCTGCTCGCCCTCCAGGAGCGTCTCCGCCACCGGCTCCGGGTCGAACGCTCTGACCTGCCGCTCGATAGCCATCGCCTCACGGGTCCAGTCGATGCGCGCCTCGGCCTTATCTATCCGCGCCGCGTAGGTGGCTCCTTCCTGAGGCTGCGCACGGGCACTCAGCGTCCCGGTCGCGACACCCTTCAACGCCTCGAGCAGGGCATCAGCCCCGAGCGCGGCCAACTCCCTACGGAGCGAGCCCCCCGTGTGACTGCGTGAAATCTCGACCCGCCGCTGCAGCAGTATCGGGCCGGTGTCGAGCCCGGCATCGAGCTGCATGATGGTGACGCCGGTGCTCGAATCGCCGGCGAGGATCGCCCGCTCGATGGGAGCGGCGCCGCGCCAGCGCGGCAGTAGCGAAGCATGGATGTTGATGCAGCCGACCGGCGGAAGTGAGAGCACCTCGGGGGGCACGATGAGTCCGTAGGCGACGACGACGAGCACATCGGGGCGCCAGGTCGCGAGCTGCGCTCGCGCCGCTTCGCCTCTTAGGGTGGCCGGCTGCGCGAGCGGAAGCTGCCCCGCAAGGGCAGCATTCTTGACCGGGCTCGCCGCCAGGCGCCGTCCGCGCCCACTCGGACGGTCCGGCTGCGTCAGGACCCCAACGATCTCGTGATGGGCGGCAAGTGCCGCAAGAGCCGGCAGCGCAAACTCGGGCGTGCCCGCAAAGGCGACGCGCAACTTCAGTAGGCGCGACGCGCGCCCGCGCTCGCGGTCGCCGCGACAGTGCGCGATGCGCGCTCCTTGCGGTCCTTGTCCAGCTTTTTGCGAATACGCTCGCGCTTGAGGTCCGAGAGGTAATCGACGAAGAGCCGCCCTTCGAGATGATCCATCTCGTGCTGGATGCACACGCCGAGAATGTCATCGAAGTCCCGCTCGAAGCTCGTGCCGTTGCGATCCTGGGCACGCACCCGCACCTTCGCGGCACGCTTGACCTCATCGAAGATGTTGGGCACCGAAAGGCAACCTTCCTCGGTGCTCGCTTCGCCCTCGCGCGAGAGGATCTCGGGATTGACGAGCACGAGCGGTTCGTTGTGCTCCTTGGAGATGTCGATGACGATCACGCGCTCGTGGACATCCACCTGCGTAGCGGCCAGTCCGATTCCAGGAGCGGCGTACATCGTCTCGAGCATGTCATCGATGAGAGTGCCGAGCGCGGCATCGAAGCGCGTCACGGGCTCGGCCCGCGTGCGCAGCCGCGGGTCGGGAAATTCGAGGATGGTACGAAGGGCCATGCTGTTGCCTGATATGGAGGCGCCGGGGGCCGTGATCCAGCGCACAAGTTTGACATTAAATCGTCTGCGAACCGGGCTTCCTGCCAGTATAACGCCTAGAATCTCGGGCGCAGGTAGGGTCCCACCTCGCGCAATGAGGAGTGGAGGATGGTCTCAAATCAAGTACTTGGAGCTCGCGCGGCCGCGGGCTTGCTGAGCCTGTGCGTTGCGCTCATCGGTTGCGCGCACCATCACGCTGCCGAGTCCCCGGCTGCTGCCGCTCCCGCGGCAAGTACGGCAACCCCCGAGCCCGCTGCCTCGGCGAGCCCGGCGCCCGAGCAGATGACGGCGACTGAAGCTGCACTGAGCAACTCGCCAGCGCCAGCACCCTCTGCCGCCGCGGCAGGCTCCGGTGACACGGCGACCCCTGTTGCCAATCCCACCGCGCCCATGCATTACACGGTCAAGCGCGGCGACACGCTGTGGGGCATCGCGTCGATGTATCTGAAGGACCCGTGGCTGTGGCCCGAGGTCTGGATCATCAATCCGCAGGTTCCCAATCCGCACCTGATCTATCCCGGCGACAAGCTGGCGCTCGCCTACGGCGCGGGCGGCCGTATGGAAGTGCGTCTCGAAGAGGCTGGCGTAGCGCGGCTTGACCCGCGGCTGCGCAGCGATCCGCTGGCGAACGCCATTCCGACCATTCCGTATTCGGCCATCGCGGCATTCCTGTCGCGGCCGACTCTCTTGAGCGATGAGGAGATCCGCCGGGCACCCTATGTGCTCGCCTTCCGCGACATGCACCAGGTGGCCGGCAGCTACAACGAAGTCTACGTGCGCAAGCTCCAGGCCACGGAGAACTCGCGCTTCGCGGTCATGCACATCGCGACGCCACTCGTCGATCCCGATGACGGCAAAGTGCTCGGGTACGAGGGCATCTACACCGCGACCGCGCTGGTGAAGCGCCCGGGCGAGCCCGCTAAGGCGGTGCTGATCGACCCGGCCCGCGAGACGCTCGCCGGCGACCGGCTCGTGTCCTCCGACAACGATGTGCCGATCAACTTCACGCCGGCCGCGCCCACCACCGACATCCACGGCCGCATCATCGATGTGGTCGGGGGCACCGACCTCGTCGGGCAGTTCTACGTCGTCGCGATCAATCGCGGCAAGCACCACGGCATCGAGCCGGGCAACGTGCTCGCGGTCGACAAGGAGGGCGA
>Ga0210408_10002544_pt1 | contig 17684 bp, 18 predicted proteins | sample IncBWH4MmetaG_FD_155471 | JGI IMG/M metagenome (GOLD analysis project Ga0210408, IMG submission 155471) | Forest soil microbial communities from Barre Woods Harvard Forest LTER site, Petersham, Massachusetts, United States - Inc-BW-H-4-M | ecosystem: Environmental > Terrestrial > Soil >...
TGCACCGCTGAGCCGGGACGCAAAATTGCGAAAACAACCCCATGCAAAGTAAAGAAGGCGCCGGCCCAGCAGCGCACCGCTACCGCGCCGCGTCCGGGGCACGAGAAAAAGCGGCCCATCTCGCAGCCACCAACCTAATCTCATCCCGCTCTAGCCAACCGGAAAGGACCGCGTCGATGTCGCACCTTGAAACCCAAGCGGAAACCAAGGTCCTCCCGGCATATTCCCAATCCGCCCGTTCGAACTGCCCGGACTGCAACGCAAACCTGGTCGTGCTTCAGGTGATCGGCGGCCGCGCCGGTGCCGAATATTGGACCATGCGATGCACGCGCTGCGGTGGGATTCATCTGGATATCGTGAACACCTCGCCCGCGCCGGCTTTGGTCTGACGAAGCCATCAAGGCGTCAGCGCAAAACCGCGTTAGTCAATATTCACCTTGCGCCGTCTGACGATTGCAGTTCGGTCGGCGGTTTTGCGTCGGCGAGGAATCCGGCGGACGCAAGCGCGAGGCGGAGCATGCGCGCCAGATCAAGCTTGCGATAGGGTTTCGCAAGCAGCAGAACGCCGGAATCCAGCCGACCATGATGGATGATGGCGTTTTCGGTATAGCCTGAGGTGAACAGCACCTTCAGCGACGGGCGCCGCTGCATCATCTCGGCGGCGAGTTGCCGGCCGTTCAACCGTCCGGGCATGATGACGTCCGTGAACAAGAGATCGAAAGCCGCGCCGCCATCGGCGATCGCGAGCGCTTCCGCGCCGTTTGCGGCCGATAGCGTCTTGTAGCCGAGGGCCTGGAGCTGCGTGCTGACATAAGCGCGCACCAGCTCGTCATCTTCGACCACCAGGATGGTTTCGTTGCCGCCTTCGATCTCGGCGACAAGCGGCTCGGTGATCCGCGCCGCCGGCGCATCCGCCTGCGGCAAATAGAGGCGGAACGTGGTGCCGTGGCCCTCTTCGCTGTAGACCTTGATGTGTCCGCCGGATTGCTTGACGAAGCCGTAGACCATGCTCAGCCCGAGCCCAGTGCCTTTGCCGACTTCCTTGGTCGAAAAGAACGGCTCGAATACCCGGTCGATGATAGCGGCCGGAATTCCAACCCCGGTGTCGCTGACCGCGACCATCACATAATTTCCTGGCTGAACGTCGCCGTTTGCCGCGGCATATTCCCCGTCGAAGGTCACGTTCTTGGTTTCCAGAACGAGCTTGCCGCCGTTCGGCATCGCATCGCGGGCGTTGATCGCAAGATTGAGCAGTGCGGAGCTGAGCTGGCTTGGGTCGACCAACGCCGTCCAGACCGAGTTCATCAAGGTCGATTTGATTTCGATGTGCTCGCCCAAGGTCGGCCGCATCAGCTTTGCCGACTCGACCACCAGGCGATTGACGTCGACTTCGCGCGGCCGCAGCGGCTGCTTGCGGGCAAAGGCCAACAGATGCGCGGTGAGTTCCGCGCCGCGGTCCGCCGCCCCGCTGATCAACTTGACGATCGCGGCAAGCCCCGGCTTGGCGGAAACTTCCGCGTCCAGAATTTCGATGCTGCCGGTGATAACGGTGAGCACATTGTTGAAGTCATGCGCGACGCCGCCGGTGAGCTGGCCGATGGCTTCCATCTTCTGGGCCTGCCGCAATTGCTCCTCCGCGGCGATCTTTTGGGTGAGATCCCTGACGAAGGCATTGAACACATAGCCGCTGCGACGGCGAAGCGCCTTCAGCGACACCTCGACCTTGATCGCATGTCCGACCTTCCGCATGGCTTCGGTTTCAAAACGTTGGCCGGCGGCCGCGTTCTTCTCGTTGCGCACCAGCCGTTCCTTCATGCTCTCGTAGTTCGGCCGGAGCGCTTCCGGCAGCAGCAGGCCGACCAGGTGTCTGCCCACCGCCTCGTGCCGCGACCATCCGAAGATCGCCTCGGCTTGCGGATTCCATTCCAGGATATAGCCGCCGTCATCGGTCTGAATGAACGCCTCGAGCGCATTTTCGATGACGTCGCGCGCCATCTGCTCGCTCTCGAGCAGCGCCTGCTGCGCCTTCTTTTGCGCCTCGATCTCCCGATTAAGCGCCGCCGTCTTGGCCCGCGACTCGGCCGCCATGTGCGCGAACTCGCGCGCCAGCACACCGATCTCATGGCCTCCCCCGGTCGGCAGTGCGACCGCTTCGTCGCGGGAAAAACCCTGAACGACTTTGGTCATCTGCACCAGCGGCCGCGTCAGCGAGCGAGCGACGATGACGGCCAGCACGAAGGCGCAAAACGCCGCCGCTAGTCCGGCCATCAGGCTGGAGTCGCGAACCGCCGATGTTGCCGCCATCAGTTCCGCATACGGCAATGCCTGGACCAGCGTCACCCGGGGACCGTCCGCCAGCCGCACGAACGCCAGCCCAATCCCGAAACGTTCGCCGGAGCGATCTTGGATCAGCCGCGGCGTGGTGTCGTCGCTTGCGAGTATTTTCGCGAAATCCGGAAAGTCGTCCTGGATATGAAGCGGTTTTGCAACTTCGAAACCGAATTCATGGGCCGGATCGGGATGCACCAGATAGTCGCCGCGGTCGTTGACGACATAGCTTCGGCCGCCTTTGGTGGCGCCCGAGCGGATCCGGTCAAAGGCCGGCCGCATATCGACATTGATGATCACGATGCCGAACGGCTGCCCGTCCGGCGCATGCACCGGGGTTGCGACGCGCAGTACCGGGGTGTGGGGCGCTTCGGCATTGAGATCGACCTGTGAGACGTAGACCTCGTTGGGCGGCAAGGCGATAGTTTGCTTGAAGGCCTCGCGCTCGCCCTTGCGCTGCAATTCATGGTCGGGAACGATGTGGGGAGGGCCGCCCGGATCGAAACGGTCGACCCGCACCAGTTCGCGCCCGCCATCGTCGGCCCCGATGTAGCGAAACTCCTGATAATTCGGCTTGGAGACGAGTTCCGCCGCAAAACGCAGGCCCAGCCGCCTCCGCTGTTCCGCCTCGGTGGCGGCGGCGGTCGGATCGGTGCCACGAGCAAGATGCGCCGTCATGATGTCGATGACGGCCACCGCCGAGCGAAAGCCGAGCACGTCCGCCCGCGCGCCGCGGACCGACGCCGCAAGCTCGGTGGCAAGCAACTGGGCGTGCGTATCGATCCGGTCTAGCGCCCGAGGCTGGGCGAACAACGCGATGTTGCGGTAGGTCAGCACCCCCACGGCCGTCGTCGCCAGCAGCACCAGCGCGACCATCGCAATCGTCAACCTGGTCGACAACCTCATGGATTGTCCTTTAGAGCATGATCCGGAAGAAGCCTGCCCCGCAGTTGGATGGCGGGGTGGGTACCGATTTTACCTTAGCTAACAAACGCTAGCGTTTGCGCGGAGATCAAGCGCAAACAAAAACATGGAGCCGGGATGGCAATTCGCAGAAAAGTCATCACGCTCGGGGAGTGCCTTGATCGATGTCAGCCCCAATGTGCCCCTAGGTCAATATCGAATCAGCAGGCGGTTACAACCTTAGCGGATCATGGCTGACAGCTGCTGACAATCGAGCTTACCCGCCTTCGCCGTCTACGGCCTTCGCCCTTTTCTCGCAGCCGGAGTCATCCCATATTCGCCGGATGGCGAACAATTCAGACCATCCCAAAAAGCCCGGCAAAACCTCAAAATCCAAAGCACCAGGTTCCAAGGCGTCGAGGCCGGAAGTGCAGCCGATCGGACCGGCGCTGGCAAAACTGCTCAATCCCGCGATCAACCGCGGCGAAAGCGGCATCGGTTCATCGACCGGATTGCAGCCGCCGCCGGATAATTCCTGGGATCGCCGCGCCGGCGGCGAGGCCGCCGCGCATCGCGCGCGCGCCTCGACGAAGGGGACGAGCGACGATGTAGCGAAGCGTGACGCGGCTCTTACAAACACCTCCCGTGCCTCGCCCCCACCCAACCCCCCGATCAAGTCGGGGGCAGGCTCTCCCCCGCAAGCGGGAGAGGGCTCCAGGCGTCTCGCACCGGGCGTTGACGAGAGTAATGCTGCTGCGGATTCGCAACCTGCGTCCCCTCTCCCGCTTGCGGGGGAGGGCCAGGGCATGTCCGACGAAGCCCGAAGGGCGAAGGCGGGTGGGGGTCTCTCCGCGAATCCGGGGTTCGACGAAGCGCCTCAAAGCGAATTCGCGCCCGCCAACTACGGCACCGCGGCGACGATCCCGACGCTCGATCCGGAACTGGCGCGGCAGCTTGGCCTGCCGACCGCCGAGGATGACGACGAGGCGCTCGCCCGCCCGCCGCGCAGCAAGATGGAAGCGTTCGGCGTCAAAGCGACCGCCGACGCGCTGGAAGACCTGATCCGCGAGGGCCGCCCCGAGTTCAAGGGCGAAGACGGCCAGCTGAAAATCTGGACGCCGCATCGCCCGCCCCGCCCGGAAAAATCCGAAGGCGGCGTGCGCTTCGTCATCAAATCCGACTACGAGCCGAAGGGCGATCAGCCGACCGCAATCGCGGAGCTGGTCGAAGGCATCCAGCGCGACGACCGCACGCAAGTGCTGCTCGGCGTCACCGGAAGCGGCAAGACCTACACCATGGCGAAGGTGATCGAGGCGACCCAGCGCCCTGCCCTGATCCTGGCGCCGAACAAGACGCTGGCCGCGCAGCTCTATGGCGAGTTCAAGAGTTTTTTCCCCGACAACGCGGTCGAGTATTTCGTTTCCTATTACGACTACTACCAGCCCGAGGCCTATGTGCCGCGGACCGACACCTATATCGAGAAGGACTCTTCCATCAACGAGCAGATCGACCGCATGCGCCACTCGGCGACGCGCGCGCTGCTCGAACGCGACGACGTCATCATCGTCGCTTCGGTATCGTGCATCTACGGCATCGGTTCGGTTGAGACCTATACCGCGATGACGTTTGCGCTGAAGAAGGGCGAGCGCATCGACCAGCGGCAATTGATCGCTGATTTGGTGGCGCTGCAATACAAACGGACTCAAGCCGATTTTACCCGCGGCACCTTTAGGGTCCGCGGCGACGTCATCGACATTTTTCCGGCGCACTATGAGGACCGCGCCTGGCGCGTGAACCTGTTCGGCGACACGGTCGAAAACATCGAGGAGTTCGATCCGCTCACCGGCCACAAGCAGGACGATCTCGAATTCATCAAGATCTACGCCAACTCGCATTATGTGACGCCGCGCCCGACGCTGGTGCAGGCGATCAAATCGATCAAGGGCGAACTGAAATTGCGGCTCGACCAGCTCAACAACCAGGGACGCCTGTTGGAAGCGCAGCGGCTGGAGCAGCGCACCACCTTCGATCTGGAGATGATGGAAGCCACCGGGAGCTGCGCCGGCATCGAGAACTATTCGCGCTATCTCACCGGCCGCCGCCCCGGCGAGCCGCCGCCGACCCTGTTCGAATATGTGCCTGACAATGCGCTGGTGTTCGCCGACGAGAGCCACGTCACCATTCCGCAGATCGGCGGCATGTTCCGCGGCGATTTCCGGCGCAAGGCGACGCTCGCTGAATATGGCTTCCGCCTGCCGTCCTGCATGGACAACCGACCGCTGCGGTTTGAGGAATGGGACATGATGCGCCCGCAGTCGGTCGCGGTGTCGGCAACGCCGAGCGGCTGGGAGCTGAACGAGAGCGGCGGCGTGTTCGTCGAGCAGGTGATCCGCCCGACCGGGCTGATCGATCCGCCGGTAAATATTCGTCCGGCGCGCACGCAAGTCGACGATCTCGTCGGCGAGGTCCGCGCCACCGCTGCGGCCGGCTATCGATCGCTGGTGACCGTGCTGACCAAACGCATGGCCGAAGACCTCACCGAATATCTGCACGAGCAGGGTATTCGCGTGCGTTACATGCACAGCGATATCGACACCATCGAGCGCATCGAAATCATCCGGGATTTGCGGCTCGGCGCGTTCGACGCGCTGGTCGGCATCAATCTGCTGCGCGAGGGCCTCGACATTCCCGAATGCGCGCTGGTCGCGATTTTGGACGCCGACAAGGAAGGTTTTTTGCGCAGCGAGACCTCGCTGATCCAGACCATCGGCCGCGCCGCGCGCAATGTCGACGGCAAGGTGATCCTCTATGCCGACCAGATCACCGGCTCGATGCAGCGCGCCATTGCGGAAACCGACCGCCGCCGCGAAAAGCAGGTCGAGTACAACACCGCCAACGGCATCACGCCGGAGAGCATCAAGCGCTCGATCCACGACATCATGAACAGCGTCTACGAGCGCGACCACGTGCTGGTCGAGATCGGCGACGGCGGCATGGCGGATGACGTGATCTCGATCGGGCACAATTTCGAGGCGGTCTTGTCCGACCTGGAGACTCGGATGCGCGAGGCCGCCGCCGATTTGAATTTCGAGGAAGCCGCCCGCCTCCGCGACGAAGTCAAACGCCTGCGCGCGACAGAGCTGGCGGTCGTCGACGATCCCACCGCAAAGCAGCGCACCGTGCAGAACAAGGCCGGCGCCTATGCCGGCACGAAGAAATACGGCGAGTCGGCGAATCTGCCGGCGGCCACGCTGAAGAAACGCGGCGGATTTTCTTCACCCTCCCCTGGAGGGGGAGGGTCGCGCGCCACAGGCGCGCGGGGTGGGGTGGGCCACAGCGGCAGTGCCTCCGCCTCAAAAATCCACAAACCCCATCTCGACGAAATGCACGGCCCAGAGTCCCTGCCCTATCGCCCGGCCCGCGGCACCCCGCGCAAACCCTCGCCAGACGACGGCCCTACTCCAGGCACCGGCAGCAAAATCTTCCAACCAACCGACTCGCGCCAATCCGGCCCCGAATTCGGCCCCGCCCCGCGCTCGACCGGCGGCGCGCCGGGGCATCGGGGTGGATGGAAGAAGCGGTAAGTGTTGCTTAAGTTCCTTGGCCCGCGAATTGGCCTTTGTAACCCTTCTCGGCTGTGCCCAAGGTCGTCTCAAATATAAGTTGGCAAATACGCATGCCGGGCCAGAGCCGGATCGGCACGGCGCCATGGTTCATCATCTCGAGCCGAATGCGCCCCTTGAATCCGGCATGAATGGTGGGAGCTGTCATGTGGATCACTAGCCCAAGGCGAGCCAACGAACTTTTTCCTTCAACCCCGCGCGGCAATACGGGCTTCGACATCCATTTCAATGCGCTCCTTCGTCCACCCGAGCGCTAGCTTGCGTGGCACAAAAGGATAACCGCTCTGCTGGTCGATTGTAATTTGGTCCGATAACCGGCCTATTACTTCTTCCGCGTTGAACCCTAGCGCCTGCGGATTGATCGTTGTTTCCAAGGCGCTTGTAGGATCTCGAACCAGGTGAAGGATTGGATCAAGAGTTAGATCCACTGCGGTCGACGTATACGCGACACTTTCGGGAGCAGGAGATATTGAGAATATCCTGCGGTCTAGGGAGATTTGGATTTCACGATCCGTGAGGATCACACGGCACCTACCGCTCTATCCTGATCCACGATGATATCGTCGTTTCTGACCCAAATTCGCGAAGTCCCACTCATCGTCTCGTTGGGCAACTCGATTAAAACTTCTCCATTCTTTCGCGCCAAGGACCGCCAGCCGACAAATAAGCTATCGTTGGCAATCGCAGTTCGGTCGATCACCAAACGCTCCGTGCCTTGCGTCGTCTGAACCTCGACAACGACTTCGCTTGGGTGTAGCCCCGGCCCGACTTCCTGAACCCTCATTCGCATTCGTTGTCTCCAATACGTGGATAAGAAGACTGCCCGAGTCGTTTGAAGCCTTTGACTACGGTCGGCGGTTATCCCAGCATTTCGCGGAGAACATATAGAGAACAAACTGACGGAAAGCAAGAGTGTTTATGTCCAGGAGCCGGCCTTTTCCAGCGCTCCCCGCCCCGCGCTCGACCGGCGGCGGCCCGGGACATCGGGGCGGGTGGAAGAAGCGTTAGCGATCCTGCACTGCTGGCAATTCGGTCGAGTTTCGTTACGCTTTCGCCATGAAACTCGGCTTCGAAGAATCCCAATCTTCGTATTCCAGCGGCTCGCAAAGCGCCCGCGCCTGGACGGAAGCCTGGGTAAGCGCCTGGGCCTACTGCCCCCACTGCGGCAATGCCAAGATTTCTTCTTTCCCAAACAACAGCCCGCTCGCGGATTTCTTTTGCACGTCCTGCAGCGAGGAGTTCGAGCTAAAGAGCCAAAGGGGAAAATTTGGCGCAAAGGTTTTGGACGGAGAGTTCAAGACCAAGTGCGCGCGTCTGGCCGCGAGCAACAATCCGAACCTCCTACTCATGAACTACGATTTCAAGTCGCGCGCAGTCGTAAATCTGTTCATCGTGCCCAAACATTTTTTCGTCCGCGAGATCATCGAGGAGCGCAAGCCACTGGCGGCTACCGCGCGTCGTGCCGGATGGATCGGTTCAAAAATTCTGCTTAACCGCGTGCCCGAGTCCGGCAAAATTCACATCGTTCAAAGTGGCATCGTCCGTGCTAAGGAATTGGTCCTCGCCGAATGGCAGAAGACGCTTTTCCTCAGGAGTGAATCGCCGGAGACACGCGGCTGGCTCGACGTCATGAAATGCGTGGAGTCGCTCGGCAAACGCGACTTCACGCTTGACGAAGTGTATTCCTTCGAGCGGCATCTGAGCGATCTCTATCCTGGCAACCAGAACGTCAAACCCAAGATACGTCAGCAGCTTCAATATTTGCGCGATCGCGGATTTATCGACTTTGTCTCGCGCGGAAGTTATCGTTTGCGATCCTAGGAGACTCGCATGGCTTGGTTTCTCAATTTCTACAAATGTGCCCGTTGCAGACGCCGATGGACCGACGAATGGTCCTGCATGTGCGACGATGAGTGCCCGCATTGCGGTTTTCGGGACATGACGCCCTATGAGAGTGAAGAATTAACCACGTTGATTGAAGAGGAAGGCAAAGAGTTCGTCGTGCTTTGGTCGCCGGAAACGGCGGAACACGATCCCGACTACGAAGAGATCGGCAGGTTCCCGTCGCGCGAGAAGGCCGAGGAATTTCGGGCTTCGGTGGACACAAGATAATTCGTCATTCCCCGATGTGCAATTGCACATTGTGGACGCGCCGCTTGGCGCAGGCCCGGAATCCATAACTCCCCTCTCGTGGTTATGGATTCCGGGCTCGCCGCTTCGCGACGCCCCGGAATGACGTCGTTGGTGATCAAAAAATTGCCCCGCGCACTCTCCGAGACCTATCGTGCCGACGTCGTCGACCGCATGGCCAAGGGCCACTCCATCAACAGGATAGATGAGTTGCTGCCCTGGAATTGGCGGCGAAGCCGAGTCAAATTGAGGGCATGACCGCTTCCTCCGGTGACGCCATCGCCGTCCTGCGCATCGAGATCGAGTATATCGAGCCGTTGATCTGGCGGCGCGTCGCCGTGCGTGCCTCAACGAACCTCAACGCCCTGCACAAGGTCATCCAGGCTGCGATGGGATGGCTCGACTACCATCTCTGGGAATTTACAGCAGGCGAGCGCAAATACGGCATTCCCGTTCCTGACGATCCCGATTGGAACAGGCGGATCGGCAATGCAGCTTCGACCAAACTATCCGCGCTGCTGGCAACCGGGATGACAGAGTTCGGCTACATGTATGATTTTGGCGACGACTGGGCGCATCGGATTACGGTCGAAGCCATCAAACCCGCCGAGGCCGGAAAATCCTACCCGCGCTTCCTGGGCGGCGAACGCCGATGCCCGCCCGAGGACTGCGGCGGTCCGCCCGGCTACTTCGAGTTCATGGAAAACATCGCCAGTAAACGCGGCAAGAAAGCCAAAGAGGCGCTTGAGTGGTACGGAGGCCCTTACGACCCGGACGACATCGACGAGCAGCAGATCAAAATTACTCTTGGCCGGATCGCCAATTCCCACCGCACGGGACGTTCAAAAACCGTCAAGAAATAATCCCGCGTGGGCGCCGGGCAGCATATTCCAGGTAACTTGCAAACTTGCCCGTTGCGGATGGATTCCGGGCTCGCCGCTTCGCGGCGCCCCGGAATGACGACCCTCTTACAAGATCACCCCACACTCACCACCGCGACCGCCAGCAGCGACAGCATCGTCACCTCTGTCACCAGTTGCAGCGAGGTTTTTGGCTGCGCGCGCCACTGCGCCAGTTTTTCGTCGAACGACAGGCTCGCATCGAAGAAGTGCGGCTCGTAGTTCTTGAAGAATTTTGGAAATCTCGGCCCGAGCGACGGCATCACCAGCGCATGGAACAGCGAGGCGAGCGCGACGAAGATCGCGGCACCAAAAGGCTCGCCGACGATTTCATGGGCGCCTACGAGCTTGAGCAGCAGCACCGCGCCGGCAAAGGTCGGCAGCCCCTGGAAGATGGCCGACAGCGTCACGCCTTCGAGCCAATTGCGCGCGCGGGATTTCGGGACGGCGGTGGCGTTCATGGCGGCGTTTTCCTGTAACGTCCTCGGCGAGGACCGCGGCCAGATCTAGCAACGCGCGGCCGCGCCCGATGTGAGGCGCATCACGTGGAAGGCAACACGCTTATTCCTGACCGCGATCCCGGATGTTCGGCTTCGCCACGCAGGCGCGTACCGCAAGATGGACTTTTCCTCAAATCGTCATCCCGCTTCTCACTTCTGTTTAAGCATGATCGCCGCGCAAACGCCTTTCGCGTTTGTCGCGAGAGAAAACCGATTTTCCGGATCATGCTCTAAAAGCCAAATTCTCCTGTCCGATCAAGATGATTTCCGATTTTCGGAAAAAGTTCTTGACCGCCACCCCAAATCAGTGGTTTCCTGTCAGCCGTCCCGCCTCGACAAGAGGGGCGTACGCGTCGTCACGAACGTGGGGCGGGATGCGGTGGACGTGGAGGTGCCGTTGACGAGTGGCGCCAGATGCGGACGGCGAAATCGTGTGGTCCTGACTTCGTGACGCTGGAGTCAAGTCTGCGATAAGAAGCGCAGGCGACGGTGGCAAAAGAGCCCGTTCACCGGCCGTTCACCGGGGAGAGCACGTATAAGCAGTAAACCATTGCGCAGGGAAGGCCGGGATGTTTCCGGTGAACCTGTGGTGACTAACTCGTGTGCTTTTTTTCTTGCACGCGAGGCTGCGGGTGCATTGGGCACCCGGCTTTCCCTGCGCCCTCTGTTTTTCGAGGGACAAGGTTTTTGCAACGCCTCGGGCGCACTTCGCGCCGCGGGATTGCGGAGTTGTGTTTGAAGCGTCATTGCGGAGCCAACGGCTCGCGATGACGGATTGGCTGTTTGACAAGTGAAGGTAAAGGACGTGGATGGCCGGGACAGCGCCCGGCCATGACGGAATGAGTCGTTGCCGCGGGAAACGTGTCTGCATCGTCATTCCGGGGCGATACCAACGGGTCGCGCGAATGCGCGCCCGATGACAGGCTCCGCATCGAACTACGATGCGCAATTGCGCATCTGAGGTCTGGTGCTAACGCACCATCCCGGAATGACGCTACATCCTCTCCTGCCCGGCGGGCACCACCTGACCGCCCCGGCTCTGCTGTTGCTGTTGCCGCTCCTGCTGCCTCTCCTGCTCGTTGGCGCGATGGCGGCCGTAGAGGCATCCGGCGGCGGCGCCGAGCACGCCGTGATGTCCCGCGTAATGGCCGGCGACGCCGCCGACCGCGGCGCCCTTCAGGCAGCCCTTGGCGTCGGCCGAATGAGCCGCGAGCGAAAGCGCCGCGACAGCGAGCAGAGTGGCAACTATTTTCATGACGAGCATCCTTGTGTGGCGATCCGAACAGACAATCGCGTCACCCACGATCCGGTTCCATCGCAGCGGGATCCAACGCGGAACGCGTCGCCACTTCACGGAATTGACGCATTTGTGCAATGCAGAATTGCCGATTGCATTCCGCCCGGGTTCCGTTATTTGAAGCTTCAACTATAGAGTGCAGCAACCGTGCCGGGCGCCGCCAATGAGGGCTCGCCCCAAAATGGCCGGTTGCTGTTTTGCAATCCAGTTTTGGGAAAGAACCGAATGACAGAGCACAGCCTCTGGCGTTTTTCGCGCGCGTTGCACGGCGCGATCAACCAACGCCAGCTCCATGACCTCGAGGACGTGATCGACGAGGACGTCGATTGGGTGATCTATGGTCCGATCGACATGTTTCCGTTCCTCGGCGCGCGCCGCGGCAAGCCCGCGGTGCTCGATGTGATCAAGCAGATCGCCGATAATTTCCAGGTGCATCGTTTCGACCGCGAGGCCGTCATGCTTGGTGCCGATTCGGCGGCCTCGATGCTGCGCTACTCGCTGACCGCGCTCGATACCAACAAGCCGATCAGCGTGCGGGTTGCGCATTTCGCGCAATTCAAGACCGGCCGGCTCTCAAGCATCCGCGTCCTCGTCGACACCTTCGATCTGGTGGAGCAGGTGCTGGGGCGTCCGATCGATCTGCCGCGACTGACCTCGCGGACGTGATTGAGACACCGTCATTCCGGGATGGTCCGAAGGGTCATTCCGGGATGGCCCGACCCGTCTACGCTCGCTAGCGAGCTTCGCCGGGGTAGGAGTCCGCCGAAGCGCTTAGCGCGAAGGCGGAAGGACCAGACCTCAGATGTGCAATTGCACATCGGGGAATCTCGAGATTCTCCGATGCGCAATTGCGCATCGTAGTTCGATGCGTTGCATCGCCCCGGAATGACGGCGCGGAGACACAGGGCTCCACCAATAAGAGCGTTACGGCCGGATTCAAGCACAGCTGGTAAGCGCGACAGTTTGCCTACAAAACTTGCCGGCGGACCTGCCCAATCCCTTGAAAGATCGAGGATTGCCGCATAATGGCCGCGATGCGGTCAATATCGGCATCCCTGATGCCGCTGCTTTTTCGTCGTGCGGGGAACTTCCGCGCTCGCTTCACACGCGATAACAGAGGAATGGCCGATGAACGCTATCAATCGTTCTGAACAAGTTGAAGCAACCGAAGAGGACACCGACCTCTCGGCGGTCTCGGAGGTCGAGGCCGGCATCCGCGACTTCGTGCGTAACGACATCGCCTATCTGCGGCGGCCGTCGGTGGCCGCCAACGCCGAGCCGCTCGAGCCGAACAACGAGGCCACCGTCAACAGCGTCAACTCGCTGATCCAGCGCGTCGCCGGCACCTCGCTCGCCGAAATCGAAAAGCTGATCGGCGAGCTGGAAGGCCTGCGCGACCTGCTGCATGCCGAGGGCCAGCGCGTCCAGCGCGAGATTTCAGGCTACGCCCAGCTCAGCCAAGCGGCGATGAAATCCACCCGCATGATCGCCGACAATGTGACACAGTGGAAGCGCGCCGCCGACGGACTGCGCAACGGCTGATTATCCCATCATTTCCGACCTCGAGGGCCGCCCGCGTTCCCGCAAGGCAAGCGTGGCGGCTCTCCCTCGATCAGAATGGAAATCCGAAAATCGATTTGAACTTTGCCGGCCGCCATGCGACCAACAGCCGGCCGCTTCGCGTGGGCCGCAAAATCCGGGGACACATCTTCATGCCGAGCATCCAGCCCGACAACACCGATCCGATGCCGCTGCGCGCCTCGCCGCACCGGGTGGGCACCCTCATGATGAGGTTCGTCGGCCTGCTGTTTCTCACCGTGACGGTCCTGGCGCTGCTCTACAGCCGCTGAACGCGCCAAACGCCTTGTACGGTTGGCAAAATCTGACTTATCGGCTCTCGATCGGCGCCGCGTCAATCGAAAGCGAGCCGTCGGCGTAGCCTTTCACGACCATAGCCGCCGTCAGCATCACCGCGAACGTCACGGTTGCGAAGATAAAGCCCACCAGTTTCAGGCCGCTGCGGTCTGCCATGATCGTCCCCCGTCAAAATTTCCCCGAGGCGATATGACAGGGACAAGGTTCAAAATGCGTTAGCGAAGAGTGTTCCCCCGTTGCGGCTGGTTAATACTCCGTCATAACCGTCCAAAGCTCGCCTATGGCCGGTCGCTGCGCCGCGGCACGAAGGCGGTGGCCAGCAGCGAGAACACCGGTTCGCCGCGCTGGTTGGTGCCGGTGTTGCGGGCCTGCACGATGCCCCATTCGGGGCGCTTTTCCGAGGTCCGCTTGGTTTCGATCTCGCTTGCAAAGCTAATGGTGTCGCCGGCGAGCACCGGCCTGATCCAGCGCAGCTCGCGAAAGCCCGGCGACGGCCCCAAGACCGCAACCTCCTCGCCGCGCGCAGCCGCTTCCTTCGCGTGCCGCTGGGCGTCGGCGACAAGCAGCTTCATGCAGACGCATCCGACATGCCAGCCCGATGCCGCGAGCCCGCCGAACAGCGACTTCTTGCCTTCCTCCTCGTCGAGATGAAAGCGCTGCGGATCGAACTGCGCGGCGAATTTCTTGATGCCCTCGGCGGTGAAGGTGAACGATCCCAGTTCGCTCCGTTGCCCGACCTCCATCTCCTCGAAGAAATGCATCAGGCGCCGCCCTCGCGCCGGCGCACGATGATCGGCGAGACCATCTCGCACAGCGCCTCGCCGCCGGCATTGCGGACCACGCCCTTGAACGTCACGATCCCGCTCTCGGGCCGGCTCTTCGAGACCCGCGCCTCGGTGACCTCGACGTCGAGCAGGAGATCGTCGCCCGGCCTTAAGGGAGCGAGCCAGCGGACTTCGCTGACACCGGGCGAGCCCATTGATGCGGTGCGGCCAAGAAATCCGTCGCACATCATCCGCATCATGAGTGAGCAGAGATGCCAGCCCGAAGCCGAGAGCCCCTTCAGCATCAATCGCTTGGCGGCCTCTTCGTCGAGATGCATCGGCTGCGGATCGAACTCGGCGGCAAAAGCAAGCATCTCCTCGCGCGTGACGTGGCGCGGTCCGAATGTGCCGAGGCGGCCGGGTGGAAAATCTTCGAGGGTTAGTGTCATGGATTGCGGATAATGTGGGACGAAGCCCGATTGTGGCCGCACTTTGCGGCAATCACAACCGGTGCGCGCGCATGGCTCGTGCTACTTGTGGGACTCATATCCTATTCGCCGGGGGGACAACGATGTTCGAATTTCAGGACCTTTTCCAATGGGACCGGTTTATCACGCCGACCATCATCAAGACGTTTTATTGGCTGGTGATCGCGCTGATTTGCCTGTTCGGCCTATCCGGCATCTTCTCAGGCCTCGCGGCGATGGCGATCAGCCCGTTCGGCGGGTTTTTGGTGCTGCTGTCCTCGATCGCCAGCATCGTCGTCGGCATCGTGTTCTCGCGCATCGTCGCGGAATTCATCCTGATCGTGTTCCGCATCAACGAGCATCTCGGCGCAATCCGCGACCAGGGCGGGATGCGTTAGGTATTAAACCTGAAATGCATGACGTCGCCGTCGGCGACGACATACTCCTTGCCTTCCAGCCGCAACTTGCCGGCGTCGCGCGCACCCGCCTCGCCGCCCAGCGCGACGTAGTCCGCATAGGCAATGGTTTCGGCGCGGATAAAGCCCTTTTCGAAGTCGGTATGGATGACGCCCGCGGCGGCCGGTCCCTTGGTGCCGCGATGAATGGTCCAGGCGCGGGCCTCCTTCGGCCCGACGGTAAAATAGGTGATCAGGTCCAAGAGTTGGTAGCCGGCGCGGATCAGCCGGTCGAGACCGGCCTCCTCGAGCCCCAGCGTCTCCAGGAATTCGGCGCGCTCCTCCCGCGAGAGGGTCGCGATCTCCGATTCGATCTTGGCGGAAATCACCACGGCAACCGCGTCCTCTTTCTTGGTCTGCTCGAACACCTCTTTGGAAAAGCCGTTGCCTTCCCTGGCGGAAGCCTCTTCGACATTGCAGACATAAAGCACCGGTTTTGACGTCAAGAGCCCCAGCATGCCGAAGGCGCGCTCCTCTTCGCTCTTGCGCTCGAGCAAGCGCGCCGGCTTGCCGTCGCGGAGCAGCGCGAGCGAACGGTTGACGAGGTCGAGCTGCTCCTTGGCATCCTTGTCGTTGCCCTTGGCCTTCTTGGCGAGATTGTCGAGGCGCTTCTCCAGGCTCTCGAGATCGGCGAGCATCAGCTCGGTCTCGATGGTCTCGATGTCGGAGAGCGGCGCAATCTTGCCTTCGACATGGGTGATGTCGGAATCCTCAAAGCAGCGCACCACATGCGCGATCGCGTCGACCTCGCGGATGGTGGCGAGGAACTGGTTGCCGAGGCCTTCGCCCTTGGAGGCGCCGCGCACGAGCCCTGCGATATCGACAAAGGTCAGCCGGGTCGGAATGATCTGCGCCGACTTGCCGATCTCGGCAAGCTTGTCCAGCCTGGGATCGGGCACCGCGACCTCACCGACATTCGGCTCGATGGTGCAGAACGGATAATTCGCCGCCTGCGCCGCCGCCGTCTCGGTCAACGCGTTGAACAGCGTCGATTTGCCGACATTAGGCAATCCGACGATACCGCATTTGAATCCCACTTCGTCTCTCGTTCTTTGCTTAGGGCTTGGGGATGCGCTGCCGCTGCAGCAATGATTCGGAACCGAACCCTCTAGCCTCCATCGTCAGATGAACTTTGTTCTGAAAGCTAGCAACATCCACACCTAGAAACTCCACGTTGTCGGCCACCGCTTCGACCAAGGCTTTGACCCACGGCCAATCGATCTTCGGAAAGTCGCTCAGCAAATAGCGTTCTACGAGGCTTTTCGCGCCGGGATGACCTACACCAAGCCGCACCCGCCAGTACTCGTTGCCGATATGCGACGAAATCGAGCGCAGGCCGTTGTGTCCGGCAATGCCGCCGCCGATCTTGACCCTAACTTTTCCGGGCGGCAACTCGATCTCGTCGTGGAACACGGTGATCGCGCTTTGCGCGAGTCTGAAAAAGCGCAACGCCTCCTGAACTGCGCGTCCTGACTCGTTCATGTAGGTTAGTGGGCGAAGCAGAATCACCCGCTCGTGATTTAGGGTGCCTTCTGCAACTTCGCCCTGATAGCCGCGGCGCCATGACTGAAATCCATGACGCCGCGCAATCTGACTAACAACTACGAACCCAAGATTATGCGGCGTGCGCTCGTATTCAGGTCCGGGATTGCCGAGGCCAACAAAGAGTCGCATGACGCGGCATCCCGCGCTTGCTTACTTCTACTTCTTCTTGTCGCCGCCGCCGCCGGCGGGCGCTTTCGCGCCAGCCGCCGGAGCCGCCGCCGCAGCACCTGCCGCCGGTGGTGCGCCAGCCGCGGGCGCGCCAGCCGCTGGAGCTGTGGCCGCAGGGCCAGCCGCAGGCGCTGCCGCACCGGGCACCGGCACACCAGTCGCAGCCGCCGCGGCGGCAGCCGCAGCCGCCTTTTGCTCTTCGGCATAGCCCGACGGCGGCACAATGGTCACCAAGGTGATGTCCTCGCGCGCGAGCGACTTGACGCTTGATGGCAGCGTGATGTCGGACAGATGCAGCGAGTGGCCGATCTCAAGACCGCTGACATCGGCATCGATATATTGCGGAATGTTGTCGACCGAGCATTCGATATCGAGGGTATGGGTGACGATGTTGACGGTGCCACCGCGCTTCACGCCGGGCGAGGCGTCCGCCCTTTGGATATGCAGGGGAACGCTGATGCGGATGGTGGCGCCTTCGCCAAGCCGCATGAAGTCCACGTGGATCGGGAAATCGCGGACGGGATCGAGATGGAAGTCGCGCGGAATCACGCGGTGCTTCTTGCCCTCGAGATCGATGTCGTAAATCGTGGTGAGGAACCGCCCTGCGAGGATGCGCTGGCGCAAATCGGCATCGTCCACCGAGATGGGCGTGGGGGGTTGGTTGTTGCCATAGATCACTCCGGGCACTCTCCCGGCGCGACGCTCTGCCCGTGCGGCCCCCTTGCCGACT
>Ga0210408_10002545_pt1 | contig 17682 bp, 10 predicted proteins | sample IncBWH4MmetaG_FD_155471 | JGI IMG/M metagenome (GOLD analysis project Ga0210408, IMG submission 155471) | Forest soil microbial communities from Barre Woods Harvard Forest LTER site, Petersham, Massachusetts, United States - Inc-BW-H-4-M | ecosystem: Environmental > Terrestrial > Soil >...
CTGATGGGGGAGGCGCCGTCGCTGGCCGTCCATCTGGACACACTCGGCGCCCATGGCATGTCGGGTTGGATCGAGATCGGCGAGCCCCATGTCGGCTACTTCTGCGCCGAGCGAATCGACAAGGATGACGAGTTGCGCTGCATCGAGGCTGCTCGTGAAGCGGTCGTGCGGGCTTCCGGAGGGCCGGCGATCCTCATCATGCCCGAGCTTGCGGCCACTCCGCCCGTCGTGAAGGGCATCAAGGATGCCCTCCGGAGCCGCATGGACAGCGGTCGCGTTGCGCCGGCGATAACGGTGGTCGGTCTCTACCACGAGTCTGTGGACGGGCCGGGCGACGTTGACCCGGCGCTTGTCGGCGACTCATCCCTGGCGACTCGGGTCAACGAGGCGGTGGCCCTTGGCCCCGATGGGACCGAGCTGTGGCGTCACCGGAAGCTCACCTTCGCACAGGGCTCGGCCGTGGAAGACGATCCGGTCCACGAGGATGTGCGGCCCGGGCGAACGGTGACGATTGTGCCAACGCTGATCGGCATGGTCACGGTGCTCATCTGCCTCGACGCGTTTGCGCCATATGCGCGTAAACGCCTCGAGGTGAGTGGTGCGGATGTGCTGCTGGTGCCATCGCTGAGCCCCAGGGTCCTTCGGCATCGCACGTCGCTGGGGCATCTTGTGCAGGCGCTCTGGGGCATCGCGTTCGTCTGCAATCGCGCTCCGCTGATCGCGGTTGGCGCGGACCCTGAGGTGGAGGCGAGGTCTGCGGGCGGTGAGGATTCCGAGGCCTGTGAGGTGCCCGATATCGGCGAAGACCCCGAGGTCCGCATCTGGAATGCCGACTACAACCGGTCGTTCTGGGCAATACAAAGGAAGAGGGTGACGGTGCCCCAGCGGCATGAGCCGCACGAGCATCCCTCGTTTGTCTTCCGACTAGCAGAACACACTCAAGTTTGATCCAGTATCACCCGACAATGGTATAGGCTGCGCAAAAAGAGGCTATGACAGGACCATGACCACTCCCACGACGGGAAAACTCGCCCCACGTGACCTGCTGTCGCTGATGTCCGCCCCGATGCTCGAGCTCCTGGCCGAGCTGGACGCGGCGGCGAGCGACACCGAGGAGGATGTCGTACCCTCCCGAGCCGTCCAGATCGGGGACCTCGTGGTGGCCGAGGCGGTCAGGCTGATTCGCCTGGGGACCCGCGTGGAGGTGGTCGATGCCGCGATGGCGGTCTCGCAGGCGTTGGTCGGTCCGACCGCAAGGCGCCTCGCGCCTCAGAACGCGGAGGCGCAGCGGCTGTTGTTTGCCGCGTCGACGATGCTCGTTGCGGCGATGTCGCCGTCCAGCAACGGTGGCGAGTTGACGGTCCTGCGCTCGTGGAACGGGAAGGCGCTCGAGGCGGTTCGGCTTGTCGCCGCCGAGCCCACGCAGGTGCTCGAGCGAATCGAGCTGCGCAAAGAGCTCAAAGTCGAGGAGTCCCACCTTTCGCACCTGCTGGGGGACCTGGAGGCCGCCGGCCTGGTGGAGCGCATCCGCGAAGGACGCACCGTCAAGGTTCACCTGGGCCCGACCGCCCGCACCGACCACGTCGCCAAGCTGCTCCAGCTCGTCGAGGACGAGCAGCCCGGTGCCTCCAGGCGCGCGGAGCTCGCACAGCGCGAGGGTCTGGTCCGCGAGGTGTTCCAGACGGTGGTCGAGAAGGACGAACTGCCGCGCGAGCACCTGAGCAAGCGGGCCGCGATTGCGCTGCGGGAAATGAGGCGCGGACTGCTGCACCTGAGGCGGGCGGACTCTGGCGCGCAGGTCGCACTCGGCGAGGTGGTGGCCGCTGAGGAGTCCGTGATCGTGTGGTTGCACGTCAGGGGTTGCCTGCAGGCGCGGCGCGAGCCTCTGGACTACCACGTGCTGTGGACGGTGGTGATGGAGGGAGAGGAGATCGGAGACGTGAAACCGTGGACCCCCACGAGCGACTGGCTCGACGGGGGCCCCGGGACAGGCTCTCGCCCGCTTTCGTGGAGCATGCCGTTCACGGGCGTACCCGAGGAGCGCGGGCTGACGATGCGCATGATGGGGGATGTGCGGGTCCTCGGCGACGTGCGCGGTGTGCCCAGTGTCTTCACGACGGCCCGCCTGGACGATGGGCATCTGCTCCACTACGAGATTCCGTCGCTCTACGAGCGGATTCTCGTGCGCGAGATCGTGCGCGAGACGGAGCTGGTGTTCGACAACAACCTCGACAAGGTTGCCGGGCACGCCGCAGATGGGCCTCGATCCCAAGACGCCGCCCTCGCGCAGCAACCGATGGATTTCGCGGCGAACATCGCTCCTGACCTGACCAGCATGCGCTGAGCGTGCCGCGGACGCCGTCACGGTTGGGGGTCGGCGAAGCGGAGCTGCTGAACCTGCTTGCGATGTTGGCTCCCGTGCCGCTGCCGCGGGATGTCCTTGTCGAGCATCGCGACGGGCTTCCGCCCGACCTGCGCGCTGCGATCGACGATGGGGCGACGATGGGGGAGTTGGTCGAGGGATTGGCGGCCCGTGCGCTGATCGTCGAGGAGCCCGCGGGGATCTTCATCGCGCCGACGACGCGCATCGAGGTGCAGCGCCGTCTCGCGCACGCGGAGCGACGCCGCTGGGCCGTTACGGCCGTCGATCTACTGTATGCGGCGTTCCCGGAGGATGGCGAGGACGTCCGGGCCTGGCCGGTCTGCGACAGTCTGCTCGATCACGCCACGAGCGCGGTCGCGGAGATCGAAGCGACCGGGGCGAGCGCCGCGTCGGCGCCCAGGCTCCTGCATCGGGTGGGGGTCTATCTGCATAGCTGTGGCAGGTGGTTCGACGCCCGGGAGTGCCTCGAGCGGGCGTTGATCCTGCTCGACAGAAGTGTCGATGCGAGCGATGCACAGAGGGGTGTCCTCAGCCGCGCGCTCGGCGAAGTGCTGTGTAAGCTGGGTGAGGACCTCGATGGGCTCCGGCTCGCCGAGCGGGCGCTGGAGCTCCATCGCGCTGGGGGTGGCCCACAGGCAACCGAGGTGGCGCGCGATCGGCTGGCGCTGGCAAGGATCTACGAGTCCCTCGAGCGGCTCGACGCCGCTGAGGCGCAGGTCGAGCAGGCGATCGAGATATTGAGCGGGGACGCGTCGGTGCGCCGTGAGGAGGCGCAGGCGCGGCAGGTCCTCGGATGGGTGCTCCTGCTGGCGGACCGTCCCGCGGATGCGCGCGGGGAGATCGAGCTGGCGCTCTCGACCCTGGTCGAGCTTGGGGGCGCCGACGATCGCTATGCGGCGGTGGCTCGCCGAGAGCTCGGGGTGGTGCTCTTGCGGCTCAGGGATGTGACCGGCGCCCGCAGGCAACTCGAGCGGGCGCTCGGAGACACCGAAGCGGCCCTCGGGCCGGATCACCCCGAGGTGGCCGTCGCGCTCAGCAACCTGGCCGATGTGTACTTTGCCCAGAACGAGCTGGGGCTGGCGAGGGAGCACCTCGAGAGGTCGCTGTCGCTGGCGAATGCGCTGCTGCCCACGGATCATCCGACCAGGCGTGGGCGCCATCGGAAGCTGGCGCGGGTGCTCGAGCGGGCGGGGGACCTCCAGACCGCACGCGAGCATCGAGAGCGTGCGCTTGCGATCGCGGAGCGCCTCTACGGGCCCGACGACTCGAGGTTGGCCCAGGACCTTGGCGCGCTTGGCGAGCTCCTGGCCCGACTCGGCGATCATCGGGCGGCCCGGGCGGCCTACGGGCGTGCGCTGTACATCGCCGAAGTGGCGCTCGGCGCGGATCACACGTTCGTCAATCGGCTGCGGGTCCTGCTTGCCGAGGTCAGCCGGACGCTCGGCGACACGGCCGGTGCGCTCGCCGGCTATCGGTGGCTGATGGACGCGCACCGGCGCCTGGACGAACCGGACCACAGGATGATCCATGCCGATCGGCTTGGAGTGAGCAGGCTCATCGCGCGGCTTGGCGAGGACCTTGCGGGAGCGTACGAGCTGGCGGGCCTGCGCGGCATCGCCCAGGCGACGCGGAAGCACAGGACAGAGGGGATTGTCGAGCTCACCCAGTCGGCCATCGCGGTCGGGGACCCGTCGATGCTTCTGATCGCAGCCTCGACGAGCCTGGAGACGGGCGCGGGGGAGCTTGCGGTCACGGCGCTGGAGCGTCTGACGGCCCTGCGAGACGATGGCCTCGCGGAGGACGCTTCGCGGTGGGAGCAGTTGACGCTTGCGTGGTGGCAGCTTGGTCGCCGTCTGCTGGAGCAGGGGCGCTACGAGGGTGCGGGGTCGGCGTACGACCGTGGCTTGGAGGTCGTCAGGTCGCGCCCGCGGCCCGACCCCCATGTGGAGGGTCTGCTGCTGCGCGGCGCCGGGGATGTCCGGCGCGAGCTGGGTGATCTGGATGGCGCGATCGAGCTGTACCTCCTGGCCATCGATCGCAAGCGCAGGGCGGGCAACCCCGGCAGCGTCGCCATCGCGTTGCGGGTGTTGGCCGAGGCGTTGGAGGCGCGGGGGTCGAGGGCCGATGCGCTCGACGCCTATGAGCAGCGCCTGGCGATCCTCCGTACGCGGACAGATCCAAATCTCGCGGCGGAAGCCTTCGCGTTGCGCGACATTGCTCGGGTGTGCGACTCGCGGAGTCGCGCGATCGAGCTGTCTCGGGAGGCGGTCGCGCTCGCCCGTGGGGCCGACGACCCCGGGGCTGTGGCGGCGATGTTGCACAGTCTGGGCCGTCTGCTCGAGCGGGGCGAGGATTTCGCGGGCGCGCTCGTGGTTTACGGGGAGCGGCTCTCGATCCTCACGTCGTTGCCCACGCGAGACCACCAGTCGGAGGGAGTCACGCTTCACGACATTGCGGATGTCCATCGTGCCCTGGGGAAGGCCGACGAGGCGATTGCGCTCTACGGGCGGGCGGTCCGCCACAAGCGCCTGGCCGATCAACCCTCGGACCTCGCGACGACCTTGCTGGCGCTTGGCCAGGTGCTCGAGGAGCGGGGGGACGAGGAGGCGGCGTTGCGCGTATACGAAGAGCGCTTGGGCGTCCTGGCGTCGCTGTCGCCGCGGGATCTGCGCGAGGAGGGCGTGATGCTCGCCGAGCTCGCGCGGATCCAGTTTGCGCGCAGAAGTTTTGAGCAGGCTGAGGGCCTGTGTGGCGAAGCGATCGGCGCGTTGCGCGAGGGCGGAGATCGCCATCGGCTGGTGGCGATGTTGATGCTGTCGGCGTCGCTGCTGCTGGGGAGGGGCGACGATCTGGGCGCGGGCCGCGCCGCGGCCGAGGCGGTCGAGCTGCTGCAGGGCATGGAGAATGCGGACCGCTTCACGATCGCCATGGCGCTGGGTCTCAGGGCGCGCACGGCGGCGCGCGAAGTCGACGTCGCATTCGACTGCCTGGCGGGCGCTCTCGCGCATCTGGCTCCACCCTGGGGGGAGCGTCCTCTGGAAGCGGCTGCGCTGACGTCGTTGGTGAGCAACATCTACGGGGCGCTGGGCGACAGCGAGACCGCCTGTATGGCTCAGCGGCGCGCCAGGGTCGCACTCTGGAGGGCACGGCCGTCGGGCGAGCTGATGGGGGGCGAAAGCGCCAATGAGCTGTTGCTCGCCACCCGCGCGCTCCTGGGGGTGGGCGAGCCGCAGCTTGCCAGGGAGGCCCTGCAACAGGCGACGGGGCTCGAGGGTGCAGCGCGGGCGGGGCTTGCGAGCGGTTGGCATCAGGTGGGCCGTGCGCTGGCGCTACGCGGTGAGTCACCAGAGGCGGATACGGCATATGGGAAGGCGCTCGAGCTGATGCGGGCCGGGCAGAGGCGGGATCGCCATGCCGAGGGCGTCCTGCTCCATGACATCGGCGATCTGCGGCGGGCCGAGGGCAGGTTGGAGGACGCGATCGAGCTCTACCGGGCGGCGGCCGACGCCAAGCGCGAGGGCGAGAACTTCCGCGACCTCGCGGCCACCCTCCTGAGCCTGGGCCGCTCGTTGCGGGCTGCCGAGCGCCCCGACGAGGCGGTGGCGGTGTTCGAGGAGCAGCTGTCGGTTCTGGGGTCTCTGCACGAACGCGATCGCCGACTGGAGGGCATCGCGTGGCGCGACATTGCCGAGGTGCGCTTGGTCGAAGGCCGCTTGGAGGATGCGAAGCGGCTCTATCGCAAGGCGCTCACCCTCAAGCGGCACGCCGGGGTGGTTGACCCGCTGGACACCACGTTGCTCGCGCTGGCGCGGGTCGGTCGTGTGCTGAGGTCGCCATCCACGCGGAAGTGGGTCGCTCAGGCTGACGACCTGCTGCGGCGTGGCGAGGCGTCGTTCCGGGGCAGGTGGTGGATCAAGGATGCTCGGCTGTCGGCTCAGAGCTCGGCGTGGCCGCCGGATGGCCGGCGCGCATGGGATGCCGCGGAGAGGCTGCGAACCCTCACGGCGCCGTCGGTCGCATGGTTGACAAGACTCCGCCGCGTTGAGCTGGGCGTGGGCATCGGCTGGGGTGCTCTGCCGAATGGTGGGCGCGATTGCGAGCACCGCGCGGCACGCGAGCTCGAGGCCGCGGGCCTGGTGCGGCGCGCGGTGGGGACCGGTCGGGAATCCCTGACAGCTAGGGGCCGGGGGATGGCGAGGCTGCTGAGCTCGGGTGGTGCGCCTCCACCGGGCATCGCGGCGCGTCTAGGCATGGAGATCGCGGGCCGATCTCCATGCGGGGTGGACGTAGCGTATGTCAGCTCGTGCGCGGCGCTCATGGCGGGAGATGTGGTACGAGCCACCGAGCTGCTCGAGGGCCTGGATGCTCCGTCTCCCAACGCGGGAGTCGATGGGATCGCGCCGATGGTCGCGTGGGCGCTGCGCTCTGGGTGCTACCGATGGCTTCGGCGGACGGGCGACGCGGATCGTGTGGATGGCATCGTGCGGCCGTGGCTGTCGTCGCAGATTGCCGGCGCGCGCGATGCTGGGACGCTGACGGCGTTGGCTGGCGCAGCTCTCAACTGCGACGATCTGGACGGTGCGCGGCGGGCGCTTGAGCTCCTCGCGCAGGACGCCGCGCGCCGGCGTGCCGATCTCACGCCGAGCGCTGTGGAGGCCGCGGTGGCGTGGCACGCGCTTGGCGGGGGGCACGAGGCGGCCGGGGATGTGGAGCGAGCGGCGGACGCCTACAGCCACTCGGCGGAGCTATTCCAGCCAATGAGTGTTGACTTGCATGGCGCCGTGATGTGGGATGCGGCCGACATGTTCCGCTCGATCGGGGATGTCGATCACGCCACCGAAGCTGCGCGCCGCATCGGGTTCGAGCCGCGCAACTCCGGCCTTCGCGTTCTGCTGGGAATCGCCCTGCTGCGGTTTTCGCGGGTACAGCGTCTCGTCGAGGGCCACCTGCCCGCTCTGACGGCGGCAATGCGGGCTACCTACCAGCTCAGGTTCGCGATTGCCCCGCAGCGCGAATCACCCGGCGGGTGGGCCTCCAAGGGGGATCGCGCGAGTGGCTCGCGTGGCATCGAACTCGATCGAGCGAACGCAGCGCTCGATCGGCTGAGTCCTCCGGCCATCGCGTTGCTCGATCTACTGGCGCAGGATGCCGAGGAGTCACGCGTTCGGGGCATCGTTCCGGGACTGTTCGTGGCTCCCGAAGACGCTTGGGTGGTTCTCCACGGGGCAGCGGAGCTCGAAGCCGCGGGATTGCTACGCGCAAGCGTCCCGGCTACCTCGATTGCTCTCGCCGACCGCGGTATTGCGGCGGCACGACTGCTAGTTGACGGACGCGAGTGTCTGGAACCGGAAGTTCGGTGGTGATGGGTGGTAGGTGGTGAGCTCGGCGACGTGGACCCGGTCCGATCTGCCGGAGGGCGGGCGGCGGTTCGCGGACCGCCGGGACGCTGGGCGGCGCTTGGCGCGGCTGCTGGAGAGAGTGCGGGGTGAGCGGGAGGGTGGATGGGAGGGTGGACTGCCGATCGTCGTGGGGATCGCGCGCGGGGGGCTGCCGGTGGCGGCGGAGATAGCGCGCTCCCTGGGGGCGCCGCTGGACGTGGTGGTGGTGCGCAAGATTGGGGCGCCGATGAACCCGGAGTATGGGATCGGGGCGCTGGCGGAGGGCGGAGCGGAGGTGGTGAGCGAGCGGGCGGTGGAGGCGCTGAACATCGCGCCGGAGCAGTTGCGGGAGCTGATCTCACGCGCGCGGGCAGAGTTGGTGAGGCGGTTGGCGCGCTACCGGGGCGGGCGCGGGCCGCTGCCGGTGGCGGGCAGGACGGTGATCCTGGTGGACGACGGCCTGGCGACGGGGCGCACAGCGCAGGTTGCGGCCCGCTCGCTGCGCCGGCGCGACGCGGCGCGGGTGATCCTGGCGATCCCGGTGGCGGCGCCGGGCTCGGCGGCGGAGCTGCGGGAGGAGGTGGACGAGGTGGTGTGCGTGGAGATGCCTCCGAACCTGCGAGCGATCGGCTTCTGGTATGAGGACTTCCGCCCGACCTCTGACGAGGAGGTCGCGGCGCTGCTGGGGGGAGCCGCCCCACCCGGGCCAGGGGAGCTTGGACGATAGGGTCCGCGGTCGTATTGCAGATCGCTACGGATCGCCCGTGGGCTGGCAGGCTGTGTACATTGACTTGCGATGCCCGATCAGGGGATGCCCAGTGAGGAGCTCCAGGAGCAGGATCCGCACGGGGGCGGCGACGGCCCATCCGCACCGACGATCACGATCGTGCTCGCCGACGACCACGCTGTGGTGCGCAGCGGCCTGCGGCTGCTACTCGACCACGAGGCGGACTTCGAGGTGGTGGCCGAGGGGGGCGACGTGGATGCGGCGCGGCGCTACGTGCGCGGGCACCACCCGGCGGTGCTGGTGCTCGACCTCAACATGCCCGGCGGTTCGAGCCTCGAGGCGATCCCGGCGATCCGCGCGGAGTCCCCGGAGACCCAGGTGGTGGTGCTCACGATGCAGGAGGAGCCCGCCTTCGCGCGCCACGCCCTCGCGGCGGGCGCGCTCGGCTACGTGCTCAAGGAGGCCGCGGACGAGGAGCTCGTGGAGGCGGTTCGCAGAGCGGCGGCGGGCGAAATGTACCTGAACCCCCGCATGGGGGCGCGCATGGCGTCCGAGCCCGCCCCGGGCCCCCCGGACGACCTCTCCGAGCGCGAGGTCGATGTGCTGCGCCTGATCGCCCTCGGCCACACCAACGCGGAGATCGCCGAGCAGCTGTTTCTCTCCGTGCGCACGGTGGAGACCCACCGTGCGCACATCCAGCAGAAGCTCAGCCTCTCCTCGCGTGCCGAGCTGGTCCGCTACGCGCTCGAGCGTGGGCTGATGAGCGTCTGAGGGGGCATCGTCCGCGAGATCGACCGGCTGGGTGCTCACGGTCCGCTACGCGCTCGAGCGCGGGCTGATGAGCGTCTGAGGAGCTTTACGCCGCGCGGCGTAAAGAGTGGCTTTCAGACCCGCCTGCCAGGGCGGCTTTCAGCCCCCCGCCTGTCGCGGCGGCTTTGGCGCGGCCACGCGGGAGTGGTTCCTCAGGCCCTGGTGCCCACTGCTTGCGCCGTGGCGGCGCGGCGCTGGGAGGGGAAGCTCGCGCGCACGATCGCGCCACGGCCGGGGGCGGGCTTTCAGCCCCCCGCCTGTCGCGGCGGCTTTGGCGCGGCCACGCGGGAGTGGTTCCTTAGGCCCTGGTGCCTACTGCTTGCGCCGTGGCGGCGCGGCGCTGGGAGGGGAAGCTCGCGCGCACGATCGCGCCACGGCCGGGGGCGGAGTCGATCTGCAGGGTGCCGTCCAGCAGCTCGACGCGCTCGCGCATCCCGAGCAGACCGAAGCCACTGGTCTCTCCCGAAGTGTCGAAACCAGCGCCGTCGTCGCGGATCTCCAAGTGCACGGTCTCCCGCACTTCGCGGATCTCGACGACCGCGCGCCGCGCGCTGCCGTGCTTGGCCGCGTTGGTGAGCGCCTCCTGGACGATCCGGTAGATGGCGGTCTCGAGCTCGGGCGTGTGGCGCGCGATCTGCGCGTGGGTGGGCATCTCATCTCCCCGGGCGAGCTCGATGCTGACGTCCACCTCGATCCCCATGCGGGAGGCCCGTTCGGCGAGCGCTTCGACCGCCGCTTGGGCGCCGAGCTCGTCGAGCGCGGCGGGTCGCAGGTCGGTGATCAGCGCGCGGAGGTTGGTGATCGCCTCCTCGAGCTGGGCGATCGCCTGGCTGGAGGCCGCGCGCAGCGCGTCGGGCTGCGGCGAGCGGGTGGCGGTGGAGAGCCCGATGCGCAGCGCGCTGAGGCTCTGCAGGGTGTCGTCGTGCAGCTCGCGTGCCCAGCGGCGGCGCTCGCCCTCGGCGGCGGCCAGGCGCTGGCCCTGGCGCTCGGAGGCGACGGACTGGGCGGTCGCCACGGCGGTGGCGGCGCTCGCCGCGAACGCCTCCAGCAGCCGGGCGTCCTCCGCGCTGAAGGCCGGCCCGGCCTGTAGGCGGTCGAGCGCGAGCAGCGCGCCGTAGGGGCGGCCCTGGAAGATCAGCGGGACGACCAGCCCGCCCTTGGCGCTGAGTCCGAGCTGGCCGGTGGCGTGCTGTTCAAGACGGGCGCGGTTGACGTCGTCGAGACGCACGGTGCGCCGGGTGCGCAGCGCCTGGCCGGCGAGCGAGGAGTGCATCGTGACCCGCTGTCCGATCACCCCCGCGGGCAGCTCGCCGGCGCCCGCGGCGATCACCAGCTCGTCGCGGCGGCAGAGCTCGATCAGCAGGATGCGCGCGCCGACGAGCGCGCGGCCGCGCTTGGCGACCAACTCGAGGATGACCTCGAGATCCGTCTCCCCGCCCACCGCGCGGGCGATCTGGATGGTGGCGTCGAGGGTGGTCACGGTGCGCTCGAGCTCGTCGCGGCGCTCCTCCGCCCCGGTGTAGCGGCGGGCGTGGTCGATCGCCACACCGGCGAGCTCGGCGAGGACCGTGAGCGCCTCCTCGTCCTCCGCGGAGAACTCCCCGCCGCCCTGCTTCTCGGTCAGGTAGAGGTTGCCGTACGGCACCCCGGCGACGAGGATCGGGGCGCCCAGGAAGGTGTTCATCGGGGGGTGCCCGGGGGGAAAGCCGTAGGAGCGGGGATGCCGGCCGACATCGGCCAGGCGCAGCGACTCGGGGTCGGCGATCAGCACGCCCAGCACGCCGCGGCCGCGGGGCAGCGCGCCGATCGTCTCATGGGTCGCCTCGTCGATGCCGCGCGTGATGAAGCGGCTCAGCTCGCGGCGGGAGTCGTCGAGCACCCCCAGCGCGGCGTAGCGGGCGCCGGTCAGTTCCTGCGCGGATTGCAGCACCCGCTCGAGCACCACGTCGAAATCGAGCTCGGCTAGCACCCCGCGGGCCAGATCCAGCACGCCACGGGCCGCGCTGTCCATCAGGGCCTCTCCCGGGGTGGACCCTTCTCCTGGGGTGGACTCTCCTCTACGGCGCCCTCCCACATGGGCGCCTCGACCTGCGATGCAGCTGGCATGGCCAGTTCCAAAACCTCGGTATTTGCGCTCCTCGGGATTAGCGTAGCGCTAAATCGTGCGGACTGCACCAAGCGGTGCACCCGAGGCCGCGCAGGGCACTAGCTTTGTTGATCCGGTGCGTCTGAGCTTCCGGTACTGTCAGTCCGCATGGGCCGCGTCGATGTCCGCATGGGCCGCATCGATGTCCGCATGGGCCGCGTCGATGTCCGCATGGGCCGCGTCGATGTCCGCGCGGGCCGCGTCGATGTCCGCATGGGCCGCGTCGATGTCCGCGCGGGCCGCGCGGATCGTGGACGCCTGCTACGGGTCGCGCGGTTCCCACCCCGCGCCCGCTCTCGGCGCGCGGGGGTGAGCCAGAGGGCACGACCCACAGGAGCGGCCTCTCTCAGTGCTTTTTTTGCCGTGGGCGGGAGAGGACTTTTCCCCCTAGATGAACCGTCTCCAGAGGGATAGCGTCGAGGTCATGCCCCCCAGTCTGCGCCTTGTGGAGGAGTCGGCCCTGCTGGAGCCGGCGCCGTCCGCGAGGGAATCGATCAGGGTCGTCCTGGCGGACGATCACGGTGGGGTGCGCCGCAGTATTCGCCTGCTGCTCGATGGGGAGGATGACATCGAGGTTGTGGCGGAGGCCGGCGACATGGAGGGGGTCGCCCGCGAGCTGGGCACCCACCGGCCGCATGTGCTGGTGCTGGACATGGGAATCGCGGACACGGACGGGGTGCGCACGGGCGCCTTCGCGGAGATCGTCCGCCTGCGCACGCGGGCGCCGAATACGGCGATCGTGGCGGTGACGATGTACGACAGCCCACCCTTCGCCCAAGGGGCGCTGGAGGCGGGGGCGGTGGGCTTCGTGCTGAAGGAGCTCGCGGACTCCGATCTGCCGCGGGCGATCCGTGCGGCGGCGGTGGGGCGGGAGTACGTGACTCCCCGCTTGGGTGAGCGCCTGGAGGCATTGAGGCGCGGCTCGCGGGGTGTCCAGGGGGCGGAACCTGAAAAGAGCGGGCACGGGTCGGATTTGGATGGGCGCGGGGCCAGCTCGGGAAGGGGGCACCCGAAAAACCGCGAGCCCGACTCCGGCAGGGGAGGTCCACAGGGCGTGAGTTCAAGCACCCACCCAAGCGTGAGTCCGTGGATGGCGAGCGTTGCGATGCGTGGGCGTCGGGAGGGGTGAGGGCACGTTCCAGGTGCTGGCGGACCGCAACATCGCTCGCTTCGGGCTCGTGGAGGGGAAACGGGCTGGGTATATGCCCTGGGAGGAGGCGGAGGGGTCGCAGCACGATGGCGCCTTCTCTCAGGGTCAGCCCCCGCTACAGCAGAATGGTGGCGGGCCCCGCTACAACGGAATGGTGGCGGGCCCCGCTCGGGCCCCGCTACAACGGAATGGTGGCGAGCCCCGCTACAACGGAATGGTGGCGGCTGGTCTCCGCTGGCGGGAAGCGCTGTGGGCTGCTCCCTACGGGAGGCCGGTTGGTCCCAGCGTGGGGCGTACGACACGCTCGGTCACCGTGCTGCGAACGCCGCGGGGCGCCCGAAGGGGGGCGCCTGATCCCAATAGTCACAACCAACGGGAACGGCGGGGCGGTGTCCAGGTCAAGCTGAGAAAATCAACCTGAAAGAAGGGGTGAGAATGGCATGAGAAGGAAACACACCCTTGACAAATCAGAAGCAATTCGCCTACATTAGACATGCCGAGGTCGGTAGGTCTTCACAGAGGGTCGGTAGAGACCTTCAGGGAAGCTTGGGGTGTTCGCTTGGGCAACAGGCGCGATAGCAGCAGTGATAGTGGCAACGACGATGGGCGCGGACGCTCCGCGGGCGGGTTCGGCGCTGTGCGTGGCAAGGGGTCGCCCGCAGATGGGGACGGATCGCCGGCTGAACGGGGGAAGGGATCGCCCGCCGAGCGCGGGAACGGGTCGCCGGCGGCGCGCGGGAAGGGATCGCCGTCGGCCCGCCGCACGAGCGGGGGCGCTGGCCCGGGCGGCGTGGGGAACGGATCGCCCGCCGAGCGCGGGAACGGGTCGCCGGCCACCCGCCGGGAGTTGGCGGTTCGCGCGCGGCTGGAGCATGAGCGTGTCGCGGAGATCCAGCGCGCGCGGATGATCGGGGCGATGGTCGACCTGGCCCGCGAGCTGGGGCCGGAGCGGGTCACGGTGGCGCATGTGGTGGCTCGCGCCGGCGTGTCCCGGCGTACCTTCTACGAGATCTTCGCCGACCGCGAAGCGTGCCTGCTGACCGCCCTCGACGAGGCGCTCGAGGAGATCGCCGACGCTGTGCTGCCCAACTACCGCCGCGAGCGCGGTTGGAGCGAACGGATCAAAGCGGCCCTCACCGCGATGCTGGCCTTCTTCGACGAGGAACCCGGCACGGCGGCCCTCTGCGTGGTCGACGCCCTCGGTGCCGGCCCCCGTGCGCTCGAGCGCCGCGCCAAGGTGATCGACGATCTGGTCGGTGCCGTGGACCGCGGCCGCCGCGAGGCGCCACCTGGAATCGGCCTCAATCGGGTGACCGCCGAAGGCGTGGTGGGCGCGGTGCTGGGCGTGCTGCACGCCCGCCTGCGCGAGCCCAACCCCAAGCCGCTGCTCCCCCTGCGGGGCCAGCTGATGAGCATGATTGTGCTCCCCTACCTCGGCCCCGAGGCCGCGGCTGCCGAACTGGCCCGTCCCCGTCCCCGGCCCCGCCGCGGCGCGGGCCCCCGTCACGATCCCCTCAAGGCCCTGGACATGCGCCTCACCTACCGCACCATGAGGGTTCTCTCCGCGGTCGCTGCCAACCCCGGCCTCAACAACCGCCAGGTGGGCACCGCCGCGGGGGTCCCCGACCAGGGCCAGATCTCCAAGCTGCTGCAGCGGCTGGAAAGCCTCGGGTTGATCGTCAACGGTGGCGAGCAGACCCGCGGCGAACCGAACGCCTGGAGGCTCACCCCCCGCGGACATGAGCTCGAGCAGGCCATCCAGGCGCGGGTGGAGCTCTGAGGCCTTCGACCTGAAGCAAGGGTGGTGGGCGCGGATGGGGCGCTGAGGCCTTCACGCTGAGGCCTTCGACCTGAAGCAAGGGCGGTGGGCGCGGATGGAGCGCTGAGGCCTTCACGCTGAGGCCTTCAACCTGAAGCAAGGGCGGTGGGCGCGGATGGGAGCGCTGAGGCCTTTGCCCTGGAGAGAGCGCTACGACAGCCTCAAGAGGGCTCCACCAGAGCTTCTCTTTTTCAAAACTGCGTATAACTATAGTTGTGCGCTGCTTGATTTTACATATCGCATGTGGCCTTCACGTGGATCAAGGGGGGCGTCGTCGAGTGGAGGGTTCGAGCCGTACATATATTTTTTGAGCGTTGTATAACGATAGTCAGACACTGCTCGGTTTTTATGTATCGCCCACAACCCGCTCGGACCTCCTTTGTGCGGGCGGCGACGATCCTTTGGCGCTCTCCGGGTCACGGCTCAAGCATCCTTCGATGCTCCCCGGATCACGGCTCCAGCATCCTTCGACGCTCCCCGGGTCACGGCTCCAGCGCGGCAACCCCGGGCAGGGTCAACCCCTCCAACAGCGCGAGGGTGGCGCCACCTCCGGTGGAGAGGTGGGTGATGCGCTCGTGCAGACCGCTTTGGCGCAGGGCCTCGGCGGTCTCGCCGCCGCCGACGACGCTGACGCCGGGCATGTCGGCCACGGCGCGGGCGAGGGTGCGGGTCCCGTGGGCGAAGGGCTCGCACTCGAAGGCGCCCATGGGACCGTTCCAGAAGACGGTGCCGGCGGCGGCGATGGCGCCGGCGTAGCGAGAGGCGGTGCGGGGGCCGATGTCCAGGCCCATCCAGCCGGGAGGCACCTCGAGGCCGTCGAGCTCGCGCCGCTGGGCGGTGGTGGCGAGGGCGGTGGCGATCACAAGGTCCTCGGGCAGCTCGGGGGGGCGCCCCGTGCGGGGAGTGTTCAGCTCGGGGGGGCGCCCCGTGCGGGGAGTGTTCAGCTCCGGGGGGCGCCCCGTGCGGGGAGTGTGGTGGGGAGTGTCGGGGAGGGTATGGCGGACGCCGCCGGCGAGGATGGCGCGGGCGGCGGCGACGTCTTCGGGCGGACAGAGGGAGCTGCCGACGGAGTGGCCCTGGGCGGCGAGCAGGGGAAAGCTCATCGCGCCGCCGATCAGCACGCGGTCGGCGAGGGCAAGGAAGCGCTCGAGCAGGGCGAGCTTGTCGTGCACCTTGGCGCCGCCGAGCACGGCGATGAGCGGCCGGGCGGGCCGCTCCAGGATCTCGGTGAGGGTCCGGACCTCGCGCTCCATCAGCAGCCCGGCGGCGGCGGGGAGCAGGTGAGCGACGCCCTCGGTGCTGGCGTGGGCGCGGTGGGCGGAGCCGAAGGCGTCGTCGACATACACGTCGGCAAGCTCCGCGAGGGCGGCGGCGAGGGCGGGGTCGTTCCTGGTCTCCCCGGGCTCGTAGCGGACGTTCTCGAGCAGCAGGATGGCAGCGGGCGCAAGGCCCTCGGCGAGGGCGCGGACCTGGGGCCCGACGACACCGGGGGCGAGCGCGACAGGCGCGCCGCTGAGCTCGCGCAGGCGCTCGGCGACGGGACGCATGGAGAGCCCGGGCTCGCGGGCGTGGGGGCGGCCGAGGTGGGAGACGAGCACGATCCGGGCGCGGTGGGCGCGCAACTGGGCGATCGTGGGCAGGGCGGCGCGAATGCGGGTGTCGTCGGCGACACGCACACCCGACCCGTTGGCGCTCTCCTGGAGGGGCACGTTGAGGTCGGCGCGCAGCAGCACCCGCCGGCCGTCGATGTCGAGGTCCTCAAGCGTGCGCATCGGCCTCGTGCGGGGGCTGGTGGCGGATGCGGTCCCGGAACTCGGCGTAGCGGAGAACCTCGTAGGTGATGAGGCCGACGAGCACGGCGGCGAGCACCCCGAGGGTGGCGAGGGAGGGCGGCTTCAAGACGAGGACGGCGGGGAGGAGCGCGAGCAGCAGCACGGCGCAGGCGAGGCGGCGGCGGCTGAGGGTGTGCATGTTGCGTAGGCGGAAGGCGACGTGGGCAAGCAGGTAGAGGGCGGCGCCGCCGAGCAGGGCGGCGGCGGGCACGGTGGGCAGCGCCTGCCCGACGTGCTCGAGGGTGACTTTGAGCCCGACGGCGAGCAGGGCGATGCCGGCGACCATGGGGAAGTGCAGGTAGGAGTAGGAGTCGCGGGCGAGCTCGTTGCGCTCCCGTCCGGCCTTGGCCCGGGAGAGGCGCCGCTCGGCGGCGATGGCGGTGACGTCGAAGTACAGCCACCAGAGGGCGGCGGCGATGACGACCCCGAGCACGGCGGCGACAACGATGCCAGGGTCGAGGATCACGCGGGCGCCGACGCCGAGGGCGACGATGGACTCGCCGAGGGCGATGATGACGATCGCTCCGTGGCGCTCGGCGAAGTGCCCGGGCACGAGCTTCCAGCCGTCGGAGCCGAAGAAGTAGGGGCCGGCCATGTCGAGGGCGACGGCGAGCATCCAGAGCGCGACCTGGGGAGCGCCGCTGGCGAAGGCGGCCCCGAGCAGCAGCCCGACGCCGAGGGCGGTGGAGACGGCGAGCCCGGTGACGGAGTGGCGCAGGTCGGGATCGTCGCGGGAGGCGAGCCGGAAGAGCATGATGTGGGCGCCGCGTACGACGGCGTAGGCGCAGGCGAAGAGCAGGGCGTCGGCGCCGAAGGCGCCGGGCACGCAGAGGGCGGCGACGAGCAGGGCGGCCATGGCGGCGAAGATCGCCAGGCGCACGGCTCCCTCCTCGGGGTCGACGACGGAGGTCAGCCAGGCGTAGCCGACCCAGGACCACCACAGGACGGCGAGCACGAGCAGCCCCTGGCCGACGCCGAGCCAGTCGGGCTTGCGCACGATCAGGGTGGTGCACTGGGTGAGGGCAAGGACGAAGACGAGGTCGAAGAACAGCTCGAGCGGGGTGACGCGCTCGCCCTGGCGCGGCACGGCCCGCACGCGGGGGGCGCGGCCGGGGGCGGTGTCCTCGGGGGCGGTGGCGCTCACCCGATCATGATGGCAAGCGCCCGCGCGAGCGCACGGGGGCTATCTGCGGCAAGCGCCCGCGCGAGCGCGCGGGGGGCGATCTTGCAGGCAAGCCCCCGCGCGAGCGCGGGGGGGCGATCTGGTGGAGCGTGCGTTCGCCGGTGGGGAGGTAGCGGTTGGGTGGCTTTTGGGATCGTCCGCGCGGCGGGTGCCCGCAACGGGGCGCCTGGGCGCTGGCCGAAACGGGGATGCTGGTCGAAACGGGGATTCGCGCCGAAGGCGCGTGTCCCCCGGCTTCGGTCGCAGGCGAGTGT